>OBEQ012464645.1_pt1 | contig 52140 bp, 50 predicted proteins | sample 1670901 | NCBI WGS metagenome assembly OBEQ01 (sample SAMEA104232315, study PRJEB22302) | groundwater metagenome | biome: forest; feature: aquifer; material: groundwater | place: USA | collected 2011-08-07 | depth 5.4 m
ATAAAAAAAGCAACTTCGAAATCTACACATGTGTACAAAGCTTCTTTAAGCACTTTTTTTAAACTGCCGAAATCATCACGGATTATTCTTTCTCTTAGTATTCTTTTTATTCTTTTGTTTGTTACGAGCTTATTCACGTTGAATGCACAGAAAAAAAGGCAACAGCATTTTACATCAGTTGATGCCATCATTCAGTCGCTTGTTGATAAATCCAATACAGTAGAAGCGCGCATTATTTTCGAAAATGACTCAGCTGCATTTCCGCTTATTCAGGAAATGCAGCAGCTTATTGACCATATCCCGACACCACGTTCGGAAAAACAAATTGCTTCGATAGCTGAGTTGCGATCAAAAATGACTTCCCTCGAACAGCGCCTGAGCCGTACAATTACCATCGATGCACCTGAGCACATTACAACTCTTAGTGGTATGAGTATGGATGACATGACTGACGTATCAGAGTATGCAGGCGATATCCTTATATCAACAGGGAAGAATCTTTACCTCTTTTCACCAAAGCGTACAAATCTCAGCAATATCAATATCCCCCTCTCAATCACTTCCTCACGCTGCGCTAGCGCCGTTAAGGGAGCTGTTTTAATTTGTGATGAAGAGGGAAAGCATCTCTATCGCATTACTACAGATTCAGCTGCCAAGGGCGTTCCATTTTCGCTCTCTTCTCAGGAAGGCGCTATTGATAAGTTTCAAATCTATAACTCAAACATGTATGCCTATAGCGCTCGTTCAGCAATGATCTTTAAACATCCTTCATCGGGACAAGGTTTTGCGACGGGAGTCCCATGGGTTAAGAATTCGAGTATTCCACTTAACGATATTTTGGACTTTGACATTGATGGCTCAATATACGTGCTCAAAAACGGTAATGTGCTTTACCAATATGTAAACGGAAAGCCTCGTCCCCTACCACTTCCTGCTATATCGCCGGCACTTGAAGCAGTATCAAAGATTGAGACTGACCAATCAAGCCCGTTCTTATTTCTTATGGAGCCAGACCGAAATCGAATAGTCGTACTTGATAAAAAAACACTTCAATTCAAAACACAGTTTTTTTCTCCTACCTTTACAGCACTTAAAGACATACAGATTCATCTTCAATCAAAGAACCTTTTGGTGATCAATGGAGTTGATGTAGTCGGTATCCCTCTTGAAAAAATAAAATAAAAAACACCGCGTAGAGTTTGTCCTACGCAGTGATTTTTAGTAACAACGAGACTTACTTGAGGGTAACTTTTGCTCCGGCTTCTTCAAGTCTTTTCTTCATGTTTTCTGCATCTGCCTTACTGACTCCTTCTTTCACTATTTTAGGTGCTGCATCAACAAGATCCTTAGCTTCCTTCAGTCCAAGTTGTGTTAACTCTCGAATTGCCTTAATGACATTGATCTTCTGGGCACCTGCTTCAGAAAGTTCAACATCAAATGCTGTTTTTTCCTCAACTGCTTCGGTCGTGGCCGGTGCGGCGGCAACAGCCATCATGGGGGCTGCGGCAGAAACGCCGAATTTTTCTTCAAGAAGACTGACAAGTTCGGCAAGATCGAGAACGGTTAAGCCTTCAATCTTTGAAACAAGATCCTTAAACTTTTCAGGTACAATGACCTCTTTTTTTTCTTCTGACATACGCTAGTCTATTCATGAATAATACTTTTTCGCCTTGCTATGATGATTTTGCATTCTTAATTGCATTGAGAACAACTACTAAACTTCTTGCATTGCCGCATAAAACGGATACAAGGCCACGCAAAGGGCTCACCAGTGAGCCAATTACCTTGCCGCGAAGTTCAGATTGGGAAGGCAGCAGTGACAGGCGTTTCACTTGCACGGCATCCATAGCCATGGGTGCTTCGCCTCCTTTGAACATCAACCCGCCAAGAAGTTTTAATGCATCATGAGTTTTTGCAAACAATGCCAGTAATCGCGCTGGGGCAACTTCATCATCATATCCACACACAAGAGCAACTTCGCCTTCGTATTTTTTGGGATCAACGTTAGTAACGCCATTATCCTCCAATGACTTTCGAATAAGCGTTTTTTTTGCCATCATGCAATCGATGTGTTCTGTTCGCAAGTTACGCCGCAATTCTTCAGTTTCCTTTACCTTTAATCCTTTTAAACTCACAAAAATTACCGATCGCGCCTCCGCAAGTCTTTCTCGCAATTGCGCAATGATAACTTGTTTACTCTCTTTTTTTCGAGCCATAAATATCAACTCTACGTAAATAAAAAAATCTGTGCATACTTCCACAGACTCATGTGCCATTATTGATGGCTCGACCTTTTGATATCCTCGGCGGGGTATTAAGCAGCCAGTTATGAGCATGCTCCCGCTGTCCATGGAGTATAGGTTTAGATTACTTCATTGCAGTATACTTGTCAAGAGGAATATTCATTCTACTCTGTTTTGATCCTCTCTTATACTGTTGCTGGGCGATATGCCTACTTGGCGTTCTATAGCCGAGGACACGAGATGTACCGACATGTTTTCGTGCATGGTTTTTCATATCACTTCTTTAAATAACGGATTTTATTCTTCACATGCTCATCAAACGTCCTGCTCAAAATCGTAGATCCTTCCCGAGTGGTGAGAAAATAAAGATAATCATTTTTTTTGGGATACAGTACGGCTCTGATAGAAGAGAGTCCCGGATTACAAATTGCACCTGGCGGCAACCCCTTTATTCGGTAGGTGTTATACGGGGAATTGATCGCAATATCGGCAAAAGTGCTTTGCGGATTTTTCTTACCAGTAATATAATTCACTGTTGAATCGGCTTGAAGAGGCATATCGAGTTTTATTCTTCTTAAAAAAAGGTCGGCAACAATCGCACGATCAAAATCGCTTTGCACTTCACGCTCAACAATGCTTGCCAATGTTATAAGTTCGCGAAATCCAATATTCTGCTCTTGGGAAATATCCCGGTATTTCTCAACTATTTTTTCGTTAAAATTTGAAAGCATTTTGCGAATAACATCATCGGGAGTTGCATCAGTAAAAATTCTATAGGTATCCGGAAAAAGAAAACCCTCAAGCGTAGGGGGTGATACCGAATCAAGAAGAAATGGGTAATTTGATGACCAATCCTTTTTTGTTGCAGCAAAAAAATCTTCTTTTGAAAAGATTTTTTGCTGTTGAAAATATATCCCCATATCTTCAATGGACCATCCTTCAGGAATCAGAATTGTTAATTCTTTTCTTGGAGCGCCCAATGCCAGCATTCTTATGACATTAACGAGTGGTTCGCTTTGAGATATGGCATATTCTCCCGACTTAAATGAATATGAGGGGAAAAAAAGCTTAGTGCTCACTCTCATGAAAACGGCACTGCGTATAATGCCATAGTCTTGTAATTTTGATGAGATCGAGTCAAGAGTCTCTCCTTGTTCAATGATAATTTTTATTTGATCCTTTGATGAAGACATCGGACTTACAAGATAGAGACCGAGAATACATAACAGCAAAACAAAAAATCCTACACTGCAAACTACCAAAAGAGTTCTTCTCATACACGCAAGATTCTCTGAATTACAAGAAAACTGACCACTCCAACAACAGCTCCCGCAACAATATCGGATGGATAATGCACGCCCGAGACCACACGAAAGAGCGAAATTGCTATTGCTATTGCATAGGCAGCAGCAGACATGCGGGGGAAAAACACACTGACACTTGCCGCTAGTGCAAAAGAAATTGTAGCATGATCGGAAGGAAATGATTTTTGCGATGCAGATTTTTCTATGAGCTGAATAACCGCATGATCAACAAATGGACGTGGTCGAAAATACAAAAAACCAATAAGAGCATTCAGTGAAAATGCCAATGTTGAACTGCAGAGAGCATGCATGATAAACTCTTTCTTCTTCAAACCTACTATCACGCTAATGCCGATTGCTATTGGAAGCGCATATGTTGCAAAAAAAACAGCTATCCAGTCAACTACCGGTGAATATTGTGTCAATTGATTAAGTGCTGAAAATAACGCAAAATCCATACCTATCTCACTTCTTTACATGGGCAACATTCGCCCTACATCGCGTATGGTAATAAGAATAAGAAGGGCAATCAGTATCATAAATCCGGCAACATGCATCGCATTTTCAAATGCAGGATTAAGACTTTTACGTCTGATGCGCTCGATAAGAATAAAAAGTGCGCGACCCCCGTCCAGTGCAGGTATGGGAAGGAAATTGAATATTGCAAGACTCATCGATAGTTGCCCGACAAGATTGATGAGATAGGTAATGCCAAGTTGCGCAACAGTTCCGGTGTAGGAAGCGATACCTACCGGGCCAACAAAATTATCAAATGCCAAATGCCGTATGGCACTACCAAGCGTGCTTACAATCATAACCGCAATCCCCCACGTCGTTTCAAGTGATTTTATAAATGCAATATGAATGGGATATGATACCAGTCCAATACGCGCTATACCTATGCCGATACCTGCCTTACCCGTCTCTTTTAAGATCACAGGCGTAATACTCTGTACCGAGGGTTTGCTACCACGCAGATACCCTATGCTCACAGGGGCATTTGCATGCTCTCGTGTGTAATTTTGCACATCTTGTATTGATACCGGTGTTATGCCATCAAGTTGCACTATAACATCGCCTATTGTAAGGCCGGCCTTTTGCGCAGGAGATCCTTCCTGGATATATGTTATCTGGATTTTAGCATCACGAGCCTCACCATCTAATTTTTCCGCATCAAGAATATGCGGCATGCCAATGGCATACCCAACCGTAAACAACACAACTGTCAGCACTACATTCATGCCTACTCCTGCAGCGAGCACTATTAATTTCTGCCACCATGGTCGCGATGCAAAACTGTCTTTGTCTTGCGCTTGTGCGCTCACGCCATCCTCGCCTTTTAACTTCACGAACCCACCAAGCGGTAATGCATTTATTGAATAGAGTGTTTTACCTTTTTTTATTCCCCATATGCGAGGTGGAAAGCCAAAGCCGAATTCCTCTACATCAATGCCAAACATGCGGGCAGCAGCAAAATGACCCCACTCATGAACGAGAACTAGAACGGAAAGTACGGCTAAAAATAAGAGAATGGTTGCGAGGATTCCAACCATATGTCAAAAAAATGAATATGGATTAGAGAGTAAGAATATCTTGTTCTTTTCTGGTGCCAAACTCTTCGGCCCGAGCGGAAACCAATTTTGTCATCTCATCGATTTGCTTATATAAATCATATCTGTCGTCTTCCGTTATCTCATTTAACTTCTCACTTTTCTGCACTTCTTCCCGAAGTCCGTCTCGCAATGCACGAATTGCAATTTTTGACTGCTCAACCTTTTGTCCGACTATTTTCACAAGCGCCTTTCTGTTCTCTTCTGTTAATGTAGGAAGTACAAGCCTGATAGCCGATCCATCATTTACGGGATTAACGCCAAGATTTGCGGCCAACAAGCTTTTTTCGATATCCTTCAGAATTGATTTATCCCATGGAGAAATAAGAATAGAGCGTGCATCAGGAACGCTCAGCGATGCAAGATGCTGCAGCTGCGAAAGCGATCCATATGTCTCAACCATAAGTCCTTCAACCAAGCTAACACTTGCACGCCCGGTTCTTAGATTTTTCAACTCATCTTCTAAGAATGTGATATGTTTCTCAAATTCTGTCTTTTGTTTTTGAAGATCAACCATAGTATCGTAGACATTATAAATAAGGATTTTTTTCTATCTCTTTAATAAGACCCATATATATAATGGAAGGATTATTCGGGTCTATTGCAATAATAGCTGGCCAACGCGATGTCGGCAATACTTGCGCAGTCCAATGAAGGCCATTATCAGTAGAATGATAGAAGGAATTTTTTGTTGCGTAATACAATTCCTGTTCATCCAAAGGATTCATCGCCCCTGCACGCACTTCAGCGCTTCCAATCGGTGTAAGAGGAGGAATGAATTGCCAATTTTTATCCGGTCCGGCCAATTTCCAAATGCCCTCCGAGGTAACGAGAAGTATTCGTTCTTTTTGCGCAGATGGCTGTGCCGCACGATAGTCTCCACGCCGCGGCTGTATTTCTATCGGTGGTGTCAAATCCTTCCAATCCGTTCCTTTTGTATAACTTCGCAATACTTGAGCATCACGTGTGATAACAGTTATGATTGCCGTATCAATGTGATCTATAATGATTTTTACAATCGGCGTACGATCACGATAAAATACAGAATTCCATGTCATTCCTTGATTTGTACTCTTGAATACATCTCCCGAGAGTGTTGCGATATATACAACCATCGGATCAAAAGAATCAAGTGCAATGCTTGTGATTCTTGTTTTCCTCGTTTCGTTATAGATAATATCCCAGCTTTCCGCGCAATTTACAGTTCTCAATACTTTTGTAGGCAGTGCAACGAAAAGCGTACAGCGCGCAGTCGGATCAAGTACGACATCCACAATCTCTTGATTTGCTATCATCTGAGTCCAGTAGGCACCGGCATTATCACTGATAAAGAGCCCCTGGGCGTTTGTCCCGAGAAAAAGGTTAAGTGAATTTTTTGGATTAATTGCAAAGAAAGTAGCATCAGCCGTCGTCAATCGAAGAGTTTTACCCCCTGCACCTTTCACGAGTGATTTTGATTGCCATATATTGCCTTTGTTTGATGACTGAACAACAGTATCAGAGGAACCCTTCAATGTACATGAAGCTCCGATGAGAAGAAATGCCAGAACCACTACTATGAAAGGGAATTTTGATTGAATCATATGCTCGTGTTCAAACAAACTACATCTTGCATACTTTGTTCACGTAAACCATTAGTTCCCATTTGGGAATGAAGAAGCTCGCGATAAAGCACAACTCCTTGTTTGGAATGAAGTTTTGAATTGCTAAGCACTTCCCGTTCAAACTCACCAAGCAAATTGCGCATATCACTCTTAGTTAAGGATTGGCATTTCATCATTTTTTCCGCTAGTGGAAGTGTGAGAAATTCAGCGAGATTCAAGCCACTATTAGAAGATGAGCAACTATCCTCAGGCATCTTTATTACTGCACAGCGCGATACTATCGTTGGTAGCACTCTCAAACGGCTGAGCGCTTTCAAGAGGAATAGCGTACCGATCGGCGGCTCTTCAAGAATTTTAAGCAATGCATTGCCGCTTTCGGCAGTCAACTCTTCAGCATATGGTATCAAAATGACTCTTAATCGTCCAGATTGGCTTTTTCGTGATAATTTCTGCCGCAACTCATGTATTTGTTTTACTGTTATGACTGGACTTTTGCGATCTTCATCTTCATTATGAATATTGATTACTTCTGAGGGTTGAGCAACATTCAAAAATTTCTGAATAATATACTCTTGATCGTTCAGTGAAGAATGAATAAGTAAAAGTGCATGATGAAGTAAGTCATTATTTAAAAGACTTACGAGGTACTGCACAAACGCATCTTGCTCTTTTTGCATGGCATTCATACGCATTGTAATGTTAGCACATTACCTCATCTCTCAAAAGCGAATCGATCGTAGAAGCGCATATCTCCCAGGTAAATCTGCAACTATTTTCATAACCTTTTTCTACGAGGTCAGTTGCAAACTGCCTATCGACTGCAACTTTTTCCATTTGTTCCGCCAGTGCCAAAGCCGATTGCGGATCAATATACGCTGCACCCTTTCCTGCAATTTCCGGCAGTGACGTTGTTGTTGATGTTATGACAGGTACGCGACTTGCCTGAGCCTCAATAACTGGGATTCCAAACCCTTCATATAGACTTGGGAATACAAATGCCTTGCATCCGGCAAGAAGCGATCGCTTTTCTCCTTCTTCTATCCATGGAATATGTACAATGCGATATCCGTCTTTTTTTGCAGATTCGATTGCTGCAATACTCCTTTCGGCGCCATATCCATAAGGGCCGACAATAACAAGTTGATACGCATGGTGCAAGTGAGAAAAAAGTTTAAACCCAGCAATAAGACATTTTATGTTCTTCCGCTCATCAATTCTGCCAATTGTTAAAAAAAAGGGGCGTTGAATAGTATATTTTTTACGCACTGCTTCAATCGACTCATTATTAGGAAGTATCCGATATGAATCATGAAGCCCAATGGGAACAACATGAATTCTACCGGCAGAAGTTCCATAATATCGGATTATTTCCTGCTTTGTCCACTCGGAAACAGTAACAATCTTCCATGCATGCTTAAGTGCGTACTGCGTTGACCATTTCAAATACGATATGGCAAACGGACTTCGGTAATGTGTATGTGACAAAAAGCCAACATCATGCACGACTGCGATGGTTTTTTTGGGATGGATGAGTGGTAGTGCGCTTGAAGGAATAAGAAGTACATCCGGAGGATTCATTATCATTTCAAGTGAGAACCTACCCTGAGTCCATAACCGTTTAAATGGCCAATGCAACACTCGCAATCGAGAAGATATTATTTCCTCTACGTTTTCATTTGGATTGCAATTGGTATAAAAAATATATTCGTGCTTGGCGTCTTGTCTTGCAAGCTCATACATCAAATAATACACATACCATTCAATGCCGGTTTTTTCTTTACGAAATGCACGCGATACGTCTATACCTATTTTCATTATTTTGTCGCTAAAATACTTCGCTTATACGCATCGAGATTTTCCAGGACAATACCCGTCCCCTTTGCAACACACAGAAGCGCTTCATCGGCAATGTATGACGGAATGCCTGTGGCTCTAGTCACGAGTTGATCGAGATTGCGAAGAAGACAGCTTCCTCCCGACATAATGATTCCTCTGTCAATAATATCTGCTGCAAGCTCAGGAGGAGTGTTTTGAAGAACTGTCTTAAGTGCAGAAATAATGCCATCGAGCTCGTTTGAAACAGCATCGGTTACATCATCGGAATTAACGTGTATAGTTTTTGGCAAACCGGTAAGCATATCCCTGCCCCGCACCTCCATCGTAAGCTTATCATCAAGATACAGAGCTGATCCTATGGTGATTTTAATTTCTTCAGATGTCCGCTCTCCGATTGCAAGACCGTATTTTTTTCTGATATATTCCATTATCGCATTATCGAATTTATTTCCACCTATGCGAACAGATGTTGAAGCAACTACTCCTCCCAATGAAATGACGGCAATTTCCGCAGTTCCCCCGCCAATATCGATTATCATGTGTCCCGACGCATTGCCGATGGGAATATTTGCTCCAATTGCCGCAGCAACCGGCTCCTTAATGATATATGCTGCTTTTGCGCCACTTGCAAGAGTTGCATCAATCACTGCCCTGCGTTCCGTTGATGTGATGCCTGCGGGAACTGCAACCATGACTTCCGGTCGAAAAATTCGAAATCCCCCCAATGCTTTATTAATGAAATACCGAAGCATCGCCTCTGTTGTGCGATAATCTGCTATCACCCCGTCTTTGAGTGGACGATACGCCACAATAGTATCGGGAGTTCTGCCAAGCATTTCCTTTGCTTCTCGTCCCACGGCAAGAACTTTTTTATCAATAATCGAGATCGCCACAACAGACGGTTCATTGATAACAATGCCGCGCTTTGGAACATGCACAAGGACATTCGTCGTCCCAAGATCAATACCAAGCTTTGGTGTAAATGACATAATGCTCTGTTAGCTCCCCTTCACTTAAACGCGACTACGAATTCCTTGTCTGTTTGAAGGAGTGATGAAAACTCAATAGCTCCCAATTGCAGTTTTGATGTAGACCCAATAAAGGGTTTGTGGGAGGCGATAGGATTCTTAAAATCCGTATTCACCAGTAGTTTTTGTTGATTAACACCGCTTTGCTTCTGAACAAATAATGTATACAACCCGTTTTTTACATCTTGTTGGATTCTCTTTGGCAGCTTATATTCAACTCCAATCGTACCCTTTTTTTGCGGATCTATCTGTATGAATCCGCCGAGAACCATCTTACCATGCCCCAAGGAAACCTCAAGTGGGATGCTTGAGGATTGAATAATGCTTCCTTGGGGAATAAGAATGCGGACATAATCCCTATATCTTGTGGAAGTCCACGAAAAAGTTCCATTATGCGTATAGGTCAAAACAACCCTTGCATAGAGAGAGCCGTCATCATGTTCGTTTATTGAATACGAGATATGCTTATCCATAACAACATCTGTTTTGAGGCTGATCATATTACTATCTACCACCATCAAATAGTCCCCTGAAACTCCTCGAACCTCTCCACTCCAACCGTTATCTCGAATATATTGGAAAAGATCTGCATCCCGGGCATATACCATGAGTGTTTTTTCGGCTAAGCGTGCTCGCATGATACCAAGAACTCCCTCCCATTCCGGAATACTGAGCTTGCCAATGCGGACAATAATCTCATCAGCAATCATTCGCACCACATCTTTACGCTCAGATCTGCTTATACCTCTTCGCTCATATCCCTTTTCCACTTGGTATTGCAGCTGATCATAGAATTGATCGGGGTCAAAATGAAGATTTTCCACAGATATGGGCCCGACAATGCGCATCAGTGAAGATATGACTTCCGGAGTAAGAGCTATCACGCCATCTATTTTTTTCTTGCCGCCTTCTCGGGCATAAAACCAAAGAGCCTGCCGTGCTGCAGTGGGAAAATCAGGCGACCAATTTGAATCACGCAAATACCATGCCTGAATGTTTGCATACTTTTTCAATGGTGCCGGTGGAGGAATTCGAAGATGTTTTGCCTTATCGTCGAAATTATAAATATTATCGGTAAAAAAAGTTTGAATCTCCCCATTACGAAGAGTCAAAATCCCATAGGTGCCGATAAAACCTCCTGTTCCGCGCACTTCTGCATTATTCTGGAGTAAAAGCAAATAGGACATCTCGTGGTCATGGCCAAGAAATCCGGGAACGACTGAGATAAATGGTAATGAAACATCGATTAAATCACTTAACTTCTTCGCATATTCATACAGTTGGCGTTTAAGTGGTAATGCTTGGCTTGGCAACGCAGCATCGGGCATATTCTCCAGCCGCTGTACTATCAAATCAAGTGACGCGCGTGAACCCATGACTGAGGGCAATGATGTTGTGAGAATATCGAATATCTGTTTTTTATCCTGCTCAGTTAGATTTTTCAGGTGAGCATCCCCTTCCCGGATAAGAAGTATTTTTTCAATCGGGATTACAATCTCGGACAAATCTTGAGCAACACTCACGAGCAACTCCGAAAGTGAAATGAGCGTAAGAGATTCTTGTCGATATGCCTTGAATGGCGAGTAGGAAAAGGAAAATGTAGGAGCTGTAGCAAGCCGTGATTTCAGCTCAGACAGCGCGCCTCGCGCAATAGTAAAGCTCTGCTGAATGCGCGAGTATCGATAATGTTCAATATCGCTTTTAATGCTTTGAATTGTTGTGGAAAGTGTCGAGAACCTTTGTGCTATTCCAAGAGTATCCCGCGCTCCAATCAAAATAATGCCTCCGATTGCAATAATAAGAATTAAAATGATACCGACAAAAATGCCGCTAAAGCGCTTTTTCTTCTTTTGATGCAAACTAAGGCCGTGCATAATGCATTCGATATTTCCAAAAATAACGCAATCCATCAACGATATGTGTTTGCGTTATGGGGTCTCGAAGTGATCGCAATCCCATCTGTTGAGCTGATTGGCGCTTATGAAGATGAATGAGTATTGCGTCACTGTGGTAGGCGACACGATATCCTGATTTCCAAAAACGCATACACCAATCAGTATCACTGAAATAGAGAAAGAAGCGTTCGTCAAACAATCCTACTTTTTCGATAGCTGAGCGCCGCACAAACATACATGCGCCCATCAAGGAATCGACATCAATTGGGCCTCTTATCGAAATGTCTTTCATGAGGAATGAGTCAATATGTTTTTTTGCAAATGCTAACTTGCCAATCCAGAGCCGCCTATACACCGGAGTGAGTAACCGATAAAACCGATAATACGATTCTTGAAGGGTTCCGTCGGGATTAAGGAGTTTTGGTCCTACTACTCCTACATCTGTGCACTCCTCCATATATCCGTATAATAATTCCAGCGAACCCGGTAGAACCGTGATATCCGCATTTGATATCACGACATACTCACCTCTTGATTCTCGAATACCTACATTATTACCTGCAGCACAGCCAAGATTACGCGCCACAGGAATATAGCGCACGTGTTCAAAGCGCTCATCGAGAAGTGATTCCAATCCCTCGTCTCGACTATTATCAACCACTATAACTTCAAAAGAAAGTCCCGTGCATGAGCGATAAATATTCTTTACGCATTCGCGCACCAGTTCCTTTGTCTTATAATTCACGATAACAAATGAAAGTTGTGGGTGTTGCATATTAGATTAACGTATTCATCCACTGCGCCATATCAGAAACACTAACTGTCATATGGGATTGTACAAATCTTCTCTTTTGAATCATGCGTGCATACTTCTTGCATATGTCGCCATATGCCTTAATTGAATGTGGTTCCAGTACAAGTGAATAAAAAAACTTCGCAAACTCGAACAACACGATTTGTAGACCATAACGCCAGAAAAGGGATGAAGGCAGATTCTTTATAAGAAGATACCATTGATTCCGATATGACCAGTATTTCAACATCTCACTTCCTCTATTGAACACCATCAACGAGCTTTTTGCAGTTCGTATATGATAAGCGATCGCATCAGGAATACAGTAGCTTTTCCATCCCCTCAAACGAAATCGATATGCAAGATCAGTGTCTTCTTTGTACATGAAGAAATCTCCATCAAAATACTCTCTTTTGCCATTCATGTCAATGGCGCAATCTTCTAAAGCGGATCTGCGGTACAATGCGCAGGTTGCCGGCACTCCGAAAACTTCATGCACTTCATTGCAGGTATTAGTTGGATTACCGGAGTGTGTAAGCGATGCCCGTTGGCATTGTGAAATGGAAATACCACACGCATCGATTCCTAGATTTTGAGGAATCGCTTCTAAGCAAAGCACTCTAAGAATTTTTCCCGTTACGGATGCAACATCAGGATGCTCATCCAAAAAAAGAGTGAGCTTCTCACAATAATCCCTTGTAAGTACAAGATCTTGATTTGTCACCAAAATGTAATCGGAGTTTGTTTTTCCAATGACTTCATTATGTGCGCAACCAAATCCGATATTATTCTCAGACTCAATAATCTGCATTAACCGATCATAGGAACGAATCATCTCAAGTGTCCTATCATCAGAATGATTGTCATATGCAATACATTCTGATGGACAAAACGATTGTGAAATAAGGCTGTTCATGCACGATTGAACATACTGTTCAGCATTAAAACAAACAAGACTTATTGCATAGGAACCCCTTTTGGTCGTCTTAGGCGATTCTGGTTTTTGGAGTGACATAGAATCCTAAATATCTTCCGAGCATGAGCCGTGTTTGCGCATCAATTGCTGGAATGGAACTGAGAAGAATAATGGATATGGGCAATAAAAGCCACTGAAGAACCATGAAGACCCAGTGCGATACGCCATGCCGCTCTGAGCGAGGCGGCAGAAGCGTCATGGACATTATGGCAATAACAAGGATACCTATCAAACTCATATTCAGTAAAAATTCAAGAATATGAGGAGCGTTTTGTGCAACAATACTTGTGCTTTCTGCATTTTTCACAAAGAGCAATGGCAAGCGACCAAGAAGAAGAATAATGAATGGGGCAGTTGCCCATGTATACATTCCTTCGGCTTGATTCCAAAGTATTTTCAGTCGTTTACCCAATGGAATCATCCTATTTCCCCAAAAATTCTGGATAAGATATGGAAAATGTTCAACTCCCCATGCCCATCGTCGCTGTTGCTTATACAAATTAACAAGGCCCTTCCATGTACCCTCAGACAGTACCGTATCCATGGATACCGGTATAAAGAGTGGTGTCACCTCATAATCGCCATTGTAATGGATGAAGCATTGCAGAAAAATTCGTGAATCTTCACTTACAATCGTCGGGTCCCAATACCCAACATCAACAAGAGCTTTGAATGGCATGCTATGGGAAGAAAAAGTAAATAAGCGATCAGGCCGCACAAGTTCTGTCATAAGCCAAAAGGTGGTACTGAAAGCCGCCAAGCGCATGGGAGCCGGCGAATCCCAAATATTATTGTTGTACAAGACAACAGGCTGATAGCTTGAATGTATCCTATTTGGATGCGTAAGATACGCAGACGTCAAACAGGAAAAATAATCAGGATGCACGATAGTGTCACTATCAAAAGCCGAGACGATAATATTCTCATAGGAGATGTCGAGCTGATCTATGAGCTTACGCGACTGAATTCCCATATAATGAAGGTTTGCTCCTTTTGATTTTATTTCACCCACAACCCCATCGGGATGAATAGTGGTAAGAAAGTGGCCAAAAATATCTGAATATTTTTTTTTCATCTCTTCAATTACGATTTGCGCATGATCAGTATTTCTTCCTTCTCCACCAAGAACAACAATCATTGCGCCTGATGGATAGTGGGATTTAGCTAAGGCACTGAGTGCGGTATCAATAATCTCGACGCCTTCATGCACAAATGGAAAAAAAACAAGATGTGTTATCGACTCCCAACCGGTATGAGCGCGCACCGCTTTATTCCAATCCGTTTTTATTGAACGGCGATAGGTTCGCCATGCAATAATGAGGAAAATGAGAAAATAAACGACGCGAAAGAGCCAATACAAATCAAAAAGGAGAATGAACGTGACAACCCAGAAAGGCTTGATCACTGAAAACAGGACTCCCAAAAAAAAAGTAATCCAGACGCATAAGCCTGGAATCATTTCCATCGTACGATACATTGGATTTTTTTTGCTCATATTCTTCAATATTTATCTGTGCTTTGCTCCCCGCAAATGATGGATTGGTGTTTGAACTACTCCAACCATTGAAATCTGCCCATTTGGTATATAATAAAGCGTTTGCTTATCGCGGATAACCGTTTTCATCAAATGCACCTGTTCTACAACTCCTTGGATGCCATTAAGAGTAACAACATCCCCGACACGAAAGTGATCGCCAATAAGAATGGCTATGCCGCTTGCAACATCTTTCAATATTGCCTGTGCCGCAAATGAGAGGGCTATTCCTGCAATCCCTGCACCGGCGAGCAGTGGTGCGACATTTACATCAAATTCATTGAGAATAAGAAAAAGAGCAAAGAGCCCAAGCGCCCAGCGTGCAAGAACCAAAAAAAGTGTTATGACTCCCTTAATTCGGGGGTCGTTTATTTTTTTTTCACTGATAGTTGGCAAGCGAGCAGCAAGCACTGCAATAAACCGCTTCACCAATAGAATGACCATCAAATACGAAAGTAATGCCGCAATAATGACAATCAATATAGTAAGTAATTTTGTAAAAGTAATCGTCATTGGGTCCATAGAGCTCTATTAACCTTTCACAATTGCCGTGCAAGTGGTCGTATGTGCTTCCTCATCCGTAATGCATTGAGAATGGGAAATTTTTTTAATCGTACGCTTTTTCGTGTGCTTCGATCCATCATATGTTTCCCCATATGCTGATCCGGTGAGCAAATACTGCGATTCATTCACTTTCTGTATTGAAGCAATTGAACATTCGCCGAAAAGAATATTCTGTTCTTCGCTATGCCGTACAAGTTCTTGCAACCATTCAGTGAAAAGCGAATCCATGCTTTTTGCATCAACAACCATTTTTACACGTTCTTCATCTTTCAAGTGCTCCGAATCTCCCATAAGCGAAAAGAGCGCTCTTCCGCCATCCAAAAAAGCATCAACTACTGTTGCACCCTGTGATCGAATCTCAAAGCCTCCCTCTGCTTCTGTAAGAGTATACGGCATAAAAACACTACTTTTTCTTCAGTTCTTTTTGCACTTCACTCCAGTGACTTGTGAGGATTGACTTCATCTCTTGAAGATAGGCTGATGTGATTTTTTTTCCTCGCGCATACTCGGATAAAGAAGCTTCGATCATCTTTTCATACGCATCTCTGGATACCGTATTCAACGATTTTGCGCTTTTGAGCATACGTTTCAACATTGACTGTGCAAGTTTTTGTGCGTCTTTTCGTGTTTTCTTCCCTGCTTGTGGCGCACACAGCAATGCTGCAGCTGAAGCAATAATCGCTCCGAGAGCAGCGCCTTTTAAAAATCCTTTTTTGTCCATAAGGTTCATGGTTAATTGATTATGGGTATACCCTCAGTATACCATGATCGCGCAAAAAAACCATTCACCTGTTACGCGTGAAATCCCCAATCAACCTGCAGTGATCTTTTGCCTTGTTTTTTAGCTAAATACTGATACGCGCTTAGTGCCGCTTTCGCGCCTTCGCCTGCAGAAATAACAATTTGCTGATATGGAACCGTTGTACAATCCCCAGCTGCGAATATTCCCTCCTTGCTTGTGCGACATCTTTCATCAATGATTATTTTCCCTGTAGTATCGCATTGGACCACCTTGTCCATAAACGCTGTACGCGATTCAAAACCTATTGCAACAAATAACTCATCAAGCTCCAACTGCTCGACATCATGCGTGCCAAGAGTTGAGATGGATATGGCTTCCAGTTTTTCTGAGCCATGAAGATCCACCAGAACAGTATTTAATTTCTTCTCAACATTCGCCAACGATTCCAAGCGCTCAAGGAGAATCTGCTCCGCTCGAAACTGTTCACTTCTGTGAATAAGGTATATATGCCTTGCTATGCCAGAAAGCTGCCATACAATCTCGAGGGCAGAATTTCCTCCTCCTACTACTGCTACAACCTTATCCTTATACCGCGTAGCTAAATGCACATTACAATAATTAATTCCCCTGCCCTCATACTTCTCTTCTCCGACGATGCCAAGATTTTTAGGCGTTTTTCCAAATGCACAAATAATCCCTGAGGCCGTAAAACGATCGCCATGCGTAGCAATTTCAAATGACTCTCCATTCTCATTGACACTTTGAACGCTTCCGTCAATAAACTCGCATCCCACATCCCTTGCTTGATTATAAAAAATATCAATGAGTTGAGGGCCTTCAATGCGCCCCACACCGGGGTAATTATCGATCTCAGACGTTGATGCCGTTTGTCCGCCAATGTCACGCGCCACTACAATTGTTTTCAACCCTCGCCTGCCGGCAAAAATCCCCGCGGAACATGCGGCAACGCCCCCTCCGATTATAATGAGATCGGTCATAAGTGGAAAAAGGCCGGGATTCGCTCCCGGCCCATATCAAGAGAAGTGTTATTCGTCATCAAACTGATCGTCATCGTCTTCATCCTCATCAAGGGAATCCGCAAGTGGATCGGATTCAGCATCATCTCCGAGCTCGTCATATCCCGTATCATCATCTTCAAGCTCATCTCGATCCCCTTTGGGATTATCACTGTCATTAGCTTGCAAATCTACTCCACAATCATCACACACGCCGAGTATTTCATATGTTCGGCCGCATTGCGGACAAAGGTAATCGCTCATAGAAGTATGAACAAAAAATTAAGACTAAACTAATAAGCTATTAATAAAGAGTTCGAGCAACTTCGATAAAAAGCCGTGTTGCGCTTCCTGTCGCTCCTTTCGCAAGATTCATATCACTTGAGGATGTCATTGTCGAAGCGATATCAATATGCGCCCATGCGGGAAAGTCCTTCGCCCAATGGTACAAAAACAGCGCTGCATTGATTGATCCTGCTTCTCTGTTTTTAGGCGCGTTCAAAACATCGCCAAATGTACCTTTCAAGCCACATTCGTACTCTTCCCACATCGGCATGCGCCAAAGGTAATCGCCGCTTTCCTCGCCTGCCTTCAATAGCATGGCGGCTGTTTTATCGTCTGGACTAAAAAGAGCTGCGGCATGATGCCCAAGTGCAATAATACACGCTCCTGTTAATGTTGCAACATCTATAATAAGTTTTGGGTTATATTTTTTTGCATACCACAATACGTCAGCGAGCGTTACGCGCCCTTCCGCATCAGGACTTACCACTTCGATTGTTTTGCCGGACATTGAAGTAAGGATATCACCAGGACGGTAACTTTCACCCGATGGCATGTTTTCCACAGCGGCAACAAGACCAATCACATTTGTTTTTAAGCCAAGCTCTGCGATTGCACCAAGCGCTCCAATCGTTGCAGCCCCTCCGCTCATATCCAAATGCATGTCATCCATGGCATTACCCGGCTTCAGATGAAGGCCCCCGCTATCAAATGTAATGCCTTTGCCAACAAATACAATCGGACTTAAGGACTTTGGACCCTTACAATATTCCATGATAATAAACTGCGCCTCCTCCACACTTCCCTTTGAAACAGCAAGTATTGCGTTCATGCCAAGTTTTTTCATTTCCGCTTCACCGAGCACCGTCACTTTTACATCGTGCTTTCCCCCCATTTTTTTTGCCTGACTTGCCAATAATTTCGGTGTCATGATTCCTCCGGGAGTGTTAGCAAGCTCCCTTGCATTATTCACATGCACACCTATGACATGGCCAATCGAAAGAGACTTTTGCAAGCTCTTTTTCTTACTCTCATCCTTTGATTCATAAAAGACCGATTGCACCTCAAACCAACCGTCTTTGGGCTTTTCCTTATATCTATTAAATTCATATTGAGCCATTTCAATATTTGTGGCGATGAGTTCTGCTGTGCGTTCAAGAGAAAGGCTTCGAGGACGGAAATCGTCCAGAAAAAGCGTTGTCGATCGCATTTCATTGCCCTTCAAATGAGCGAAGATTTTTCTTGACTCATTTACAAGCCTGCGCGCCGTCCAATCTTCTTTTTTTCCAAGTCCCATAATACATACCGATATTCCGCCTGGTGTAACATACCACGAACAATGCCCTGTTTCAGACGCACTCTTACGAACAGATCGGATAAGATACTCGCGATCTCCTTTTTCCATTCGTTTCGCAAACGCATGCTGAGAAAGTGATTGTTCTGAATACAGTGCAATACAAAGGCTGACAGGTTTTTCTCGTGGTCGGATATCAAATACATGATTCATACATTTTTTTTAACACACATCAATGAATTATTACGTGCACGTGCTATTGTACTATAGTTTCAAGGCTTGTCACCTGTGGAAAAACTATTACGAAACAGGGTTACTGTGAAAATGCGGATGTCGGCGTGACTTAATGTAAAAATATGCTACCACGCCAAATGTGACAACTGGAGACAGCCACGCAGGTATATGCGCGCCAAAACTTTCCGTAATCATAATAATGCTTAAGAAAAAGATGGAGTACATCGCGCCGTTTTTGAGATAGAGATACCGTTTGATGGTATGAATATGGCTGATGGTAAAGGAGCGGACCACAAGAGCTCCTATGCCGTTTCCGATGAGAATAAGCGGCACGGCAAGAGTGAAAGCAAATGCTCCCAAAACTCCGTCAATAGAAAATGTCACATCAAGAATTTCCAAATAGCACAACTTACTGATATCCGAAAGATGTGATTTGTGCGTAAGATTTTTTTCCATTTTTTCCGCATTTTCACGAAAGCCATGAATAATGAAAAATGCGGTCGAACCGATGACGGTTCCGATTGCCATAAGAGGATCTTGTTTGATCGCCGACCAGACGAGAATGGTAAGAAGAAGAGATGCAATAGCATAGAACCAGACGCTTTGAGCGTGAAGAAATCGCTCTCCGACAAGACCGTATTCTTTTTCCTCAACAAAAAGCCAATGGAGGAATAAAAAGCATAAAAAAGTTCCGCCGCCTATCAATAATATGGGGCTTGAACGCTCTATTGCATTCATCACTCTCGGGTCACTTGACAATGTTGCCGTAAATGCTTCCATCGGACCGATCCCGGGAGTGACAAGCCAGACAATAAGCCATGGCAATAGCCCGCGAACGACAAATACGGCAAAAAAGATCCCCCACGTTAAAAACCAACGTCGCGCTTTTTCCTTCATTGTGGAAAGAACTTCCGCATTGACAATGGCATTATCAATACTGCTGATAACTTCAAAAAGACAGAGTCCCGCCACCACAATAATCATCGAGAGAACACTCATACTTCAATGTGGCTAATGCATATCTGAATTATGGAGTAACGACTACGGAGCGTATCTTAACCGGTGTAACCGGTTTTGATTGTTCGCCGCTGGGACTCATCTCAACGGGTGCAGTTGCAATCACGTCAACGACATCGAGTCCAGATGTAATATGGCCAAAAATCACATAATTTTTTGGCAAAGGGTAATCCTGATGCATGATAAAAAACTGGCTGCCGTTTGTATTCGGCCCTGCATTTGCCATTGCAACTGTGCCGCGCGCATATTCCCCTTCAAACGGTTCGTCGTCAAATCGATATCCGGGTCCTCCCGTGCCATCGCCTTTCGGATCTCCTCCCTGAACCATAAAACCCTTAATGGCGCGATGAAATACGGTTCCATTATAGAATCCTTTTTGCGCTAGCGTTACAAAATTCTTTACGGTGTTGGGGGTAGCGCCTTTATTCAGTGCAATGACAATGTCTCCCTTATCTGTTTTTAGTTCAACAGAATATGCCTTTGCTTCATCAAAAGCAACTTCGCTCTTTGGTTTTGGGGGTTGCTCTGCATCGCTTACTTTGGGTGCAGGCTGCACGGGTGCTACTTGCGCAGGCGTTACTTTCTCTGCAACGTTGCCAATCGGTGAAAGGGGCTGATCCGTAGAAACTTCACTTTTAGTTTTAGTGAATTGATAATAAGCTGCGATAATAATAATAAGCGCCAAGACGCTTACCAATGCAATGATGGCTGATTTATTCATACCATTATGTAAAAAATGAATTACGCAATTCATAGTAGCATTCTTGACAAAAAAGCAAAAGTGTGCTATAGTGGATTCCGAAATGAGTACGCAACTGTACCTTAAAGCAACACTTCAAAATGCATGGGATTCATCGGCACATCTGCGCCTGTTGAGCCTGTCAATGGCATTTGCAATTTCAATCCTCGCGTATCCACAGTTCATTCAAGAACTCTGGTATTTCCATTCGTTCAATGGTGTATCGCTTTGGAATATGATCCAGTTGGCGCTTGGATGGATGGGGATGGCTCTCGCGATTCAATCGCTTCATAGCAGTCTTTCGCATGAAAAGGATGTATGGTCGCACACCGGATTTCTCATTCTCGGCGCACTATCTGCTATAGCATTCTTACCGTATACACAACTTGGAATTGATGGTTCTGTACTTCTGCTTATTTCCATCTCTCTCTACGAGTCAGGCTTCCACATGCGTCAGCACGTCATGCAAGCAATAGAATACGCCAATGCCAGAAGTTCTAGGAGAGTCTGGCCAGAATTACGTATTTTTCTCCGTGTGAGTTATTTACTCATAGTCCTTGGCGCTGGCATCTCTCTTTGGATCGCAGCACATACGGGCCATCTGCTCTAGCAGAGGCCTTTTTTTATTTTTTATGGTATAAAAAAACCGCAACGGTGTGCGGTTGTGGTCGATGAATCAGTCTTCGAAAGCTTCATCATCCTCTTGACTCTCAAGAAGTTCGCCGAGAATATTTGTTGAAAGGAATTGTTGGATGCGTTTTGGCTTATCTGGATGCATTGCAATCGCCATGCGGAATTTCACATCCGCCATAGCCGGAGTCAGACTTTCGAGACTCAATGCGCCCGCATCTTTCGCTTTTTGACCAAGTCCGTAACGAGTGAGGATGACTCGGCCATCATCAAAGGGGGAGATTATACCGACATGCATCCCTGCAACTGCTGCAGCTTGAATGGCATCAATCCATGAATAGCTTGCAGAATCTTTGAGCTCTTCAGCTGTCCACGAACGATCGGGAATATTTCCTGCTCCCTTACATTGAAGAATAATTCCCTTCAGTCGTCCTGCTCGCACCAAATCCATAAGAACGTGTGGTGGAACATCTGCCGAAACATCGAGTGAACAGACATGCTGTTCAAATTCGGTAAAAAGCTGCAACCCCTGCACGGCAACAACCTCATCAATCCGGCGCGCACCGCCCATAATATTAACATGAGGCCATGCCTTTGCGATGGGATAGCGTCCTGGCGTGTAAAATGCATTGAAATCTGCTTCATTGCGCTTTCGCACTCGAGCTCCGTCCAAAACGTCACCGATACATACATTAAACACACCGACTATCCCTTTTCGAACAAAAGTCCGCGCCACTCGAAATGTGTTTTCGATTTGCATGGAAACGTCTGTTCCGGATTCATCCTTTGTCATTTGAGCGCCGATAACAAAAACAGGCTTCTGAAGAGAAAGCCGAAAGCACATCGATTCGAATGCGCATGTTTCCGCCAATGAATCAGTGCCATGAAAGAATACAAACGCATCAAAATCTTCGTATTCCTTTTTGATAAGCCGAGCCATCTCAACTCTGTCTCGATGCATAACATTGGTTGAATCTTGCCGAAGTGGGAAATCATGGAGTTTTACCTCAATTCCTCTTGGCAGATTCAAGCCAGATAAAAGGTCTTCTGCAGATTTTGCTGGTTCCAATGGATTTCCGACCATTCCAAGTGTTCCACCGGTATTAAGAACGAAAAGTTTCAAAGGTTTTTGAGACTTCTTCACATGCTTGATATACCACGAATATCGCACCATGTCAAGGATCTTGTTCGACAATTTTTTCCTAACATGCTAGGCTCTTTTTTATGCTTATGCCAAAACTCATCTACGCAAGTAGCAGTAAAAATAGCGACATGTTCTATGCCGTACGCCTTCCGATTCCTGATCCCTTCTTCTACCTTGATATGGGAGAGAAAAAGTACGTATTTCTCGATCAACGAGAATATGGCGTATTCAGGGAGCACAACACCAATCCGGATATCGAACTTGTCAGTGTCAATCCCCTCTATCAAGAAGCCAAAGAATGTACCGATCAAACATCGATAGCGAATCGACTTGCCTACAGAGTGCTAGAAAAATATGGCCTAAAGGATTGCATAATTGAAGTTCCTACAAGCTTTCCTCTCGATATGGCTGATTATCTTCGCTCGAAGGGAATTGTTCTTATTCACTCACAACACTTCTTCCCTGAACGGCTTATAAAAAATACTGATGAAATTGCAGCTATCCGAGAAGCGCTTTTGAGAACACAGCAGGCATTTTTAACCGTTGAAAATATTCTTGATAATGCCTTAATAGAAGCCGATGTGGTTGTGTACAAAGACGTGCCTCTCACAAGTGAGTTTTTACGAAAGCAAGCCGAGCGCATTCTTTTTGAACATGACATGATCAATGTTGAGGGTATGATTATCTCCTGCGGAGCGCATGCGGCCATTCCCCATCATCAAGGCGCTGGGCCGATACGGCCCCACCAGACGATCGTTTGCGACATCTTCCCGCGCCATCGTGCAAGCGGATACTTCGCTGACATGACACGAACCTATGTGAAGGGTACGCCATCGGACCAATTACAAGCGATGTATGATGCGGTAGTGAGCGCGCAAATTCAAGCAATGAATACAGTAAGCCCTGGGACTCCCCTATCTACTCCTCATCAAAAATGCGTAGATCTGTTTCTCGATCGAGGGTATCATGTCGGAGATCAGGGATTTACGCATAGCACAGGACATGGCTTGGGTATTGATATTCATGAAGCTCCTTATGTTAGTCAAAATTCTAAAAATGTTTTCGAGCCGGGACACGTGGTGACAATCGAACCTGGACTCTATTATCCTCAGCTTGGCGGTGTGCGGATTGAGGATGTTGTAGTAGTAACCAAAGACGGTTTCGAGAATCTCACGCGATATCCGACACGATTTGTCATTCCCTAGAACACATTAATTTAAAACTACCCCGAAACGAGTGGGGTAGTTTTAAAAAAGACTCTATTTTACTTATCGGGCAATTGAGATTTCTGTCGTATTTTCCGATTCACATGCTCGCACAGTAATAATCCCTGTTGCATCGCGCTGAAGCGTATAGCCGGTATGCCCTGCAGTCCACGTCCCTACTCCATTCGGACTTGCCGGAACGGCGCCCAATTTTCCTGCCGTCACAAGACCTGCCACATTAACGCAATTCGTATCCGCATTCGGATCCGTGTCACAATTCGCATTATAGTCGTCACAACCTGCCGCATCCGTACCAACCATATATACCTGTCCTGCGGTCATCGCCGTGATTGCAGCCAAGTAATTTCCTCGATTATCAACTTGGTCTGCTTTAACTGCTGTCATGATCGCTGAGATATCCGACCAGCGCCTGGCATCGCGCGTATCTCGGAATCGAGTAAGCGGATCGAGAGCTACAAACGCCACTGCTGCTAATATCGCAATAACTGCGATTACAATAAGAAGCTCGATAAGCGTAAAACCGAGCTTCCCGCTTTTGTACACCATAATGATTATTTAAAAATGAATCAAAGAAGTTATTCACTTCACTCGCTATAAGTATAGCATAATAATTGCAAAAAGGCGGTGGATAAGTCTAGATAGACATCAAGCTATGAAATAGTACTAAGAAACGAACCGGCACGATGAGACGCGCTGGGCTGGAGCAAGAAAAAATACAAGGCGTATCAATAGATACGATAAGTGTTTTTTCTTGGGAAGCCCGAGTGTATCGCGTGATGGTTTGTTTATGGAGAGCCATTTCATAGCGTGATGTCTATTGATGAAAGGAAGGGTGTTCACGCTCCCAAAAAGCAAACTGAACTCCCTTTAACGCAAGTCCGATAGCTTCAATATAATGAAGACCGTCATCCGCATCGGTGCGCGTTCGACTCACAAGAAATGAGTCGCCTCGCTGAGTGGTACGATTTGTCTGTTCTTGAAAATACTCAGGCAATCCCTTAAGTCGAGCTGACCCTCCTACAAGGATAATCTTTGTAATTTTCTCATCTGTTTTTTTCTCATAAAAAGCACATGCGATCTCTATCTCCTCAATAATCGGCTTCAACAGCTTTTCAAAAAGCGCACGATGCGAAAGCGGCTCCATACCTTCTTCTTTCTTCATTCGATCTGCTTCTTCATTTGAAACTTCCAATGACTTTGCCAATTGCTCAGTGAAAAAATCGCCTGCATATTCAAGGGAATGCACATAATCAAGGCTCTTCGATGAACTGATAATAATTTTTGTACGCTCAGCGCCACAATCCACCACGCACACAGGCTCGTGATCCAGTGGTCCAAAAAGCCCCCTCGTCAGTGCAAGAAGCTCATGGTCGAATGCTCGCACGCGATATGGGCTTCCTTCAAAAAAATCGTTCCACTCGTCAAGCACCTCCCTACTTGTGCCATAGAGCAGCACATCCGCAAACCCATTCTTTTTTGAAATGATTTTTGATGAAAATACAAGATCTTCTTTCTCTATCGGAATGGTTTCATATGCACTATCATGTAATTGATCGGAAAGCGATACAGCACTTGACTCTTCAAAGCGCACAACATAGGTATAGACCTGACGCTCAGGTATTCCCACCACCACTTCATGCGCTGATATCGGTCCCTGGGATCCGCTCTGCCAAAGTTTCTGAAGCGCCTCGGCAAGGCGTTTTTTATTCATGAGACGCCCATGTTCAACAACACCCCTCTCAAGCGACATTCGCGCTCGAGAAACAACAACCGGAGTACTTGAAAAAAACGATTGTTGAAGCTCAACAATCTCAAGCGTATGGTCGGCTATATCCAATCCTATTGACCGTCGTGTAAACATAGTCTTTATCAGTCGCTTCGCTCCTCCCAGGAAAGCACAACGGGAACGGCGCCAAGCAGAGAGTATTGCGATCGAATGTGCTTTGTATATTCCACAACAACAGCGCTCACGTCAATACTGCGCACACTGCCCCCAAGATCACTGACTTGAATGGTACAGGAACCGTTCGGCGCTGTGAAGGGCAGAGGGGCGCTCAGGCCCCAAAGCGCATCGCGGCGAATACGAATATATGCTTCCTCCATGCACCCGTCTGCCAGTGATAATGCTTCAGTGCCTCGCTCAGCAACATAACTGCTTTCACGCATGCCAAGGCCGATCACCAATGCACTTGCGGAAATAATCAACAGAGATGATCCAAGAATAATAACCGCGATGAGAAGTGATACCCCTCTACTGCCGCAGCGAAACTGCCGTTTGAAATGTGTGGGCAAATGAGCCATACGAATCGTCTTGCGCGCTTGTCTGCGCTTCAATAATCATGCGAATATGTTCAGGCTCTCCTGCTGCCGAAAGCAAGGAAAAGAGGAGGCGAGAAACTTGAACTTCATTTGACGTTACAGCAATCGGCTGAGAAGCTCCTTGCTGCATAGTGAGTATGCCATTATCCTGATCAAGGCGGAATACTGTCGGATTATTGACAGGGTTTGACATCGAAAGGGAAAGCACGCCCGGATCGGAATCAAATATCGATGCGCCACCATTCACCGCGGTCGCATTTCGTATTGTTTGGCTTATGACCTCAATTGCAAACCTACTGTTCTCATCGACTTCGTGCATCCCTTGCAATAATGCCCGTGTAGAAAAAATGGATACGGCAAATCCGCCAAAACTGCCTGCAAGTGTAGAAAGCAGAGCAATAGTGATGATTGTTTCAAAAAGAGTGAATCCTGAATGCTTATTCATATTATTGATAATATATTCGAACCTCGCTGAGCGTGGGAGTATTTTGCATGTCGCCATCAAGAAACACTCGATATTGAACCCACGAATTTCCATTAACAGCTTGCGGTATCAGCGATCCGCGAGGATTGGAAAAATAGGTGTCTACTCCCGTCGAACCATACCACGATCCAAATGCCCCCGGGGAACCGCCGACATTCGGTGCGGTGCGCACCTGAAAACGCACATCACATGAAGGAGTGCACGAGGGTAGAGATTCATCCCATTCAATAACAGTCACCGGTGAAGGATTGCCAAGCGGGAATGCCGATGATTGCAGTGATGTGCTTGCGTAATAGGCATTGGCAACATATCGGAATATCTTCGAACCATCTCCAAGAGCCCATGCACTCGTTGCAGATAATCCAACGACTCCTCGCAGATTATTCGTTGTTGGAGAAACCATACTCTGCCAGGACACCCCATTCCAATGTAGAATTTCTCCGCCATTTCCAACAACCCAACCTTCTGTGGGAAGCGAGAAATGAATAGCATTCCAATTATTGCCTCCCGTATCGGTATGTTGCGACCATGCAATTCCATTCCAATGATAGATCAAGCCCTGATCTCCAACCGCCCACCCATCAAGAGTAGATACCATATGAATGGCGCTCCACACAGTTCCTCCCGTATCGGTATGGTTGCTCCATGAAGTGCCATTCCAATGGTAGAATAAACCCTGATTGCCCACCATCCAGCCGTCTGTTGCGCTTATCAGATCCACATCATACCATTCGGTACCACCCGTATCAGCAAATTCTGTCCAACTTACTCCGTTATATCGAAAAATCTTACCAGCGGCACCGACAGCCCAACCATCGGAGGCGCTTACAAAAGAAATATTGTTAAGGTGATCGGTTGCCGGCGAAACAACCAGCGTCCACGAAACTCCATCATAGTGTATGATTTTCCCGCCATCGCCCACCGCCCAACCATCAGTTGCGGAAAGCATGTGAATCGCATTAATTCTATTGCCATGGGGTGAAGCTATTTCTGTCCATACGACCCCATTATAATGAACAATAAAGCCGTTATCGCCCACCGCCCAGATATCACTCGGCGACACAGCACTGATATCCCGCAAATGAGGGCCCTGTGGCAGTTCCGTATGAAGCGACCATGCGCCGCTACCCACATTCGGCGCAATCTGCACTTGTCCTGCGACAGTTGTGAGTATATGACTATCATCGCTATCGTACCGAATGGGCAGCACCCAGGTGCTTTGACCACTGCCGCCTACCCAATCAGTCTGCGACCATACCGATGCATTCCAATTGCTGAAATAAGAACTTTGCACAACAGTATTGAGAGTGTTCTCGATAGTAGTCCAGTCTACCCGAGATTCGGCATACGTTGTATGGGGATCAATATAGCTTGCGGGACACATTGCAATATCGCCTTGAATATTTCTACATACATCGCTTACTGTGATGGTACGGTTAAACGGAGGAAGCGAATTATTCGGACCAGATGCAATCCATTGATTACCTGAGATTATTAGTCCGCTAGGAGCCGATGGAACTTCATTCCATGCGCCATCGCGTATCGAACGCAGCGCTTCAATGCCTTCTTGAGCAAATGCATCAGCTTCCAGATGCTGCGATCCCTGTTGGCCTCCATGGAGAGATCCGAGAATAAGCGAAACGATTGCAGCGGCAATAAAAGAGAAGATCGCCAGTGCAATCACGATTTCCAAAATGGCTTGGCCCGGCCTGTTATTCATATTCACTTCCTCCAATGGCATTAACGGTCATATTTCTTCCTCCCGCGATAGTGTGAGTCAGCATAATTGTTCCGGTGGCGGAAGGGAGTCCGAATGCCTTTGAAAAAATAATCTCCTGAGTATTTTGGGTTAATGCAGGTGAGAGTGATAATGCGGAATCCAACCGAACAATGCGGTCATAGCTTTGCGCACGTGATACATATGACGCTCCTTGAAAAATAACATACCCATCGGGACCCGCCTGATCGATATCAAAATAAATCCCATGAGATGCATTATTGAGACGAGCAATACTCACAGTCCTCTCGAGTCTCAGATTCTGTAAAAGCTGCGCCGCAGCCTCATTAAGCTGGGAACTGGACTGAAGATTCGAATAGATCGGAAATGCTGATGCTATAAGCACAAGAGTGATTCCGCTCACGATCAATAATTCTATAAGCGTAAAACCATGCTTCATTTTTTTACTCCTCCCGTAATGCTATAAATAGGGGTAATGATTGAAAGCGCCAAGAAACCGACTGCAAGGCCGATAAAAATGAGAAGTGCCGGTTCAATAACGGTAGAAAGGGTTTTTGTTGAGCTATCAACTTCCGCCTCATAGTATTCCCCAAGATAGAGCAGCGTATCCTCGAGTTTTCCCGATTCTTCTCCAACGCGAACCATATGAACAAGCACCGAAGGGAAGAGTATGGGATACTGTTTAAGTATTTCATGGAGTGTGCTTCCCTTGGTAACGCGTATCACGAGTTCATGCATTGCTGATTTATAATAAAAATTTTCAAGAGTCTGTTTCATAATTTCAAGCGCTTCGTCAATGCGCAGCCCGCTTTTAAGTAGCATCCCTAGTGTTCTGGAAAAACGGGCAAGATTTGCGGCTTGAGTGATTTGCTTTACTATCGGAATGCGTAGAAAAAACCAATGTGTAACGGGGCGAATAAACGGGCGCTTAAAGAACCAAAAAAGAAAAAGTATCCCACCGACAATACCGAAAAGAAGAGTTGCGCCCGAACGTTCGACTAATTTTGAAAAGGCGATAAGCCATTGCGTTGTAATGGGCAGATCCATGCGAAGGCCCATAAAAAGCGGCGTGATCTGCGGCAGTACAAAAAAAGCTATTACGAGTCCGAGAACGAGCGTTGCAACAAGAACGATAATGGGATAGACAAGTGCTCCTTTCACTTTTGAAATGACCGCACGATCCTTTTCAAGCTGAAGAGCGAGATGTTCAAGATTTGTTTCAAGTGTTCCGGATGCCTCTCCCGCTCTTACAGCACTCACAAAAAGCCCTGAAAAAACCTTTTTATGGTCCGAAAGCGCATCCGCAAATGACCTGCCTGCAGTTACGGACCGGGATACATTTTCAAGGATCGATTTCAATGTCCCATGCGCAGAATCCTGTACGATATGCAGCGCTTCGGTAAGCGAAAGGCCCGACTTCAGCATGATGGCAAGATGCCTCGCAAGAAGCGTACGTGCAGTAAGTGAAACACCTCCAAGTGATATGTCGAATGGATTCTTTTTTGTTTTTTTCCCTTTTGGTGGCATAGCAGATTGTTACGTTCGAGTGACACGGATCACTTCCTGAAATGTTGTGATTCCCAAGAAGATTTTATCAATGCCATCGTCAAGCATTGTTGTCATTCCCCCTTTGACGGCCGTATCCATAAGCTCCTCGCTTGGAGCGCGGCGGAGAATCGCTTCGCGAATCGTATCATCGAGCTGCATCACCTCATAAATGCCAAGCCTCCCCCGATAGCCTGTTTGACTGCACAGCGCACATCCTTTCCCGCGATACCACTTGATGGAGGCAATGGATTTGACGCCATGAGCAAGTATGCGCTCTTTGAGCAATACTTCATCTTCAATAAGGCGTTTTTCTTCCGGTGTTATTGCGTATGACCCGCGGCATTTTTCACAGATTTTGCGGACCAAACGTTGAGCTATGACAATATTTACAGTCGTTGCCAGCAAGAAAGGTTCGATATTCATATCCAGAAGCCGGGGTAATGTTGTTGCAGAATCATTCGCATGCAGCGTTGAAAGAACCAAATGGCCGGTCATTGCAGAGTTTATCGCAATGCTCGCCGTTTCGGGATCACGTATCTCTCCCACCATGATGGTATTAGGATCCTGACGGACGATTGCACGCAAACCCTTTGCGAATGTAAGATTTGTTTTTGGATCAACCTGTATCTGCGTTACTCCTTCAATATCATACTCCACCGGATCTTCAATGGTAATGATATGAACGTCGCGCTTATTGAGAATTTTTAAAATAGCATAGACGGTTGTTGTCTTCCCGCTCCCGGTCGGCCCTGTCACTAAAATCATCCCGTATGGCTTGCGGATCGCCCGTTGAGTTTTTTTAAAATCACTTTCAGAAAATCCAAGATCGCCAAGATTGAATTGTTGGGCCTTGCTCGAAAGAAGGCGCATAACAACATTTTCTCCATATGTCACGGGTACGATAGATACGCGGATATCGATCATATCGCCGTCTGTAGCAAAACGAAATTTCCCGTCTTGTGCCGCGCGATGCTCATCTGTTCGCATGCGAGAAAGTATTTTGATGCGGGTAACAATGAGCTCGGATAATTCTTTCGGCATCTCCAGCACATCATGCATGACTCCGTCGATGCGGAAACGCACAAGAATTCTCTTTGAAGAAGGCTCAATGTGGATATCTGAAACGCGATTTTTATATCCGTAATGGACAATCGCATCAACAAGTTCGACAATCGCTTCGTCGCGCTCTTCGCGGGAAAGGGAAAGATTTCGTATTCTTTGGTAAATGCCCTTGAATGTCTCAATAAGGCTACCCTTGTATTGTTCAACTGTTTTTGCGAGTCCTTTTGGAGTTATGACATGGACAATAACGGGTTCTCCAAATCGTTTTTCGAGAAGATGCCGCATAGAAAGATCCTCAGGATCGATCATGCCTATGTTAATGCCTTCAGTATCTCTTCCAAATGCCACGACACCGCTCGATTCGGATACAACCTGGGGGACCAAGAAAAAAACGCTTTCCTCAATCGTCTCCTTGGTCAAATCTGCATAGGGAACATTCAAGACTTTACCTAATTGGATGCCAAGGCTTTCTTCCGTTACTTTTTTTTCTTCAAGAAGTGTCAGAAACAGGTCTTGCTTTGTTCCTTGACTCTTTTTTTTCAATGCTAAATAATCGTCTTTTGAAACGATTCCAGCACGGATCATGACGGCAATACTCTTTTCACCAATACTCATTTTCGCCATAGTATTTCTCTAAAAACCCCAACATATTCTATCATGATAAAGAAAAACCGCCTATGTGTACTCATTCAGGCGGTAATAACCAGAAATGTCTTGTCCTATGCTATTCATGACGAATATCCTACTTTTTTTAAAAATATTACAAAAATTCGGCAAGCTCCGATGCAGTATCAGTGCGCTCCCATGAACATTCATGTTCATTCCTGCCAAAATGCCCATAGGCAGCGGTTTTGAAATAAATGGGTTTCCGCAAATCCAGTCGAGTGATAATCCCTTCCGGCGTCAAGTCAAAATGCTGCGATATGAGTTGAGCGATTTTTTCATCGCTAAGTTTTCCACTTCCAAACGTATCAACCATCACCGACGTCGGCTGCTCTCTTCCTATGACATACGCGACTTGTACCTCAACGGTATCAGCCAATCCTGCGGCGACAATATTTTTTGCGATGTAGCGGGCCATATAGGCTCCGGATCGATCAACCTTACTCGGATCCTTACCGGAAAAACATCCGCCACCATGCCTCCCCCTACCTCCATACGTATCGACAATAATCTTTCGCCCTGTTAAGCCCGTATCTCCATGCGGGCCTCCAACCACAAATCTGCCGGTCATATTGATAAAATACTGCGTCTGATCATCAATGAAATCCATACAGATGGGCTTGATCACCTGTTCAATGCAATCTGTGCGAATCTGTTCTAGGGATATATCGGGATTATGCTGTGCGGCAATCACTATATTCGCAATTCGCGCAGGTTTACCATTGCGATATTCCACAGCTACTTGTGTCTTGCCATCGGGCCTCAGATAGCAAAGTGTGTCGTTTTTGCGCACCTCGGCAAGACGCGATGCAAGTTTGTGAGCCAAGGCAATCGGCAGTGGCATGTATTCTGGGGTTTCTCGGCACGCAAAACCAAACATGAGCCCTTGGTCTCCAGCCCCATGAACTCTCTTATCCGAAATGACCCCTTGGGCTATGTCCGGACTTTGTTCATGGAGCGACACCAAGACGCCGCAATTTTCAAAATCAATGCCATACGAGGGGTCTGTATACCCTACTGACTGCAGCACTGAGCGGACGACTTTTTGCACATCCACAAACCCTTCAGTCGTCACTTCACCTCCGACGATCACAAGACCTGTGGTCGTAAAGGCTTCCACAGCAATGCGCGAGTATGGATCTTGCGCAATGAGAGCGTCCACGATCGCATCAGAAATCTGATCGCAGATTTTATCCGGATGCCCCTCGGTTACCGATTCAGAAGTAAACAGGAAAGATTTTTCATTAAGAATATTCATACCAACGTATTATGTAATACGTATAGGTTATCAAGAAATAAAAAAACCCGCAAAAAGCGGGCTTTTTTTCTGCAGTACTATTATGCAGCGGCGCGCTGCACATTGACCGCATTGGGTCCCTTTGGAGAATCTTCCACTTCAAAGGTGACGTTATCACCTTCCTGGAGTTCATCAAAGGTCACTCCGACCAGTGATTTGCTGTGAAAAAACAAATCCTTTTCCTGGCCCTCAACGGCGATAAAACCAAAGCCGTTTGGAGTTTTCTTTTTAATTACACCATTCATAGATAGCTTGTAACTATAAATTAAAAGCACTTTTTATATATGTGAAAATTCGACGACTTCTCTCAAAAATATTCGTGCATAATTATAATACCATTGATTCTTTATTCTGTCAATACGTTATTCCCAGCAACCCAGCCTGACGTCCAGCACAACTGAAGGGAATATCCTCCTGAGGGACGATTGATATGCAGCAAGTCTCCGATAATATACAGATTATCATATCGCATCGAGCGCATGGTTTTATTATGAATTTCTTTCAAATCAACGCCACCATCAACCACTATCGCGCGATCAAGTCCCATAAGGCAGGTAATGGTCATTGGCAGTGCCTTTAGAGTGCGAATAATCGTTTTTCTCTGCTCTTTTGTGACGCTATGCACCTTTATTTCTTGATCAACGCCATGCAGAAGAGTGAACATCTGCCTTGGCGCCAAAAGCGGGAATATATTTTTGAGTTTTTTATTCTTATTCTCGTCAAAGAGTTTTAATATTCGATCTTCCAACGTGCGCTCATCATCAGCGGGAAAAAAATCGACCGCTGCACTCACGGAACCGGCATGAAGTAAATCACTTACTCTACTCGAACAATTGAGGATAACCGGACCGGAAATGCCAAAGTGCGTAAAGAGAAGATCGCCTCTTTGTGAAAATATCTTTTTTCCACTCAAATAAAATGTGATCTTTCCCTGTTGAACCGCTACGCCCGCAAGAGCATGCAATTGCTTTTCTGCAATGCGTAATGGCGCTAATGTTGGCGTTGGTGTATGAACGGTATGGCCCAGTGTATGCAACCAATCAAATCCATCCCCCGTTGATCCAGTCTGGGGATGCGACGCGCCGCCTGTTGCAAGAATCACCGCGCCCGATCGATAGCTCACTCCTCGGACAGATACGCTTTCAATTCTTTTCCCATTGCTATGGATATCCGATACGGATGCATGAGTTTTCACTAGTACACCGGCATCTTTTACATATTTTTCTAAAACCCTTACCACATCGACTGCTCGCTCGGTTTGCGGAAATGCCCGCTTATCTTCCTGAACAACGAGTGGGAGTCCTCTCTTTTTGAAAAAATCAAATGTATCTTGAATGCCAAATTGGGAAAATGGTGAAAATAAAAATGATGCCGCTTTTCCATAGTGCTTCAATAATACGTGCTCATCAAATTCTGCATTGGTTATATTGCAGCGTCCGCCACCGGTAATACTTAACTTTTCTCCAAGGTTTTTATTTTTTTCCAACAAAAGAACACTCATGCCTCGCGTCGCAGCACGGCCTGCGGCAATCATGCCAGCAGCTCCTCCACCAATCACAATAACATCAAAATACTTCATGGCTGCCGAGAAGCTCGTTGAAGAATTTCTCCCAGGCGTCGAATGTGCTTACCGTACTCGGCCCAATTGCCTGCCTGTTGCTCACGCAAAGCCGCCTCATATGCCTCGTGCGCATTTTGAATCAGTGTAGTATCTATCGATACGGTTCCTTTTTTGCTGCTATCTGCGGGTATTTTTTTGGATGTTTCCTGTTTTGCGGTACCGCTAAAAATCTTCACAAGCGCCTGCTCAAACGTCTCTTCCATTGCCACTTTATTTTCATACGCCACAATCACCCTCTTGAGTTCTGGAATTTTCCCCGACTCAGCCTTCAAGTAGAGTGGCCGCACATATAAAAGCGATTCTTCAATGGGTATCACAAGCATTGGCCCCTGGATCACTTGCGAACCTCGCTGATCCCAGAGAGAAATCTGCCGGCTCACTTCCGCGTCTTGATTGATTCTTCCGATGATTTGTTTCGGTCCGAAAACAAGTGCGTCCTTTGGAAACCGATATACCGCAAGCGATCCATAGTTTTGTCCATCGTTTCGAGCAACCATCCATGCTGAAAGATTGTCCTTTGCGCGCGGAGTAAAGGGAAGCATGAGAATATATTCCTCTTTCTTTTCACCTGGAAGTTTCATGATCATGTGACGAGGTTGCATCATTGAATCAGAGGGGTTGCCGCTATCTCCTAATCTCTCGCTAATAGCTGGAATTTCCCAGAGATCTTCTTTGTTGTAGAAAACCTGTGGATCCTCCATATGATAGGTTGCAAACACAGCTGTTTGTGCGGTAAAGATATCTTCGGGATACCGAAGATGTGTTTTCAGTTCTTTCGGTAAATCCGACAATGGACGAAATGAGTGGGAAAATGCTCGTGCAATGGTCTGAATAATGGGATCCGTCGGATCTGCGATATAAAAATCAACAGACCCGCTGTAAGCATCGACAACAACCTTCACTGAATTTCGAAGATAGTTTACCCGCTTCCCATCCATAGTGATCGGCTGAGAATAGGGATAGCGATCTGTCGCTGTATATGCATCGGCAATCCACCAGAGCTTTCCATCGGCAACCACCATGTACGGATCTTTGTCATAACTGAGAAATGGGGCGATTTTTGAGATACGCCCTTGAATCGATCGATGAGCCAATAGGCGGCTTTCATTGGTAATGTCTCCTGAAAGAAGAATCTTAAGTTCTTTGAATTTCAGTGCATACACAAGGCGATGGAATAATGAAGACATTTGTACGCCTCCCGTACCCTCATACGTTGTATACATATTCTCCTCGCCTTTGGGATAATTAAACTCAAGTGATTTTGTTTTGACTATCACATAGTCATTCGCGAGCTCACCGTAATAAATCTCCGGACGCACAACGTCCAATCCCGGAATATCTGATTTTGGGGGCAAATCCTTCACGAAAAGCACCGGCAATCCTTCTGGGGTTACCTGATTAACCGGACCAGCTGTAATCCCATACCCGTGCGTAAATGTGAGCCGCTCATTGATCCAGCTTTTATTTGGTAAGCTCTCAGCAGAAAGCTCGCGAGGCGAAAGCATGATCTGGCGCAAATCTCCATCGATTTCGTATCGATCATTGTCAATAGAACGAAATTCGTAGTAGGTGCGAATTTCCTGTATCTGAGAAAATGTTGAGAGAAGTGGATCGCGATCCCATAAGCGGACATTTTTGAGTGTTGTACTATTTGTCCTAATATCTCCTTCTGTCAGCGACTTCTGCGATGCAATCTCTCGTTCTCCGATATTATTCAATCCGTATGCTATGCGCGTCGCTTCAATATTTTGTTTGATGTACGGCGTTTCTTGAACGAGTTCGTTCGGCGCAATAATCAGTTTTTGATACAATGGTCCTGCAATTCCACTCACCACTCCAACAAGGCCTATCAGAGCAATGGAAGCAAGAAGTGGAAGAATTTTACCGCTCAGCGCAAACACCACTGAAAGAATTGATGAAAGTATGAAAGCGACGATCGATGCGATTAAAAACGGACGAAGAATAACTGCATGCGCTGCCGTTGCTCCAAAAATAATACCATCAGAAGAAAGTACTAACTGATACATTGAAAGAAATGTACTTACCGCACTGACTGCAAAGAAAAGAGCAAGAAGAATGCCAAAATGTATGCGGGGCTTATGGCCTAACAATTGATTAGGAAAAGAACCGCCTCCACATTTCTGAAAGAGACGAGCAACAACCTGGCCGGGGTTCCAAATGCCTTGGATAAAATAGATAACGCCGCATGTAATCAATGAGGCACCAGTAAGAAATGTTATAATCCCAATGGCGAGAGTATATACAGGAAGTGAAAATATATAAAAAGACAAATCCTTGGCATAGAGCGGGTCAAGAGTGCCAAATGGCACAGCATGGATGAATTTCAAAATATCTTGCCAATGCACGCTAACCGCAGCGCCTATGAAAAATCCAAGAAAAATACTCACGGCAATAGCAAGTTTTTTTATGACAGGCCCAGCCAGTACGAGTGGGCGTCCTGTAACCTGCTCAGAGAGAGTCATCGCCCAGGGCACACGCGAACATACGGCAATAAGCAAATTGGTACCAATAAAAAATGCTGCGAATACTCCTACAATCAGACCCAATCCCGCTTTTGCGAAAAGGCTCGTAAGAAAAATCTCTTTGAATCCCACCTCTGAAAACCACCACCAATCGGTAATAACGTTTATCAATCCGAAAAACAATGATATCCCGATGAAAAAGACGAAAAAGAGTATGCTTAATAGCAGTTGTTTTGTTTTCATACCGACAGAGTAGTTAAGGAATTAAACCCACTATAGCAGAGAGGGTATTTCATACAAGAGGAATATGGGATCAGCCCCCATATTCACAATGACACGCACTTTTTCATTTTTTTTCAATAAGATTATTTTTTTTCAATCGCGATCGGATACTTCCACTTGTCCGAGAAAATACTTTCGCAAGTGATGAGACTGTAGCGCCATCCAAATAAAGCTCTCTCAATTCGGTGTCATCATCTTCATCCCATGGGCGATAGGCGACAGACACGCTTGCGCCATAGACCAGCTCGCCTCCTTTCTTCTGCATGCTCTCCTTCAATGCGCTCTCGGACTCCATGCGAAATTGTCTATCCTGCGCCAAGACTTCAGGATGTACTTGAAATGCTCGCTCATTCCACCCAAGAAGAAACAAACCTGCCAATCTTCGTATGCGAGAAAGCGCCACATACCCCTGACCGAATTCAAACACCGTTGCCAAATCCACCACAGCTGCATCCAAGCTCATGCCCTGGCTTTTGTGAACTGTAAGTGCCCACGCAAGACGCAATGGTAGCTGAGTTATTTTTGCGCGTATCTCACCATTTTCCTCCAAGATCCAATCCATAGGCTCAACATCAATGAGTCTTCCTCTTCGTGTCTTTACACTTGGATAGCCGGTATGCGTGTCAAATTTTTCAAGAGTACCCAGAGTACCATTCACAAATCCTTCCTTTGGATTATTTTTGGTAAACATAACTGCAGCTCCAACTTTCACTTGTAATTCCACCGGGGAAAGACATGCTTTTTGCATGGCGGCTATCGCGTGATCATTACCTTGAGATGTCATAGTGAAAACCCGTGCCGCACCAGAAAGCCTTCCCAGTACTTCACTATTAATGTGATCAACAGCACTATTATGCGCAAAAAGCTTGGGTACATCATCGGGTGCGTCCTTATACTCAATCTTTCGTGTTTGCAATTTTTTCAAATGCGAGGAATTAAAAACGTTACAACGTATTGCCGACAGTATATTAAGATATTCACGATCGTCCTGTCGATGCTGCTCTGTGAGATAACATACTTTTGGCGCCATCTGCTTCCACACACGCGAATCATAGCAAAAGTGCGCCGGCGTTTCTTGCAACAACATCTGCTGCGCGCTTAATGCATTTTCGTGTCTTACAACAGGCGGCAATTGAAAAAAATCTCCAACAAACACTACCTGGAGACCACCAAATGGCAGTTCACTTTTCTTTATTTTTCTACAAACAGCATCAACTGAAGTCAGCGTTTGCGCGGAGAGCATGGATATCTCATCTATGACAAGAACTCGCGCACGAAGAATATGTGTTTTGACATTCTTGCTTTTGGCAATATGCTCAAGATCTTGCTTATCAAGTTTTGTTTTGACCCCAATGCCGCTCCACGAATGAATAGTCATGCCACCGATCTGTGTTGCCGCAATGCCTGTTGATGCCGTGACAGCCACCTCAATCCCTTGCGCGCGCAACAAGGCAACATACTCCTGTGTTACATATGTTTTCCCTGATCCGGGCTCTCCTGTGAGAAATACATGCGAACCTGTTTTCAATAGTGCCAATGCTTGAGATTGTGTCATCTAATATTTCGTACCAAGTCTGTATAATACCCTCTTTGCTCTTCCGGCAACATGCCGGCAACATGCGCCATACACCAATCCGTACCATTTAAATCAGTTTTATTTTTTTCTAATACTATTGATTTCCCAATTTGAAGTTGTCGTTTATTGTTCTGTCTATCTGCAAGAAATGCAAGTGGTAAGACCGGGAGATCTTCTCCGGTTAATTTCTTGTATTGTCGAATAACAACTTCAATACCTCGGTAGCCTTGCTTCAACACTTCAGGTTCATGGCTCAATGCCCCTATGCCTCCCGGATTAAGCCACAAACCTTCCGGAAACATACAAAGCGCATCACCACGGGAAAGCACTGCAACTGCCTGATGAAAAAAGTTCACATTCATAGGAACTTTGCCCTGTTTTTCTCTATCGATTATTTTCCGAAAAACTTTTTTACCATGCTTATCTTGGTTTAGTAATCCTTCTTCCTTCCGCTCTTCCGGAATGTTCGCGAGACTTTCTTCAATAGGAATCATCTGCATTTTTTTAAAAACCCAACGCAAAATAAGTGATGTATTCCACCAGATATTCTTTGCTAAGTCAAAGTGTATATTGTAGTCTCTAAACGTTTTGAAAATCGCCTCAACTTCGCCTCCGCCAAAGTGATTGCAAATCACAAGAAAGGGTCCGTGTGCTGGTATATTCTCTATTCCACAAGACTCGAACCTCACGCTGTTTGCATATTTTTCTGTAATGAACCTGCCAATAAAACCCTTCGGTCCCCGCAAATAGGGCGGGAGGTAACGATGTTGATATGCCTTAATCCTTTCTTCTTTTGTTTGAGCGCCCGTGATATCTCGCTCTATAGTTATTTCTCTAGTGTCAGACTCTCGCAATGCCTCACGCGCTTCTTCAATTCGTTCCCTTGCATATTCTTGATCTTCACACACAGATTCTTGCCCATGTTCTGCCTCTTCCTTTTTAGAAATATTAAAATCCTCATCACGAGACATCTTCTCATGTTGATCTCCTAATCCTTTGTTAAATTTTTTATCCGGCGATGTATCCATTTGAAATTCTTCTGCGGGACTAGGATTCGAACCTAGATAGGAAGCTTCAGAGGCTTCTGTCCTGCCGTTAGACGATCCCGCATCAAATGATTATGTGACGAAATACTACTATTTTTTTCAAAATAAATCAAGAGAGCCCGTTGTTTGCCAAATCACTGTTGTTCCCGTAGAAGGGATGATGCGGCTTTTAACACGCGGTCTTCGAGGGGTTGTTGTATTTTTGTTTCAATACTCATAGGCATCGTTATGATTGACTTGATAATGAAGCTGCGCGGATCAATGCCATTTCGATTGGCAAAAAGGGACGAGGACAAAAACGTATTTCCTTATGAGCATCTATAAGATAATCGATAAGCGCTGTGAGATGTGCCGATTGAACATTTTGTACAAGTGAATCGATCTGTTGCATTTGTCCCTTGGTCCATCGATCGGAAATATCCACTCCATAGGATCGAAGCATGCAGTCGCGCATATAATCAAGTGCATCATTTAAGAAAACAATCGCATCACACCCTTGATCAAGTGCGGATCGAATCGCATCAAGTCCGCTCTTTGCTGATTTTTCGATCATGCTTTTGCAATATTCCTTCACTAGCTCTGAATTTGAAAATGGAAAGAGAGGAGCTGCATCTGCCAAGCTCACAGTCTTACCAGGCACTGAAAGCACTTGGCCCAGCAGCACTTCCGCATCGCGCTGAAAACCATCACTCAGTTTGATAATTCTCTCAAAAAGCTCGTCTTCACATATGCGTCCCTCATGGGCACAAAGCGCCCTCAAACGTGCCATGCTGTCATCAGGAGAAATCTTTTTAAAATCAAAGCGCTGGCATCGTGAAAGAATTGTCGCAGGAATTTTGTGCAATTCCGTTGTAGCCAATACAAAGACCACATGACTCGGAGGCTCTTCAATAAGCTTAAGCAGTGCATTAAATGCAGACAAAGAAAGCATATGCACCTCATCGATGATGAATACTTTCTTTGTAAGAAACGAATTACCTACTCTCGCGGCTGCAATGATAGTGTCGCGCACGTTATCGACACCGGTGTTCGATGCGGCATCTATCTCCATGATGTCTAATGTCGCATTATCCAAAATGGCTTTACACTCACCGCACGCATTGCAAGGATCCGCTTGCGTGCTTTTCCGCTTTGTACAATTCAGAGCACGAGCAAATATTCGCGCAGTTGTCGTTTTACCCACAGCACGCGGGCCACAAAAAAGATATGCATGTACTGTTGAGCCGGATATGAGCTGATTGGTAAGCGTTTGTTTGATATGCTCCTGTCCAGCAATATCCGTAAAAACAATTGGACGATATTTTCTATACAATGATAACATATGAATGTCAATATACGTTCTTCTCTAAAATTTCTTAATGATATTCTCGACTGCGGCCCACCCGCTCTGAGCTGATTTTGGAACAAGCACAATCACTTCATCGCCGATGATACCTTTGTAGTATGTAATACTTGCAGTCAATACACGCCAGCGCCGCTCTCCGGTGCGCACATGGTAATCGCGCGTATCGGATTGCTCAAGTGTTCCAATGAGTCGTTGGCGTTCAGCGGGTCCGATTTGTTTATATACAAATGATCCGCCGGGAGATACGGTGAGCTTCATACAATCACCTTCTACAAGTTTTGATTTTGATGCATAATTTGCGGGCACGGAATATGCTCTTCCCAAGGCGTCAACCATGGATTCTCCATTAAATACGCCTTCAATAATTTTCAGTTCCGGTATGCGAACCTCTTCTTTAAATTGCGAGATATCCACAATTGTTGAATCAATTGTTTCTTTCATTGAAACATTTTGCGTAGCACTAATTTCTTTAACTGACCTATGTTGAATAACGGGAGCTGATTGCAAAGCTTTTAATGCTTCAAGAGCTTTTGTAAGCGAACGCAAAGCTTCTTCAATTGCTAAACACACAATAGAAAGCTGATCGTTGTTCGGATTATCGCGCTCTACTCTCGTTGTCCGATCTTGATACGACCGATCGCTACTGGAGAGATACCGCGCATTAAAGAGCTCATCATGCATACATAACTACAATAAGGCTATAATGTCCTATTGGTTATAATACTAGCATTGAAGGGTGTTTTTGCAAGCCTATGACTCTCTTAAATATCCCAATCATCATCACTCTCGTCTTCACCACCTAATTTGCTTTTCTCAAAAATTTCCGCCTCAACGATCGCTTTGTCGCGACCGAATTTATAACGTGATAGTTGCTTAATGGCTTCCGCTATTTTTTGGTCGCCAGATGGGTCTCTCGGCACTTTCATGCTGAAGGGGCGCGCCTGTTCATTTTTAACCATGAGTTTCACATAGGCGGTATATGCTTCAACGTTCATAACGTCGAATTCATTGAATGTTGGCGCTAATTGCTTTGCGATCATTTCCGAATCATCAACACCGACACGATAGACCGCTAATGTACCCACATTGCCAAACACCGCATCACGCACTTTTGTATCCCCCTGCTTGGGTGAAAGCTGGGCAACGTATTGGTGTGCCATGATGAGGTTGAGTTTGTATTTACGAGCTTCAGATAAAATAGTAGCGATGCTATCGGTAATAAAATTCTGAAACTCATCCATATACAAGAAGAAGTCTTTTCGCTGGTCTTGTGGGATATTAACACGTTCAAACGCGGCCATTTGTAGTTTAGTCACTAAAATCATACCCAACAGTTTCATGTTCATTTCTCCGATTTTACCTTTCGATAAATTCGCCAAGAAAATCTTTTGGTTATTCATAATATCGGAAAAATCAAAACTGGAACGTGGCTGGCCGATAATATTACGCATCATGGTATTTTCAATGAATGCGCCAATTTTTGACACCAAATACGGGAGCATTTCACCCTTCGTCTGGCCGGAAGTTTGTGGTAGTTCTTTTTCCCAAAATGCTCTGATGATCGGATCGGTAACATGTTTCAATTGGAATTTTTGGAATTCTTTATCAGTCAAAATGCGAGGGATTTCAACAATGGTATTCGGATTATTAACATCTGACATCAGTGTCAACATGGCATTTCTCATGTAGTGCTCAAACATCGGACCAATCATGGAAGGATCGCTCACAAGCTTGTAGAAAATCGCAATCATTTCACCCGTAGCAAAATCTTTTTCAGATTCAGCATGAACCTCAAGCATATTCAGTCCCATGGGACGATCGGTATCTCCCGGATCAAAGAGTATGACATCATCTGCCCGTTCCGGAGGAATATTGCGTAAAATCGCTTCTACGGCTTCGCCATGCGGGTCGATAAGACAGCATCCTTCGCCATTTTTAATATCCTGAATCATCATGTTTACCATAATGGTCGATTTTCCGGTGCCTGTCGTACCGATAATGTACATATGTCGCCTTCGATCGTCAGGTAGCATACGGATTGGGATGTGTCTTCCTCGAAAAACGCTTTCGCCAAGCAGTATCCCCTCCTTCGGAACATTATGGGGCGGAGGAGCCACGCGGGCCTTCAACCATTCGATATTCGGCGTCTCTGTTGTGGAGAGCGGCAAATGGAAAATACTCGCAAGCTCTTCGGAGCTTAAAATGAATTTCTGTTTTTTCCGACCAATAAACGAACGATAGATAATACTTTTGAGAAGACGCCGTTTTGAGAAAATGCGTTGTTTCGCAAATGTAATTCCTGACTCTTGGCCGGTATACTGGCCAAACGCATGCACGATATTATACAAATGCATCTTGGCAACATGCGCCTGATCCGCACATGTCACAGCGCGCATGTTTACTTCAAAACCCACCTTGCCACATTTTTCATCAATGCCCTTAATAAGCTCTTGCTCAAGAGGCGAGTGCTTGTACATATGCGCCGGCGTTTGTTGGTTTTGTTGTTGATGAGATGATCGCGAAGAAAACATTGCTCCGATTTCTGAAATGATCGTATGAGCTATTTTTTTCCAAACATTCGAATGAAGCTCTTGTAAACCCTTTCCCTGCTGCATACGGCGAGCAAGGCGGTGTCCGCGCTCACCCCAGCCATGCGGAGCCGTACGCACCAACAATTGAATCATTGCGGTTTGGTTTTTTTCCACCTTTGCCAATGCATTCGTAATGCCATTCAAAGGATCCGAATCCATTTTTTTATAGGTTTTAAAGGGGAAAATAGTATCCTTACTCACAAGCATCGGCGCACTAAAGATTACCCCGCGCGGACGAAATATATTGAAATCTTCCGCGTCGGTAATGGATGCGGAAGGATACTGCGCATGCAACTGCTGTTGAAAAAATTGGACGAGGAATCTTGGCACAACGGCATAAAACCTGATAAGGCCGTCCATCACTACCATCTCCAAAGATAGATGGTCTTCTCTGCCTAAAAAATACGCCTTAAATCTATTGCGAGAACGGACATGGCCAAGTGCGGAATAAAATGCCTCCATTACGGCTATGAGTTCCTTATAATCCTTTTTTGAAGATTTTTCTTCTTCTTCTTTTTTTGCACCTTCCTTTGGCACGCGTATTTGAAAGACTTTTTTCTCCATGGCATGTGAAACCATTGAAGCACGACGAAGCACAAAGCGGACCACCAGCATGACGCCATAGCCAATAATTCCCAGTGCAAGAAGCCAAAACACCAGCGCATAGGTTGGATTTGTCACTAACATTATCTGTATGCTTGAAAAAATACTTCCTTCCATAACTACATTAATGCATTATTCCTCCTTAGTAAGTTCCTCTTTCAGTTCAAGGATTTGCTCTGTTTTAATCTTCACTTCTTTTTCCAAAAAATAGGTGTTTACACCAGGCAAAAGCGAAAGCCATGTACGTATCAGGTGGAGTATTTCTGAAATTTTAATCTTTACGCTTTTCAAAAGTACTTCGATATGTACAGCGGTCTTCTCGCCTTGTTTTTTAAACTGCTCTCGCTTTTCTGGTGAAAGTGATAAATAGAGCTCTTTCATATCATCGGCGAGAATATCTTCAATATCCAACTGCAATTGAGTTTTGGAAACTTGCTGTGGAACGAGTACTTGGGCTGGTATGGGGATAGAAGGCGCGCGCTGCTCACCCTCACTCACTTCAACTTTCGGTGGAGCTTTTTTTTCTCCATGCACCTCAACACCACCCTCTTTGGGACTTTCTGGTGATATACTTTTTTCAATTCGTTGCGGTGCTTCCGGTGTTGAAATTTTTATGCCATCGGGCATAGTATATTGTTAGTTAGCGCCCCAGTGGCTGCACGTGGTTTTTAAGTGCCATCATGCCAAGTAGTGGCGCAAGCATCCAAAAGGAGCGTTGGATGTCACCTGTAAAAAGTGCTTGTGCCAAGCCACTTGGAAAAACATCGTACGGTATAAACGTGAGAATGCTCGACATTAACAGTCCAACTTGAAAAAAACTTAAAATGAGCGCTTGTAACCAATTGTGGCCCGCATCGGTGCGCATCGACATTTTTGTTGAAAAAACGATGAAGAAAATAAGAAACAAGCCGACAAACAATCCCAAGCGATACCAGGGATAGATGTCCGATGACTGCTTGCTAAGATACTGAATGATAACGGGGGTATTGAGAGACAGCGCCAATGAACTATAAATACTCACCAACACAAGCACGAGCCGCTCGCGGCTGACAAAAAAAGAATAAATCAAAACTGCACTCCCAAAAAAAACAAGAGTGAAAACATCCCAACTTGGCAAGTTGGCAATCGCCGCAGGATCAATGTGAATGTTGAGAGAAAATTCCGGCATGGCATCAGTATACCATACGGGAAAGCCGCCTACAAACCTTCTTTTTTAAGTTGTTCAAATAATTCTCGCTGCTTTTTCGATACCTTATGCGGTATGGCAACCGTAACTGCGATTACCAGGTTCCCTCTGCCGGATTTATTCAGATATGGAACGCCAAGGTTTTTCAATTTCAGAAGTGCTCCTGATTGCACTCCGGGTTCAATGATACAGTCAATAGGACCGTCGAGTGTTTCTATTTTTATTGTATCACCAAGTGTGGCTTGAGATAGTTGGAGTGTAAGATCCATACAGATGTCATTTCCTTTTCGGATAAACCGCCTATCCGACTTCACACTGACACTTACATACAAATCTCCGGACACACCGCCATAGGGAGGTGCATCACCCATGCCCTTGAGACGCATTGTATTCCCATCATCGATACCCGCTGGAAGGGAAAAGCTGATTGTTTCTTGCAACTTTCGCACACCTGTACCACTGCATTCCCTGCATGGCCGCTCAATTGTCTTTCCCGTGCCATAACATGGTGCGCAGCGTGCTGATGTTTGCATAGCGCCAAAAATAGTGCGCCTGACCTGCTGAACAGTGCCGCTTCCCTTGCATGCAGTACATGTTTTGATCGCTGATTTTTCTTCAGCACGGCTGCCATTACATCGTTTGCACTGAGATGTCTTGCTAATGGTAATGTCTTTTTTTACTCCCTTAATGCTTTCGGCAAAATCGATTGTTACACCAAGGCGCAAATCATTGCCGCGGCTTTCTTCTGCTTGCCGCCGGTGAGAACCAAACCCGAATACATCGCCAAACATATCACCGATATCTCCCATATCCACATGCACTCCCCCACCTCCGCCAAATCCTCCCTGTCGCATAATATCTTCCCACGAAGAACCGCCTTGCCCAGACGCGCCACCTTCAAACACGCGCCCGTACTGGTCGTACTGCTGACGCTTAGCTGCATCAGAAAGCACTTGATATGCTTCATTCATTTCCTTGAATTTTGCTTCATTGCCTCCCTGCTTGTCGGGATGGTACTGGTGCGCCAAACGTCTGAATGCCTTTTTGATTTCATCGTCTGAAGCATCCTTACCAATACCAAGAATGTCGTAATAGTTTTTACTCATTGCATCGTCTTAGCTCTTCTTCTCGAAATCGGCATCAATCGGACCCTGATCGCCCCGAGAATCTGTCTGGCCTTGTGACGCATCGCCGCTTTCCGCAGTGGACTGTTCATAGAGCGAGGAACCTATTTTCGAAATAACTTGATTAAGCTCATCAAGCGCAGTCTTAATCGCAACGCTATCATCTCCATCTTTCACTCCTTTAAGTGCTGTGATCTTCTGTTCGATTTCTGTTTTTATATCTGCTGGTATTTTTGCCTCATGTTCTTTCACTGTTTTTTCGCTCTGATACACAGTGCTATCCGCCATATTCTTGAGATCGATCAGTTCGCGTTTTTTGCGGTCCTCCTCCGCATGAAGCTCGGCATCCGTGCGCATTTTTTCCACTTCTTCTTTGGAAAGCGCAGTCGAAGCGGTAATGGTGATCTTCTGCTCCTTGTTTGTCGCCTTGTCTTTTGCGGAAACATTCAGAATGCCATTTGCATCGATATCAAAAGAGACTTCAACTTGCGGGACGCCGCGTGGAGAGGGAGGAATGCCGTCCAATATGAACCGACCTAATGACTTATTGTCTGGTGCCATCTCGCGTTCGCCCTGAAGCACATGCACTTCCACAGACGTTTGATTGTCCGCAGCCGTGGAGAAAATCTGACTCTTTGAAATCGGAATGGTTGCATTGCGCTCGATAAGCCGCGTCATCACCCCTCCAAGCGTTTCGAGTCCAAGCGAGAGAGGAGTCACATCGAGCAGAAGAACGTCGCGGACTTCTCCTTGGAGCACACCAGCCTGAACGGCAGCTCCAACTGCCACAACCTCATCGGGATTTACTGTTACGTTTGGTTTTTTACCAAAGAATTTTTCGACTGCTTGCTGCACAAGCGGCATGCGCGTCATACCACCGACAAGCACAACCTCATTGATATCCGACGCCGAAAGGCCCGCATCACTTAATGCATTACGGCATGGCACAAGCGTACCTTGCACAAGATCATCAACAAGTTCTTCGAGTTTTGCGCGCGTCATTTTGATAACAAGGTGCTTTGGACCCGAAGCATCTGAGGTAATAAACGGCTGATTCACTTCTGTTTCTATTGCCGTAGAAAGCTCGATCTTTGCTTTTTCTGCCGCTTCCTTCAATCGTTGTAATGAGAGTTGATCTTTAGATAAATCAATACCTTGGTCTTTTTTGAACTCGGTAATAAGCCAGCTGATGATTTTCTGATCAAAATCATCTCCGCCAAGATGCGTATCGCCGTTTGTTGCTTTCACCTCAACAGTATCGTCTCCCACTTCCAATACGGAAACATCAAACGTGCCTCCGCCAAGATCATAGACAACGATTTTCTCATCCTTTCGTTTGTTAAATCCATACGCGAGCGCCGCAGCTGTCGGCTCATTGATAATACGTTTAACATCGAGTCCCGCTATTTTACCGGCATCTTTTGTTGCTTGACGCTGAGAATCGTCAAAATATGCAGGAACGGTAATGACTGCTTCGGTTATTTTTTCACCAATACGTTCTTCCGCATCGGTTTTGAGTTTTTGAAGAATCATTGCAGAAACTTCCTCTGCACTATATTCCTTGCCTCCCATGAGAACTTTCACACCTTCGCCGCTTTTGACAATTTTATATGGTAACAAATCGAGATCTTTTTGGACTTTAGAATCACTGAAGCGCCGTCCGATAAGACGTTTCACTGAATAAATGGTGTTTTCAGGATTGGTAACTGCCTGACGCTTTGCAAGCAAGCCCACCAAGCGCTCGCCACTCTTACCGATTGCAACAACTGAGGGTGTTGTGCGATTTCCTTCGCGATTCTCCAATACTTTTGGCGTTCCCGCCTCGATAATCGCCATGCATGAGTTTGTCGTTCCAAGATCAATACCCAATATTTTTGACATATGTGATGTTTCTATTGTAATTATGATTGTTGTTCTTTTTTATTAACGATGACTTTTGAGGGCACAATGACTTTGCCATAGAATGTGTACCCGCCATCCACTTCTTGCGTCACTACCGCATCGTCAAAATCATCCCTTCGCTCATTGCCAATTGCTTGATGACAGGATGGATCAAATGCTTTGCCTACACTACCTTCCATCTCTTCAATGCCCATGCCTTTCAGCACTTCTTTCAGTTGCCGATAAATCTGCTCAATACCCTTCACCCATTCGGAATTCCGAAGTTCTTCCGTTATGCAGCCAAATGCTTTGCGAAAATGTTCTGCAATGGGAAGAATCTGCATGACAAGCGCATACGCTGCAAATTGAGCCAATTCTTTCGACCGTTTTTCTTGGTCATTTTTAAAATTAATGTAATCCGCTTTCGCGCGCTTCCACCCATCGAGATACTCCTCATTTTGCTTTTTTAAAGCATCGACCGATTGTGTAAGTTCGTCAATTTTTTGTTGCGCTTCTTCGAGCGTTAGCTGATGTTCGTCCATAGGAACATTAGAATTATGAATCTTGAAGTATGTGTTGAGCCGCGGAAATGACCGCCTTATTGCGCGCATAGTGCATTCTCATAGGTCCTACAATACCGATAATTCCTTTTGACTTGCCATGCCCGCACTTCACAAGCACGGCACTGCACTGCGGCGCAAAGGTATTTCGTTTTCCCACCCACACTTCCGGTTCATTGCCCACAAGAGGGAAAATATCCTCAATGATGTCATCTATTTTTTCTACCATATCCGCCAAATGCGCTGCAATTGCCTTATCGTCGGATTCCACTCTTTCGTAGAGCTGGCGCAATCCGGCTGCGTAGGTGTGGCAACCGTCGAGTGCAATAAAGCTTATTTCACCAGTAGCATCCGAAATTGTCCTGCACAGCGTTTTAAGCTTTTCGTTTTCATCATCTCTATCGCCATGCCACGTGCGTACCAATGATTGCTCAATGCTATGCGATAGCCTCAGGGGCTTAAGATGCTGAATATAGAGTTGGTAGCCCTGTTCGGTTGGAATGCGTCCCGCCGATATGTGGGGTTGGAACAAGTGGCCCAGCTGTTCAAGAGACGCCATTTCTGTTCGTATTGTTGCTGAGCTGTACGGCAAGTGGTAACGCTGCATAAGCGAAACAGAGCCGACGGGTTCGCCTGATAGTATATACGAATCGATAATCCTCATCAAGAGATCGATCTTCCGCTGATCCATAAGCTATACTTTTAGCACTCAATACATGAGACTGCCAATAGTATAGATGCAAAAAAATACCCTGTCAAGGGATGTATCATAAAAAAGAGGCTTATGCTTGATCGAATTTCTTACCATCCTTAATCGCCTGAATATATCGCTTCACTCCAAGCTCATCCTGCCTATCGGAGTGGAACAATTGCTCATACCAATGAAGTGCTTTTTTTGTGATGCCTTTTTGATATTCTACATGCCCCAATCCAATCAATGTGCGCATTGCGGCGCGTTCATAGGGATGATTCCAATCCAGCTCTTTCGGCCAGTCATGATGATAGTGCGTATCCAATAGATATTTTGCCTCAGTATACCATCGAGCTGTTTCAAACAAATCTTTATGGCGCATGTTCACCTGTGCCATGCCATTATGTGCTTCAACAGCCTCAGAGGCGTGCATATGAGGATCATCCTCGTGCTCAAGCACGGCACGAAAGCATTCCTCTGCTTTTTCCATATTCCCCACTTCAAATGCCCCCCAGCCTTGATCGATGAGTTTTTTATACTGTGTTGAAAGATAATTAACAAGCATAGATTCTCTGCATCTATTGTACCTTGTTTGCAAAGCAACAACAACACCCCGTTCAAGCGGGGTGTTGTATGGCTCAATATTTCTTTCTCAAAAAATCTAGCGCCTCACAAGAACTCTTGTATCCTTAAATAGCATGGATATGCCCTGTGCGCCAAGAAGTGCGCTCTTCAATGCTGGCAAATCAAATACTGGCAACTCAAGTGAACCCTCAAGATTTCTCAGTTCTTGATCAAGTGACGCCTCGGGTTTAAGCCCTTCGCGTATATCAATAAGGTCATTGAGTGAATCAACGAGCTTAGTCACATTCGTCTTAAGTCCTCTCTTATTAAGGTTTTCGAGCTGCGCTACGCCGGATTTCAACTTGTTAACATCCGATTGCAATTTGTTTATCTGTCCAAGAGCTGCTCGAGCCTTACTTGTCCTGTCACGTGCAGTAAGTTTCCTATCCTTCAAAAGCGCAGTTCGGTCCGTGCGCTGTTTATTGAGCTCTACAGTATACTTCTGAATGTAGCCGTCCTTACCTTTGATCTCTTGAATGAATTCTTTCACTTCAAGTAGCATGGCAATGTCATCCATTTCATTTTGGGCTTGCACAAGCTTATTCCACACATTCCTTTTGAGATAGCTCAGCGGATCTGCAACAGCTTTGCCGGCTTTTACCGCGTCAATACCTGCCCAAGCCTCTTTGATAAGCTTACTAATCTCATCGAAATTAGCTGTTGGCTTATACCCCGCATCACCAATCTCCTTCTTAAGACCGGAAACATCAAACGCATCAGGATCCCCATTAAAGCTCATTTCAAGGTCGGATACTTGCGCAGCATACCAATCCGTCATCTTCTTCACACCCAAAAGTCCTTTGAGATATGGCCGATCTTTATCGTTAATGGTTTTGAGTGTAGTAGTAAGTTCTTTGCCCAAAGCATTCACATCTGCAGCGGTTTCAGCTGATTTAATCTTTTCAATCAGCTTTGCCGCGTCATTCAAATGATTTTTCACGTTTTCAGCTACAGCAACGCCTTCTTGTTCAAGATTTGGCAATGTGGTGTCCAAAAGCTCGGTTAAACGCTCTTCATTTTTTGTTAATCCAAGACTGCTGCGAATTTCATCGATGGCTGCCTTCTCGATATCGATCTTAAACTCTGTTTCATCACTTGCGCTTCCCCTCTCTTCCGCCGCTTCTTTTGCCACTTTAAGTGCAGCAATATTCTTATCAATATCCTCAAACCGCTTATCTGTCCAATAAGAGGATTCGTACTGCTGATCATCTGAAAGCCTTCCCAATAACTTTTCTATCTCTGATGCAATTTTACCACTGCGAATCTGTCGGAAGAATGTTGCGTATTCCGAAAGATTGATGATCTTCTCGCTTTTCTTTTTCAATACTTCTTTTTCTTTATCAGTCAATTCGCGCTTTATTTCACGTTTACCAACATCCGAACATGATTCATCTTCTTTAATACTCTTACCATTAGGACATTTTTTCAGACATTCGCCAGTAGCTGAGTCCTTTGAAAAACCAGCTGAACATTTCTTGGGTTCAGGCGGACATTTTCCATCCTGCGGAATTGTGTTATCCCAACAACGCTCATTGCTCTCAGCTTTTGTTGGGCAATCCTCTATTTTTTTAGCTAATGTTTTCCCGTCAGGACACACATACGAGCCTGCTTTGGAGCATGCACTCTTACTGCACCATCCCTTCATTGCCGGAGTTGACATTGCCCCACCCGCCGGAGTGTAATTCATCATTTCAGGTTCACACCA
>OBEQ011648827.1_pt1 | contig 52125 bp, 39 predicted proteins | sample 1670901 | NCBI WGS metagenome assembly OBEQ01 (sample SAMEA104232315, study PRJEB22302) | groundwater metagenome | biome: forest; feature: aquifer; material: groundwater | place: USA | collected 2011-08-07 | depth 5.4 m
AGGAGCCGGTAGAAGTTGACCCCGAAGCCCACGGAGAAGAGCCTCTGCTTCTCGAACTGGGCGAGGTAGGCGAGGGAGAAGTCGAATTGCGGCGGCAAGTCGGTTTCGCTTTTGAGGATCAGGTTCTGGGTGAATCCGCCGAGAACGGACTTGATGTTGAAGCCCAGGGTGTTCGCGATGGTCGGATCGATCTGGCTGGATTCGAAGCTGGACATGAGGATGCCCGGATAGACCGGGCCGCGCAGGAGGTACTCCCCCAGGTTGCGCACGTCCGGATTGTACACGAAGGGGAACAGGCCGAAGGTGCCTTGGAGCAGCGGCGCCGCCTTGTCGCCGACGGTGTAAGCGAACTTGGCCTGGGTGACGTAGACTTCCAGCCCCGTCTCGCTTTTGCGTTGGGTGGAATTGTAGACGCTGCCCTGCGGATCCTGGCTCTGGTGGGCTCCGAGTCCCATGGCGCCGTCCCAATGCGGGCCCAAATCCGCGAGTACCGTGAATTGCGCTCCGGGCCGGTTGATGAAGTTGCCGTTATAATTGTATTGGCCGATGAGGGTATCGCTGCTGTGCATCACCCGGCCGAACTCGTACCAGCCCTTGCCGCTCAACTTCAACCGGAGGCTGTCGGCCGTCTCCCCGAACGCCGCAGGGGACACGATGCCCAGCGCCAGGGCCGCCGCCCACGCGGTCGGCATGACCCGATAAGGTGTCCGGAATCTTGCAGGCCTCATGACTCAGCTTCCTTTCGGAGGAATTTCAAGCGCGCGGGAGGCCGCCCTGCGCGGGCGGCCCTCGGGAAGGAAAATGCCGGAATATCCGGCGACGGCGGCGGGGCCGCCAAGTTTGGAACGTTCCGGAATGGGTTAGAAGCGGACCGCGCGGAAATTCGCGGAGCCCTTGGCGGTGGATAGCCGCAGCACATAAACGCCGCGCTTGACGCCGGAGAAATCCTCTTTCCAGGCGCCCGCTCCGCCGTTGCGGATGGCAACCGTCCGGCCGTGCACGTCGACCAGGGCAAGCGAATACGCCTCAGGCGCGGAGCCGGAGACCGAGAGACCGTTGTTGCCGATCGCCTTCCAATCCAGGGAAAGATCCTTCTCCTTGGCGCCGGCGATGGAGCTTACCCCGATAGGCGGGCAGATGGGTTTGCCCGTGCCCGGGGTGAGTTCGCGGACCCGGATCCATTGGTAGCGCGAAGGGCCGCCCTTCCAGGATTCCACTCCGGCGTGGATCTGCAATCCGATATAGCCGTCGCCGGTGATCACGCTCTGGACCGTCGTCTGGTAATCGGTGACGGGATGCAGGGAGTCGGTGATGAAGGCGGTGATATGGCTCGGATCGTTTTGCACCCGGGCCTGAATGGTGTTGAATCCGTCCGGATCCCAGATCTTGGGCCAATCCGCCATGTTCCATTTCGCCAGGCGCGCGTCCACCTTGGTTTCCGAGGCCAGGCTGATGAAGTCCTGGGAGGGGCCGGACAGGCCTTCCGGCCACATGCCGCCGATGGTCTTACCCGCGATATAGTCGATCATGACCTGCCAGGCCTGGCCCTTGCCGTTGGAGCGGAGGAAGAGGCCGCCGTCGTTCATCCAGCCGGGGAAGATGGAGATGCGGACTTCGAAATCCTTGTAGCGACGCTGGGTGTACAGCAGGCCGCCGTTGCCGCCGGGATTCTGATCGGACCAGATGACCTTGCGGCCGGCCGGGAGTTTACCCGCGGTGACCGCGGCGGGGTCGTCCGCCACCCACCAATGGCCGCCGTCCCCGTGGGAGGCGTTGGAGATCCACCAGTACTTTTCCGCGCTGGCCTGGGTGCCGTCGAAGATGGTCAGCCATCCTTCGGAGTCGTAGGATGCGCACTCCAATCCCGGATCCTTCACGGGCTCGCGGAGGAAATCGGCGTGGCTTTCGCCGACCAAGGCGGCTACCAAAGCGGCGGCGGCAAGCAAGGTATTTTCTGCGGAACGTAACATTTTTCTCTCCCCCTGAATGATTCGAAAGGACAAGGAGCCTCCCACCGGCGATTACCTTGCTTCGAAACAAATTTATGGCAGCGATGGTTACCTCATCCCCCGCAAATCCGAAAAACTACGGGCCATTTTGGCCCCACGCGGAAAATCCCTGGTCCCGGATTCGCGCCGGGGAATATCCTTCCAGTAACACCGGCGCTACCTGGCGGGGGCTGACCGTGAAAAGTCCGAGTCGAAAGTCCAAGCCGCTCGCCTTGGGGCGGCTTTGCCCCCGGAAGGCGGGTTTTTCGCCCCCTCTGGGGGACTTTGAGGGGATAAAATCATACTGTGGGAAGCAGGCTCCATAGCGGGCGCGTGAATCTAAAGGGGAGAAAATCATGATTTTGAACGCCGGGGCTTTGTCCCTTCCAGCGCCATCCTTTTCAAAGACCGGAGCCAGGACAGGCGATAAGGCCGGAGCGAAAGCCGCGGTCTTTGCGGTTTTTGCCTTGGCCATGGGCCTGGGTTCCGCGCGGGCGCAATTGGCCCATAACTGTCCTGCGGTTTCGAACACGGAGTTCAAGGTGAACACTTTGGTCGCGCGCGCCACCGGTATCGACGAGCCCCTCAAGATGGCGCTGGACATGGACGCGCAGGGCAACGTGGACGTCTACTGGGTGGAACGCCTGGGCCATGTCAAGAAGTACACGGCCTCCACCAAAGCCGTGAGCACCATCGCCACCCTCACCTTCGCCACCGGCGACTATGAAGGCGGCGTCACCGGCATCGTCCTCGATCCCGGCTTCAAGACCAACCATTACATGTACATCCACCGCAGCCAAGGGAAAGAAGGCGCCTACACCATGCGCGTGGCCCGATTCAAGTTCGACGGAACCGTTCTGGACCCGGCTTCCGAAAAGGTCATCCTTGAGTTCCCGGCGCAATTCAGCCGCATGCATACCGGCGGCGCGATGCTGTTCGACAACAAGGGCGACATGTGGATCACCACCGGCGAGAACCAGGCCGGCGAAGAAGGCACGTCCAACACCAATGATCTCCGCGGCAAGGTTCTCCGCATCCATCCCATCGCTTTCGGGGATGCGCAGACCCCGGTACCGGGCGTCGGAACCACCTATACGGTCCCGACCGGAAACCTTTTCCCCGCGGGTACGGCCAAGACCCGTCCGGAAATCTACGTCATGGGCGCGCGTAACCCCTACTCCCTGAGCGTGGATCCGGTCCGCAAGGTGGTCATGTGGGGCGACATCGGTCCCGACGGCAAGGGCCTGACCGAAGAACACAACATCACCGCGGTTCCTGGCAATTTCGGATACCCGTATTTCGCCGGCAACAACATCCTGCTCCAGGGCACGGCCCCGGCCTCCAAGCCCATGAACACCAACCCCAAGAACACCGGTTTGCAGGAGTTGCCCCCGGCGATCCCGGCGGTGCATTCCTACCAGCAGGAAGCGGCCATCACCGGTCCCATCTACCGTTATGACGGCTATTCCAAGTCCACGATCAAGATGCCGCCGCATTTCGACGGCCTCTGGTTCGTCACGGATTTTCAGACGGGGCAGATCGATACCATATCGCTCAATGCCGACGCCACCGCCATCAAGGCCGAGGGCCGCGTGTTCTCGTCCATCCGACTGGATCGTCCGGTCGACTTCCAGCAGGGCCCGGACGGAGCGCTGTACGTCATCAATTATGCGGGCTGGTTCGGCGCCGCCTCCACCACCGCCATCCTCCGCATCGAATACACTGGCTCATGCCTTCCCGTCTTGCCCACCGGCCTTGCGCCCATCGAACGCTCCCTGGTCCGGGCTGACGGCATGAGCGTGGATATCACGGGCTTTGACGGCGCATTCACCGTAATCGTCGGGGACTTGCAAGGACGCACTCTGGGCAGCTATCATGCCCATGGCGGATCCAGCTTCGATCTGGGCGCCATCGTGGGGCATCGCGCGGGTCTTTACACCACGCGGTTGGTGTCGGCCCAGGGAACCGCCGTGCGTACGGTTCTTCTCGGGGCGCGTTAAGAACTGACTGGACTGAATACGGTTCCATCGCCGGGGGGCAGGTGGAAAAGCGAAACAAAAAAGGAAAGGGACGGCTTCGCGCCATCCCTTTTTTATGTCCTTATTTATTGGCCTGGGATCCCGAGCGCAAATGATTCCACGAGGGTTGCGGGCCTAAACCGCCTACGTGGTACAGGGTACCCACTTTGCGGCTAAGGCGCCGCCCACTTGGCGATTTCCGCAGCGTCAAGCTTATCGCCTTTCACCAGGATCTTGTTCTTATACACTTCGCGGAATACCGCCTTATCGGTGGAATCCCGGCCATCCGGAAAAAGGAGCCAGGAGCCTTCGCCGTTCACTACCTTGCCTGTGGACTTGCCGTTGGGGGCCCAGGCTTCGCCTTCCAGGTATTGGGTCTTGAACACGGACTTCGGTTTAGGCTCGTACACGGTGACGTAACGCGTGCGGGGTTTGCCGTTCTGGTAATATTCGGTGGCGGAGATGATTTGGCCGTTCTTGGCGATGTAGTCCGTCCTGATGTTTCCATTCTTCCACCACGTCTGGCAGTGGCCATCTTCCTGTCCGGCGGCGTTGTAGTTCAAGATGGCCGAAGGGTGGCCGACAGACCAGTAACTTTCACGCTTTCCTACGTGCTTGCCATTCCGGAAAGGTTCCAGGCCTACGATATTGCCGACCGAGTCCCAATAAAGGCCAGTTCCGTTTTGCTTGCCGTTCAAGAAAAAGCTGCTATCCGTTTTCCTCCACAAGGTGTCATAGTCGATTTGGAAACCGTTCTGGACCTGGCCTTTGTATTCGACAACGGAGATGCTGTTGTAGGTTTTTTCGCTGCAATCGACGCGCAGCTCGACTTTTCCATAGGCTTCATTCCGTTCCACTTTCTGGCCACAGGTGAACGGCGGTTTCCCTGTTGCGTTGACCATAAAAAGAGGTATTGCGAGAATGGATAACATTTTAAATAACCCCGTTTGACGTTAATAACGCTTCGAATTGTTGTTGAAAGACCTTGTTGGGCTTCTGCTTGTCCCCATTCTTTTCGAGATATCCAATTCCTACCCCGAACCTTCTGATCTTCTCGATCCCCAGCCTCAACGCCTCATCCTTTTGCGCATCCTTCTCCGGCGTTTTCACGTCAGACGTCGCCATGCCCGAAACCGCGCGCAAGGTCCATTTCAACTTATGATTGGCCGAGGGATCGGTTTTCACGTTCGCGCCGCGCCGCAAGGTGGAGTTCAGCATCCATAGGATGGACCGGAAATCATCCGGCTCCCGAGTCTGCATGATGGTGATCAGGGCCTGCCCCAGGGCTTCGGGTGGAACCCGCGCCAGGATGGCGCCATGGTAGGAAGAGGCTGAGAGTGAATTTTTGATGTCGTCCAATTTATGCGCTTGTCGTTGCAACCAACTTCCGAAATCCGTGACCAATTCACCCGCGACCTCCATTTCCCTGACCAGGGCATGTTCGCCTTCGGTCATCAGGGTGAAATAGTAATTCGAATAGGCCTTGAAGGCTTCGGCGCCGACCTCTCCAATATAATGGAAATCCACGCACGAGAGCAGGTGACCGATAATCTTATAACCTTCCTTGGCGCTCAACTCGTAGGAGACCTGGCCTTTGCATCCCAGGCCCGCGGTCACGCTGGCTCCGCAAACGAAAATGATCTTTCCGTCCTTGTACTCGAGTTTGAACTCGACCTCTCCGCCCAGGCCCACGGAGCCGTCTCCACCTACGCCGCACTTCGCCAGTTCCTCGAACTTGCTTTTCAAATCCGGGGCCCACTCGGCCGCCACGTCCAGGCCCGCGCCCACCTTGAGGCCCACAAATCCCTTGGTCTCCAAGCCCGCTTCCGCCGAAGGGCCCTTGCCGTGCTTGGGCTTGCCGTGTCCATCGTCATGGGGCGCTTCCACGGTATGCCCGTCCTCCTGATGCGCATTGTCGGCGTGCCCGCCCTCTTTCTGTTCCGGTCCCGCCAATTTCTCTTTGGAAAGATTGATATTCGGCAGATTCAGGGCGCCCTCCAGGGAAAGACCATAGAACATGGTACCCGTCATTTTCACGTTCAGGCGCAGCATGCATTGCCGTTCCTTCAACAAGACCGGGGCCAAAGGCGTGGTCATTTTGATGGCCGTGATCAGATTGAATCCCTTTTCTGGCAGGGCATACTCCCCAGTGACCTTTCCATCGAAGATTGCGGCCTCGACCTTGCCGCCGGTGCCAAGGTGGATCTTTTTCTCTCCGGCGTCGAAGGAACCTTCCATTCCTTCCCAACCCGCCACGAACCGGCCCACCGCGGCTTCTTTGGAGAACTTGAACCGCTTTTCGGATTTGGGATCCTCCTTTTCGGGTTCGTATTCCCATAAGGCAACCTTCTTTTCAAAGGGATCGCCGCCGAAGAGTTTGATCTTCCCCTCCGTTTTCAGCAGTTCGGAAACGACCTTGCCGTGCTTGGGTTTCTTCAGCAGATCTTCCACGTTCTTTTTGATTTCCGCATCATCCTTCTTTTTCCACCGGTCCATGAATTTGGGCTTCTTCTTTTTCGGATCGGGACGGACGTAAACCCATTTGGGCGGTTCCTTTTTCCAAAGGGGATGCTTCCGGATCAGCACCAGCTCCTCAAGGATGTCATGCTTTTCGATGACCTCGTCCCCTTCGAAACACTCCTGCATTTCCTTGGCGATCTCCCCGGAAAGTTTTTTCCGCTCGGCTGGATCCTTCGCCTCCAGGGACTTGATCAACTTGCCGTGCAACGGCTTCAGGTTCCCGATTTCCTCCCAGAGGGTTTCGTATTGGGCTTCGGTTTCGAAATGCAGGTATTGGCCGCGCTTGGGCGAGTAATAGAGGACGCAGTCGAGCTTGTCGCCCTTTCCTGGGACTACGGTATGGTGGGCGCCATGGGTTTCCTCGGAGTTGGCGTGCTTGGCTGTGAAATGGAAATTCTTTTTGGCCGTCGTGCCGTCTTCCTTCTTGACCGGTTCCGGAAGCGTGAATTCGCAATGGGCCTTGCCGTCCTGGGCATGGGCTTCTTGCGTGGTCCGTTTCTCGGGCTTGCCGCCCGCCGGGCTTTCGTGCAACGTGAACAGCACGCGCGTCAGATGGCTTTGATCCTCCGGGATGTCGATGTCCACCGAAGCGACGGCGGTTTCCCCGCCGTTGGTTTCGTCCTTATCCCACTTGCCGTTGGTGATTTTGACGGGCTTGGGTTTGGGGCCCTCGGGCTTGGTCTGCTCCGGGATCATCTCCTCCGGTTCCGGCTCGGCTTCCGGTTTCCGAACGCGGCCCGCGCTGCCGCCATGCGCTTTGGGCTTGGTGAAAATCTCCTTGGAGTGGGAGGGGTTCAAACCGTTCGGCTTTGCGAGCAGTTCCGATCCGGAAATATCCAATGAGTTTTTCATATTGCGTATCCGATTGGCGGGGGAAGCCATGAAACAAAAAAATGTCCGTTCCGGGAGGCGAATACCCTCGGCGGTTCGGACCGACTGTTACTGAGCGCGGTTCGCAGTCGAACTGATGGATGAAAATCTAATTCGATCCCTCAAAATCAAACTTTAGAAGTTTTGGTTCCGGGGGAATGCCGGAGGGATCATGTTCGGATCTCGTAAAGGTACGCGGCAGGAAGATGGGAAAGGACCACTGTGAATGGTCCTTTTGGATTCGATCGAGGGAAGGTTATTCCGTTGCGCGGTTCACCCTGCCTGTTCCATCGCGGTAGATGCGGACCGTTGCGTCGTCCCCGGACCCTGGGAGGCCTTGCGACTTTCCGGGAGGGAGGAAGTACCAGCCGTTCCCGAACAGGCGTGATGGCCCCGGGACGCCCCGCCGCGCGGCCTGGAGGGCGCCAGGACGGACGGAGATGGCGGTCTTGTTGGCTTCCAAGGGAACCTTGAGCACTACGCCCTTGGGTACCGCGAGCGTTACCTCCAGGTCCGCGGCCCCGGGAACGGCGCCGGTGGAGGTGAATTCGATTTCCACGGGAATGGATCCGCCGGGTTTTACAAGCGAAGGAAAGGCGGGGGAGGTCTTGATGCGGAAAGCGGGATCGCCCGTAACCTGCATGCTACCTATGAGAACGCCCTGGGTGCCGGAGGAATGCGTGAGGGAAACCGAACGGGTGGATTTCTGGCCGGAGGCGACCATGCCCAGGTTGAAGGGCGATTCCGGGGAAACCAGTTGGCCCGCGGTCAGGGCCGCGCCCGTGACGGGAAGCGAATCGCCCATGAAGAAGACTTCCATGTCCGTCAGCACCGGGCTGCCGCCGGATCCGCCGGAGCCCGAAGCCAGGTAGATGCCCTGGTTGTTGAGTACGCCGCCGAGTACCTGCCGGCCGGTATTCAAGGGCGCGAGAACGCGCCATGCGTTGGTCAAAGTATTGAAGGCGTGGGTTTCCTTATGGGCGAGGCTTCCGTTGCTTAGGCTGCCGCCGCCCGCCACGATGAGTTCATCGCCCAAGGCCGTGACCACGGATCCGCTGCGCTTGAGGGGGTGGTCGCTGGCCGTGGGCAAGGTGGACCAGGTTCCCGCGGCGATGTCGTAGACGTCCACCTTTTCCAGATCCGTGAAGATGTCCGGTTTATAGGATGAGCGGCGACCGCCCAGGGCGAAGAGTTTACCGTTGGCGATGGCGGTCTGGAAATGATCGCGCTCGCGCGGCGCGTCCGCCAAGGCCTTCCATTCGCCGGTGGCGGGATTGTACTCGTCGAGAAAAGAGACCCAGCCGGAGGAGTGGCCGTCCTTGATGCCCAACGCGATGTAAATCTTGTCCTGGTACACGGCCACGCCGGCGGAACCGCGCAGGCGCGCGGCGGGAATGGCCATGCCTTTGATCCAGGTGTCCGTGAGGGGATCGTAGATGTACATGTTGGGGACGGGAATCTCGTGGGGATATGGGCCGTTGAAGGCGCAAATCACGTAGATGAGGCCGTACAAGGAAAGCGCTTGGAAGTGGTTGAGTTCCACCGGCGTGTTAGACAGGATTTTCCACGCCTTGGTGGCCGGGGTGTATTCCTGCACGGGCGAGACCCCGCGGCCGCCCATTAGATAGAACTTGCCGCCGGCCTGGCCGAAGGAACATTCTTCGCGGCCAATCACGGTTCCGCTCGACTTGCCCACTACGGACCATTTGCCGGTCTGTGCGAGGCCGGGAAGGGCCAGGGCGAGGGATATGAAGATCGGCCGAACAATGGACAGGACTGGAATTCGGGCTGTTATCGTGCCCAAAGCGCCAGGGGCGCCGCGCATGCTTTTAAACATTGAATCTCCTCGCGGACTTTCGCGATCCGCCACCCCTACCGGGCTCGCGGATGCGGCAACGCCGCAATATCCCCACCGCATCCTAAGGTAAAAATCGATCCGGAAGGATCCGTCCGGTCAGGGAAAATTCCCTTCCCGCGCGAAACCGGAACCCGGGCTTCCGATCCGCTTGCGGAAGCCGAAGCGCGGTGGGGCCCTCGGCGCCGTAGGCTTCAAATTCCATGATGGAATAGCCGAACTCGAAAAGACGCTTGTAGCAGCGGACGCGCAGGTAGCGCGCGGAAACCGGCGTCAGCTTGAGAAAGCTCAGGCACATGTCCACCGGCCGGGGTTGGTAGGTGAGCGTGGTATCGGTGAGCACCGTGGTCCAACCTTTGTCGTCGTAGGACGGCGTATCCGTGACCGAAGTCCAGGTCTGGATGTCGTAGCGTTTGGCGCCGGAATGCTCCCAATAGATGGCGATCGAGTCCACGGAATAGACCTTGCCCAGGTCGACGAAGAACCACGCGGAATCCTTGTTCTTGTCCGTACCATAGTTGCTACCCCAGCGGGAACCCTGGGACTTGGGGCCGTCCACGGCCTTGTCCGGAGTGAGCATGCCTTCCACGCTGGAGGCTTTGCAGATCTTGCCGTGGGCGATATTGTCGCGGGCATGCAGGGTAACGGCGAGGGTAAGGCAAAGGCTGAGCGAAAGGACCGGGAGGATTTTCATGGCATGGGTCTCCTCAAGGAAATGTCTCCGAAAATGTCCTGGAAAATGTCGTGAAAGGAAGCGGTGAACAGGGCGAGAAAAGGGTTGCGGATAAAGACGTTTGGGCAAAATAAAAGCGCGGGCTTGAACCCGCGCTTTCAGGAATCGATCGTGGGCCGGAATCCCCGTTACTGCACCGTTACGAGGCTGGCATGACGGCCGGTCTTGGTCACGAGCACCACGGAGTACACGGTTGAACCTTTCAGATTTCCGAAGGTGTAGCTCTGGGCCCCGGTGCCGCTCTTGAGGCCTACGCGTTTGCCGCTCAGGGTCAGGATTTCCACCTGGTGCGCGCCGATTTCCGGGGTCTGGATGGTCAGCGAGCGGAAGCCGTTGGTCACGTTCGGTCCCATGGAGCGGGCCGCATCGGGGGTCTTTTGGATGGCCGTGGCATTGCAGATGGAGGAGTTGATCTGACAGCTGGAAGCCCAGGAAATGGCGCGGGCCAATATGGTCTTGCAGAACGCGTTGGTCTTGAAAATGTTGTCGCCGTGGCCCATGGCGTAATAGAAAGTCCGTCCGCCGGCGGAGCCGTCCTTGGTCCAGATGATGGGGTGATCCCCGCCCATCTTGGTGCAGTTCGGGCAGCTGGATTCATCGAGGGTATACAGGATGTGCACGCCGGTGGCGAGACGAGGGTCGGTCTTGTAGGCGTACCATTCCTCGTCGAAGGAAATGGTGGGCGCAATGCCTTGCATGATGGGGTGGTTCTTGGCGTAATTGCCCGTATCGATGTTGAGCTTTGCGATGCCGCCGCCGTGGGCGCTCAGTTCGCCGCCCAGGTAGGTGGTGTAGTCGGGCCAGCTGCCCTTGGTGTCGCCGGAACCGTGGAAGCCGACGAAGCCCTTCTTGTTCATGAACGCCAGCAAGGCCGCGCGTTGATCGACGTTGAAGACCTTGCCGGACTCCGTGGTGTTGTTCATGATGATGAGGGAATACTGCGCCAGGTTGGCTTCAGTCATCACCGAAGCCTGATCGGTCTTGACCAGTTCGAAATTCATGGCGGTGGCCAGGGAGTCGAGGAAGGTGTTGGCGGCAACGCGGCTGCCATGGGCGAATCCGCCCACGCCCCAGAAGTCTAGCACCTTGGGCTTGGCCTGCGAGGAGGCGGAGCCGATCATCATACCCACAGCGAGAGCCGTGGCCAATCCCGTTCCGGCTACGCGCCCCATCACGGTCTTGTTCGATTTGTCCTTAATCATGTTTCCCCCGAGTGATGAAACGTGTACCGTATTCCGGTCCTCTGAGAATTCAGGACCTTTGCACATTGTGAAGGTATCGCCCGGGTTTCCTTTGCGAGCGGAGGAATCCCCCTCTTTCGGGGCCAAGATGCCCCCGTGTAGCGAAGCGTGGATACAGGTAGCGTACGTAGGACTCAGACACAAATTTTCTCGACGGCGCCGGGTGGATGATGCAAGAGCATACGCCCCGGCGACCGCTCCGGACGACCGGAAAAGGGGTCCAGGGTGGAGGTATTCGGGAATTTGGAACCGCTTGGCGGCGGTTACTGCACCGTGACCAGACGGGCGTGGCGGCCGGCCTTGGATATCGTCACCACCGAATACACGGTCGCGGACTTGAGGTTTTCGAAGAGGTAGCTTTGGGGTCCGTTGCCGGATTTGGAGCCGACCTGCCTGCCGCTCAGGGTGAGAAGCACGATCTTATGGTATCCGGGATCCCCGGTCTGGACAGTAAGGGAGCGGGATCCTTTGGTAATGTTGGGCCCGGTGGCTCCGGGCGCATCGGGACCTTGGTGGATGCTGAGGGGATCGCAAATGGGAGAGTTGATGGTGCAGTTCGAGGCCCAGGAAATTGCGCGGGCCAATACCGTTTTGCAGAATGCGTTCTTAGTGAAGGCATCGTCGAAGTGTCCCATGGCGTAATAGAACGTCCGGCCGCCTTCGGGTGCGTCCTTGACCCATATGATTGGATGGTCGCCGCCCATCTTAGTGCAGTTGATGCAACTGGACTCATCCAGGGTGTACAATACCCGGACTCCCGTGGCCAGGCGCGGGTTGGTCCGGTAGGCGTACCACTCTTCATGAATCGACTCGGCGGGTGCAAGGCCTTGCAGGATGGGATGGTTCTTGGCGTAGAGGCCGGTATCCAGGTTCAACGTGGCCATTCCGACGCCGTGAGAGCTTAATTCGCCTCCCAAAAACGCGGTATACTCGGGCCAGGAGCCTTTGGTGTCGGCGGATCCATGAAAGCCTACGAAGCCGTGTTTGTTCATGTAACCCAGCAGGGCCGCGCGCTGATCCACATTGAAAACCTTTCCCGGCTGAGTGGTGTTGTTCAGGATGACGACGGAGAATTGGGCCAGGTTGGCCGCCGTCATCACCGAAGCCTGATCGGTCTTTACGAGTTCGAAATTCATCGCTTTGGCGAGTGAATCAAGCAAAGTGTTCGCTGAGAATCTGGACCCATGGGCGAAATCGCCTACGCCCCAAACATCGAGCACCTTGGGCTTGGCCTGTGAGCAGGCTGGGCCGAAAAGCATGCCGAAGGCGAGCCCGGCTGCCGCCCACATTCCGGCTTTGATTGTGGTACGTGGGTGGTTGGTCTTGTAGTCCATCATGTTCTCCCCGGGTCGTGAAAAGTTTCCCATCCCCCCGATCCCCGGATGTCCCGGCATCGTTGCATGCGTAAAAGGTACCCGGCGCCGGTTGGTTCCCGTACCGGGAATGCGTCTCGCCAGGGGCCAACTTGCCCCCGTAGCACGCGTGTGACGTCGGCTTTTTTTGCGGGGGACCACCGGATCGGGATGGGGGCACCATCCAAAATGGTCCTTGTATTCCGCCCGTAAAACATTTATCGGCTTTGCTTGGACCGGCGGGTTTCCGTCAAGCCATTCCCGTTGCCGCGAAGTTATTGGGAATCCCAATTAATGTAACCAGGCGAATAGCGGCATCCGCCCGCGGCCCGCCGAGCTATCCTTTCGTCGCACATCGAAATTTACGGGAGCATGCAATGAGCGGCGTGGGAAAATGGATACTGGCTTCGGCCTTGGCGGCGTGGGGATGGACGAATGCGGCTGCGGACGTGGCCGAACCCGCGGGACACATGAACTACAATGGGGATAATGTCCGGTCGGACATCATCATGAACAGCGTGATGGTTCCCCGCACGGCGGCCACCACCTATTTCGAGGTGCTGGGCTGGCATAACGAGGACGGCAGCGGCGGCTATGCCGGCATCCAGGATCATCCGGACGGCCACAACTTCATCTTCTCCATCTGGAATCCCAACGACCCCAACAACACGACCCTTATCACTGCCCCTTATATCGGGTCAGGCACCGTCGTCTCTCCTTTCGAAGGCGAAGGCCGTGGCCTCAAGTCCGTGAACTTCCAATTGGGCTGGGCCGTGAACGGCTGGTACCAGCTCCTCTCGCGCCGCTGGCAGCACCTGAACCATACCTATTACGGGTTCTGGTCCCAGGATATGTCCACCGGCAAGTGGACCCATCTTGTCACCATGGATTATCCCGTATCCGCGCAATTCTTTTTCGGCCACAATGACGCCTTCCTGGAAGACTTCGCCTCCAACGGCGGGGACGTGCGCAAGGCTCTGTTCAAGGACGCCTGGCAGCGCGGCAGCGCGGGCAATTGGAATCTCCAGAAGAGCGCGCAGTTCCGCGCCAACGACGGCACCGGCGCCATCCACGACAACGCCTTCAACGCCGGCATCGAGAACGGTTCCTTCTTCATGCAGGAAGGCGGGAACACTGCACACACGTTCCCGGGCCGCACCGTCGATCTCGCGGTAACCTCCAGCGCGGTCAAGCCCGCCTCCGTTCCCGGCCAGATCACTGCCTTCACCTTGGCCTTTAACGGCGCGGCCAAAACCATCGATGCCGCCTGGGATGTCAACAACGTCGCGGCCCCGCAATTCGCCTATCGCGTCGAACTTTACCCCAATCCGGATTTCACCGGGACCCCGGCCCTCGTCTATGGGGATTCCGTTCCCCAGGCGCGCGCGGCGTCGCTCAACGCTTCGGCCCTGGCGGGCGGCGTCTACTATGGGCGCGTCTCCATCCAGGACGTCTTCGCGAACACTTCGGCCTACAAGACCGTCTCGGTCACCATTCCCAAGGCCGCGGACTGCGCGGATCCGGTGTGGAACCCGGCCACGGCCTATGTGGGCGGGTCGGCGGTGTCCTGGAAAGGCGCGGCCTATCTCAGCAAGTGGTGGACCCAGGGCGAGGACCCGTCCCTGAAGTCCGGCCCGGATGACGTCTGGAAGAAAACCGGGACCTGCGGCGCGGGCCCGGTCATCACCATCACTTCGCCCATCCCGGTCTTCAACAACAACAATGCAATCTATCTGGTGGGCGGTAGCCTGAAGATTTCCGCCACCGTCGCCGACGCGGGCGCAATCGTGACCAAGGTGGAGATATCAAGAGGAGGCGGCAACACCGTCACTTTGACCGCGGCTCCCTACACGACCACCTTCTCCAACCTTCCCGCGCCCGCGCCGGACGGATCCATCTGGTTCAACGTGAAGGCCTATGACAACAACGGCGCCACCGCCACGGCCTTGATCGTGGCCTACAAGGACCGCGCCCCCCTGATCGCCATCACCGCGCCCCAGAGCAACGCATCCTTCACCGCCGGTTCCACGGTCGGCGTCACCACTTATACCACCGATGCGGACGGCGCGGTCGCCAAGGTTGAGTTCTTCAACGGCGCGGCCAAACTGGGAGAAGCCGTCGCGGCTCCCTTCTCATTCAACCTCGCCAATGCCGTAGTGGGAACCTATTCGCTCACCGCGAAAGCCACGGATGACCTGGGCGTCACCGCGGTCGCGGGACCCGTGTCCTTCATCGTGGTCAAGGCCACGTGCACGGTGCCGGCCTGGAATGCCGCGAGCGTATACACCGCCGGGAACCGGGTATCCGAAGCCGGAAAGATCTATGAAGCCAAATGGTGGACCCAAGGCGAGGATCCGGCTTTGAAGTCCGCTACCTATGATGTGTGGAAGTGGATCGGCGCCTGCACGGCGCCTTGAAGCGGGTCTTCGCGAGTTAGGCCATCGGCGTTCGCGTTGCCTGCTACCGGGGATGAAGCGGACTGGAGGACGGAATCCGCCGATAGGATTTTTCCGCACGGTGCTAGGGGAGCAAAGCCGGGAGGGGCGGCTTTTGCCCGCCCATCGCAGAGAAGGTCTTCTCCATGTCGGTGGGAGAACGGAACAGCGCCTGGCCCCTCCGGATCAACAGCAGCGGCCTTGTTCCGCGATCCGATGGGAGGCCTACCGCCTTGATGCCATTGACCTGCGGAGCGCCTACCACGGTCATCACCTGGCCGCTTTTCTGGTTTTCATACGAAGCCTTGATCCACTCCGCCGGGCGCGCCACGCCGGAAATGCGGACCTCATCGATGGCGCCATGGAACCAGCGGGTTACCGTGCTCGCGTATTCCGCCCCGATGCGCCAGTTGCCCGGCGAAGGCTTCGCCCCGTTGGTGTCGGCCGGGGTTTCCGCGACCTTGACGCCGTTGCGGTAAAGCAGCCAGGCCCCTCCGGTATACACGCCGGCCAGATGCACCCAGGCATTGCTGTCCGCCGCGGGCGCGTCCAGGGCCGCGTAGTGGGATGTCCCGGTCCAGACTCCGGCCCGATAATCCTTGGTCTCTCCCACGCGCAACACGGTTTCGAACGCGGCGCCCGTCGCCGGGGGCGGAGCCGATCCATGGCAGACCACGATGCGGTGCCCGTCGCGCCTCGCCCATTTGATCCAGGCTTCCAAGGTGATGCGCCCCGCGATGTTGAGGGCGGAAGGATTCCCCAGAGCGATGTACTTGCCGGTTGCGGCGTAGGCTTCCGGGTTGTCGAAACGGCGGGCCGCGCCGATACGTCCTTCCGATTCGGATGCGGTGCCGCTATCGGTCGCGACAATGGCGTTGGTCGAAGCGTCCGCCAGGCCCCCATCCATATGCCAGACGCCCTGGAAGCCGTCCGCGGCGCGGAACACGGCCTTGCCGCTGGAACTGTCGGCCGCATCGCCGCCCCAATACATGCGGATCTTCTGATCGGTCCTGCCGCCCTTGAGCGTATCCAGGCCGACCCAGAGGCACGCCTTGCGTCCGGCGGCATCCCAGCTTTCGACCTGGAAGGGAAGCGGCTTGCCATCGGGTTTGGAAAAGCGGATGGACGCAGGGGAAGGGGCTTGGGCGAAGATGGGAGCATCCTGGGATCCCAAAGTCACCAGCAGGGGAAACCCCGCCTGATCGCCGGCGACATCGGCTCCAGACGGCGAGGTGTTCAAGGTGATGTCCAGGAACCAGGGCCAGCGGTTGTAGTCGGCCCAGGAGGGAGCGCGCATGCTCGCGAGGAAAGGAACCATGATTAGCAGCGAACGGCGTAACATGGATGATACTCCTGGCCTTTGTCCAGGCCCGGGAGATGCCAATGATGCGGAATTCCGGCGGCCTGGGACCGGCGGGTCGCCAGGAAAGTCGGCATGGCCGGAATTTGCTTGTTCCAGAATGTTCCCGGTCCTTCCCACGAGTGGCGCCCAGGGATGAATTTCATTTCGAATCCGGAAAATCTCCGGAGGTTTTCCGATTGGAAAGTGCACATCCTTCCGTCCGGTGATTCCGCCGTTCCGTTCCGAGTGGTTGCTGACGGTTGTTTCCGGGGAGCGAACCGGCTAAGGCAAGGACGGCCGGGTCCAGGAGCAGCGCAGCTGCGACAGGTTCAGGAACTCCTGCGCACGAGCGAAGCTTCCATGGCGGCGGCGCGGGGGAACAGGACATCCGCTTCCAGATGGGTGTGGGCTTTCAATTTGGCGTCGTAGGCCTGCATCGCTTCCAGAATCTGCTTTACGATCGGCAATTGGTGGAGATCGGTGATCAGGGCGCGGAATTTCAGGGTCAGTTTTTCGAGCATGGCCCGGAAGGCTTCCTCGGGAATGTGCAAATGGTGCTTGGGAAGCATGTTCACGGATCCCTTGAAGATTTCCGGATAGAGTTCGGGATGCCACAGGCTGGCTTCGGTCCTGAGGATTTTAGGAAAGAGGAATTCCTCTTCCTCGTCCATATGCCAGGCGAGATCGCGGCGGAAATCCGTGAACTCCTCCACGAAACCGTCGATGGCCGTAGGCTCCTGGGCGAACTCCAAGCGCAGCAGATCGAAGAGGCGATGCATGTTGGGGAGATCATGCGCGCGGAATTCCCGGTGGTTGGCCGTAAGGTAATCCACCACGTACCATAGGGGTTTCGAAATCAGTCCGTCCCCGGGATGGGCGGGTGGCAAGCCTGCGATGCGGCCGGAGACCACCGCCTCGTCTTTCCGTTTCTCATGACAATAGTCGATCAAGCGATCGTCCAAATGGGCCCAGAAACCATAGCCGGACAGTTCTTCAAAGACTTCGATGGCCATGGGCCGCGCGCGGATGATTTCTCTCAGGGTACGGGAATCGGGTACGCTCATGATTTCGGCCTTTGCTGGTGGACTACCCGGTAAAAGGCAATAAGCGGGCCAAGTCCGGTTACCACGGCAATTCCGAAAAGACGGCAGCGGATCGGCGATTTGGCAAAGCCAGGGACGATTTGGCACGCGAATAGGAACCCCTTCAGGCTTACTGGAAAGGGGCCGTGAACATGCCTCGGCCGGGGAAGTTTAAGGGTATGCGTTTTTGCCTTGATGCGACAGGATCGTTCTTCCCAGGCCGTCGATCCCGGAAGGTGCAAGCGCAGCCGGGCCGATAGGGATCACGCGCCGAGGATCGCGGGACGATCCCTTTGAAGTCCGCGGAGCGGCAAGCCTGGCCGGCGACGCGCGCTTCTGCGCGAACAACCAGTCCGCCAATAGCGGTTACTGCAAGGCCGGTCCCCAGGATCCATGGTCCACGCCGGGATATTCCGTATACCTGGGTGAGCCTCCCGCCTTTTTCAAGGCCGCGATCATCTGGCGCGTGGACGCCACGGGAACGGTCTTGTCCGAATCCCCATGGAAAGCCCGGCCACGTAGATGCGGTTGGTGTCGAGATGGGTCGTGAACTGGAGGGAATCGTCCGTGCCGCGCTCACCGGCCCCGTGCTGGGCAAGTACCAGGGGATAGCTTTTGTGGGAGTCGTAGTTCTTGGGGACGAAGGGGCGGTACGGCAGCGCCATGCCATCCTTGGCGGCCTGTTTGCCGATCAGGAATTTGGAAGTTTGCCCCGCCGCCAGACTGGACAGGCCGAGCACCAGGACGGAAAATAAACGTGTCATGAGACCCCCCTCGCGAAAAGATACCGCGCACAGGGATGGTGGAAATCCGCGTGTGACGAAGATGTTTTCAAATGTAAACAGGGGTTTCCCGCTGTTTACAGGTATAAAATCGGCGTCTTCCCGGAATCATTCCGAATCGCGTCCCGGACCGCTTGATTTTCCCGGAAGGCGCCCTATGTTCCATGGAATAGCGTCGGCGGAAAATCGGATGCCACGGGAAAAGGGGCTCGGTATGCGGAACAGCGGGAAAAACATCCACCGGAAAAGCGAAGCGTCCGCTTTGCTTGCGGCCATCGCCGCATTGGCTTGCCTGGCCCAGCCGGCCCACGCCGCTTTCACCTATCCCAACTGCGCGGATTTGCAGGCCTCGGATTTCAGGGACGTGGTCCTGGTCAACCAGATCAAGGATCCGACCTTGCTGGAGCCCATCGGCATGACCGTGGGCAAGGACGGACGCGTCTTTTTCACCGAGCGCGCCAGCGGCATGCTCAAGATGATCGATCTGGACGGATCAATAAAGAAGATGGGCAAGTTCGATGTGAACACCGGCAATGAACTGGGCCTCCGCTACGTCTCGGTCGATCCGGACTTCGCCAAGAACCGCTGGCTGTACCTGATGATGACGCCGCAGAATCCCCATGTGAACCGCCTGGCCCGCATCCATGTCAAGGACGATTGGACCGTGGACATGGCCACGCTGAAGCCCCTGATCGACATGCCCTGGACCTATGAGACCTGCTGCCATCAAGGCGGCGCGATCGGCTGGGACGCGTTCGGAAACATGTATGTCTCCACGGGCAACAACAAGAACAACGGCGATAATTTCTCCGTGACCGACGATCGCAACATTATCAACGACAACGGCCAAGGCACGGCCAACACCAACGACTGGCGCGGCAAGATTCTCCGCGTGAAGCCCATTCCCTTCCCCGATACGGAAACCCCCGTGCCCGGCGCGGGCAAGACCTACACCATCCCTGCGGGCAATCTGCGCGAGTTCTACACCGCCAAGGGCTATTACGGCGCGGCGGACCAGGCCAAGATCCTTCCCGAGATCTATACCCTGGGCCACCGCAACCCCTACACCATGAACATCGATCCCTATACGGGCTGGATCTCCTGGGGCGACATCGGACCGGATGCCGGGCAGGTGCAGGCCGATCGCGGCCCCGCCGGCAATGACGAGTTCAACCTGATCAAGGAACCCGGCTTCATGGGCTGGCCCTATTTCGTGGGAGCCAATCTGGCCTATGTGAAGTGGGACTACGTGAACGACAAGAGCCTGAATCAGACCTGGGACGTGAACGGACCGATGAACACCTCCGTGCTCAACACCGGCGTGCAGAAGCTGCCCCCGGCCAAGCCCGCCATCCTGCCGGAAAGCAAGCAGCAGAACATCACCCCGCTGCTCCCCCAGGGCGGCGGCACCGCTGCCGTTTCCGGCCCCGTCTACCACTACGACGGCAGCAATCCGTCCAAGATCAAGCTCCCGCCCCATCTCGACGGCAAGTGGATCATCGGCGAGTTCGCGGACGATTGGCTGAAGGTGGCCACCCCGGATAAGGACCTGACCAAGATCACGGATCTGCAGGCCTTTCCCGGCGGTATCCCGGATCAATACCGCATCCTCGGCCTGCAACTGGGCCCTGACGGCGCGCTGTACTACCTGAACTACGCGGGTTGGGCCTCTTCCACCGGCCAGACCAAGATCGGTCGCCTGGAATACACGGGGAACTGCCTTCCCGCCACCCCCGTGCCGGTATTGCCGACGGCCGTGCGCGGCCGGGAGCCAAAGACGGATCTGATCGCGCCACGAATCATGAGCGGACTCCTGCGTATGCCCGCGGGGGTAACCGGCGTGGAACTGTACGATCTTTCCGGAAAGCTGGCTTTCCGCAAGATCCGCGGGGATGCTTCGGCCCCCGAAGATATCCGCTTGCCGCAGGACATCCTCCATGGCGTGCTCCGCGCGGTCTTCACGGGCCTTTAAACCAAGGGGGCCGAGTGCGTCCGGCCTGATGTGGGACAACCCGGAGGTCCCGACCCGCTGCGCTCAATTCCCAATGCGATAGGAAATCGTCAGCAAGGGCCAGACGAAAATCGATCCCAAGTCATCGCTGGTCAGCGGCCGTATGGCCGCTATATCGGCCGCCAGCTTCGCGCCGTGGATACGGATGCCGAAGGTGACCATACCTTCGAACTCCTGGTTATCGGCATAGAGGTTGAGCGGCGCCGCGTTCATGTATTCGGCCATCGCCTTCACGTGTTTGGTCAACCTAAGCTCGGTCCCGGCGCCCAGGGAAAGTTGGGACTTCCAATGGTTGGTCTCGCGTGGAGGGTAGTAGGAGTAGGTGCGCGAAACGACTTTCGCCCAGGAATAGCCGATCAAGGCATGGATGCCAATGGCATCGGAAAATGGTTGCGTGGAGGTTGTGGCGCGATGGCTAATGGCCAGGGTGACGCCGTAGGACTCCGCGAAGGAGTTGGAGGCATCGCCCGTGGGATGGGTCAGTTCGCCTTGTACCGCGATTGCGGTCCTGGATGAATCGGTATCGAATTGGAATAGCCGTTGCTTCACCGCCGCCGACAGGTACTGGTAATTCAGGGTGATGGGAAAAAGGAATCCGCCGGTGAGCTGCGTCGATGCCGTGGGAGAAAAGCCGAAATTGAGGAAATACAATTCCAGATCCTTGAAATGGCCGGTGTTTCCGGGCGGCGTGAAGGCGGTGGGCAGGAAGAATAGCGAGTGATCCTCCGGATCGCCCATGACCCGTTCGGATGAGCATGACGCGGCGGCCAGCGCGGCTTCCCCGGTGCAGGAAAGGTCGCCCGGATCGACTCGCAACAGTCCGAGATGGGCGGTTTTGATCACGATGCCGGAATCGCTCCGGCTCTGCACTTCGCCGATCAGGATGGTTCCGTCCTTCAACCTGAAGGCATCCGCCCCCGCGAAACGAACGGTCGAAATAAACGCCAATGATGCCGCCAGGGCGGTTTTCCAAATCACGATGTCCTCCTGGACGCGGGTAGTGCGTTTCGTATGCGAGTGCGCGGCCAAAAAGTAATAATCGTGTCGGCCATGGGATCGGGAACTCTCCGGAAAGGATCCGAGCCCATCCGCCTTGGCTCGGGCGCCTTTTGCCCGAGCCGGCAGGCCGTGTTTACAAAATGGCGTTAAAATAGCGGTATGCACTAACCTTGGATCCGACGGGGTTTCTCCGTCCGGCGCCAGTTGCGCAATTTAGGCCAATGGATAATAGGCATTGAGGAGGCAATCGGATCCGGTCCAAATACCAAAAATCCCGCATGAGGCCCTATTCCGTTTACAAAAGTAAACGGAATAGGGCGTCGAAAGCGCTTTGGATGGGAGCTTCCAGGGTGTACATTCTAGGACAACCCAAAGCCGGAATCATGAGCGACATCTACGCCTACTCGGACTATCGTCAGTACCTCAAGGATCATTACGAGCGTAACAAGGCCGTGCATCCCGGCTTCTCCTACCGCTTCATGGCCGAGAAGGCCGGTATCAACTCCGCGCCCTATTTCAAGTTCGTAATCGAAGGCAAGCGCAACCTGAGCAAGAAGACCATCCTCAAGACATGCATGGCGCTCAAGCTCAAGGACAAGGAGGCGGAATACTTCGAGCATCTGGTGTTCTTCAACCAGGCCAAGACCGCGGACGAAAAGAGCGTCTACTTCGATAAGCTGATCTCCCTGCAACGCTATCGCAACATCCCGCGCATCAAGCTCGATCAGATGGAGTACTTCCAGGAATGGCACCATTGCGTCATCCGCGAGCTGGTGACGATGTCCGATTTCGGGAACGACTACGGGCGGTTGGGCAAGCTGCTCAACCCGCCCATTCCCGCGGTGAAAGCGGAGGCGTCGGTCAAGCTCCTGCTGGAGCTCGGATTCCTGAAACGGGAGAAGGGGATTTACCTGCAGGTGGATCCGATTCTGACCACGGGTCCCGGGGTCCAGGATTTCCAGGTCATCCGCTATCAGATCCGCATGATGCAATTGGCCATCGAAGCCTTCGAACGCTGCCGGGCGGACGAGCGCATGATCTCTTCATCCACCATGGGCGTCTCCAGAACCACCTTTGAACGCGTGGTGAAAAAAGTCCGCGACTTCCGCGCGCACCTGGCCGAGATGGTGAGCCAGGATGAAAACCCGGAACGGGTCTATCAATTGACCGTCAGCATGATCCCCTTGAGCCAGAAACCGGGAGTCAAACCGTGAAGGGCCCCCGGATGTCCTTTTCCTTCCGGTCCGCGGTTGCGTTCCCGGTAACGGCCCGCATTGCCGGGGCCGCGGCGCTGGCCGCGTCCCTGCTCTTCTCCGCGTGCACCAAAGAACCCGCGGCATTGGCCGGAGGCTGGACGGATACCGAAACCGGACCCAAGGTCGCGGGCATCATCAAGCGCGAGGACGGCACCGGGGCCGCGGGCGCCCTGGTGCTGTTGCGCCCCACCGATTATCTCGGCCGGGATCCCTCCTTGCCGGAATCCCTGGGCGTCACCGCGACCGGCGGATCCGTCATCGATGCGCTGTGCGATTCCTCCGGGGCCTACAGCTTCGATTCCGTGGGCATCGGCAGCTACGTACTGGAATCCCGCGACCGGGAAATCAAGGCCGTGTCCGTCCGCTTCGGCGTGGAGCGGCCCAAGGGCAGGTTCACCTTGCCCAATGCCATCGTGCGCGCGGTGGGTTCGGTGACGGGCCGGGTGCGTTTTTCGGACGGGACCTCGGGCCGCGTGCTGGTGCGCATCTTCGGGTTGGAACGCGCCGTGATCACGGACGCCGCGGGGGCTTATTTCTTCAGCAACCTTCCCGCGGGAGCCTACTCCCTGCATTTCTCCGGGATCGATCCCTTCATCCTCCCCGCGGACCAGGTGGACATCCATGTGGCTTCCAACGCCGCCACGGATGCGGGAGAAATCACCATGCAGCGCAGACTGAAACAGGCGTTCGAGATCAAGGACGGATCCCTGGCGCTCACCGGGGTGGATTCCACCAATCCCCTGGTTTTCGAGAACGGCGCCTTCCGCAACGCCGTCGACGGCGCGTATCTTTGGGCCAAGGCCAGCATGGGCCATCTCGATCTGCGCGGCACCATCGTCACCTACGGAAAGGATACTGGCGAAGCGGCCATCCGGATCAACATGGCGAGCTATGCCCGGCTCAGCCGCACGGCCCGGAACAGCGGCATCCGCGGCATGGTGGAAGCCGTAGCGGGCGCGCGCCGCATGCTTACGCGGGCCCCGGGCGGACGCCTCGAGGACATCCGCCCGGATACCAGCGACGGCGCGCTGCTGCTCATCCGCGAAGCGAAACGGGCCACGCCCGCCAAGCCCCTGGTGTTCATCAGCGGCGCGAATCTCACCACCGCCGCCGAAGCCTTGCTGCTGGATCCCTCCATCGCCGATCGCATGGTCATCTTCGGCGCCAACAACGGCAACTACAACAACGGGGATTCCCTGGCCCTGGCCGTGGTGGTCAAGAAGGCCCGCTTCGTGGCGTGGGCCCGCGATTATATCTGGCCTGTCTCGGGGATAAAGTGGAATCAGCAGGCCCGCATTCCGACTAATCCCCTGGGGGCGGACATGCGCTACCTCTATCATCCCGACTCTGTTTCCGGCCCCTGGGCGTTCGCCTTCTACGGGGATTTCGGCGCGTCCACGTTCCTCTTCAACCGCAATGTCTGGAGCAGCGCGCGCGCCATGGATCTCAAAGGCCCGCCACTGCTGGCGGAACCCTCCATCCGCCCCGACTTCGATTTCATCGACATCGCCGCCGCGTCCAACAACTGGGACGCCATCCAAGAGGAATTCTTCTCCACCATCGCTTCTCCCGCGGCCTATCATGCCTGGCCCTTGCCCGGCCAAATCGAGGCGGAAGCCTACCAGGCCGTTTCCGGCGTGACGACGGATTCCAGCGCGGAGGAAGGCGAATGGGTGGCAGCCTGGAAGGGCGCGGGAAGCTTCGCGGATTACCGGGTGCAGGTGGACAAGACCGGCGACTATGTCATGGAGTTCCGCTACCGGTCGGCGGTCGCCTCCGGACTCAAGCTCGTCGATGCGGTTTCGGGCGACTCCGTGGTCGTGGATCCCCCGGCCACCCTGGTCTGGAGCTCGGTCAAGGCGGATGTGCACCTGACTGCCGGCGATCGCATTCTGCGGCTTGAAAGCGCCAAGGGCCCCCTGGAGCTGAACTGGGTGCGCACCACGCCCAAATGACGCTCCGCGTTCCCGCCCCGTATTCACGGGCCTTTCGTGCGATCGGTGGCCGTTTACTTTAGTAAACGCGATCCCCACTTTCCCCCTTCGCGATTCCGTCGCTTGCCTACCTTTATGATCGGGGAGGCGCCGTGGGGGCGTCTGCGGAAAGGATGGGTCCTTTCCGGATCGGTGGGGGATTCGCGCTTGCAAAACAAAACCCGTTCATGCGTATTCCATGCGGCGGCTCCGCATGCGGTCGTCTTCTTCATCTGCTTTGCCGCCGCTCCGGATGCGCGCGCGAACGTTACCCTGAAATCCCCCTTCACCGATCACATGGTCCTGCAACGCGCAGTGGCCGTACCTATCTGGGGCAAGGCCGATGCCGGGGAATCCGTGACCGTGGGCTTCCGCGGCAAAACCAAGGCCGCCGTGGCCGCCGCCGATGGAACCTGGAAGGTGAGTCTGGACGCGTCGGATGCGGGAGGCCCTTTCGAGCTCACGGCCCAAGGCAAGAATACCGTGACCCTCAAGGACGTGATGGTGGGCGAAGTCTGGCTCGCGGGCGGGCAAAGCAACATGGCGTTCAACATGCAGACCATCGGCGGGCCCAACCTGGACTCGGCCAAGGCCGCGGACCATCCAGATCTGCGCCTGATGAATTACCAGGGCGGGGGAGCCTGGGCCGCCTGCACGCCCGCCGTCGCGCTGAGCTTTTCCGCCACGGCCTATTACTTCGGGCGCGATCTCCAGCAGACCTTGAAGGTTCCCGTGGGCATCATCCTCAGCGCCGTGGGCGGCAGCGAGATCGAGGAATGGATGGACCCCGCCACGCGCGCCGCCGATCCCATTCTCAAGACGGATACCTCCGCGGGACATCTCTACGACAAATGGATCGCGCCCCTCGCCGGCTACGGCATGCGCGGGATGGTGTGGTACCAGGGCGAGTTCAATGCCCGCTATACCGATTCGACCCATCCCACCTGGGTGCTCTCGACCTATCGCGCGCGCTTCGAGGCGCATATCAAGGGATGGCGCAAGGCCTGGGGCCAAGGCGATTTCCCGTTCTACTTCGTGCAGCTTCCCAACATCAACGGGTTGCAGACCAATGCCGGCGGCGAGAGCCCCTGGGCGGAACTGCGCGAGGCGCAACGCCTGGCCTTGTCGGTCCCCAATACGGCCATGGCCGTGACCATCGACGTGGGCATGGCGGACAACCTGCACCCGTATGACAAATGGGACGTGGGCCTGCGTCTGGCCCTGGCCGCGCGGGCGCGCGAGTATGGCGAGACCGCCTTGGCCTATCAAAGCCCGATGTACCAGTCGATGCAGATCCAAGGCAAGATCCTGCGCCTGGTGTTCCGCAACGCCGAGGGTCTGGCCGTAAAAGGCGGAGGCAAGGCCACGGGTTTCGCCATCGCCGGGGCAGACAACAAATGGGTCTGGGCCGACGTGGAGATCCGCAAGGATACCCTATTGCTCTCCGCGGCTTCCGTCGCGGCTCCCGCCAAGGTGCGGTATGCCTGGGCGCAGAATCCGCCCGTCAACACCTTCAACGGCGCGGGCCTGCCGGTCTCGCCGTTCCAAACCGATGGGGCGCAATTGCCCGTAACTTTGGTTCCGACCATGGATCATGGTCAACGACCCGCGGTCCTATCGCGCGCGGCCGTTCCGGAAGCCGATGGCGTCGGGAATGACGGCCTGGGGCGTAGGGCGCGCAGCGCCGGGACGGACGAGGCCAACGTCCGCGTGATCTTCGTCAAGGACGGGAAGCGGAACCGATGACCCTTTTTATCCGCAAGGTACGTTCGCATCGGGCATTCTTCGGAAAGGAAACCGCATCCCTGATGGGCACTATGCTCGGCTTACTGCTTTCCTTGCCCGCACCGCGGGTTTCCGCCGCCGCCGCCGATCCTTTCGCGCCCTTCCTCACCAGCATCCCGGCCGCTACGGCCACCCTCACGGAAACGAAATCCGGTACGGGCGCGCAAGCCATCACCACGCGGACCTTCACCTTCCCCTCCCGTAACGGCGCGAATACGGTCTACGGCATATCGGGATCCCCGCAAGCGGCGGGAACCTATCCCGGCATCCTGATGCTGCACGGCGGCGGAGGCAATGCCGAGACCCTCGCGGGCCTGGTCAAGGACTACGCGCAACGGGGCTACGTGGCCCTGGCCATCGATCTGCCCGGCATCTGCGGCACCACCAATGTCCCTAATACCGCCGGACCCTGGAAGACCCGGCCATTGGGCGAAGCGCCGCGTTTCGAAGTGGTTCCGGGACCGGAGCAAAGCACCTTGGTGGATGCGGAGGTGGCGGGCCTGGAAGCGTTCAACTGGCTGCGCGCCCAGGCGAACGTGAAAGCGGACGCCATGGGCATCACCGGATTCTCCTGGGGCGGCTACTCCACCACCTTCCTGACCGGCCTGTTGGGGAGCAAGGTCAAGGCCGCCTACGCCGTGTTCGGATGCGGGTTCTACGATAAGGGATCGTTCTGGAAGAACATCATCGCGGGCCTTTCCGCGGCGGATCGGGACGTGTGGCTCGCCAACCTGGACGCGGGGCGGCGCGCGCCCGGCATCAAGGCCGCGTATTTCCTGGAAGGAGAGACCAACGACACTTTCTTCTGGCCGGAAGCCGTGGCCGCGACCCTTAACGCCGTGCCCGGAACGGCCAAGAACCATGTCTGGGGCCCCGGCCTCAACCACAAGCAATTGCCCGCCGGTCCGGCCATGCAACGGTTCTGGTTCGACTACCATCTGAAGGGAACCGGCAGCGCCTTCTCCCAGGTGGCCATCGCTGCCAGTGAAGCCGTGGCGGGCAAGGGCCGCAAGATCACCATCGCGGTGACGCCGGCGGCCGGCGTGACGATCGATTCCGTGCAATTGCAATGCAGCGGACCGGGAACGGATTGGCAGAGCCGGGTGTGGAAGGCGGTCAAGGCACAGGCCGTGATCGGGGGTTCCGGCGCGGCCATGCTCTTTACCGCTTCGATTCCGGATTCCTTGGCGGGCAAGGTCGCGGACTTCTACGCCATGGCGACGGATAACCGGGGCGTGGCCACGGGCAGCCTGATGTACAATACCTCGCAATCGGTTTCGCTGATCGGTTTGGCGCCCAGTGGAAAGCGCGGAGCGGCGCCGACCTGGAAACTTCCCGGGAGCGCCGGCGCCGTGGATGCGCTCGGGGAATCCCTCTGCGCTCCTAAGCGGAGGCGCGTTCCTGGTCAAGGGTTTTCCGGATCAGGCGCATAAAGGCGGCGGGAGAGAAAGGCTTTTGCAGGAAAACCGCGCGCTCATCCCGGATCTCCCGGCGCAGGATCGAATTCTCATTGTATCCGGATATGAAGATCCGGGGCACGCCGGGCCGCCTTATATTGAAGGCCTCCGCCAATTCGTATCCGCCGATGCCGTTCATCACCACGTCCGTGATCAGAAGGTGGATTTTTTCCGGATAGGCATCCGAGATCTGCAACGCCTGCGCGCCGTCGTGAGCTTCCAGTACTTTGTAACCGCTGCCGCTCAGGACTTTTTGCATGAGGCCTAAAACCACGGCTTCATCCTCCACCAGCAGGACGGTTTCGGTACCCCGTGAAGAGGCGTCGCGGAGCGGTTCGACAGGGACGGCGGCTTTCCCCCGCGAGGCGGCGGGAAAAAGGATGTTGACCGTGGTGCCCTTGCCGACCTCGCTGTAAACCTGGATGTGCCCGCGATGCTGCTTGACGATTCCGTAGGCCATGGAAAGACCGAGGCCCGTGCCTTTGCCTACGCCCTTGGTCGTAAAGAAAGGTTCGAAAAGGTGGGCCTTGACGGAATCATCCATGCCCTGGCCGTCATCGATGATGGAGAAGCGGACGTAGTCGCCCGGCGGCAAGCCGGCATAGGCGTCCTCCTTGGTCTCGCCCATGAGCCCGCTGCGATCCATTTCCGCAACGACCAAAGGCCCGGTTTCCATGCGCAGGACACCCCCTTTGGGCATGGCGTCCCGGGAGTTGATGGCGAGGTTGACCAGGACCTGCTGGATGCGGATAGGATCCACATTCACCATGCAAGCTTCCGGATGAAGCCCGATGCGGAACGTGAGGTTCTCTCCCAACGTGCGCTCCGTAATGGCCACCGTATCCCGGACGATACTGTTCAAATCGATGTACTGGGAAGCCAGCACCTGCTTGCGGCTGTAGGAAAGCAGTTGGCTGGTCAGGGACGCGGCCCGCTCGCCGGATTTTTTGATCTCTTCCAGGTAGTCATACAGGGTTTCCCCGGGGTCCAGGACTTCCAGGCCCAGGGTGGCGTAGCCGTTGATGGCGGTCAGTAGGTTATTGAAATCATGGGCGATGCCGCCGGCCAGGCGGCCGATGGCCTCCATCTTCTGGGATTGCCGCAGCTTCTCTTCGCTGGCGTGCAGGGCTTCTTCGGATTGTTTGCGCCCGGAGATGTCCCCGACGCCGTACACGGTCCCGGTCATCCTGCCGTTGCTGATCACCGGGGCCAAGGAGTAGCGCACGAAAACGGAATTGCCGTCCTTGCGCATGAAGACGTCCTCGGCGACTTCCTGCCTGACCGTCTCGGCCGGCCGTCCCAGGCCGCAAGAGCCAATGGGTTTTTCCTCCGGGTCGTGCCGGGGATGGACGATGTGATGCAGGACCTTCCCGACCAAATCCTCCGCCGTCCAGTCGATCAGCTTTTCGGCGGCGGGGTTGACGAACTGGATGCGTCCTTCCAGGTCGGTCAGGAAGAGCGCTTCGGAAGTGTTGTCGGTAATGGTTTTCGTGAGTTCGAGATGGAAACGCAGTTGCTGGTTCCTCACCAGGGACTGCAGCTCCGCTTTTCTGCGCGGGGTCAGATCCAACAGGGTGACCACGGCGCCTTTGAACTCGTCTCCGAACGGCATCAGTGACCGGGCGGCGAGCATCAGGCTCAGGGTGGTTCCGTCGGAGCGGATCATGTACGCTTCCAAACCGTTGAATACCGTCCCTTCCAGTACATCCTGGATGGAAAAACTTCCCGGGACGGCCGACGTTTCCGGAGGTTGTTCCGGATCGACCAGGGTCAGGGGAAACGCTTCCGTGAAATGGATACCGGTGGGATTCTCCAGGAACAGATCCTTGACCGCGGGACTCGCCCGCAATATCACGCCGTCCTTGCCGAGAATGACGGTGGCGCCCACGGAATGATCGATGATGCAGTCCATGAGCAGGTCGAGGCTGGGAATCGTAAAAACCGGTTCGCGCGCGATTTTCAATAGATCACGCTGCGGCTTTGCGTTGGATATTCAATCCCAGGAGCACCTGATCGGTATCGCTCAGGTCGCCGATGATGCGCGCGATGGGAGTGGGCAGGCTGCGTACCAAAGTGGGAACGGCCAGGATCTGATCCGTGCGCGCCTTTTTCGGATGCAGGATGAGATCCACGACTTCCAAATCATAACGGCCCGCCAGGTACTCATCGCACAACTTGCGGAGGTTGTTCAAGGCCGCCAGGGATTTGGGAGTCTGCCCCGCTATATACAATGTCAGGATGATCCTCTCTTGGGAATCGCCCGCTCCCGCGGCCGCGCGGTTTGCGGGCCGGGCATCGGGATCATCGTCGGGCGGACGGCCCTTCACTGCTTCAAACATGGCCCACCCCCAGCTTCACTGGCGCTTGCACGGTGCTGTCCGGGCCGCCTTGGCGGCGTTGACCCATGTCGGTGCGATCCTTGCTCAATTGCTTCTGTTCGGCTTTCTTGATGAGGATATGCCGTTTGAGCTCCTCTTCTTCGGCCTGCAATTCGGCCTGCAGGGCCGCCACGCGCGCATCCATGGCGTTGCGCTTGCGTTCCAATTGCATCTCCTGCGAATTGATTTCCTGATCGAGGAGCAGGGTCGTGGCCTTTTCCTTGCTTTCCTGGCTGGAGCGGAGCGAACCCGTCAACACGCCGCCTGGGCCCTGATAGACTTCCTGGAGGTTGATGCCGTTGTCCGAAAGCTGGAATTCGCGGATCTGGTTGGAGTGGGCCATGCCGCGGGATTTGAGCACGTACAGGCCGCGGTTGCGTTCGCCGCCGGACTCGATGTCCTGCACGAACAACCAGGTGTCGATGAGGGAAGAAATGCCCACCTCGGTGGCTTCGGAGGAATTCGCCCCGGAGTTGGTGAGGTTGCTGAAGAAGGTGGTGATTTGCAGGGTCTTCAGGTGATCGATGAGGCGGATGAGGATGGAATTGATTTCCGCGGCCGATCCCATGTCGATGAGATTGGAAATGGGATCGATGATGACCAGGGAAGGTTTGAATTCCCTCACCAGGCGCATGATTTGCACCAGGTGCATCTCCAGGCCGTGCAAGGACGGACGCGAAGCGTGGAATTGCAGGAACCCCGAATCCAGCCATTGCTTGAGATCGAGGCCGATGGAACGCATGTTGCGCATGATTTGGGCCGGGGATTCTTCGAAGGCAAAATACAGGCAGCGTTCCCCGGCGCGGCAGGTCGCGTCGGCCAGGATGCAGGATAGGCTGGTCTTGCCGCTGCCGGCGGTTCCGGAAACCAGGATGGTGCTGCCGCGGAAATACCCTTTGCCTTCCAACATCTCGTCCAGCTTCTGCACCCCTGATGAAACCCGGACCTCCGACACCTCGTGGTTCAGCCCCAAAGCCGAGAGGGGCAATACCGAGATTCCCTGATCGTCGATGAGGAAAGGATATTCGCTGGTCCCGTGCACGGAGCCGCGGTACTTGACTACGCGCAACCGCCGGGTGGAAAGCTGATCGGTCACCCGGTGATCCAGGACGATGACGCAATCGGAAACGTATTCCTCCAGGCCTTGGCGGGTGAGAAGCCCGTCGCCGCGTTCGGCCGTTATGATGACGGTCAATTCCCGTTCCTTGAACCAGCGCAGCAGCCTGCGCAATTCATTGCGCAACAACGAGACATCATCGAAGCCGCCGAAGATGGTTTCCAGGGTGTCCACCACCACGCGCTTGGCGCCGATGGCGTCGACCGAGGACTGCAAGCGGATGAAGAGGCCTTCCAGATCATAAGGGCCGGAGACGGCGATCTGGCTGCGATCCACGTGGACGAAATCCACGATGAGTTTTTCCGTTTCCTCGAGCTTGCGCAGATCGAATCCCAGTGAGGACACGTTCCGGGTCAGATCCTCCGCGGTTTCCTCAAAGGCCAGGAACACGCCGGGTTCGCCGTATTCCTGAATGCCGTTGACGAGGAATTCCAGGCCGAATATGGTTTTACCGCAACCGGCGCTGCCGCAAATCAGGGTGGTCCGTCCGGTGGGAAGGCCGCCATGGGTGATTTCGTCCAGACCGGCGATGCCGGTAGGCGTTTTTCTGAGAATATCCTGGAGCGCAAGGTCCGGGTTCTGTTTTCGCATCAAATCCTCTCCACGGGAAGGGAAACCCGAGGATTCCTGCGGTGGAAACCCGGTTTAAAGGCGCTTTCGGCCCCTGTATGACCAATGACGGTTTTTCCGGGGTCGGCTCCAAGACATTTAATGGAAATATGCGGAAATAGGATCGGTCCGCTTAAAGAGTACGCCGATATCCGACCTTGGCCGTCAGGGTATCGCGTTTATAGCCGTCCCCCGAGGCTTTCCGATCCTGGTATCTGGACCGCGCCACCACGATGATTTCCGTCCGTTGCAGGGAATCCAGGTTGTTGGGCAGGGCGGCGACGCTGTCGCGGTTGATCAGGAACCATTTGTAAGTGAGGGATTCGATGCCTTCCGCCAGGGTGAGGCTGTCCTGGACCAGGCCCGCGCGCTTTCCCGGGTCGTCCTGCAGCACGCGGAAATCGTTCTCGGCCGTATCCGCCCCGGACCCCAGGCAGCGATGCAGGCGGATTCGCTCTTCCGGATAGAGATCCGTGCCTGCCGAGAACTTCGCCTTGTCCCCGGACAGGGCGACCAGGGCGCCCGAAGGGTCGCCGGCCTTGGGGGCCACGGAAATGATGGCGGCTTCCACCACGCCGCTGCCCACCTGGGCGGCGGCCCAGGCCCGATTGGAAAAGAGGCCGGTGTCGGCCAGGGGGATCCGGTAGTAGGTAACCGAGGTGTTGCTGGCGGCATCCATCGAGGCCGCGGAGGATTTGCGCGTGGTGTTCATGCGGATCACCAGATCGCCGCCGGAAAGGAACAGGTTCTTCATGTTCGCGGGGAGGCCCAGTCCGGCGTGGGCCAGGTAATATTGGGATTCGTTCAGAGTGAACTGCCCGTTCATGCGCATCTCGGAGGCGCCGCTTTGGATGAGCATGGTCTTGCTCTGGTTCTTGTACAGGTAGAGCACGCCCATCATCGCCAGGAAACCGATGAAGGACGCGATCATCAATTCGATCAGGGAGAATCCCGCCTGGTTCCGTATCGCGCGTGATACCTTCATAGCACCTTCGCCACTCCCGTGGCGGGAAGCAGGCGCACGCGGCGGACATCGTTGGCGAGGGAATCGGTGCCCAGGGTGACCAGCAGGGGCTTTCCCGCCGAACCCATCATGCCGCGGGATTCGAAGCAGGCGGCGTGCAGGGACCCGATCCCGCCCGTAACCGACAGGATACGTACGCCGCCCTTGAGGCGGAACCCGCCCAGGAGCCGATCTCCCGCGCCGTAGCCGTCCGGACGCGCGGTGGTGTCGCTGTAGAGGCGCACCGAGTCGGCGGCGGGGAAATCCATGCAGGGATTCCGTAGACCGGTGGTGGCGCGGGAACGCAGGTCCCAAAGCCCGTCGACGATTTTATCGGCCGACGCGCGGATGATGTTGCGGGAACCGAAATGGGAGAGGGCCAGTGCCGCGCCTGCGGTCAGGACCGCGGCCACCAACATGGCGATGGTGAGCTCCACCAAGGTGATCCCGGGGGATGTTCCTTTGGGTTTGGAAACAGGAGTCTTAGCGATGATGGGTTTTCCTCCGCATGTCCCTGCACCATTCTACCACCCCCCGTAACCAGTAGGCCATGGCTTCCGGGCCCGGGAACCAATTCCATAGTCCTCCGGAGCCGTACTCGCGGGATATCGGACGCTACTTTGCGGCGAGACGGGATCCTGTAATCATGACCCCGCATAGGACGCTTCGGCGTCCATCCAGTTTACGTCGTCTGCATAGATTTATGCTTGAGGAGGCGCGGACGCTATGGCTATGATCAGCACCAGAAATCAAGTCCTTGAAAAGCCCCTGCCCATGGCCGCCGCGAAATCACCGGCATCGTCGACTTCCTCAACGGCTTCCAAGTCCCCGGAGAAGGCCTCCGGGCCCGCTCCCAAGGGGCTGACCGGAACGGGAACTCCCACGGCCAACCAGGCCGCCGCGCAAATGGCCGGGGATCTGACCACGGTCTTCGCGAACGCCTGAAGCTTTAGAGGCTACTTCTTACGTAGTACCATCAGCGCCGCCAACACCTCTTCACTGTGCTTCGGCGGCATCACGTCGACGAACACGCGGGCCACATTCCCCTTCGGATCGATGATGAAAGTGTTCCGGGCGGATATCTCTTTTCCGTTCGCGATTTTGATCGATCCATAACGGGCGGAAACCTTGCCGGCCGTATCGGCCAACAACTTGAAGTTCAAGCCTTCCTTGGCGCAGAACCCTTTGTGGGATTCCTGCGAATCGTGGCTGACGCCGATGATCACGGCGTTGGCCTGGGCGTAGGCCGCGCTGTCCCTTTGGAAGTTATGCGCCTCCAAAGTGCACCCGCCGGTGAAATCCTTCGGATAGAAATACAACACCACCCATTTGCCCGCGAAGTCCTTGGGGCCGATGGTTTTGCCGTCTTGGGCGGGCAAGGTAAATGGAGGCGCGGGGCGGCCAACGGGCACGGAGTCCAAGGCGGCGGAGGCGAGGGGGGCGGGGGCTGGGGCCTTGGAGGCCGAAGCCGGAGCCGAAGTCGAAGGCGATGTCGAAGTTGAAGCGGCTGGTGCGGCGGGGGGAGGAAGGGAGCCGGCGAAAGAGATGGCGGCACCGAGGGAAAGGGCCGGAATGAAGTTGAAGGGTTTGATGGGGGCCTCCTTTATCAGGGGTTAGGTCTTAGAAATACATTTTGCGGAGGATGGGATCCAGAAGGCGGGGAGGGGTGCTTGGATAAATGGGAAGCATGCCTTAGATTTGAGTCGGGTCGCCGCGATTGCAAGACATTGGGATGGGTATGGCTTTCGGAGAAAGCGGCGAATGACATGGGGTTGTCCGGTTGTTCGGGATGAAAGGATTAGGGGCGATGGAGGCAAGGCAAATGAACGTTCGCGGAATAGGTTTGGCCTTGGTGGGCTTGGCGCTAATCGGCTGCTACAACCGGTACAAGGCGCCGCTTATCTGGCAAAATCTGCCTTATCCATACATCCAAAGCGGATTCGCGCAAATCCCGTGCAAAATGCACAAGACGATTGAGATCGAAATCGTCGACCAGAGAAGCCAATATGCGGGACAAAGGGTTGGTGATACCAAGTTCAAATCCGATCTAATCACCGACAATGAATTATCGGAGCTGACCCCGTTTTTATCGAATCGGATGTGCGGCTATTTCAATAACCTTGGGATCGCGTGCGCGGGGCAGGATGGTGCGGAAACTCCCGTGGGAAAGCTGCAGATATTCGTCAAAACGATCACGCCGGACATAAGGGGCGCGTTTTGGGTCAAAGCCCGAGGCATCGTTGATTTGGATGCCAAGTTGCTCAGTAAATCGGATACGCTATTTTCAAAAACTTTCATCGCTATCGCCGAGGATGGCGATCCGGATGTTCCGATTGGAAAATATTCGGCCGTGACTTTTGAAATGGGAGGGAAGCTGGTCACGGCCACGAGCTTGAAACGCATTGCGGATTCGATTTCCGTGGACTTGTGCAAAAGCCTGGGCAAGACAGGCGCTAAACAAGTAAACGAAATCTAATCGGCCGACTCTATGGGAATGCGGAATGCCATAAAACGATCGGTGTTATCGTGAACGCCAAGGCGATTGAGGTTGCCGATATATTCCTGGAAACGCAATGTTGGCTGCATTGAACGCCGGGCGCGCCATACTTGGATTCTTGTTGGTCAACATGATCACCGCCTGCGGTTCCATGGACTTCAACGGTGAAAATTGCGCCCAGGTAAGCGGGGAAATCGAAATCAGCTCCGTGTACAACACCAAATGGGAGAACCGGAACGGCGCGATTTTCATCGTTCCCAAATCTTCCGATTTGCAGAATAATCATGGAGGATACATTTACAGTTATACCTGCACGGCCACGTCATGCCAACGATCCCCGGGAAGCGAAGAGTTTGATTATTATCCCAATTCGGATTCAACCAAGTGGATTGAGAATACGCTAGTCATGCCGGCACGATGGGTTATCACTCTCGCTACCGGTTCGAAATTGGCATATCAAAAGCCGAACTACAACGGTGACTGCGCCACTGTTTTCGAGAAAAGCGGCAAACCGTTCCTCGAAGAATAGTCGGATTATTTACGGCAAAAGACTCGAGTTTTTTTCGAGTGGGAAAGGGAAAAAACATGTGCAATGTGGGAAGTGAGCGGATCGATAAACGACTTGATACCCAAATCCGGCTCCAGGAGGATCACCATGCTCGTTGAAACCCAGGTAACCATCAACGGATCCAAGGCTGCGGTTTGGGCCGCAATCGCGAACATCGAAGGCGCCTCGGAAATCATCGGTGGAATCGAAAGCATCGAGGTTGTCGGAAAGCCGGCCAACGGGCTCGTAGGACTAAAGTGGCGGGAGACCCGGATGCTGTTCGGCAAACCCGCTACCGTGGAAAAGTGGATCACGGATGCCGCCGAGAACGAGTTCTACAAAACCCGGGCGGAAAGCCATGGATTCGTATTCGTATCCACCCTTTCCATTTCCGGAAGCAATGGCGGCATTACTTTGACGAGTTCCCATGATTCCAAGCCTCAAGGTATCGTTGCGAAGTTACAGTCGATCCCTATGGGGTTGTTTTTCCAGGGCGTGGCGAAAAAGGCGCTCCTGCAAGATTTAAACGATATCAAGTCCGCGGTTGAAGGGGACCGAGCGCTTCCGCAAAGGTGACACCATCTCCCGCGGCACAAAGCGATTGTGGACGAATTCAAGGAGAGAGGGGAAGTAATCGGAATCGGTCCCTTTGCCGACAGGGGGAACATGGCCATTTTCAAAACCCGTGCGGCAGCGGAGCAATTTGCGGCGGAAGATCCATTCATCCTCGAAGGATTGGTGAAGTCATTCGTGATTCGGGATTGGAATGATGCGATGCTCCCTGGCTGAACCGGCCATTGCGCCATGCTTTGGTCTATTCCACCCTCACCATCGGGGACGGTCTCATCTCCCAGATCCCGGCCGACAAGGAAAGCATCACCTTGCACCTGAACGAAATTCCCTGGATGAAAGGCGCGATTTCGCCCGGACGCCTGATGGCGCGCGAATCCCGCGAGACCCTGGAATCACTGGGCGTCACCGATTTGACGCAGGCGGCCAACCATACGGACGCGCGGCCCTGCCATTGGATTCCCGAGGAGGATTGGAACCTGCCGGAAAAGGCCGAGATCCCCTTCCTCGACAATTACCGCATCATCCTGATGCAGGCCGAGCGCATGATGCGCCGCCACGGGTCGGAATTCCTGGGCATACACGAAACCGAGATGATGCTGGACCTGGTGGAACCCATGATCGACGGCGTGGTCAAAGAGGTCATCCGCGCCATGACCGTTCCGCGCATCGCGGAAGTGCTGCAGCGCCTGGCGCGCGAGCAGATCTCGGTGCGCAACATCAAGACCATCCTTGAGACTTTGATCGATTGGTCCGCCAAGGAGAAGGACATCGTCTTGCTCACGGAGCAGGTGCGCGTAGCTTTGGGCCTTGTTTCAAAAGCCGGCTATAAGTTCCCGGACGAATTCGTTCGATGATCCGTAGCTGACCACGGCGACGTCCAGATCGGAATGCCGGTACAACTCCAAAGCGCGCCTCACCCCATCCATGATCCAATCCGGTTCATTTCCGAAGGCCCCGCCCCCAAGCTGGGTCAGGAACAGACGCTTGTTGCCGCTCCGGGTTGAATTCAGGATCGCTGCGCAGAACGTGGCTTCATAGGCCGCTTCCAGGACCAGTCGTGCGAAGGGCGACCACAGACTGATGGGAAGGTTGGAATAGGCGACCGGCAACGCCGAGCAATAGACCTGGGTAACGGTGTGTTTGCAGTCCTTTAGGGTAACTTGGGTGTTTCCCTGGATTCCGATCCGCACCGACTTGCGCAATCCGTCCCATCCCTCTTCTTCGCGCGCGGAAAGGCGTTGGGAGATTTCCGCCAATCCCTCTTCCGATGGCAGGGCATATCCGTTGGCCATTTTCCATAAACGGTTTCCGGCGTTTCCGAGCGCGTCGCCCAAATCCGCCAGGCAGTCGATCTGGTTGTCCGCGGTTTGCCCGACCTGCCCATTGACCGGCGCGAAATAATTCCGATAGATGGTTCCCGCGCCCGCGGACACGGCGCAAGCGGGTCCCTGTGTCCGATCGCCTTCATAAATGCCCACTCCTTTTTCCGGGGTGACGAACGGCGAAACCATTTCCAACAGGTTGAATTGGGACGCGACCTGGAAAAGCGCCCCCGCGTTACGGGTGTCCGCATGCAGGGACTGCGCATCGGAGATGATTTCGCGGACGGTTAATTTTCCGGTCGGATATCCGATTGCCTGGACGGAGCTCCTAAGCTCTGCCAGGGAGGGAGTGTCCAAATGGCCCCAAATGAGCTCCCGGCCGTTAGCGCGGGACTTCAGGACATTCCCGTCGACGTTGCAATTTTCCCGGACCTGATCCGGTGAAACCTCGGGAAAACCCATCAGGGTTTCAAACCAGGACATACCAATCTCCCATCGGCGGATTGAAATATCCCAAATATAGGATGGAACCCGGAATCAACCCATCAGCGTCATCAAACTGGCTATCGCAACCTTGGGGTCGGCGATTCCATGATAGATGGGCGGGATCTCCTTTTCCAATCCCAGGAGACCATAAACGCCATGCATGGCGCCACGCACCGAATACTCCACCGTAAAAACCACGTCTTCCGGTATCTCGACGTATTGGCCCAACAAAGCGAAGTTCTTGGCGCCGGGAGGAATGACTTGGGGGCGATCGGCGATGTCTCGGCGTTGGAATTCGCTGGTGATATAAGGCATCATCACCGGGATCACGATCGTGGTCCGCCGCACCTCATCGAGGATGTCCAGGAATCCCAGGTGATGCATGAGCTCCGTGAGGATTTCCTGGCCGCTGGCGGATGCCATGGTCTTATCGATATGGTCGCCCTTTTCGTCGATGAACAGGCCATATCCCCATAGCGTGAACACTCCTTCCGGTTGACCGGTGAAGTGCGGCGGGTGCGGCACCACGATGGACATGAGCCACTTTGAATCCTTGAAGGTCATAAGCCCGCCGGTTCCGGGGCGGTCACCCGAAAATGCGGCGATACGCTCGATCAACACCGGACTGCTCATGGTGAGGGTGAAGGACTCCCATTTGCTTTCGTCCACATTGCCGCTGAACGCGTACGGACGGCCGAGACCGGGTACCTTGCGCGCCATGTTTTCCCAAAGCGTCCACGCGCCATCGCGCTTGTCCCGGATCAGTTCCGGGGCGTGGTGATCGTCGCCTTTGCGGGAGTCGGAAACCATGGATCCGATCGTGAAGAAGGCGAAGTCTTCCCGTCCGATCGTAACGGCCTGGAATTGCCCATCGCGCAGGCAATGAATCCGTTCGACCCGGCGATCACCGGGCGCTTCGGAGAAGTCCACGTCGGAAACCTGGGTGCCGAATTCGAAGACCACGCCTTTTTCCAAAAGCCATTTTTCCATCGGCCGCACGATGGAATCGTATTGATTGAACGCGGAACGGCGCACCCCGCCCAAGGTATGGATCCGCGGGAGCTCTTGCAAGAACCTCAACATATACCGTTTCAGCTCGATCGAGCTGTGCCAATTCTGGAAGGCGAAGGTGGTCCTCCACATCGCCCAGAAGTTGGTGCCGAAGAAATGCGGGGAGAAACAGTCTTCGATCCGCTTCGTTCCCAGGCTGTGTTCCGGGGTGGCCAGCAGGCGGATCAATTCCAGCCGGTCATGGACATTGAATCCCAAGTCCTTGGCGTCGAGGATGCGGCCGTGCCCGTCGATGAGGCGGGCATGCGCATCACCGCGCACCTCATCATTGAACTTCCAAACCACGTCCTTGACGGACTTCGCGGGATCTTCGAGGGAAGGAACGCTTTGGAGCACGTTCCAAAGGCAGACATAGGTCTCTTCCGTCAACATGCGCCCGCCCCGGGTCACATATCCGTTGATGGGATCGCCCGATCCGTCGAGCGCGCCTCCGGCAACCCGCATTTCTTCGATGATGCGGATGTTCCGGCCGGCGAACCCACCGTCCCGGATCAATATCAGCGCGGCGGAAAGCGATCCTATGCCGCCGCCGATCAAGTACGCTTTGGCATTTTTAAAATTTTCCATGATGATGCATCCTTTTTACCCTTCGGCTGGTCCTGCCTGGTACCTGATAAAGAATGATTCTCCACGATAACGGTGCGGAAATTCCATCTACGTTTCCCAGCCTTCCTTAGGCCCGCTTCGCCACGCGTCAACAATCCTCCCGACCACGCGCGTTTTCCCGGACCGGATTTCAACGAGGATGTGAAGCAGCTGAAATCCGCTCCGTCGCCCGCGGCTTCCCGCCATAGCCAATCGGCTTCGACCAGCGGATCCGGCGGTGGATCACGGAGCGGGAATTCCAAAGCCACGGATTTGCGTTCCAAAATGAATGCCGGCCAAGCGAAGGAAATCGCGAAGCAGGCGAAGAAGGGCGCGAAGTTGATGAACAAGGGGAAGCTGCCTACGGTTTTGGAGTAGGTCGATTCCCCGCCGGTCGCTTTGAGTCTCTCTAGGTCCCGCCGTGGCGAGGTTGGACCTGGAGATTGACCTGCACTATAGGTTTGCCGGGGATGTCCTCGCGTTGCACCGGAGCGGAAGCATGCTCGCGGATATCCACAAGCCGGCTGAGGAGCGATTTCAAGGTTCCATCGCCCACGGGTTGCAGTGTCTTGTCGCCGCCCGCCTGGGGCTGAGGCTGGACGTCCAGACCCGCGGCCTGGAGGACCCAATCGCGATTCAATTCCCGGACGATGTCCTGCAGGCCCTCGGCGGGCGCCGGATCCCCTTCGGAGGAAGGGAAGAACTTGCGGTTGCGCATGGAGATCAGGCGTTTGCCCGCGGCGAACTTGGCGCGCGGCTCGCGCGTTTCCGCGTACTCGACCAGGACGGAGAAGTATTCGGTCTCTTCTTCCAGCAGATCCAGGCCGTTGGCCATCTTGATGGCGGCCGCGGGGCTGAGCCTGCGGCGGCCTTTGATGACTTCGTTGAAGAAACCGGGATTGGCGATGCCGGCCTTGCGGGCCAGACCGCGCTGGGAGAACGAGGGATCGAGGGTTTGCAACTGGGCGAAGCGATCTCTCAGGAAAGCCCGGTAGTCGTCGAAACGGAAGACATCCGGAGCGATGGATTTTTCCGCTGCCGGGGCCGGATCCGCTCCCTCGAAGGAATCCCGGGCATCCTTGAGCCCATAAGAACCGTGGTTTGATTCGCTGAAAAGAGAGTTCATGATGCGACTATCCTGCGATTGGGTTTGTGTGCCTCGCTATGACTGAAGGAAATATACCCCGGGCCAATATGGGGAAATCGGCCCCGGGGGGGCCATGGCACGCAATGGTTACGGTGAACCGAATCCGGACTCCCAATTTCCCTTTCCCAGCTACGTTGGGGGCGAAAATCCCAAACGGCGCGGGACGGTCTGGTTACGGGGCCGGGTGGCTCCGGTCCCATCCCTCGGATTAATAGCGGGCACGGAGGCCGGCATGAATAACCCCGATAATTTCTTCACCCGTTTGTTCCGCGGGAACGATCGCCACTCCCTCGCCCCCGATCTTCACTTCCTTTTTCGAAGCAATGCGCCGCCGCGACGGGGATCCGCAAGGCCGAATGATCAATGGGCTCGGCAGCGGATTCCAAAAGCTAATTTCCCGGCCTGCGATCCTTTTTGCTCGCTCTGGCCGCCGCGTTTCTGTTCGGGCTATCGACGCCCTTGAACAAAGGGTTTCTATCGGATTGGTCCGCGGAACAGTTGGCGGGCCTGCTTTATCTGGGTGCGGCCCTGGGCACGGCCATCCCGATGCTGTCGCAAGGCAAGGGCTCTTTCCGGATCCATACCAATCGCAGCCGAATATCCACCACCGGCTTACCCACTAAAGCCGACGGAAAAATCAGGGCTGGGAAATCCTGCCGTTGGCCGTGACCGCGTTCCGGGCGGAACGGAAGATCAAGGCGCCCCTGTCCCAGGAGTTCAAGTCCGCGACTTTATCAGAGCTATGGGCGCCCGTCTTGGCGGGGGTGATGCTGGAAACGATGGAGGCCTGGGTGGACCACCACTTATCGTAGCCGGTGCGTGGCGCGCTCTTGTTGATGCGGATGTTGCGCAGTTGCCAGTGATCCTTCACCAGGGCCTGGAAACCCACGTAGCCGTTTTCGATATAGCCACCCCACTTGTTCCCGGGGACCTTGAAGGTTAGGCTGGTGGCGGCCCAACGGCTCACATCGAAGCGGGTCCAGAAGTCCGTGGTATGGTATTTGAAGCCCACCACCTTTTCGCCGTTGAGCCAATGTTCCACGCTATCGCCCACCACCACGATGCGAGCCGAGTTCCACTGGTTGGTGGAGAAGGGGGGGTAGATGAGGGGCTTGGGGCCGTAGAGATCGACCGCGGCGCCGGCGCAGGTCTTACAATTGTCGTAGTCGTCGAAGATGGCGAACTCGACGCCGGTGTACCACGGCGCCGCCTCGGCCAAAGTGAAGCGGTAATACACGCCGCCGTCCCCGTCGTTGCGGTAATCGAAACGGAAATCGAAGTCCGCGAACTTCGAGGTCGAGCGGATGTCCGTGCCCACCGCGCCTTCCGTGATCATGGCCTGGGTGGAAGGATCGACCTTCCAATCCAAAGGCAGGGCCACGTTGGTGGAATCCTGCTTGCGGTACGTCACGAAATTGTCGTTGAAGGATTTGAGGCTTCCGTCGAACATGCTGACGAAACCCTGGGCCTCCTCCACTTCGGACGGGACGTTGAGCGCGGCGGACGCGGTGCTGGCGGAGGCCGCGATGACTGCGGCCATCGCCGCGATTCTGAGTGTTTCCATCTTCATTTTATCCTCGTTGCTTGATGGGTGGATTCCCCGGCTCACCGGCGGATGCGGGTGATGTTCGTATTACCCGTGATAAAGATTCATCCGCGCACGCCGCTTTGGAGGCGGTCAGGGAACCATAAAGCCGGATTGATTACGCGATGCGCGTCTGCGTGGCCGTAATGCGGATTGGAAAAGCGAACTGACCTGATAAAAAAGCGCGAACTGGTTACGGAAATTGGCCGCTCCCCGGCTGGGGTTGGGGGACTCCCGGGTAGGGAGCTGCGCCGCAGATGGGGTTGCGGCGTTCCGGGGAGCGGCGGAGGTCGTGCGGATCTTCATCGGGTCCAAAAGGTCCGCTGAAGGTTTCGGGCTGGAAGGGTTCCGCCCAGGTCATGCAGGGAATATAGGTCCTTCGGAAGGGCCGTGCGACGCGCGCGGGAAGGGGGAAGCTTGTTGGTTACGTCGGGACGGTGTGGTTCCGCGCAGGATGCGGGAATCCGCATCATCACGGGGAATCCGACCCGGAAATATGGTTACGAACCCCGATCGTGACTCCGCGAAATCGCGGCGGGCGGGGCATTTACCCTGCGCGCGCCAGGCGATCGCGCAGGCATGGATTTGTCATCTCCGTAAGGTCGGGAATATCTTGTAACCGGATAAGAGCGGGGGAAGACCATGGATGAAGAAATGGCGGAGCTGGCGGCGGCGCTGGAGGAATGGCGTAACCGCAAGGCCGCGGCGGATGCATTCCGCGCCGCGGTTGGGGGTAAGGGGGAGCTCGATCGTGAATCGGACCGGTTCTCCGGCCGGTTCGCCGGCCCGGTGGGGGAACTTTCCCCCGGAGTGATCCGGGCCATGCGCCGGGAACTGGAGCTGAGCTGCGCCTATCTCGACCACCTGGAAGTCGAGGCGGAAAAGGCGAGGGACGCGGTCAATGCCTTGGCCCGGAGCTTCCGGAACCAGGGCGTACGGATGGCCTGGACGGATTTAGAATCGGGAGTTGCTTAGGGATTTTGGGCGTTTCTTCCCGGTCGCCGGGATAAAAGGCGGTGCCTTCGGGGGCGCCATTGGATTTAAATTGTACTCGGTCGGGGGGCCGGAATTACGCCGACTATGGCGGATAGGACCCTCTAGGACGTTATAGGACGTTATAATACCGAGTATGGAAGAATCTGAAGCCGAAGATCTGACGGGTGAACCCCCTCCGGAAACGAACATCTACCAATATGTGGATTATCGTGCGTTCCTGAAGGATCGTTTCCGGTGGTTGCAGTCCCGGGATGCCACGTTTTCCCAGCGTAAACTCGCCCGCACGGCCGGCTTCGCCAATCCCGGCTTTTTCAATGAGGTGATCCAGGGGCGCCGCAAGCTAAGTTCGGCCGCCATCGAACGCATGGGCCAGGGCATGTCCCTGGAAACGAACGAGACCGAATTCCTCCGCGTGCTGGTGGCCTACACCGAAGCGAAGGACCTCGGCGAGAAGGAAGCCGCGCACCAGAAGCTGGAGCAGCGCCGCAACCGCCACTTCTTCCGCCGCCTCAACCAGAGCCAGAGCAAGTATTACCTGGACTTCAATTATCCGCTCGTCCGCGCCGCGATCGAGGCCTGCGACTTCCGCGGCAATTACCAGATCCTCGGCGACTTCCTTCGCCCGCCCATGCAGGCGACGTCGGTCAAGCGTTACGTGCGCGACCTCTGCGAATGGGGCCTGGCCAGTCAGGATCGCGACGGCAAATACCACGTCACCCATTCCTTTCTGGAACCGCCGGAAGAGATGCGCGATGCGCTGGTGCGCCTGCAGCAGGCCTGGCTCTCCCAGTCCGTGTTCCACATCAACGCGGTTCCGGCTTCGGAGCGCCATGTCTCGTCCGCGCTCCTGACCGTGGGGGAAGAAACCTACAAAGCCATCCTCAAGCAGGTGGAGAAGATGCGCGAGGAGATCCTGCGTATGGTCCGCGAGGACAAGGCCGCCGATCGGGTCGTTCTGTTCAACATCCAGGTCCTGCCCCGGGGAGGGGGCAAGCGCCTTCGCCCCACGGGCCCCGTACTGGCGGCCCCGGCCGTGATCGCCGCCGCCGCCCTAACCTCCCAAAATACTCCCGCGGATGTCGAGGCAACCGGTATCCAAACAGGGGGATCGTAACCGTTCCCTGACGCTTGAGAGGCCGGAAAATCCGGCCCTTTTCCCCGGAAACGGCGCGGATTCGGGGTTGGCGCGTAACCAATCGGGCAAACAGGGCATACCCCGTCCGCCGCTTAGGATACACCTACCTAGATTTTCTTTCGATCCGGCGTGGGGCCGTATCGGGACTTTGACCTTATCTTGAATTCGCAAGGCGATTGCAGACGGAACTTCACAGGTATGGGGAATACATGCGTTTCAAAAACCTAGCCGCGTTGGCGGTATCGATAGTGGGCCTTTCCGTATTGGCCGGATGCTTCGCCACCGAAGAGAGCGCTCCGCCTCCGGGCAAGCAGGGAATCCATGATACGACCAAGGTCTATCTGGCGGATTCGCTGCTCGCCCATAAGGTGGACAGCCTCACCAAACTGAACGACTCCCTCAAACTGGCCATCGGCAAAAAGGACTCGGTCAAGATCCCGATCACCGACGAACACGGCGGCTGGGACGATTTCCCCAACAAGTACAAGCCCACCTTGCTGGAGTTGGCCGCGAAGATGAAGGTGTTGCCCATGCCCATGGGCACCCGCTACAACGCGCAGCCCAAGACCACGCCCGTCAACGGATCGAAGATCTCCGCGGCCGCGGCCGCATGCACGGGCATCAGCGAGGTCGCCGCCATCCGCTACAACAACAACACCATCTACGGCGTGGACACCATCTCCTATTACGGCACGGACAACATGCCGCATTGCGATTGGCAGACCCCGACCACGCGCGAAACCCACGTGCGGCACATGATCAACGACGCCAGCGGCGAAGCGTGGGAGACCATCGACATCAAGATCCTGGACGACGCGACGTTGCCGAACTACATCACGCACGGAATGGGCCGCATGATCCTCAACAACGGGATGGAGTTCCATATCGATTCCTACGATCTGGACATGATCATCCTCTACGGGGATACCACCGCAACGGTGCGCACCGCCAGCCTGGCGCTGTCCTGGAAGAACGGCTATACCTTCAAGATGGATCTCGCCAAGTCCCGGCCCTACAAGACGGTGGACCTCTTCCCGGCCTGGGGCGACAATCCCTCCCTCGGCAAGATCCTGAGCGGCCCTATCCTGCATGAGGGCGCCACCGCGGGCAAGGTCGATACCTTGGGCTACGTCGATCTCTACGCGGACCACACCGTGTTGATCCGGGACTGGACCGGCGCCCCGGTAAACGCTCCTTAGTCTCCGCGATTGGGTAACTTTAAGGTTACCCGTTCCGCCGCCGGTACCCTGGCGGCCGCGAACCGCCTCCCAATCACCGTCAAGCGGGCCTCCCGGGCCCGCTTTTTCTTTGCCCCGCTTCGGCGGATAACCTTCCTGCGCCCGTTTCTTTCCGTCCTCCATCCGCTTTTACCGAAGTTCGCCTCTCGATCACCCTGATCCTCTCCGGCCCGCCTGCCTGGCGGCCTAGCGGCTGTTGAGGATGGTTTGGTCCCTTTGCGTTTTGCCGAAACCGTCATCGCGTTTCCGGAACCGGAACTTTCCGTTCCGCGCTATCCTATTTCTCCGGCCAGGGTGTGGAAACTGGCGGGAAACCTGGGGGGGTTAGAGGTGGATAACGGCGCGAGAGATGGGTTTGGGTTGAATTTGGGTTCGGTTTGTCTGGGGATTTTCCTGGGAGGTTGCCTCGCGAACGCCCAAGCGCAAAGCCAGGGGCAGGATGTTCCGGACACCCTGAAGCTGGTGGGAAAGCTCCGGGACTTCATCGAGATCAATCACAAGGGCGTGGGGCCCGTGCAGCCGGACTTCAACAGCAACCTGCTGCAGGTGCGCAACGGCCGGGGCTGGGTGAAGCAGGACATCCAGGTGGACGGCCTGGTGGATCCGGCGGTGTTCCCCAACGACAACCGCAATCCCGGGCTCATCGACGCATATGATACTGCCAAAGGAGCCTTCACCAGCAAAGCGCGCTTCGACGAGTGGTACAACGATCGCGATGCGCAAACCAACCGCCCTTTCCTATTGGACCTGAAATTCGCGCGCCAGCCCAACGGCCTGTACGAATACAGCAACGACAAATTCTTCCCCCTGGACGACAACGGCCCTTATCGCAATCTTCCGGGCGACGTCTCCAAGCCCTTCGGTCAGCTCCAGACGTGCTGTACGCACAACTACGGCTTCACCATGGAGTTCCATGCCTACTTCACCTATCTGGCCAACACCTCCCAGGTGTTCAACTTCAAAGGCGACGACGATACCTGGGTCTTCATCAACGGGAAGCTGGTCATCGATCTGGGCGGCATGCATTCCGCCATCGCCGCCTCCGTGAACCTGGACAGCGTAGCCGCGCGCCTCGGCCTCAAGAGCCATCAGGCCTATCTGCTGGACTTCTTCATCGCGGAACGCCATACCAGCCAGTCGAACTGCCGCATCACCACCAGCCTGGTGCTGGGGGCCCAGCAGGTGGCCGCGCCGGTGGCGACGCCCGGCGCTTCCGCCTTCAACTCCCAGGTATCCGTGGTCCTGTCTACCGCCACCCCGGATGCCGTCATCCATTTCACATTGGACGGGACCGACCCGGATGCCAACAGCGCCGTGTACGATCCCACCAAACCGCTTCTCCTCACCGCCACCACGACCCTCAAGGCCATCGGCATGAAGCCGGATTGGACGCCGAGCGAAGTGCTGATCGCGCCATTCAGCAAGCGCGCCATCGCCTCTACCTTGGAGATCCTGGACGCGAACGGCATTCCCTTGGCGGGCCGCTTCCCGACGCCTTACTTGACCGAGAAGGACGCCGGATACCAGATCCGCATCGTCACCACCCAGGCCGGCCTGGATCGCGTGGAGGCCGCGGCGACCACGCGCACGGCCCTGGATCGCGAGTCCCCGGTCCTGACGGACAAGTCCTTGGCCAACGACCGCTTCACCTTCACCCAGGCCGCGTCCAACCCTTCCACCGCGTTCAGCAGTTCCGGGGTTCCCGCGATGGCAGGCAATGGCGTCACCGAAGCCGCCCGCTACGACACCCTCACCGTCCGCTGGGTCAATCCCGCGAACGCGGCCGATTCCGCCTCGCAAAAGGTTGCGGTGCGTCCTGCGCCCGTCCAGGCCCGCGCCTGGTTCAGCACCCGCGCCGACGGCGGCGACACCACCGATCAATTCAAGGGAACGGAAACCCGCCTTTACGTCGTGGTGCAGGATCAGGTGCTGCCTGCGGGCCTTGCGCCCGCGATAACCCTGCAGACCCTGCCCCGCATCGGATCCGGCCGAATGGCAGATCGCGAAACCCTCACCCTGAACGGAGCTCCTACGCAACCGGGACGTTACGTCTTCCCCGTGGATGTCGCCATCCTTCCCACGGCCGCGGCAGGGGACGGGAAATTGCAGGTTTCGCTCGAGGACGGCATCAAGGCCGTGTATGCCGATCCTTTGGATGCGGAGGATCCCGCGGTGGCCAACGCCGGCTTCGGCATCGCGCCGGAGATAGACGCCTCCCTGCAATTCACCGACGGCAAAGGCGCGGCGTTGGCCGCGGGCGCCCTCTACAGCCCGGCGGAGGGCTTTCTGTACCTTACCTACATCGATGATTGGGTGAACGGGCAGATCGGAAGCAAGACCGTGGCCGTGTCGATCCGCAATCATGGAGGGTTCGCGGCGGACGATGCCGAAACCTTCACCCTGGCGCTGGTCCCCGCATTGCATGCCGGGTCGCGGGGGACGTGGACGGGACGCATTCCCTTGCGTGGTTCCCCCGCCATCGTGCCGGGAAACGGCAGCGCCGATACCTACATCCTGGGCGAGGTCAACGCCGAGGTGGTCTCGCATGACAAGCGCGGCGACGCGGCGGCGGCGGTTTCGGATCAGATCAAGGTCGCCTTTCCGGATCAGGACGGGCATATCGCCCTCGAGGGCCGCAAGGGTCCCGGTGAGGGGATCGATCGCGAGGATGCCGCCCTGCATCTCACGGTAACGGACCAAAGCCTTTCCGACGGGATCGATACTTTGTATGCCGTGCTCTCCTGCTCGGAAAGCCGCGACGTGCTTGCCGATGTGCTGCTGATCGAGAAAGCCGGAGCTCCGGGCGTCTACGCGGCCGCGGCCATCCCCAAATCCGAAGGCGCGGCGCGCGCGGACCTGGGCCTGCAATGCGCGGCCCGGGACATGGTGAAGGCGGTCTATCCCGATCCGGTCTACGGAGGTACCCGCGAGGTTACCTACCGGATTGACGGTGCCCTGGCCGCAAGGCTGTTCTTCTCCCGGTCGTCCGACGGCGCGGATCCCATCGGGGCCGTAGAGGACGGCGCGGGCAAGCGCTTCTATGCGGTGCTGGAAGCCCGCAGCCCCGATGTGGCCGCAATCGACACCCTTCGTATCGTCTTCACCACGGCCCAAGGCGAACGGGAAACCTTCGCCGCCGTGGAGACCGGGGCCTATTCGCAACGCTTCATCGCCGAAGTGCCTTTTGCGTTCGTCACGACCGCCCTGGCCGCCGGCAACGGAGTCCTGGAAGGACGCATCGACGCTTCCGACGCCGACAACCGCGTCACGGCCACGGGCTCGGCCCTGGTCGACGGCGCGGCGGTCACGGCGGACATCCTGCTGGTCTCGGCCTTCGACCCCGTGGTGCATGCCTGGATCAAGGATGCGGACGCGGACGGCGCGGCGGATCGCGTCTACGTGGAATTCGAAAAGAAATTGCCCCGCCTGCCCGCGACCCTGGAGGCCCAATGGAACAGCGGTTCCGACGCGTTCTCCCGCGCAACCAGTGCCTCCGCCACGGCGGTTGCCGGGGACGCGCGTGTCTCCTTCCTGGATGAAGACTCCCTGATCGTGGTCGCGGATTATTCCGGGCATCCCTTTCCGTTGGGCTTCACGTCCATCGCCGCAGGGGAGGTTCCCAAGGCGCGCCTGCCCGCCGATCCCCTGTTCGCCCGCCAGTCCCCGGCCCTGGAGGATTCCATCGGCCCAGTGATCCTTTCCGCTGAGAAGCATCCCCACGATCTAAACGCCGGGATTGCCAACGATCCCTCCTTCTATCTGGACACCTTGCGCATCACGGTCTCCGAACCCTTGCGGGCCGCCGACCTGAGGCAAATGCTTCGCTTCGCCATCGGCTGCGGGGACTACGACAAGTCCCTGGGAGTCACGGCTCTGATCAATCCCACGGCGGATCCTTCCGATCCATCCCGCTATACCGTCATCGTCGACAACTCCGCGGGGGCCATGCCCCAGGTGGGCAACTGCGTCTATCTAGACGCCGAACCCGGAAGGTTGTCCGACGCCCAAGGCAACCCACCCGGCATCCACGGGGTGATTCTGGACGGGGGAGACCGCTCGCGCGTGATCCAGGCCATGCGGGGTTTCCCGCCCGTGGCCGGCCTCGATCCCAATTCACCGGGGTACCAGGTGGCCGTACAGGACCCCCGCGAGGAAGGCAAGCAGCCGTTCTCCACGGCGACCGGAAACGCTTGGGAGGTACTGTGGATACCGCCCGTAGGTTTCGTGGAAGGCCGGCCGTTCACGCCCTATGGCGTCCGCGATCCGGAGGATGCGCAAACCGGGGAACGGGATCTCTCGACTCCGGTGCGCATGCCTTCCGGACTCAGCGCCATCCAGGTGATCGCCACTTCCGCCTACGTCGCCACCCTCACCATCTTCGACAACCACGGGGCGTTCGTCGCATCCTCGGTGCAGACCTTCGGGGCCATGGGCGAACTGATGAATCTGGCGCGCGTGGCGCCCAAGGGGCTGGTGAGCTATCTGGTGTGGGATCAGAAGGACATGCGCGGCCAGGCCGCGGGCAACGGCGTCTACGTGTGGAAGGTGCTCTTCAAGTTCAAATCCGGCAAGAACGAGATCCAATACGTGCGCACCGGGATAGTCCGCAACGGCGCGGGTTGATTTGACGGTTTGCCGACGCGGCTGGAAGATTTTCCGACGTAACCCACTGGTTACGGATGGAAAAGCCGGATATTTTTCCATGGACGGCTGGTTACGCCGGCCGGCGCGCGCGGAAATCCGGTTTTCCGGACCACGGACGCGGCCCGTAAAGCTAAAGTAGGGGAATGCGCCGCATTCCTTTCTTTCCGCAGTTCCGCCGAACCGCATCCGGGGGCGGTTTTTCCTTTGCGGGCCCGACCGCCTTGCTGGGCTTGGCTCTTTTCCTGGCGGCTCCGGCGTGGAGCGGCCCTCCGGCGGGCTGGGGCGATTTCCGCTTCGGCCTGGTCAGCGACGGCAAGGCCATCTTCAACGCCCGCATGATCGCGGCACGGTCCGAAGGCGTCCAACTCGATTACCGTTACGCCTACGTCAACACCGGCGCGGATACGCTCACCAACGCCATGAGCTGGCTGTTCGGCTCCTGGGGCGACGACTATGTGAAGGACGGGGAGGCGATGGGGCTGCGGCCCGCCTTCGTCATCTACATGCTGCAAGAGGACGGAGGCATTTGGAGCCTGAAAGAGCATGCCAACGATACCGTTTTCCTGCGCGACTATTTCATTTCCCTGCGCGCGCTGGCGCAGCGAGGCTCCGGTCATCATGCCATCTTCGTGGTGGAACCGGACACCTGGGGTTATATCCTCCAGTCCGGCCTCGATCCCCGCGCGGAGAAGGCGGTGTTGAGCGGCATCCTGGCGGACTTCCCTTTCCTGGCGGGGTTGCCCGACAGCTATTCCGGCCTGGCCCAGGCCATCATGCGCACTCTCAAGCATTTTGCCCCGGACTCCTATGCGGGCGCGCTCATGTCCCATTGGAGCGTCGATACCTATTCCTGCCCGGGCGAGGATACGCCCAACGGCTATATGGGAATCCCCTGGGCCTCCCCGGACGATATCGATTGCTCCGCGGACCGCAACGTCGCCTTCGCGAAGGCCCTGCTTGGGGACGGCCCGGATCGGGGCGACTTCATCGGTGTGGAGAAGAGCGGGCACAGCGCGGGATGGTGGTACCAATTCCTGGACGGCAGCGAGGAATATCGGCGCCTTTATTATTGGGGCGACGGACAGAACGCCAACTTCGTCCATTGGTGCGCCCGTTTGGGCAAGGGCCTGGGTTTGCCCTTGCTGGGTTGGCAGATCTCCATCGGCTCCATGGGTCTTCGCAACAGTTGCCTGCCGGGTCCCCTGGCGGACACCGTGCGCTTGGGCCTGGAGACGGGCAACTGCGCGTTCGAGGATACTTTCTTCCCTTACTTCTTCACCCATACTTCGGAATTCCTGGATGCGGGCTTCATCGGCTTTCTGGCGGGCAAGGGCCTGGGCGACGACGCCGATTTCGCGGTGGCGTCCATGGACGGGACCATGGGGGATGGCGGATGGTTTTTCGATCGCCTCAAGGAATTCGATCAGGGCCGTCCTTACCTCATGGGCAACAAGGAGGGCGAAGTCCGGGACGGGATACGGCGGGATCGCGCG
>OBEQ010288560.1_pt1 | contig 52122 bp, 53 predicted proteins | sample 1670901 | NCBI WGS metagenome assembly OBEQ01 (sample SAMEA104232315, study PRJEB22302) | groundwater metagenome | biome: forest; feature: aquifer; material: groundwater | place: USA | collected 2011-08-07 | depth 5.4 m
AGTTCCGCGTAGCAAAGACCGGCAAAGGCGCACGCCACGCCGGAGATGATGAATGAAAGGACTATGGCCGGTCCCGCAATCCGGGCCGCGGCGTGACCGGTCAGGACGAATATGCCCGCCCCGATAATGACGCCTATCCCCAAAAGCAGGAGGTTTAATGGGCCGAGCGACCTTTTGAGACCCTGCCTTTCCTCGAAGACGTCTGTCGTGAGCTCAGCAAGCGTCTTTTTTAAAAAAAGCCTGTTCACAATTACTTCAACTCTATCTCCGATATCATTTATGCGCAAGCATCCGCTGGGAGGGACGGTCCTATGACCTCATATGCTTCTTCGACTCGGGGAGCGATTCTTACATTGTTTTTTTTCGGATGATTTTTGTTCTGTCAGGACTTCTTTACAAATTCCCCGAAACCGGCGAGGACCTTAAGTCCCAGATCCTGGCTCTTTTCGGGATGGAACTGTGTAGCAAAGACATTGTCTTTCCATATCATCGAGGTAAAAGAAACGCCGTAGTCGGTCGTCGCGGCGATAACGTCTTTGTCATCAGGCACCACATAATAAGAGTGGACAAAATAAAAGAATGCTTCATCGGGGACCGCGGAAAGTATGGGAGGCCTCTTGATGAGCTTGACGTTGTTCCAGCCCATATGCGGGACCTTCTCCCTGATCTGGAACCTTACCACTTTTCCCCTGAAGATATCGAGACCTTTACACCTGCCGAACTCCTCTGATTCGCTGAAGAGGACCTGAAGGCCAAGGCAGATCCCGAGATATGGTTTGCCTTTTTGTATAGCCTTTGCGATTGCGTCAGTCAAGGAAAGGTCCGTAAGATTTCTTATACAGTCTTTAAATGCCCCGACGCCGGGGAGAACGACCGCCCGGGCGTTTTCGACATCTTTAGGACTCGAGGTCACCTTTGCATTTACACCGACCTTCTTGAAGCCTTTTTCGACGGACCTCAAATTTCCCATCCCGTAATCAACTATAGCGATCATATCTTTTAAATTACTTTCCTGCAGGCGTAATTGTCAAATTTCTCGCTGCCTAATGCCGACCGTGTAAAGCACGCTCACATTAAGCCAAATCCCCTCGTTTGTCCGCAGGGCTTCGATCTCCTGCAGATGTTCCTCTCTGAATTTTTTCAGAAGATCCTCTGTGGAGAGCTGACTGATCTGGCTCCGGAACCCTGCGTTCCAGATCACGTCCCACCACTCTGACGCATCTTTCAGGTAATAGCCGAGGCCTTTCCCCTCCACCTTTATTTCTTCCAATCCTGCGTCCCGAAAAAGCGCCCGGCACTTCGGTTCAGTTGCGATAAGCTTCCACCTAAGCGAAGGTCTTTCGACCCCATACCGCTCCAGCCTTTTCGAAAAGATTTCGATAAGGGGCTGAAACGCATCTTCGTAGAAACACGATATGATGATCCTTCCCCCGGGCCTTACTTTGTCCGCGATTTGTCGCAACTGCTTCGCCATGTCTTCAGCAAAGAAAACGCCGAAGGCGCAGACCGCTACATCGAAATCCCCGTCAGGAAGCGTTATCTCATGCATATCCATTTCGAGGAATTCGACATCCGAAATATTTTCGGCCGCTGCCTTCGCACGGGCCTGCGCCAGCATGCCAGGTGAAAAATCGATCCCGGTCACCCGCATGCCTGGAAAGGTCCGGGCGATTTCGAGCGCCAGATTACCGGTGCCGGTAGCAATATCGAGAACGCGCCTGATATCCGGAGCATCCAAATCCCGCGTCATGTGTTTTGCGCTTTCGGAGAAAAAACGGAGCGCCCGGTTGTCGTAGCCTGTCGAAACAGTGTCGAATGTCTCGATCATTTTTGCCTTGCGGGTTTGATTATTCATGCGGCTATTGTAGCAGAGATGAACTGCTGATTTTACGCTACTTATAAACGTCGCCGCGCGGGCCGATTTTCGATATTATCGCGGTTTTGCCTTCGACGCTGAAGAGGAGGCGGTATTTTCCTACCCTAATCCTGTAAGAATCGTTTTCTCCCTCGATGGGTTTCAGATCCAAGGGAAGCCCTTCTGAGAGCTTCGTGAGAACTATATCGACCAATGTCTTGTAATCGGTAGGCAGTTTCTTGTATGCTTTTGCTGCAGTCCTCGAAAATACTATCTCAAACTTTCCCACCTGATTGTTTTCCCCCCCCTGAATTCGTCTTTCCCCTTTTGCAATGCCTTTTTTTCTTCTCTGTCGAGCGGCGAGGTATCTGATTCTACGAGCGTCTTCCAGAAAATGTTCACAAGCGTTTCTTCCTTCAAGGTTTTCAAGAACGCGACCAGCGCGTCCTCAGGCATCTTTAGCGTCTTGGTTCCCATCTCATCACCTCCGTATGCCTGATTATATCACAGCGCCGCCGTTGAGGTTATCGCTCTCGGAGAAAAAACGGAGCGCCTGGATTGTTGTAACCCGTCGAGAAGGTGTCGAAGGTCTCGATCAATTTTTTGTTCTGCGCGCCTGATTATCATACGGCTATCGTAGCAGAGATGGAATGAGGGCGCGAAATTGGAGCCATCCCTGCAGGGCACAAATCAGGCTTAGCCTCGAAACAATGGGACGGACATTTTCTTCCTAGTGTCTTGTCCCATAATTAGCTTTACATAAATACTGAGTTCATGGTATCATTACCACATGAGAAAAACCAAAGCGATAGCATGTACAAAGGAAGAGCTGGAGCAGGTGCAGCGACTGGCTCGGGGTAGAAACACTGCCCAAAAAGTAGTACTGCGGTCAAGGATTGTATTAATGAAAATGGAAGGGCTATCACAAGAAGCTATAGCAGAACATTTAGGCACATCGCGGGTAACGGTGGGCCTGTGGCTCAAGAGATATCAAAACGGGGGGATATCAGCATTACTTAAGGACGCTTCACGAAGTGGGAGAATCCCTCAGCTAACAGAAGAGAAGGAAAAAGAGATTATTGAAGCTACACTTCGCAGCGTTCCTTCAGAGGCCACTCACTGGAGCGTTAGGACAATGGCAGAGGCGCAGAAGGTTTCAAGGATGGCGGTGCATAGGGTATGGAAGAAATACAATATAAAACCCCATCTGATAAAGACGTTCAAGATCAGTAATGATCCTCAGTTTGTGGAGAAAGTAAGAGACATTGTCGGGCTTTATCTCAATCCTCCCGATCGAGCTTTTGTGCTCAGCGTAGACGAGAAGAGCCAGATACAGGCATTAGACAGAACACAGCCAGGGCTACCGATAAAAAAAGGACATGCGGGGACGATGACTCATGACTATAAGCGCCATGGCACAACAACGCTGTTTGCCGCCTTAAATATTCTTGATGGAACGGTAATCAGTGCCTGCATGCAGAAACACCGGCAGGATGAGTTTTTAAAGTTTCTCAGGAAAATCGACAATGAAACGCCACAGGATCTCGATCTGCATTTGATTGTGGATAACTATAGCGCACATAAGACGGCGCGAGTACAGAAATGGCTCAAGAGACATCCTCGTTTTACCATGCACTTTACCCCTACGTCATCATCATGGCTGAATATGGTAGAGAGGTTTTTTAGCGAGCTGACGACAAAGAGAGTGAGGCGTGGGATTTTCAGGAGTGTCAAAGAACTGGAAAAAGTGATCAGGGATTTTATTGCCAAACATAATGAGAATCCGAAAATATTCACTTGGACCAAGGACGCAGACACTATCCTTGCCAAAGTCGCTAAATGTAAAGAACTGTTAGGGACAGGACACTAGAATCCGCACTCGACTGCCTTGTGCAGAGGCCGTTTGTTATTCTCAGAAATCAGTTGATAATGAAGTCCGACATATTACGCCTAGTCGTAATAACCCTTATTACCGGCAGATACGAACTTATTTCCTATCGATAATTCGACATTTTCTTCTTCCATCCTTTTTGTACAATGTGGTATATTTAGGCGTTGGGATCACAAAACCGGAAAGTCGTATATTAATTGTTACACGCAAAAATATTAATAACGGCATAATCGAAGGAATGAACAATGGTAAAGGGTCAGCGCATTAAACTGATAATTCTTGCTATCTTTATAGTCCTCTGCCTGACTGCTTGCAGCAGACAAGAAGAGGGTACTATTGATTATTCAGATTGTCGTCAGCTTATAACTTTGTCGCCTGATACACTTCAGCAATATTATAAACCCTTTACATGCTCCTATATAAGAAGAGCCTCCGGCAAAATAATAAGTTCGACCTGTGCTCACGTAGATACATATGGTGGTGGTTTATTCGGCGCAAATAATGGAAAATGCGAAACCGCTTATATCTTCAATTATACCGCCAATCCTGACCCTGGCTGCTCAAAGAGTCATCCATATCTGGGAAATGATAATTTATGCTATTCGGACTGGTGGGCCGCCGATATGGCTGTATCCAATAAAGCAACCAACTATAACACTGCCGCTGATGAAGGTACAGCTCAAGGCAAAAAAAACACATCTACAGCTCCTCTACCTACAAGTTCACTGAGCGACGACTTAATGACGCTTGCATTTGGTCTTCTCATAACAGCTTTATTCGTTTACTACATCGTGCGAGCTAATCGTAAGGCAAAATCGGGTAACCAATAATGAAGAAATATCAAGCAACGTGTAACAACAGTATCGAGAGGGACGCGGGAATAGCCATCATTTTTTCCCATTCTCAGCGTGGTTGCTCCCGCGCCTCTCATGCATCTCGTTGGGAGGAAATAAATAATGAACAAAGATAAAAATGAAATGCCAAAGGTCGAGTTGGGGGATATGGTTTATATTCCTAAAACACCTTACGGTTCTCAACCCGCTATTGTTTGTCACATTTATGAAGACAAAGGCATTTTGAACAATTCTATTCAAGTAGTACATTTTAATGCCAAGAATAAAGCTGATCATGACATTATTTGTTGGCGCGATGGCGCATGGCAATTCTCGCCTCATGGGACCGGCGGGAGCGCAGAGCATTCCAAGCCTTTTCAGGAATATGTTGCAAAGCTTTATGAGCTTTTTCCTCCTAAAAACACTGCAAAACAGACAACAGGGCAGCATCGACGAAAAGCAGGAACCCTTCCCGATCGTCATCCCTTATCACGTCGGAGGTGACTCTTAGAGGTTACTAAAGGAGAACCTGGAATGCAGTTTCGTTTAGGGTATCAAGGAAAACTACCGGCGGCCGGTTCATCTGGAACTCGGAATAAAGAAAAGCACGAGATAAGAAAACACCTACACAAGCAACTATCGGAGTTGTGGCAACATCAACCGATTCTGTCGCGATATCTAGACAAAGATGGCCAATACGGGAGATCAGCAGCCGAGAAGATGGCTGACAAATTTAAGATGTGCGGATTCAGGTTTCTCCCGCTTATGCACACCTATTTCGGCTCTCTTGCGTGTGGTCTTGATATTCTCTTTCTGAGACGTGACCAGCCTGGAGGCTTGATAAGACACGGAGGCGATATTGACAACCGAATAAAGGTTCTCTTTGACGCATTACGGATGCCTCAGGATGCACAAGAGTTGACGGATCAAAAGCCAGACGTGGGCGAAGACCCGTTCTTTTGTCTGTTGCAAGACGACAAACAGATTATAGAGGTAAACATAACGACTGATCGGCTTCTGATACCGCAAACTACGGATGAAAACATTCACGATGTGCATCTTATCATCCATGTCAAGACGTTATCTCTGGATGGCAATACCTTCACAGCATTCTTGACGTAATCATGGAAATCATAAGAGAATATAAGGCAACATAAGAATTGCTTCGAGAGGGACGGGGGATTAGCCTTCTTTCTTTTTTCATTGTTGCGCCCTCGCGCGCCGAGCATGGCCGTTAAACGTGTCAGTTTTTTTCGCAAATCTTCAGTTGTTGCAGTCCCTTGAAAGTATCATAAGTCGGTGCACCAAACAAAGAAATCGTGTGTGGTGCGAAAAAAAACGTAAAGACTCGCCTCCGTTAAGCAATGGGAAAAACATCGCACGAATGACTTATACTGAAAGAGGAGTATGAAAAAGTCTCTGGCAGAAAGGACTTTATTTATCATTCCCGCACTCCTTGGGTGCATCCTGATGGCGGAAGGCGCAATGTCGGCGCCCGGTCCCATAGTCGGCGGCTGCCCTGTGGTATGTCGGAATAAAGAACGATTTGCGGTGTCAATAATTGTGCTGAGAATTGCAAAAGGACGATTCCTATTTTTTTGAGGCTTTCTTTTTCGATGACCTCTTAGTTTTTTTTGCTCTGTAAACTTCCGACTCTTCCTGAACCAAATGTTTTCCCCTGTTACACTGATTGATAAATTATCTAAGTATTTATATAATTGGTAATGAAGCCATTGCGGTTTGTCGGCTCCAGCCTTGATGACCTGCGCAACTTTCCTTCGGACGCGCGCAGACAGGCCGGGTTTGAACTTGCTGCTGTGCAGCGTGGTCTTGAGCCGTTCGACCGGCGGCCGATGAGCACAATCGGGAAGGGTGCGAGGGAGATACGCATACATGTCCTGGGCGAATGGCGGGTTATCTATGTTGCCAAATTGGCTGATGCGATATATGTGCTGATGCCTTTCAGAAAAAAACCGTAAAGACGTGTCCGGTTGATATCGAACTGGCAAGGCGCCGCTATAGGCGGATAGGAGGTTAAGCGATGAAAGAAAAAATAAGAAAATCAGGGGGCAATATTTTTGCAGATTTGGGTTTTGAACCTGCCGAAGCATCTATACTCCAGATGCGCGCGCAGTTAATGAATGATCTCAGAGACTATATTCGGACGGCCAAACTGACCCAGGTTGAGGCTGCCGGGCAGCTTGGCATTACCCAATCCCGTGTCTCCGATCTTGTGAGCGGCAAGTGGGACAAGTTCAGCCTCGAAATGCTGATATCGCTCGAAGCCAGGATCGGACGTAAAGTGAAGATAGAGTTAGCCGCGTGATTCGACTGAGGGGCTGAGGCTTTCGCAATCCGCATTACCTCAGACGTGATATCGATAGTATCGTCGAACCCTTTCGCAGTGATCGAAATCGTATCGGAATGAACGGGCGGCATATCGTAAATTATCACACTAAAAAAAACGGCGTAGTCGCAATCTCTTCGCTTTCTAACTCATTGACACTCTTAGATTTTTCCTGATATACTCGACTATAAAAAAGATTGGTCCGGCAACTAACCGGAACGAATATTTGCATAATACTGTTGTCCCCATTTTAGGTGGGCGGAGCACCTGATGATTGAAAGAATGAGAAGGGAAAAGGCGATGGACAATTTGTTGGCCCTTATACTTGCGGGCGGCAAGGGAGAAAGGCTGCACCCGCTTACGATCCACAGGGCGAAACCTGCCGTGCCCTTCGGCGGCAAGTTCAGGATCATCGATTTTACCCTCAGCAACTGCATTAATTCCCATGTCAGAAGGATCGTAGTCATTACGCAGTATAAGTCCCTCTCCCTTGACAGGCACCTTGCGTTGGGATGGGAACACCTTCTGAACCCTGAACTGGGCGAATACATATTCACTATCCCGCCACAGCAAAGGATCGACGAACGGTGGTATGAGGGCACCGCTGATGCTGTTTTCCAAAACATATATCTCATAGAAAAAGAAAACCCCCCTTATATCCTTATACTCTCGGGCGACCATATCTATAAAATGAACTATGCCGAAATGTTCGACTTCCATCTCACGAGGGAAGCTACCGGCACCGTAGCGACTATAAAGGTACCCAAAAAAATAGCCTCTTCTTTGGGCATAGTTGAAACGGACAGCGATTTCAGGATCATCGGTTTCAAGGAGAAACCGGAGGACCCTGTTACCATACCCGGTGACCCCGACCATTGTTTTGCCTCAATGGGGATATATCTTTTCAACAAGGAAGATATCATAAACGAACTGAGGGCTGATTCCGGAAAATCGTCAGCCCATGATTTCGGCAAGAACATTCTTCCCGAAATGCTTAATACAGGAAAGCTCTTCGCCTATGAGTTCAAGGACGAGAATAAAAAGGAGGCGAAATACTGGCGGGACGTTGGGACGATCGATTCTTACTGGGAGGCGAACATGGACCTTGTCTCTGTCGATCCCCAATTCAACCTTTATGACGGTGAATGGCCGCTTAGGACGAACCAGGGGCAGTATCCTCCCGCGAAATTTGTCTTTGCGCAGGAGTACAAGGGGGGCAGACTCGGGATCGCACTCGATTCGATAGTCTGCGGAGGCTGCATCATAAGCGGCGGCAGGGTGCAGAATTCGGTGCTGTCTCCCAGTGTGAGGATCAACAGTTATGTGGACGTAAAGGAATCCATCCTCATGGAGAATGTACAGATCGGAAGGAACTGCAAGATAAGACGGGCGATTATCGACAAAGATGTGTATGTCCCGGCCGGTACCACGATAGGGTACGACCTTGAGGCCGACAGAGAGCGGTTTTTCGTAAGCGAAGGGGGAGTAGTCGTAATTCCTAAAGGGGCTGAAATACGATGAGCCTTGCCGGCAGGCTTGAGGACCTCGCTATTTCTGACATCTTTCAGATACTCAGTGTGGGCAGGAAGACCGGCACTTTCCTTGTCAGCGGGTCAAGAGGGGTCGCAATGATCGTCTTCAAAAACGGGATGGTTGTAAGGGCCGAGACGGACGACCTGGAAGGGACCCTCGGTAAAAACCTTCTCGATGCCGGCCTCATTAAAAATACGATAATGAATATGGCGCATGAGGTAAAAAAAAAGTTGCCCGGCAAATCCGTGGCCGAAGTCCTTTTTGAGTTGGGCTCCGTGACCCAGGAGGCGCTTGAAAAAGTCACCAGGAAGCGGATCGAAAAGGTCATTTACCGGCTGCTTATGTGGGAGGACGGTGATTTCCAGTTTGAGCTCGACGACCTCGATCTCGAAGGCAAGACAGACCTTGCCGACCTCGGCTGGGAATTGTCGAGGGGGTTGAGTCCTGAATACCTCCTGATGGAAGGTGCACGCGTGCAGGACGAGTCGACCAATTTGTCCTTTGTCGGGACCGAGGAGATCTCAGGTGAGGAAGCCGCAGAGGGCGGCTGGGAAGAAGACTGGGAGACCTCCCCGGCCGAGCGGAAGGACATATCTCAACTTAAGGCCCTGACGCAGGAACTCAGGTTCCCCAACTCGGCGTCGGAGATCACCTTACTCATCCTGAGGTTTGCAAGCAACATATTCCACCGCGGGGTGCTCTTTATGGTAGGCAAAAACCAAATAGTAGGCCTCGTGCAGTTCGGACTTGAGATCGACAGGGCCGATGAAAGAGTCCGGGAGACCGCTATCGAGATAGACAAAAGTCCTTTTTTGAAGCGGATCGTCTTCGAACAGATGCCTTACAAGGGCGTCCTGGAAAAAGATGAAGTGACCGGCAAACTTATGCAGGAACTCGGCGGCGTCTGGCCATCGGAAGTCGCGGTATTTCCGATTGTGGCCGAGGGCCGTGCGGTCGCATTTCTTTATTGCGACAATTTTTCGACCGGAACGTCCGCTGCGGAAACGGAGGGGCTTGAAATCTTCATAAGCCATGCCGGTCTGGCCCTGGAAAAATCGCTGCTGCAGAGGAGACTCCAGGAGATGGAGATGAAAAAAGGCCAGGAAGAAACAGGGTGAGATTTTTTTTGCGGCATCTGATAAAATCTTACACGAAAATAATGCGCCCAAAACAGGAAGCGGGGAGGAAAGTGCTGAGGGTAAAGAGATTAGTTCCCGTAGTCCGGAACCGTAACTTCTATAACCTGCAAAAAGGAGAGGCTTTGTGAAGACCATTCTCATCGTCGAGGACTCCGCAACCACGCGGGCGCTGATCAGGGCCGTGATAGACGAGATCGGCGAATTCGAGACCGTAGAGGCATCGTCGGGATTCGAGGCACTGAAGATGCTGCCGCAACAGCAATACGACCTTATCATCACCGATATTAATATGCCGGACATCAACGGCCTCGAACTCATCAGTTTTGTCAGGAACAACCCGAGGTTTACCCATCTGCCTATTGTCATAGTCAGCACCGAAAAGAGCGAGGAGGACAAAAAGAGAGGGATGGCGCTTGGAGCCACGGCTTATGTGACGAAACCGTTTAAGTCGTTTGAACTTCAGGAAATCATCAAAAAGACCATCGGCATATGAAATCTTCGAAGAAGGAATTCATCGCAGAAGCAGAAGACCTCATCGAGGAATCCCAGCGCCTGATCCTCGAAATCCAGGACACGTTTGCTACCGGCATCAATCCCGATACGATAAACGCCCTGTTCAGGTCCATGCATACCCTTAAAGGCGTGTCTGGCCTTTTCGGGCTTCAGGGGATCACGAATATCAGTCATTCTCTTGAGGCATTGATGGATGACGTGAGACTCGGGAAGATCGAGGTGGGGGCATCTGTCGTCAATTTTCTATTCACGAACCTCGATATCCTGAAAGAGATCGTCGATAAGCTGAGTCAGACCGACAAGGAGGCCGATACATCGGGTTTTATCAAAGACATCGAGGCATTCAGGGAGTCTCTGAAAGGAAAATCCGGCCCTGCAACCGTAGAAGGTTTCATGGATGAATCGATCCTGAAGGTGCTCTCGGAATACGAGGAGCACAGGCTTAAGGCGAACATAAAAGAAGGGAAGAGTATTTATCTGGCTAAGGCGGTCTTCCCCCTGGAGGTCTTTGATACGTCGCTTGCGGAACTCACCAAAGTAATCAAGACGAAAGGTGAACTTATCTCGACCCTGCCGACTTCGACGAATGTGCCGGACGGCTTTATTGGATTCAACCTGATGTTCGGAAGCGCCGGTCCGCACGGCGAGGTAAAGAAAGACGTCGCTTTCGATGTCGATGTCCTCGTCGGGCCGAAGACCCCCGGGCAGCCCGGACCACAGCAGGACAGCCATCTCAAGAGCACCACGACGACAGTCAGGGTGGACATAGAAAAACTTGACAGGATACTCAATACGGTAGGTGAATTGAGTCTGGCGAAAGAGGCGATAAAGCGGATAGGGGCGGAACTCATAGAAATCTACGGGCATTCGTCCCTCGTCTACGACATCCACAAGATATCCCAGACGTTCGAGAGGAGACTCGCGGAGCTTCAGGACCAGGTCCTTGAGATCAGGATGGTCCCCATCGGACAGATCTTTGCGAGGCTTGCCCAGGTGGTGAGGCGGTATTCGAGAGAGATAGGCAAGCAGATAGAACTCGTCATGTACGGGGAAGAGACCGAAATCGATAAGTACCTCGCCGAAGAGATCATCGACCCCCTTATGCACCTCGTCAGGAATTCCCTAGACCACGGGATCGAAAGCCCTGAGGTCAGAAAAATGAAGGGAAAGAATGAGTCCGGCACGATCGTACTCAAGGCATACCAGAAGGGCAACCACGTCGTCATCGAACTCCAGGACGACGGGGGGGGGATAGACCTCGTGAAGGTGCGGAAAAAGGCCGCGGAGAAAGGTCTCGTCCGGGATGACGCAGAATTGAGCGAAAGCGAGATTGTCGATTTTATTTTTGCCCCGGGATTCAGCACAAAGGACGTCGTAAGCGAAGTATCCGGCAGGGGGGTCGGCATGGACGTGGTCAAGGAGAAGCTTTCCGCCCTTGGCGGGTTCGCCGAGGTCGAAACGAAAAAAGATGCGGGTACTACATTCATGCTCACCCTACCGATCACCCTTGCGATCATCAAGGCGCTCCTGGTAAGGGTCGACGATGAGAAATTTGCTGTGCCGCTGACTTCCATGTCGGAGACGCTCATCGTCGAGCATAAGGACATACAGACAATAGAATGGAAAGAGGTCTATTACCTGAGGGGCGATATGCTCCCGATGATCAGGGTAAACAAATTTTTCAATCTTTCAGGCGACGAGAACGACCGTTCTTTTGCGGTAGTTGTGGGGTTCGGCGAAAGGAAGGTGGGACTGCTCGTTGACGAGCTTTTCGGGCAGCACGAAATCGTCATCAAATCTTTGAGTGATTACCTCAAGAAGTTAAGGGGCTTCGCCGGAGCGGCGGAGATAGGCAAACATGAGGTGATACTGGTCCTCGATATCGAATCGCTTATCGATGAATCAATGACCAAGCAGAAGGGGGCGGCGCATGTATGAAGAATTTTACGGTCTGAAGGCCAGGCCTTTCAGCAAGACACCGGACCCGAAGTTCCTTTTCCTAAGCAAGAACCATGAAGAGGCGCTTGCGAGACTGCAGTATGCGGTAGAAGAGAAGGAAATGATCCTATTGACAGGAGAAGTCGGCTGCGGGAAGACGACCCTTACCAGGGCGTTGATGGATGTGCTTGACGAGCGCTGCCGGATCATTACGATAATAAATCCGGTCTTGACCCCCGCACAGTTCCTCAGGACGATCGCCAAGAGGATGGAGATCGATATCCCCTCTATCTACAAGGCCGACCTGCTGGACGCCATCTGCGAAAAGGTCTATCATGACCACGAATCGGGAGTGACGCACGTGATCATCATAGACGAGGCACAGCTCATACCGAGCAAAGACACGTTTGAAGAGATACGCCTTCTGACAAACTTCCAGCTTGACGATACCAACCTTCTGAGCATCATACTCGTCGGCCAGACCGATCTCAGGAGGAGGCTGAACCATAAAGCGTATCTTCCCCTGAGACAGAGGATTGGGCTTTTCTTCCATCTCGGCCCGCTCGCCGAGGGCGAGATAATGGGATATGTGATGCACCGGTTGAGGATGTCGGGCAGGGAAGATGTGCTGTTCACCGACGAAGCGCTTGGGGTCCTGTACAGACTTTCCGGCGGCATCCCGAGGGTCATAAACAGCATCGCGACATCGGCTCTCCTTGACGGATTTGCGAGGGAGATGACCACCATCAGCGGGACGCTGATAGAGGACGCGGCGAGGGAACTGGGTTTGAATGGATATCGCGAGAATTAGGAAAAAGGCAAAAGAGAAAGAGGAAAAGGGAAAAGCGGCTGAAGTCGTCCCGCCTGCCAGGGAGGCTTACCAGACGCCACAGGTACCTGTCTCTCATAGAGAACCTGTCCCGGAAATTCCGGCAGACATGAATGATGAAACTCCATGTCTTCCCGTTGCAGGGGAGAAATTGGGAGAAGTCGCCGCACCTCCCCGGGGAGAGGACACGGGGCAGATGCCTTCGGAGCCGAAGGAGGGACCCGGGGAGGAAGCAGTAGCGCTGGAACTCCTGACTTTCGGCCTTTCCAGCGAAGAATTTGCATTCCGGGTTTCCGAGGTCGAGGAGATCATCCGGTTTCAGAGGATCACAAGGGTCCCGACAATGCCGGACTATGTCCGGGGGATAACCTCGTTGCGCGGGAAGATCATCCCTGTCATAGACCTCAGGAGCAGACTTGCACTGAAGGGCAAAGACGAACCGCAAGAGGAAAGGGGAGCGAAGAAAGAGGACATGGGCGATAAGAAAGAAGACAGGAGGATACTTATTCTTTCAGGCCCCAAAGGCATGATAGGAGCTACTATTGACAAGGTCCTCGGCGTTATGAGATTTCCCGAGGGAACGATACTCGATCCGCCTTCCCATCTTACGGAGGACGAGCTTAAGTATATAGAAGGAGTAGTAATACTCGGAAAGCGCTTCATATCGATTGTCAGGTCTGATGTCGCTCTGAATATAGAGGTATCATAAGGAGGGCGCATGAGGGAAAAACTCGAGCTGAAAATACTGGCTCTCGTTGTGAGCATGCTGTTAGCCGGCATAATTGTCGCGGGCGTGATGGTCCTGACTATCGAAAAGAAAAGCCTCTACAGCCTGACCGAGACGGGCTCCGAGGCCGCGGCGAAGGTCATTGCCAAGGACGTCGAGAGGACGATGATCGAGGGAAGGGCCGACCTCACCAAGGCGTTGGTGGAGGAGGTGAAAGGCGTCAGCGGCGCTGAAGAGATTTCCCTGTTGAATTACCGGGGAGCTGCCGCGTTCGATAAAACGGCGCCTGCGACCGAGGCCGACATTATGAGGAAGATAGCGCAGACAAAGGCGCCGCTGTTCCAGAGGGGGCTGAAAAAGATGACCTTCTATAAGCCTCTCGAAAACAGCGAAAAATGCAGGACATGCCACGCTAACGATCCTGAAATCCTAGGCGCGGTCAAGATATCGATATCCATAGCAAAGGAATATGCAGACGCATCCCGGATGATCGGCATAGTAATTCTCGCCACGGTCCTGGCCTGCTTTATTTTCAGTGTCATACTCTGGGCGATGATACGCAAGATGGTCATCGTGCCCGTAAAGTCCCTTGAAGACGCGGCGGTGAAGCTCTCTGAAGGTGACCTGTCCTTTAAAGTAGAGGTAAAGAGCACTGACGAGATCGGCAGGTTCAGCAACGCAATACGGGACTCGCTGATTTCTATTTCCGGCATCCTGCAAAGGATCCGGGAGGTATCGAAGAGGGTGACGCGTGTGGCGGCGGACGTCGAAAGTGAATCCAGAAAAGTGATTGAAGGGACCATACTCGAGACCGAGGCGATCAACAACATATCCGCCTCGATAGAGGAATTGAACGCGGTCATTTCCGAGATAGCCGACGGGACTGACGGTCTTGCGGCCTCGGCCGAGGAGACGTCCGCGTCGATGGTGCAGATGGTAACGAACATCACCGAGATCACGAGCAGCACCCAGGACATGTCTTTGGCCGTGGAATCTACATCCGCATCGATAGAACAGCTGTCGGCCACGATAAAGGAGGTCGCGGCAAACGCAGGCGAGCTGGCTGAGGCGGCCGGGGACACCCAGTCTGCCATAGTCGAGATCGCCAGTTCCGTGAAAGAGGTCGAGCAGCGGGCGAAGGAGTCGGCTATGCTGTCAGATAAAGTCAAGAACGACGCCGTTACGTTCGGCATGGTGTCCGTCGAAAAGACGATCCATGGAATGGAGAACATAAAGGCGTCTGTGGAGAAGACGGCTGATTATATAAAGAAGCTGGGGGGGCGTTCCGAGGAAATCGGCAAGATACTGAACGTGATCGATGAGATTACCGACCAGACGACAATGCTGGCGCTCAACGCTGCGATCCTTGCAGCACAGGCCGGTGAACAGGGGAAGGGTTTTTCCGTCGTCGCCAACGAGATAAAAGGACTTGCCGAAAGGACTTCGATGTCTACCCAGGAGATCGCCGCCCTCATACAGTCTGTCCAGCAGGAGGTGGGGGACTCGGCGGCTGCTATGGAAGAGGGGCTGAAGTCCGTTGAAATGGGCTTCAAGGTGACTAACGAGGCCGCCGACGCGCTCAGGAAGATAGTCGAAAGTTCCAAGAGATCTTCTGAAATGGCCGCGGCCATAGAGCTTTCTACCACGGAACAGTCGAAAGCCGCACTCCTCGTCTCCCAGGCGATGGAAAGGGTCCTGAGCATGGTGGGGCAGATCGCGAAGGCCACGACAGAGCAGAACAGAGGGATCCAGCTTATTATGAATGCGACTGAAAAAATCAGAGACGTCTCTAACTATGTGAAGACCGCAACGAACGAGCAGTCCTCGACCAGCAGGCAGATTTCCATGGCGGTCGAACTCGTCTCGGACAAAAGCCAGCAGATGTCGCGGGCGATCAACGAGCAGAAGATCGGTTCGAGCCAGATATGGAATTCGGTAGAAAAGATAAAGGACCTGCCCCGTGAGAACAGGGACCGTGCCTTCCATCTCGACCAGATGGTGAAAGAACTCATGAGGGACGCCGAGCTCGCGGCTATCGAGATGGAGAGGTTTAAATTTGCCGAGGAGGCCGCGGCCGGCGTCTTGAAAATGGGCATCGTCCCGATCGAATCGCCGGCTATCATGTATAAGAAATTCAGCCCGCTGGCTGACTACCTCAGCAAAAGTCTTAAGAAAAAGATCGAATTGAGGGTCGCGGTAGACTTCCAGGGTGCTGTCAGCGATATCGGACAGGGTATTACCCAGTTCTGTTTTATGACGCCGTCGACATATGTCGAGGCACACAAAAAATACTCTGTCCGGGTTCTTGTGAAGGCCCTGAGGGAAGGCAAGCCCTTTCAACATTCCGTGATCGTCGCGAAAAGCGGCAGTGCGATCAATACGGTGGAAGATATCAGGGGCCGGTCTTTTGCATTCGGAGATCCCCATTCCACGTCGAGCCACATCGTTCCGAGGGCGTTGCTCCTTTCGGCGGGCGTTGACGTCAAGGACCTTTTGTACCATAACTATCTGGGACATCACGACGATGTGGCGAAGGCTGTGCTTGCCGGCGATTTCGATGCGGGCGCAATAATGGAGTCCACGGCATATGCCTTCAGCGAAAAGGGGCTGAAACTCGTGAAGATCTCCGGCGATGTCCCCGAATTCAATATCTGCGTTTCGCGCGACATCGATCCGCTGATCATGGAAGAATTAAGAGAGGCGCTTGTGAGCATACACGACGGTACGCCGGAGGGGCAAGCGATACTGAAATCGATCAATAAGAGCTACACGGGTTTCTGCGAGGCTTCCGACGAAGATTATGACGAAATAAGGACTATGATGTCGACGATAGGGTTGATCTGAGGACCGGCATTGGCGTGTAAAAATGGCAAAACGGAAAAGGGGGTTAAGATGAAAAAGATGATTCTATCGCAGGCGGCGGTGCCGGAGTCATGATATTCAATAAATCCATAACCGCAAAATTTCTTGCCGCACTCTTTGCGATCCTTCTGATAGGCCAATCCCTCGGGGCCCTCATAATGATTTTATATATGCGCTCATCGCTTTTTGATTCTCTTGAAAACAGGATAAAGCGGGAGTCGTCTATCGCGGCGGGAGTAAGCTCAGGGCCGCTCCAGAGTTACGATTACTCACTGATCGAGAACTATCTCCAGGAGATCATGAAGGACGAGGACATAACCGCCGTCCGCTTACTGGACGGCGAAGGGAAGGTTGTCCGTGAAAGCGTAAAAAAGCTCGACAATGAGACCGCAGACGCGGGTCTCTTTTATAAAAAGAAGTTTTCCTTCAGTGTTCCCGTCATGGCGTCCGGCGCCAAGATCGGAGAGGTAGCAATCGACTATACGACGAAATCGATAAACAGGAACCTTTTTGAAAATATGCTCACCATCTCCCTCTATCAGGTTATCATGCTGTTTGTCGTCGGCCTGGTCATGATGTTCCTTTTCAACAAAAACATCAAGAAGCCCGTGTACGAGATCACCAGGATTATTGAGAGGGTTACGATGGGAGAGCTGTCCACCGTGGTGCCTGATCTCGGTGAAAACGAGATAGGGAGTATCGCAAAGGGCATAGCTTTTCTAGCCGAGAGACTTTCTCTCACTGTTTCGAGACTCAATTCGACAGCAGTAAACGTTTCGACGGCGATCAAGCAGGTCGACGTGACTTATAAGAATGCGATAGCGGGAACGACGAGGCAGACGTCTTCCGTGAAAGACATCTTCAAGTCCCTCCATAATGCCAATAAGGTCCAGTCCGATGTCGGCGACAGCGCAGAGAACCTTGCTAGCCTGTCCTCGGAAAACGTTTCGTCGCTGATCGAACTTAAGGCCACCGCTGAGGAGATAGCCTCGAGCACCCAGCGGCTTTTCAAGGCGACCGAGGATTCGTATTCCGTCGTGGCCCAGATGACCCATAACGCAAAGGCGATTTCCAAGAATGCGGGCGAGGCGCTTTCGGCCGTCGAAGACACCTCCGCCTCTATAGAAGAGATAGGGGCCTCTGTCAGGGAAGTCGAGGACCATGCGAGGGAATCCTCCAAGATGGCGGAGCAGGTAAAGGAGATCACTTCGGACATAGGCATGCTCTCGATTGTAAATGCCGTTGAAGGTATGGACAAGATCTCGACGGAGGTGAAGAAATCCTCCGATATAGTCCAGCGGCTGGGTGCCCGGTCGTCCGATATCGAGAAGGTGCTTTCCGTGATAAAGGACGTAACGGAACAGACGAACCTTCTTAGCCTCAACGCAGCTATCCTCGCGGCCCAGGCGGGTGAGTACGGCAAGGGTTTCTCGGTAGTGGCCGATGAGATAAGGGCGCTCTCGGAAAGGACCGCGAGTTCGACGAGGGAGATAGGGGGCATCGTCAAGACGATCCAGCAGGACATAAGGGATGCGGTTTTTTCGATCGACTCGGCAAACGCGAAGGTGGAGGAGGGCAACAGTCTTGTAATCAAGGTCGGAGACGCCCTTAAGGAGATTCTGACGGCGTCCGAACACTCCACGGAGATGACCAAGGCGATAGAGAGGGCGACGGAGGAGCAGTCTCTCGGGCTCCGTCAGGTCACGGCCGCGATCGAGGACATCCGGAAGATGATGCACAGCGTCGCCAAGGCCACGAGCGAGCAGGACAACGCCCTTAGTTATCTTCTCGAGGGAGTCGGCGAGGTCAAGGAGGTCGCTGATCTCAGCAAGCGCGGCACCGAGGAGCAGGCGATCGGCACAAGGGGGATATCGAAGAACCTCGAACTGGCCAACGAAAAGATCACCAGGATAAATGAGGCGGTGCTGAACCATAAGAAGCTTAACGACTCTATCACCCTGGCCATTGAACAGATAGGCAATATCGGCGTGTCCACGGTGAAGGACATGGAGGAGGTCTCACTTTCGCTGAATGCGCTCTTTGAGGAAATCGGTGTTTTGAAAAAGGAGATGGAGGTCTTTAGGATAGGTTAGATGCGAAAATTTGCGGTATTTACAATAGCCGACGAAATATTCGGGATCGAGATCGAGCGTGTGGTCGAGATCATCAGGTTGCAGAAGATTTATTCGCTTCCCGGCTTGCCGGATTTCCTCTCCGGAGTCATGAGCGTAAGGGGGGCGGTGATTCCCCTCGTGGACCTCAGAAGGCGCTTTGGGAAACAGCCTTCTGGGAAGAAGGAGAGGATAATCATAGTCCGTTTCGGCCAGGAGAAGATAGGACTTTTTGTCGACGGGATGAAGGAAATCATGTCGCTCGCCCCTGAAGAAGTGACAAACCCTCCTTCCCTGTTCAAAGGGTTCAAGACTGAATATCTCAACGGGCTGGGAAAAAAGGACGGGGCGATCATCATATTGCTCAACATCGATAACCTTCTCACTTCGGAAGAAAAGATCATGCTGAAGGAATCGATGGGATCGATAGAGGAAAACGGTGCAGGAATTAATAAAGCGGATCAGCGATAACGATATAGAGACAAGAAGAGAGGCCGTCGAGAGTATAAAGGGGAGGAGGGACAATGCATACATCTCCCTGTTGCTCAGGGCAATGGAAGACCCGAGCTGGCGTGTCAGGAAGACGGCGGTCGACATTCTCTTCGACGACTACCCGGTCGAAAAATACATCCCGCGACTTATCCATCTCCTCTCCATCGAAGACAATGCCGGCGCGAGAAACTCGGCGATAGAGGCGCTGATAAGACTCGGCAAGAAAGTCACGGTCTATCTTATAGATGCCTTCAAGACACCGAACAGGGACGTCAGAAAATTCATCATCGACGTCCTAGGCGAACAAAGGGACGGCAGGTCGCTGCCCCTGATGCTTGAGGCGATAAAGGACGAGGACGAAAACGTCAGGGCGACGGCGGTGGAGCATCTGGGGAAGGTCGGCGAGGTTTCGGTCGTGGATGCGCTTATCGAGATACTCGACGGAGGAGACCTCTGGGTGGCTTACCCCGCTGCAGACGCGCTGGGGAGGATCGGCAATAAGAAGGCGGTTCCCTATCTGCTGACGGCGCTCAAGAAGAAACCCCTGAGAGAGCCGGTGATGAAGGCGCTTGGACGCCTTTCGGACGCGTCGACGATTGAGCATATCGTCCCGCTCCTCGATGACCCTTCAAGAAACATTCAGGAGCAGGCGCTGAAAACGATCGAAAGGTTTTATCACAACGGAGTCGACGCAGATTTCATAACCGGAGAAATGAGGCGGATCCTCGGCCCCAGGGCGATGGAACTGCTGATAAACCACGCGTGGTCGATGAAACGCGAGGTGAGGATTTCGGCGATCCTGTTGCTCGGCCTTATGAAGGACGAGGCGGCGTATGGTCCCCTTCTGGATATATCGCAGGAAGAGGAGTTCACCGGAGACGTGAAAAACGCCCTCGTGTACATAGGCAGGGACAAACCGGAATCGCTGCTGAAGCTCTTTGATACGGACAACTCTCACCAGATGCGGTTTATCTGCGAAGTGAGTGAAAGGGTCGTCTCGCCCGTCTATTATGATATTCTCGAAGGGCTTCTTATGGATGACGACGGCCACGTGAGGGCCACTGCGGCGGTCAGTATCTCGAAGCTGAAGGACCCGCGGTCGGTCGAACGGCTGAAAGGGCTGTTGGTCGATCCTTACGAGGATGTGCAGGAGGCTGCGGTGGAGGCGCTCGCAAACCTTAAGGACGTGCTCGACTTGGGACAACTGGTTCCTTCCCTCAGACACGCCGAAGCAGTGCTCAGGAAAAATACGGCGCTTCTCCTGGGGAATATCAAGGCGTCAGCTGCGGTGAAAGACCTCGGGTTTGCGCTGAAGGACGAAGACGTAAAGGTGAGAAAAGCGGTTGTGGGGGCGCTTGCTTCGATAGGCACGGAGGAGGCGGTGAGGTATCTCACATACGCGCTCACGGACGAAAACCCCGCCATCAGGATCTCTGCCGCACTGAGTATCGGCTCCATCGGCGGCAAAGGCGCGCTTGAGTCCCTCACGATCCTGAGCAGGGACGCCGATAATTCCGTCAGAGTGGCTGCGGCGAAGTCAATGGGAATGCTGAAGGATAAAAGCGCTGTTGGGACGCTCATTGGCCTTTTGACTGACAGGAACGGTTTCGTGGTTGCGACCGCGATCGAGTCTCTGGGAGAGATAAGGGGAAATGAGGCGAGGGACGCAATTATCGGCATGCTCTCGTCGGCGGACGACGAGGTCAGGAGGACAGCCATCATAGCTCTCGCGCCTTTTGAAAATATCGAAAGCAGTCTTATCCCTTTTCTCAAAGACGGGGACTGGGCTACGAGGCTTGCCGCTGTCAGGACCCTCGGCAGGAGTGCGGGGGCGTATGTCAGGAAAGAACTCGAAAGACTCCTTGACACTGAAGAAGACGCGACTGTAATTAAGGCTGTCGAGGAGACCCTGCGTGTTTGAAAATGAAGACATTATACCCCTTTCAGATGACGTATTCAGACTTATAAGGGACATTATCAAGGATTACTGCGGATTATATTTCGACGACGGCTCCAAATACCTTATCGAGAAAAGGCTTGCGAGGAGGATACGCAACCTGCACCTTGACGACTTCAGGGACTACTACCGTTTTATCAGGTATGACAAGAACTCCGAAGAGGAAATCGCGGCGATTATCGACTTGCTGACCGTTAATGAGACCTATTTTTTCAGGGAACAGAACCAGCTGAAGGCATTCAGCGAGGAGATCCTGGAGGAATTAAGGGAAAAGAACCGGGACAGGAGGTCTTTGAGGATATGGTCTGCGGGGTGTTCGACGGGGGAGGAACCGTACACGATTGCGATGCTTATACAGGAAACGGGAAACTTCTCCGGCTGGGACATTGAGATATACGGCAGCGATATAAACCAGAGGGTGCTGCAGGCGGCGAGGAAAGGCATATACAGGAGGAACTCCTTCAGGACTGCTGAGACACGCTACATCAAAAAGTATTTTACTGAAGAGGACGGTTCTTACACGATTGCGGACGACGTCAAAAGATATGTTAACTTCAGCTACCTCAACCTCCTCGATTCCTTCAGGGCGAGGTTCCTGGGCAAGATGGATGTGATATTGTGCAGAAATGTATTAATATATTTTGACGGTCCTTCACGAAAGAAGGTAATAGAAAATTTCTATGACAGACTTGTGGACGGCGGGTATCTCCTGCTCGGTCACGCGGAGTCGCTGATAAATATCTCGACTGCCTTCATGCTGAAGCATTTCAAAAACGACATGGTGTATCAGAGGCCCCAGAGCAAGAATCCGGGCAACAGGCACTGAGAAGTAAATCGACCCATCGGGAGTTTATGCAGGTGAGCACAAAAGTACTTATTGTAGACGATTCCGCGTATACGAGGCAGATGATAAAAAGGATCATCGAGCAGGAAACGGGGCTGGAGGTCGTCGGTATCGCCACCGACGGCATCGACGCCATGGCGAAGACCCTTAGGTTAAAACCCGATATCATTACACTCGACTTCGAAATGCCGGAGATGGACGGCTTCAGCTTCCTGCGCTGGCTGATGCGTGAGAGGCCCACTCCCGTGATCATGGTCAGCTCACACAATGACTCAAAGACCGTTTTCAAGGCTCTTGAATTCGGCGCGGTCGATTTTATTGCGAAGCCCACAAAGCGCGCCTCGCTCGAACTGCAGAGCATCGAGAAGGACCTCATAAGAAAAATCAGGGGCATAAAGGATATCAGGCTGGACATCCTAAGCAAGAATTTAAAGCTGCTGGACAAAGAGGAACCTGTCGAAATCGCCGGCGAGGTCGGCAAGCAATCTGTGCAGGTGGTGGCTATAGGCTCTTCCACGGGCGGTCCGGCAGCGCTCCAGATTGTCCTGTCGAGACTCCCTGCGGATTTTCCCGCGGCTATCATCATAAGCCAGCACATGCCAAGGGGTTTTACCGGCCAGCTTTCAGAGAGGCTTAACAGACTGTCTCAACTGAGGATAAAAGAGGCCCAGGACCTGGACCCGATCAAGCCCGGCTACGTTTTGATCTGTCCGGGCGGGTACCATCTCGGGGTGAGGCGCAGGGGCTCAAAGGAGGTGGTCGTGCTGAAAGAGGGGAAGATCACCGACAAATACATACCGTCCGTCGACCATATGATGAAGTCGGCTGCCGACGTGTACGGGGCGAATACGATGGGCGTTGTATTGACCGGTATGGGCAATGACGGGAAGCACGGCGTGGTGGAAATTAAAACAAAAGGCGGTTATACTATAGCAGAGTCGGAGGCCAGCGCCGTGGTTTTCGGTATGCCGGCCGAGGCGAAAAAGAGAGGGGCGGTCGAGAGTGTCCTGCCGATATCGGAGATCGCAGCTGAAATATTGAGAGCGGTCAGCTACTCGGTCAAGAGGGAGAAGGATTAGTGGAAAAAGAGACCGGTTTTGTCGGCAAGGCGGATGAATTTCTTCAGATGTTCAAGAAGGGGGAGGAATTTACCAAGGATCTTCTGCGTGAGAACGAGAAACTCAGATACAAGATCGCCCAACTCGAAGAGACCCTTCAAAGGTCAGGGGACGAGGCGAGGACAAAGCTCTATGAAGACAGGATCGGTCTGCTGGAAGAGGAGCTGAAATCCCTCAAGGAGAGGTTCAGAAAGGTAGAGGAGGAGAACAAGGACTTCGCCTCTAAATACCTCGAGGTGGAAGAGGAGAATAACAACCTTGCCAACCTTTATGTGGCGAGCTACCAGCTGCATTCCACTCTCGATTTTTCGGAGGTCCTCAGGATCGTTCTGGAGATCATCATCAATCTTATCGGCGCCGAGAAATTCGCGGTCCTGCTGATCGACGACAAGACGAACGAGCTAATACCTGTCAGCAGCGAGGGTATGTCCGTCTCAGAGGCCCCCAAGGTCAAGATCGGACAGGGGACGATAGGAACAGTTGCCAAGGAAGGGGAGAGTTTTTTTTCTGATGACCTGAGCGGCGTTGCGGAGTTCAACCCGCACGAGCCAATCGTCTGCATCCCTTTGAAGATAAAGGAACACGTCATTGGCGTGCTGTCGATATATAAGCTACTTATGCAGAAATCAGGTTTTACGAACGTCGACTACGAGCTCTTCAACCTGTTGGCCGGCCATGCGGCGACTGCGATCTTTTCTTCCAGAATGTATACGCAATCGGAGAGAAAACTTACTACTATACAAAGTTTCCTGGATCTTCTCAAAGAGAAGCCGAGGAAATAGGGGGATTGTGATATGCCGAATATTCTCGTTGTTGAAGACTCGCCGACAATGAGGCAGCTTATAAGTTTTGCGATAAAGAGGATCCCGAGTTGTCATGTTATTGAGGCCACTGACGGGGTGGACGCCCTGAAGAAACTTTCTTCGGAGAAGATCGACCTTATCCTCGCCGATATCAATATGCCGGTAATGGACGGTCTTAAACTCGTGAGCCTTGTTCGTGGAAACACCGCATATAAAGACATCCCAGTAATTATCGTAACGACCGAAGGCGCGGAAGAAGACAGAAAGAGGGCTCTCTCGATCGGCGCCAACGCATACCTGCCGAAACCGATCCAGACACAGGAACTGCTTAAGCTCGTTAATACCTACCTTGCAAGATAAATAGCGAATTCCATTTATGGATGTGGCTACGGACTGGTCCTGACTGTTATTATTCCAACTCGTCCGATGAGACCATCGCCGCGATATCCGAGATTATGACGACGATAAAGGAAGTGGAAACGAACGCAAATGAATCGGCGGTAGTGGGTCACCCACTACCATTACTTTTTGTCCCTTGCAATAAACCAGGTGAATGTGCCTTCAAAGGTGGCGTCCTTTTCTTCGTCTTCAATTTTTACCGGGACATCTATCAGTATCCGTCCCTTATCTGAAAGCTCTTTCTTCGCATTTATAACGCTGTCCGAATCAATGTTCCCCGTTGAAAATAACCTCCCTTTTGCAGGTTTTTTATATTTTACTTCAACCCTCCTAACCACAGGTAAATAAGCCCCGTTCCATTGTCCCAGGTTTCTTTCAATGATTTCGCCGCTTGTTGCCTCCGCGAGGGCATATTGGGCGCTAGCATGGACAGTGCCCAAGTGGTTCTGATATTTCTGCTCGTCCTCAAGCATAAAGATCGTGTCCGGGACATCCGACTTCTTTATCAAAAGGATCTTATTGAACGGCAGGTCCAACACATTAGTTTTTTCCATTTTCTTTAACACGTCTCTGTTTCCTCCTACTTCGCGTGCGGCGTTTCAGCCTTCATCTTTCCATGTCTTTTTTTGAGCAACCGTTCCTGGGAAAACGAATCTCTTATTCCGCAGGCGGTTCCTTTTTTGAGGGGCCGTTGGGATTCAATTTCTCCCAGCGGTACCAGAAGGTTTTATAGCTGAGGCCGAGCATTTTGGCTGCCTTTGCAACAACGCCGTTGGCCTTTGTCATCGCCTTTCTCAGGAGCTTCGCTTCGAGTTCATCGAGATTGATTCCTTCCTCGGGCAGGTCCGGATCGAACGCCTCGGCGGACTGAAGCGTCCTGAGTTCTCCCTTTATGTCTTTTACCCTGATCGCGTCGGTATCACACATGAGCACCGCCCTCTCTATTACAGATTCGAGCTGGCGAATATTCCCCGGCCAGTTGTATCCCTCAAGGGCATTGAGCGCCGCCTCTTCAACGCCCTTTAATCTTTTGCCGAATTCACGGTTGTATTTGCTTATGAAAAAGTCCACCAGTTCAGGGATATCGCCCCTCCTTTGACGCAGCGGAGGAAGTTCTATCGATACCACTCTCAGCCTGTAGTAAAGGTCCTCCCTGAAACTCCCTTTCATCAGTTCTTTTTCGAGGTCCTTGTTCGTTGCGGTGATGATCCTCACATCGATCTTTATCGCATCCTTTGCTCCAAGTCGCCTGATCTCCTTGTCCTGAAGGACCCTCAGGAGTTTCGACTGCATCATCTGGGGCATATCGCCGATCTCGTCGAGAAAAAGGGTGCCGCCGTTTGTCGCCTCGAAAAGGCCGATCCTTCGTGCAACTGCACCGGTGAATGAGCCAGGCTCATAGCCGAAGAGTTCGCTCTCGAAGAGGTTCTCCGGTATGGACGCGCAGTTCAGTGCGGTAAAGGCCTTCGACCGTCTCGGGCTGTTGTAATGGATGGCCTTCGCCACGAGTTCCTTCCCCGTACCGCTCTCGCCCCTAATAAGTACGGTGGCGGAGCTGCCCGAGACCTTCTTCATGATCTCGATCGCCTCCTGCATCATGCCGGACTTGCCGACGATGCCTTCTATCTTGAACCTGTCATAGAGCTCCTTGTGGAGCTGCAGGTTCTCCTTGAGGAGTTCTGAGTGCCCGACTGCCCTTTTGACAGTCATGATGAGGGAATCTTTATTCAGGGGTTTTGTGAGGTAATCGAAGGCGCCTTTCTTCATGGCGTCTACCACCGAGGAAATTGTCCCGTGGGCGGTCATGATGATCATCGTCGGCCCGAACCCGTCCCTTGCCGGCAGTTCCATTTTTGTTACCGCCTCTATAAGCTCTATGCCGTCCATCCCTTCCATCTTGAGGTCCGTGAGTATTACGTCGGGATAATACTTTGCGATGACCTTGAGCGCCTCTTCTCCGGAAGAGGCTGTATGGGTCTCATATCCTTCGTCCGCGAGAATCGTCTTCAGTATGTCTCTCTGAAGAGGTTCGTCATCTACAACGAGAACTACAGGCATTTTTAGCCCTCCTTTTCAATAGGAAGTATCATTGTGACCGCGCTTCCCTTCCCCACGACGCTCTTAAAATCCACTTTGCCCTTATGCTCTTCGATGATGCGTTTGGTAAGCGCGAGCCCGAGTCCGAGCCCCTGTGCCTTGGTCGTGAAGAAGGGGTCGAAGATCCTTCCGGCCTTATCTTCAGATATTCCGATACCCGTGTCCTCGATTATTATACTAAACTTTTCTTCGGTCTTCTTCGTTCTTATGGTAAGCCTGCCGCCTCCCGGCATCGCCTGGAATGCGTTAAGGACGACGTTGTAGAGGCAGGTTTTTATGAATTCGCTGTCAACGGAGAGCTCCGGCATCTCCTCGTATTCCCTCCGGATGTCGACGCCTTCTTTCTGCGCCTTTGCCATGACAAGGCCGATTACGTCTTCGATGAGCACCCCGATATCGGTCTTCTGAAGGTTGAGTTCCAACGGTCTGCCGTACTGCAGGAAGCTCTCGGCGAACCCGCTTACGCGCTGGATCTCTTTCTTGATGTTTGAGATCAGGGATTCGAACGCGTCCCTGTCTCCTTCCGCCGGCTTGTATCGCTCTCTGATATGGTCGATCGAGAGACTGATGAAGTTCAGGGGGTTCTTTATCTCGTGTGCGATGCTCGTCGAGAACTGGCCTATGCCAGCGAGATGTTCCGCCTTCCTGAGCCTCTCCTCGAGTTCGCGTTCTTCCCTGAGTTTCTTTACCATGAAGTTGAAACTGTGGGTGAGTTCCCCTATCTCATCTTTTCTTTCGGTATTCAGCTCCTGGTTGAGGTCTCCCCCCGCAACCATCCGGGCCGCAGCGACCACCTCTTCAATCGGCCCGGTGTACCTCTTCGCGAAGTAGAAGATAAAGACGATGCCGGTCCCGAAGACGAGGCCGGCCGCGAATATCCTCTGCAGGAGCCTTTTTCTCATAAATGTCGAAAAGTCCTCGGTGTTGATCGTCAGGTGGATGTAGCCGTAATGTTTCTCCCCCGCGACGACGGGTATGATGACGTTATAGGAGTGGCCTTCGCCGGTGACCGGCTCTCCCAGCTGTGCCTTGAAGATTAGCTCCTTTTTCTTTGTCGTGAGCCACTTTCCAATGTTCTTCGGGTTCGTGCTCGAAATGATCTTGTCCGAATTGCTGATGATCGAAAGTTCCTTCACCCCCCTGGTGTTGAGCTTCTGGAGATAGTTCTGGAGCCTCTTTTCGTCGGTAGAACCGCTGCTTGTCACCTCTTCAACCCCGACTTGTATCGCCTTCGTGAGTTCTGCAGTCTGGTTTTCGAGCTCATTGTACATCGCCTTTTCGGTTTGCGAATAAAGTAATACGAACACCGACACAAGACTAACGCTGAGCAGCAGCATCATCGCCACAAGCTTCTGGTGAAGCGACAGTTTGAGAAGGTAGTCTTTTACGCCTTGTCTTAGGGTCTTTCCGCTGATGCGCATATAGCTTTATTGTATATTAAATGCTCGCGCTCCGGTCAAATAAAAACCCCGCATGCGGCGGGGTTTTTTATATCACCAGGACGGGTATCCTTTATCAAGCCACGGACTCCTCCTGTCGCCTATTTCTTCTTTTTCGTATCTGTCTTAAGCGGCGCCTTTTCAGCGGCACTCCCGGCCTCTTTAATCATGTCCACCGCTTTTTCTTTTACGACGCCGGCCTTTTCTATCGCAGTGGTATAGTCCTCGGTGGCGATCAACTTCCTTATTTCCGCGAGTGCGTCGTCGAGCCCCTTGATGCTATTGCTCAGGGCCTCGATATCGAATTTTGCTTTTGACGACTTCATGACTCGTGCCAGATACGCCTTTGCCTCGCTTACGGAGGCATTGGCCGATTCCTCGGCGGAGAGCGCCTTCTTTCTCGCCTCTTCCTTCTTTGCTGCCAGCCCTCCCCTTAACTCATCGGCATCTGCCTTTACCTTCGTCAGCATCTCACCGGCCTTCTTGTAGTCTTTAAAAAACTTGCCGTCCTGAGTTTTTATTTCTGTCATTGCTTCGGTCAGGGCATCGTTAACTTTCCTCGCTTCAGCAGGAGAATATTTTTCAGCCCCCTCGGCCATCGCTGAATCCACGGCCGATTTTGCCGCATTGATCTCCTTGACGGGCTGTTTGGAACAAGCGGTGAGTGTAAACAGGACAATAAATCCAAACAGAAAATACCTGGCTATGCCCTTCATAGTACGCCTCCCTTATACGGATCGCAACTAACTGTCTGATGAACAGGATTACTATAAGAATACCTCCCCAGATCAAGGACCCAAGGAGGCATTCTTGAGCAGATGAAGAAACTCTTGATTAGTAGCCAGCTGCGGGCTTCTTGGCTGCAGGCTTCTTTTCTTCCTTTGCAGGAGCAGGAGCTGCCTCCTTCTTTTCCATCTTCTTCTCTTCCTTTGCAGGAGCTGCGGCCGCTGCATAATGCACGGTCACCTTGTCACCTACCTTGACGTCTGCAAGGGCCTTCTTTTCCTTGCCGACCATGATCTTGGTCTTGTCGTCGACGGTGATAGTGGTTTCCTTCTTGCCCTTCTTCACAGTGATGGTGTTGGCCTTCGCATCAACAGCTGAGACCTCGCCTGTCACCTGCTTCATCTTGGCCTTTTCTTCCTTCTTTGCAGGAGCTGCCTCCTTCTTTTCAGCAGGAGCCATCTTCTTCTCTTCGGCTGCGAATGTGACCGACGTAATAGCTAAGATAAACATAATTGAAAGTACGATTGCAATTGCTTTCTTCATTCGATTCACCTCCTTTCGTTATTAAGTTAATTCAGCAATATATTTATTTCGCTGTTCGTTTGTAGAATATATCAATATTTATGCCAGATGAAAGATGAGATAAATGGGCAGCAGGCACAAAGATAATTTCTCTTTTGAGAAAGTGAGTCCTCTTTTCAGGAGGAAATTAATTCTTTGAGACTGGGGGACCCGGCAGTGAACATAGCCTGTCCGGCGCGCTAAATAATTCCCAGGTCTTCCGCGTAACGTCTGAAAAGATCGAGACCTCTCCTATGGTCTTCGCCAAGGTCATAGGAAATCCCCCTCCAGTATGAAACCAGTTCCTCCTTCGAGAGGGAACTTCTGAGGGGGGATGCCTCGGCAACGGTGCCCAGATTCCTCAGTGCGGATACCTTGGCAGCGTCCAGGTCTCTGATGAACCTGTCAATGAGCTCCCTTCTCTCCTTGCAGCACTCTTTTCTCACGATCCAGAGGGCGAATACCGAGGGAAGGCCGGTATGAGTATACCAGAGGTCGCCGATATCGTAGATCTGCAGTCCCGGCCATTTGAGGGACTCCCTGAGCGCATCGTCGCCGATCAGCATACAGGCCTCGCCGTGGCCCATCACCTTTTCGATCGGCTCAGGAGTCGATACAAAAGTGCACTCTATCTTAAGGAATTTTTTTAGTATGATATGGATAAGCGCTACCGACGTTTCCGACTGTGAGGAAGTGAATACTGTGATATTATCCAGTGCCCCGATCGGTCTCTTGCTGAATAGGAAGATGCTTCCCACCGGCCCTCTCGAACTTATCGAGTGGCCCTCGATCAGATCATATCTGCCGGTGTTTCTCAGGTATTCGATTGACGATGAAGGACTGACGTCTATCCTGCCCTCCCGAATCTCCCTGTTGAGATAAGAGGGGACCCCCTCGATGAACTCGTATGCCGAACAGTCCGCCTCCCTCTCGATCATGTAGAAGATCGGGAAGAGGTTTGAGTAGGAGAACCTGCCTATCCTCAATCTTTGCACGGGATCATCCTTTCACCACCCCCATGGGTCTCAGCCGTGCGACCTTCTTCGATATCCCCGCCTTCTGGACTACATCGACTACAGCAGAGATGTCTTTGTAGGCGTCGCTCATCTCCTCTGCGAGGGTCTCCCTGCCCGCAGACCTTACTATGATGCCCCTCTCCTCGAGCTCCAGCCAGATCTTTCTTCCCCTTGCCATTTTTATCGCCTGGTGCCGGGACATCACTCTTCCGGCTCCGTGGCAGGTCGAGCCGAAGGTCTCCGCCATTGCCTTTTCCGTGCCTAGCAGCACAAAGGATGCCCTGCCCATGTCACCGGGGATTAGGACCGGCTGCCCAAGATGCCTGTATATATCTGGAAGTTCAGGATGTCCGGGGGGAAACGCGCGGGTCGCTCCCTTTCTGTGGACGATCAGCTTCCTTTTCTCTCCATTAACCATATGGTCTTCCACCTTTGCGATGTTATGGGCAACGTCGTATACCAAGCTCATCCCCAGACCGCTGGGAGATGAGCTGAAGACGTTCATGAAGGCCTCCCGAGTCCAGTGCGTGATGCACTGCCTGTTCGCCCAGGCATAATTAGCCGCCGCCCTCATGGCAGCGAGATAATCCTGCGCCTCCCGGCTTTGAAAGGGCGCGCAGGCGAGTTCTTTGTCGTAGAGTTCGATACCGTATTTGCCGGCGGCCCGTTCCATCACTTCGAGAAAGTCAGTGCATACCTGGTGCCCGAACCCCCTTGAGCCGGTATGGATCATCACGGTCACCTGGTCCCTGAACAACCCGAGGCCGTTTGCCGCTTGTTCATCATATATTTCATCGATATACTGTACCTCCAGGAAATGGTTGCCCGAGCCGAGTGTCCCTTGCTGGGCCCTGCCCCGGTCGTATGCCTTGCTGCTGATAAGGGAAGGGTCCGCCCCGGCGATCTGTCCCCCTGACTCTGTTCTCTCGATGTCCGAGGGATCACCCATGCCGTTTTCGATAACCCAGCGGGCGCCTTTCATCAATATTTTTTTTTCGGCATCCGGGCCGAGGCGCATCTTGCCTTTCGAACCCACTCCGGAGGGGACTTCGCGGTAGAGGACATCCACGAGGTCTTTTATCCGCGGAAGGACCTCCTCTTTCCTGAGATTGCTCCTGAGGAGTCTTACGCCGCAGTTTATATCGTACCCCACGCCCCCGGGAGAGATGATCCCTTCTTTGAGATCAAATGCAGCGACTCCCCCGATAGGAAACCCGTATCCGTTATGAATATCCGGCATTGCTGTGGAGCATTTCACGATACCGGGCAGGGTGGCGACGTTTGCAACCTGTTCGACCGCCTGGGGTTCGAGCTCTTTTTCGAGTACGCTGTCGAGATAGATAATCCCCGGGACCCGCATCCCCTTTTTGTAATCGGCAGGCACCTCGATCCTCGTTTCATCTATCCTTCTAAGTTTATCTGATACCATTATTACTCTCTTTTTATTATACCCGACTCCCGGAGCGGTTTCAGATGTCGAAGATGATTTCAGCTGTCCAGCGGCCGTTTTCATTCTCAATTTTCAGTTTGTGATAAGTCGCAGCCTTCAACAGCAACTTTCCTTGATGTCTCGCCGGGTCGAAATACTCCCCCGACAGCGCGGCCTTTATGGAATATGCGGGTCCGTTCCCTTTGATATCTCCACCGAAAAGGAGCGCATTGATTATGATCCCTTTCGCTATAAACCCGTGGGCGTCAAACCTGAAGATAAGCTCGTTAAGCCAGGAGACGAGAAGTCCTTCCGGTGAATCGTGCGTCAGTGATATCGCGACTGTTTCGGTCTTGCCTACGCCCTCCATGTCTATAATCAGATCGTACATACCCAGGGCGGCGTTGACGAAGAGTTCTTCCGCCGTTCTGCCGAATGCCCTTATCCCGGCGTCGCCTGAGATATCGAGAAACTCGTAGGGTCTCATACGCCATAGCTCATTCGGCTCACGACATGTCCCTGTGTACCACATTTACCCCGAGTTTTTCTTTCCCGACAAGCCTTGCGATTTCCTCGACTATCGCCGGAGAGCGGTGGTTCCCGCCCGTGCATCCGATTGCGACCGAGAGATAGGCCCTCCCTTCCCTGCGATAGCGGGGCAGGAGAAAGGCGAGCAAGTCGTTGGCCTTCTTCAGGAATGCCTTCGCATCGGGATTGTTCAAGACGTATTCAGCGGTCAGTCTGTCGGTCCCGTTGCGGTATTTCAGCGCGGGGACGAAGAAAGGATTGGGAAGGAACCTGACGTCGAACAGGAGATCGATGTTCTGTGGAACGCCATATTTGAACCCGAAAGAAATCAGGGTGACGGTCATGTCCTGGATATCCTCTCCGCCTTTGGAATATAGGGAGGTGATGAGACCCCTAAGCTGGTGGGGCGAGTATGAGGACGTATCAATCACGCGGTCGGCATTTTGTTTGAGCGGCTCCAGTCGCAGCTTCTCCGCCTGGATCGCGGTCTCCAGGTCTCCGCCGAGGGGGTGCGGCCTGCGGGTTTCTTTGAACCTTCTTATCAATACCTGTGTTTCGGCTTCGAGAAATAGTATCTCAAGTCTGTATCTCCCCCTCAGCGTAGCAAGGACTTTAGCGATGCCCGGCAAAGACTCCTTTTCGCGGATGTCGACCCCTACGGCTATGTCCCTGTCCCCGGGATGGCGCGAAACCTTTGAAACCAGTGAATCAATGAGCGAGACGGGCAGATTATCCACGCAGAAAAAATGCAGATCCTCAATCGCCCGCAGGGCGACTGTCTTGCCGGATCCTGAAAGACCCGATATGATGACAACCCGGGGGGATTTTTTTTTCCCCCGGGTGCGGACAGGTCCCTTGCCGAGTGGTTTTTTCACAAAAGACTTCGGATGTTCTCCATATCGGATGACAGATGTCCCGCCGGTATTATTTCCCCACGGTCCGTCTGTCCTTATTTAACAGGCTCAATCAGTCCGAAATTCCCGTCGCGTCTTTTGTAAATGACATTGACGTCTTCGCTGATATCATTTATGAAAACGAAGAAGTCCTTGCCGAGCAGTTCCATTTGCATGGCCGCCTCGTCCTGGCTCATCGGTTTCAGTTCGAACCGCTTGTTCTTTATGATCGTACCGGTTTCGGGCGCGGCCGATATCTCGGCGGCCCCGGCGGTCCTGTCGCCGCCCTTTCTGTGGGCGACGAGTTTTTCCTTATATTTTTTGACGCGCCTTTCGAGTTTTTCGACGACCTCGTCTATTGAGGAATATATTTCGCCTGTCACCCCTTCAGCCTGGATGAGCATTCCATTGGCCCTAAGCAGGACGTCCGCCTTGTGCCTGTATTTTTTCTCTATGCTTAGCGTGACGACAGCCTCTGATATTTCGGAAAGATAACGTCCGAATTTGCCCACTTTTTCTTCCGCGTAGGCCTTTAATGCCGGTGTGATCTCCAGATGTCTGCCGCTAACGATGATATTCATATTTTCCTCCTTTTTCATAATGTTGCTCCGCTGAACCGTCATCTCTTTCGTTGACTCTGCGACGGGATCTTCAGTTCTTCCCTATATTTTGCGATCGTCCTCCTCGCAATATTGATGTTCTGACTCTTAAAAATGTCCACGATGCACATGTCGCTGAGAGGTTTCGCGGAGTCCTCTTCCGCGATTATTTTTTTCACCATCTCCTTTACTGTTGTTGCCGATATTTCCCCTGAATCGCTGGGGATCGCGTTGCTGAAAAAGAACCGGAAGCCGTATATCCCGCGCGGGCAGGAAAGGTATTTATTCGAAGTGACCCTGCTGATAGTGCTTTCATGGAGGCCCAGTTCCGTCGCGATGTCCTTAAGGTTCAGGGGTTTGAGAAAGTTCACCCCCTTGTCAAAAAAGTCATTCTGGAAATTGAGTATGCACTCGGTAACACGGTATATGGTCTTGTTCCTCTGGTCAAGGCTCTTCATCAGCCAGACGGCAGAGCGGAGCTTGTCTTCCAGAAACTGCCTGTCCTCCTTCGGTAAGGAGCTCTTATGGCTTAGGAGCCGCTGGTAATATGAACTGATCCTCAGTCTGGGGAGCCCTTCGTCGTTCAGGACGATCTGGTACCCGCTCCCGCTGTCTGTCTTTACGATGTACACGTCAGGAGTGATATAATTGACGGCAGAGGGCGAGAAGTTGCTGCCGGGCTTCGGGTCGAGACCCTCGATGATCTTGACCGCCGCCATAATCTCATCAACGGGCACATTGTAAATCTTGGCCAGCTGCGGGTATTTCCTTTTGCCGAGAAGGTCAAGGTTTTTTGTGACCAGATTTTCGACCAGCGTCCCTTCAAGGTCGAGCGCCCTGAGCTGCAACTGCAAACATTCCCTGATGTCCCTCGCTGCGATCCCGGGGGGGTCGAAGCTCTGGACGAGCCTCACCGCGCGCTCGACTGTCCCTATTTCGGCGTTGGCAACTTCCGCAATTTCTTCATTCGTGACTTTAAGGTAGCCGTTTTCGTCTATGTTGCCGATAATAATCTCGCCGATGCTCCTGACGATTTCGTCTTCCTTTGAGAGGCGAAGCTGCCAGATCAGATGATCGAAGAGGTCCGGCGCTGTGGTAAGAAAGTACTCGAAGGAGGGCTGAGTGACGTTGCCGGGCGTGAAATACCCGAGGTCCCTTCCATCATAACTCCTTTCATCGAAATAGTCGTCTGTCGAAGAGTGCCCCATCAGCTTTTCGAGGGGTATTTCAGAGTCGTCGCGTTCTCCGGATTCGTCAGGCTCGGCCGATTCCCTCTCTTCCTTTGTCATTTCTTCTTTCGTCGCCACCTCGGTGAGCTCCTCGAGAAAAGGGTTTTCTACCAGTTCCTGGGTGAGAGTCTGGGACAGCTCGAGCTGGGGCATCTGCAGCAGCTTTATCGCCATCTGCAGCTGGGGTGTCAGCACAAGCTTTTGGGAAAGTTTTAATTCAAGACGACCTTCGAGCGCCATCTATAGCCTGAACTCCTCACCCAGATATACCTCTTTTACTCTCGGGTCGGCGATCAGTTTTTCGGGTGTACCCTCATTGAGGATCTCGCCGTTATTGATGATATAGGCCCTGTCGGTAATGGAAAGGGTGTCTCTCACGTTATGGTCGGTTATGATAATCCCGAGCCCCTTTGATTTCAAATACACCAGCATCTTCTTCAGGTCGATGATCGCAAGGGGGTCGATTCCCGCAAAGGGCTCATCGAAGAGGATGAATATCGGTTTCGTAGCAAGCGCCCTCGCAATCTCCGCCCGTCTCCGTTCTCCCCCGGAGAGCCTGTAACCGTTCCTCTGGGAAAACTCTTCCAGATTGAATTCCTTGAGCAGACGCGACACCTCGGCATCTATATCGGCCGTCGAAAGCCCTTTGATTTCGAGCACCGCCCTAAGGTTGTCCTCGACTGAAAGTTTCCTGAAGATTGAAGGCTCCTGGGGGAGATAACTCATCCCCATCAATGCCCTCTTATACATCGGAAGGCCGCTTATGTCTTTCCGGTCCAGAAAAATACTGCCGCAATCGGGCCTGGTGAGGCCCAGGATGCTGTAAAACGTTGTTGTCTTCCCCGCCCCGTTAGGCCCCAGCAGTCCTACGATTTCCCCTGTCGTCACATGTAGATCGATGTTCCTGATCACCGCTTTTTTGCTGTAGGTCTTGGAGAGGCCCTTAACATCGAGTAGATGCATTAGTTGTCCTTCTTGTTTTTCAGGAATACCTTGCTTTTTTCGACGTAGGAACGGTCCTGAGATATATAATATGTCATCGTAACGCCGGTCACCACATTTTCGCCGTCCTCGGCCCGGGGCTCGCCGGTGAAGACGACTTTGTCTTCGTCGGCGTAGTAGGTCGCCATCTGCGAGGTGATCAGGCGGCCGCTCTTCAGGAGTCTGACGTTCCCCGTCGACTCTATTTTAGTTACGTCGCCGCTGCCTTCCCTGTAAAAGACGAGCATTTTATCGGCGTAGATGGTCATGTCCGTTGTCTTGGCGACCACCTTTCCCTCAAAAAGCGCAGTATGGGCCTTGTTATCTGAGGTAAGGGTCTCCGAGGTTATATTGATCGGCCCCTTTACCTGCATCTTTTGCTCTTCCGCCGATGCGCCGGCAGAATACAGCAGGACGGACAGAACGCTAATTATAAAAAACTGCTTTAACATCTTTTAGTATCCTCACTGTCTGCGCGGTATTGTCGGCTTCCATCCCGGTTCCCTGAACGCTGAATCTCTTGGCCTCTATCTTCACCCAGCCGTCGGCCTTCAGCATGCCGCTTTCGCTGTCGAATCTGGCGCCCTCAGAAGTAATAGAGTAGCTGTTTCCTTTGGCCATAACCTTGCCGTCGACGGAGAGGTCCCGCGCGGTCATGTCGTATAGCCCCTTATCGGCGTATACGGTGATCCCCTTATTTTCGATATTCATTTCTATTCCCGAGAGATATGCCTTATCTCCTTTATCGCTTATGTCGGCTTTGAGGGCGGTCAATGTCCAATCCTCTTTACCGTTTTGCCTATGGACCAACCTCAGGCCCTCGATGTAAGACTCGCCCTTTTTCAGGGCGTCTGTTTTAGTCCCTCTTTCGCCTTTAATCATATAAAACAGCAAGGAAAACAGCACTACCGAAAGGACAAGTAGCAAGCTTTTCTTCATACAAAAGTTTATCATATGCAGAGCATTAAGTAAAGAGCAAATTGGATGCCAGGTTAAAGAATTCCATGTTTTCCAGGGGCTTGCAGGCGCTAAAACAGTAATGCGTTCGTTACCCTATGCCACTGAGAAGGGCGTTTCTCATCACGTCCACCGGAGGGGAGACGGACGTCCAGAGCTCGAAGGCGAGGACCCCCTGCCACAGCAGCATACCGAGCCCGTCCATGGTCCGGCAGCCTTTCCGAGCCGCCAGATCGAGAAGAGATGTCTTTTTGTATATCAGGTCGCATACGGTCTGAGTCGGCAACAGCGCTCCAATATCGACCGGGGAAGGGTCGCCTTCTTTGAGGCCGAGCGGAGTTGCGTTGATGATGATATCGAACCCCCTGGTATCGTCTATCCGTGCAAGGGAAGACACGTTTCCCCTTATCTGAGACAGGTCGGACGCCAGCTTGTCGAGCTTCTTTTTATCGATGTCGTGAATGAAGAGCCTCTCTGCCTTTTCACTCAGGTAGTATCCTATCGCCCGTGACGCGCCTCCGGCCCCAACAACCAGGACGCTCTTTCCTGCAATCCCGATCCCATTTTCTTCAAGTGAGCGCATGAAGCCCCGGCCGTCTGTGTTATAGCCGGTGAGCCTTCCTTCGCGGTTCACCACGGTATTTACGGCGCCGATAAAGGACGCCTCTTCATTCACCTCGTCGAGGAAGGGTATAACAGCCTCCTTGTGCGGCACCGTCACATTCACGCCTGCCATCGTGAGGGCACTTACTGCCTCGACCGCCTTGCCGAGAGAATCGGGGCGGACGAGAAAGGGAAGGTAGCAGTAATCCAGTCCGAGGCGTTCAAACGCCGCGTTATGCATCGCCGGTGAAAGCGTGTGTTCGACCGGGTAGCCGAAGAGCCCTGTGATCCTTGTCTTGCCTGTTATGTCCATTTCAAGCTCCGTACTTAGATTCCTGTCTGTAAACTAACTCGTCGGCTGAAATAAAATATCAGCGTTGCGGCGATGCTCATTAGTGTACAAGAATTAAAATAAATTTTGTAGGAGTCCCGTTTCCGGCGCTCAGGCTGCGCTTGCTTTTTAACAAAAAAGAGCTATCTTTTAAAAAAGCATCAGTTCCAACCTGTCATAACGTTCTAAAACAGAAATGGGGGTGTGTATGATTTCCTTTACTGTGAACAACAAAAAGCATGAAGTGGATGTCGATCCTGAGACGCCGCTCCTTTGGGTCATCAGGGAGACGCTCGGGCTCACGGGCACGAAGTACGGCTGCGGCATGTCGCTCTGCGGCGCCTGTACCGTGATCGTCGACGGGGAGGCGGTGCGTTCCTGCGTCACTCCGGTGTCCGCTGTCGAGAAGAAGGAGGTCCTGACGATCGACGGCCTGTCGGCCGACCTGGGTCACCCGGTGCAGAGGGCGTGGATGACCGAGGACGTGCCCCAATGCGGCTACTGTCAGTCGGGGCAGATTATGCAGGCGGTAGCGCTGCTGAAGAAGAACCCCAAACCGAGCGATGCAGAAATAGACGATGCGATGTCCGGCAATATATGCCGCTGCGGGACGTATCAGAAGATCCGCAAGGCTATCCATAAGGCATCTGAGATCGTGGCGGAAGGAGGCGGAAAATGAACTGGATCATGAACATGACCCGCCGCGATGTATTAAGGACCGGCGCACTTCTCGGCGGAGGACTGATACTGGGCTTCCGTCTGACGGCCATAGAATCAAAGGCCGAGGCGGCAGCTCAGGCCGCACCGGCGGTCGAGCCGAATGCATTTATCCGTATCTCCCCTGACGACGCGATCACCTTCATCATCAATAAATCGGAGATGGGACAGGGTGTATACACCTCTCTGCCGATGCTCATCGCTGAAGAGCTCGAGTGCGACTGGAAGAAGATCCGCGTGGAGTCGGCGCCGGTGGCGCCGGTATATAATCACACGGCGTTTGGGATTCAGCTGACCGGAGGCAGTACGAGCGTCTGGAGTGAATATGACCGGCTCCGCAAGGTCGGCGCAGCAGCCCGTGAGATGCTGATAGCCGCAGCGGCTGCGACGTGGAAAACGGGCAGAGCGGACTGCAGGGCGCATAACGGCGCGGTGGTCTGCTCCGGTAAAAAGCTCACTTATGGTCAACTGGCTGAGAAGGCATCTAAACTTCCGGTGCCCAGGAACATCAGACTGAAAGATGCCGCCGCGTTCAAACTCATCGGCAAACCCACACGGCGGCTCGATACGCCCGAAAAAACGAACGGCACGGCAGTCTTCGGCATCGACACCATGGTCCCGGGAATGTTTACTGCGGTGATCGCCCGCCCGCCGATTTTTGGGGGAAGGGTGAAAGGTTTCAATGCCGAGAAAGCGAAGGCGGTGAAGGGTGTCAGAGAGGTCGTACGGATCGATGCCGGGGTGGCGGTTGTCGCGGAGAGTTTCTGGCCGGCAAAGATGGGGCGTGATGCCCTGGAGGTGACCTGGGACGAGGGGCCGAATGCAGGCCTATCAACAGAAGGGATGCGGGAAGAATATGCAGGGCTTGCCAGGACCCCCGGTGCGGTTGCGCGGAAGGAGGGCGACCCTGCTCAGGCGTTTGCGAAGGCGGCCAGACAGATCTCGGCCGAGTATGAGGTCCCTTATCTCGCCCATGCATGTATGGAGCCGATGAACTGTTACGTCGACCTGCGCGCCGACGGCTGCGAGATCCGGACAGGGACCCAGTTTCAGACAGTCGACAGGGACGCAGCGGCCTGCGTCGCCGGGCTGAAGCCGGAACAGGTCAAGATCCATACTACCTTTCTCGGGGGCGGTTTCGGCCGGCGTGCGAACCCGCACTCAGATTTTGTAGTCGAGGCGGTGCAGGTAGCCAAAGCGGTGATGAAGCCCGTCAAGGTGGTCTGGACCCGCGAGGACGATATGAAAGGCGGTTACTACCGGCCGATGTGGTATGACCGGCTCGCGGCAGGGCTCGATGCGAAGGGAAAACCGGTCGCATGGCAGCATACGATCGTAGGCCAGTCGATCATCTACGGATCGCCTTTCGAAATGATGATGATCGGGAAGGACGGTTTGGACCCGACGTCCGTGGAAGGGGCGAAAGAGGTCCCCTATGAGATACCGAACATCCTCGTCGATCTGCATACCACCAGGATCGGAGTGCCGGTGCAGTGGTGGAGGTCAGTAGGCCATTCCCATACCGGGTTTGTCGTCGAGAGTTTTATCGACGAACTCGCGCATGCAGCGGGTAAAGACCCGTATGAGTTCCGCCGTAAGCTTCTCGCGAGACACCCGCGCCATCGCGGGGTGCTAGAACTTGCGGCAAAGAATGCGGGCTGGTCCAGACCTGCGCCTCAGGGAAGGGCTCGCGGCATCGCCGTGCACGACTCCTTCGGAAGTTATGTCGCCCATATAGCCGAGGTCTCCGTGAACCCGGAAGGGAAGGTGCGCGTCCACAAGGTGACATGTGCGGTAGATTGCGGAAGGTTCGTGAACCCCTCCACGATCGAGGCGCAGATGGAGTCGGCGATCGTCTTCGGCCTCTCAGCGGCCCTTTATGGCGCGATCACACTCAAGGACGGGAAGGTCGTGCAGAGCAACTTTAATGACTATGAGATGTTGCGTATCAAAGAGATGCCCGAAGTGAAAGTTCATATCGTACGGAGCAGGGCAAAGCCCGGCGGCATAGGAGAGCCCGGGGTGCCCCCTGTCGCAGCTGCAATCTGCAATGCGGTCTTCTCCCTCACCGGCAAACGAATTCGGAGACTCCCGATACGAATCGAAGAACTGAAAAAAATATAAGATCTACTGCCGGCTTTCTGTTTTGGGCCGACCTTCTATTGCGTCGAGGAGACCCTGGGGCGTGGACTCTATCCGCACGGTAGTGAGCCCGGTGACCTCTTCGACATCCTTGAGGGAGACGTTGTCGAGAAATATGTCCTCGTCTTCTTTGAGGGCGACATCCGGGACCAGCAGCACCTTGCAGGAGTCTGTGTTGTCATGAAGTGTCTTGATAACGTCCCTGCCGGAGAGGAGTCCGGCCACGGTCACTGTCGTGCCGAAAAAGTGGTTTTCGACCCGGTGGACATCTACGTGGATGTTTTCCTTTTCCGCCAGACGGTCCGTAAATTTTTTCAGAAAAGGATAAAAAGAAGCGCCGGTGAACGTGAGAAATTTTGTGCCCTGCGGTATTGTCTTGGGTACCCTGATCTTTTTTGACTGACTGAGAAATAAAGGCACCATCCCGACGCCGTTTTCGATCTGAGGCAGTGAGCCGTAGTCCTTCAGGTGGGGGAAGGGGAAATCAGCCTTTATATACATCTCGTCCGAGCAATACACGATAGGGTCGCCATGATTTTTTTGGAACCTCTTCTGAAAGGGCGTCACGACTTCTATCGCCCGAATAGCGTCTTCCTTCGTCACGGGGTCTATCTGCTGTTTCCTGTGCATCGTAAGCCCAACGGGGACGACCGCGACAGATGAGACATAAGGATAGAATTTGTGAAGGTCCTTGATCGTATTCTGCAGTTCAGCCCCGTCGTTGAAGCCGGGACATAACACGATCTGGGTGTGCATCCGTATTTTCTTACCGGAAAAGAATTTCAGTTCCTTCATGATGTCCGAGGCCCTGGGGTTTCCTATCATTTTATTGCGCAGGGACTTGTTTGTCGTATGGACGGATATATAAAGAGGACTCAGGTGCTGTTCGACGATCCTCTTACGGTCGCACAAATCGATGTTGGAGAGTGTCATATAGTTCCCATAAAGGAACGAAAGCCGGTAGTCTTCGTCCTTAATATAGAGGGGCTTCCTCAGTCCCTTCGGGAGCTGCTTTACGAAACAGAATATACAGTTGTTCCTGCATGTCTTTACTTTGAAGGGCCTGACCGTTATCCCGGGGTCGCTTCCGTCCTCGGTCTTGATCTGTACCCTGTTTTTTTCCCCGCCGCGGCTGAATTCAACAAGGAGCCTCGCGGCGCTCCTGAAGAACATGAAATCGATAGCGTCGCGAAGCGGGTGGGAATTTACCGATAGGAGGTCGTCGCCGGGCTTCAATCCCGCGTTATCCGCCGGACTCCCGGGAAGGACGCTTTCTATTTCTATCCCGCTCCTAGGGCGCATTTGTCAGTTTGAACCCTGTATGGATGTACTGGAGCCCTGAGACGGCAGTGGCCGCCGCAGTCGCCAGAAAGACCGGATTCGGGAGGGGCGGGAGTGAGACTACGTTTATTTTCAGCAGGACATAAGCCAGGACGACGAGCTGCATTGCGATCGCAATCTTGCCCGTCAGTACCGGCTCGATCCTGGAGTTGTGGGTGATCATATAGAGAAGAAACCAGCCGATCACGACGATGACGTCCCTGCTTATTACCGTTATCGCAAGCCATTTGGGAATCCAGCCGTATACGGCGAAGAGGATGAATGACGAGACGAGTAGAAATTTGTCCGCCAGCGGGTCCAGAAAGGTCCCGAGGGCGGTTTTCTGGTTTGCGATACGGGCGGAGAGGCCATCGAGCATATCCGTCAATGCAGCCGCAACAAAAAGGTAGAGGGCGTATCTGTATTTTTGGTACAGAACGGCCGTAATAAATACAGGGATGATGACTATCCTTGTAATAGTTAATGTGTTAGGTATGTTGAATACGCGCAAAGGCCCCCCCGGCGAAGAATTGTCTACGGTATATTAAAAGGCGCCCGGTCGAACACCAGTTTCAGCCCGAGTTTATTATAACATCCTGTCAGCATTTTTCCATCGAGATAGGATTTCATCATCTCGGCATGGCATCGTTCGACCTTGAACCCGTAATCGGCAGCCTGCGTGACGGACTTGTCGATATACCTTTCGGCCAGGGCCTTTCTGCCCTCGAGAAGCGCGACCTCTCCGATGCCGAGCATGCAATAGATGAGTCCCCTCGGGTCCTTCGTCTTTTTGAAAAGGTCCCGGGCGATCCTGAAATAGTATCGTGCCTTATCATATTCTCCCAGCATCTTGTGGGTGGTCCCCATGCTCCAAAGCGTATAGGAATAGCTGACCCTGTCGCCGATTTTCTTGTAAAGCGCAGAGGCGCGGGAGAAATTCGACAGAGCTTTTTTGTATTCGCCAAGCATCCGGTACGCGTTCCCTGTCCCGCAATATGAATAGGCGGTCCCGAATATGTCCTTCAGTTCCGAAAACAGCTTGTTGGCGTCCCTGTAGTATGCGAGGGATTCCGGGAAGAGGCCCGCGATACGATGGGTGCCCCCGAGGCCGCAGAGGCAGTATCCGACGGACGGTTTGAGCCTCAATTGTCTGAATATCTTCAGCGCCGCTTTATATTCGCGTATCGCCTCAGGAATGTCTCCCTTGATACGAAGGGTGCCTGCTATGGCCCACAACGAAAAGGCAACCGCCTGCCTGTCATTTTCTTTCTTGTAAAAGGTCAGGGCCTTTTTTAATGCTGTAAGCGCGTTTTTCCAGTCGCCTTTTCCCCTCAAGGACAGTCCTATGTTCGTTTCCGCGTCCGCGACGGCCGTCATGTCGCCTATCCGTTTCCCAAGGACGATCGCTTCGGAATAGGACTTCCCGGCGAGATCGTAGTTGCCGATCATCCTGTGCACATCGCCTATCGAAAGCCTGCAGTCGAGCGCTCCCTGCAGGTCGCCGAGAGACGAGTATCCGCGGAGGGCCTTTCTGAAAAAATCCAGAGACTCCGTGTAGCGGCTCTTTTGCCTCAGCGACTCGGCCTTTTCAAAGTGTCGTCGTATTTCCGAGCAGTCCATTCAGGTTCTCCATGGTCGAGGCGTAATTGCCTGATTTAAAAAAGGCGGACCCCATCACGAGGATGTCCGCGCCGGCCGCGGAGATCTCCTTTGCATTCCCCGGCTTCACGCCGCCGTCAACTTCAATGAGCAGGGGATATCCCGCATCCGAGATCGTTTTCCGGAGCAGTCTGAGTTTATCCAGTGTGCCGGCAATGACCTCCTGCCCGCCGAACCCCGGGTTGACCGACATAATAAGGACGACATCGACGTCTGCAAGTATATTGTCGAGTGTCCAAACCGGTGTGGCCGGGTTTATAGAAACCCCAGCTTTTATCCCGCCTTCCTTTATAGCCTGGACCGACCTGTGAAGATGGACTGCTGCCTCGAAATGCACAGTCAGAATGTCCGCGCCGGCTGAGATGAAATCTTTAAGATATCTGTCGGGGTCCTCTATCATCAAATGCACGTCCAGGGGGAGCCGCGTGATTTTCCGTATCGATTCGACGACGGGAGGTCCGATGGTTATGTTCGGTACGAAATGACCGTCCATGACATCGATGTGAAGGAGGTGGGCGCCCGCATCTTCCGCTGCCTTTATCTCTTCCCCTAACCTTGTGAAGTCGGCAGAGAGTATGGATGGAGCTATCTTGATCATTGAGAATTCCCTTCCTTTAGTTCGAGATAAACCTTCTCGCCGGCCTTGAGGAGCATCCCCGGCTTCGGCTTCTGGGCCTTTACGAAATCTCCCGTGCCCTTCGTCTCGACCAGCAGGCCGATTTTCTGGGCCGTTTCCTTTGCCTCATCGAGACTCTTTCCCTGGAAATCAGGACAGTAATACGTTAACTCATGGGGCCCGGCACTGACAAGCACGGTGATCGGCCCGTCGAGCCTCTCGTCCGGCTCCGGGCTTTGTGCGACTACCTTTCCTTTTTCGACCGAGTCGGAGTGAACGTTTATTACTTTTCCTATTCTCAGTCCCTTCTGGACCAGCATCCCCTGTGCATCTCCGAGCGTCTCATTCACCAGGAGGGGAACCGAGTAGACCTTAGGCCCTTTGCTGACCGCGACCTTGATCGCCCTCTTTTCTTTCACCTTATTTCCCGCGGGGACATCCTGTCTGAGTATCTTTCCGCTCATGACAGTTGAGTCGTAGTCCTCACCTTCAATCTTAAGGTAAAGACCGGCTTTACTGAGGGCCTCATTTGCTTCAACGAGCGACATGTTCGTCAGTGAAGGGACTTCTACGGTCCTGCTGAAACTAAGCATCTTGAACGTGATGTAGCCGAACGTAAGCCCCAGCAGCACAAAGATCGCGAAGAAGAGGGGGACCCTGATGAAGCTGTTCATTTTTTTCTGCAAAGCGCCACCCCGAAGAAACCATCCATGTTGTGCAGGTGCGGATATGTTCTCAACAAGCCATCATGCATAAAACTTTTCAAAAATTGTGCCTCAGCATCTATAATACGGAATTCCTTCGAGGTCTTCAAGAATTCATTTATGACCTGCTCCCCCTCCTCCGGTTCCATCGAGCATACTGAATAGACCAGTCTGCCGCCTTCTCTCAAGAACCCTGATACTGCGTGAAGCAGGTGTATCTGCTTTGTCCTGTATCCTTCAAAGTCTTTTGCCTTCCGCCGGTATTTTATGTCAGGGTTACGTCTTATAACCCCTGTGGCGGAACATGGCGCATCGAGGAGCACCCTGTCGAAAGGTCCTGCCCCGCGGAGTTCGGTGACATCCTGATTGATTATTATTACCGACTTTATCCCGAGTGCCCCGATATTGTCACGGAGCATGTCCATCCTTTTGTCGTCTTTCTCAACCGCGGTGATTTCGCCCGTATCCCGCATAAGCTGCGCGATGTGCGTGGCCTTACCTCCCGGCGCGGCACAGGCGTCCAGGACCTTCTCTCCGGGTTTCGGACCGAGGAGATATGAGATAATCTGGGACGCCTCGTCCTGGACCGCGAAAAGGCCATGGGCAAAGGCCAGCTCAGTGTGGCTGCGGACATGCTTCAGCGTAATGCCGTCCGGAGAAAATTCGGTCGGCGCAGCCTCGACTTCATGTGCGGCAAGGAGCTTAATAAGGTCCTGCCGCGTAGTCCTAAGGGTGTTTACTCTTATAGTCATCGGGGGTACCCTGTTGTTCGCCTCGGCAAGCTGGAGCGCCCCCTCTTCACCGAACCCGCGTATCCATCTCTTGACGAGCCATTTAGGATGGGAAGTGTTTACTGCTATGTTCGATACCGGGTCTTCCAGCGGAAGAGGCGGAGTAAAACGATCTCTCTGCCTGAGTACGTTCCTCAGCACCGCGTTGACTAAAGACGGTTTGCCGTAGCGGGAAGAGGATTTCTCCATCTCGACCGATTCACTGACGACCGCCCAGTCAGGGACCCTCATGAAATATAATTGGTACAGGGAGGCCCTGAGGTTGTTAAGCGTGAAATCCCCGGCCTTGGCCGGATTCTTCAGGAAATGGCCCAATATCCAGTCGAGGGTGTCCCTGTACCTGAGCACCCCGTAAACGATCTCCATCACGAACGACCTGTCCCGCTTGTCGAGATGCTGCGAGAATTCGTCGACGGCATGTTTCGGCCTCACATCTCTTGAGAGGATATCGATGAGGGCCCTTACGGCCGATGAGCGGGTATCTGACACGGACGGATTACTAAGACTCCTCTTTGACGACTGAGGTTATCTTCAGCCTGCCGTCTTCTACCGCGAAATCCGCGCGGAGGCGCTGAGTGATTTTTTTGACCGTGGTGCTCTTCCTGGGGCTGAAGTCTACCTCCCATATAACGGTCGCGCTTGCACCGGCAGGGCCGGTCCGGAGGCCTTCGATTCTGTAGGTGAGCGACTTGTAATCGACCTTTTCCCACTGCTCGACGATGTTCTCCTTTTTCTCTCTCGATGCAAGATAGCCCTTTGAATACCTCGACCTCCAGAGTGCAAGGTCTTTTCTGAGGTTCGCCGTCCTTATGTCGTCGAGCAGGCCGTCGATGTCGCGTTCGCCGATCACCGTGAGGTTCTCCGCCTTGGTTTCCGACCGGAAGCCCGCCCACCGGCCCGATGGCAGATTCGGCACATAGGTGTAAATCAGTAAGGCGGAAATGATCGCAACAGCGGCAATGGCCGGGACAAGGACGATCGGTCTGAGCGTATCCATCAGCCTGAGCGCGGCGGGAGACTTCTTCCCGTCAATGACGTCGAGAATCAGTTTCTTAGTCCTTAATTCCGATGAGAGCATCCTGAAATAACGGCCTCTTTCGTTCATGAGTCCTAACACACCCGGCTTTTCGAGTTTCCCGATTTCCGTTTCCAGGGCCGGGATATCATCGCCTAATTTCATTTTCAGGTTATCGAGCGTCATCTCGATCCGGGTTATTTTTTTTATGAGCTCGTCGATGGCGGTCTCGGCCTTTCCGGCCGCGGCGACAAGGTCGGGATATCCGGGGCCTTCGTTTTCCTGTATCCCGGCGAGAGACTTCTCCTTTTTTTCCAGTCTCCTTTTGAGCTGACCTATCTCCAGGAGGAGGGTGTAAACGAATTTATTTTCGATGTCCACCCTGAGAGAGTCTATTTTAATATCTTCGATCTTTTCATCGGTGACGGCAGGCTCGGGCTGTTCATCCGTTTCTTTTTTAAAGTCTACCATCTGAGCGGCAGGTCCCTCCGGTCCGGCCTCAAAAGGTTCAAGCATGGCCGAGCACGTCTCGCAGTATATCTGATCGAAGGGAAAACGCTTCCCGCATTTCGGACACTTCATAAAGATGTTGGGGGTCTCTCCCATGGTCACATCGGACTGATGTCTTCGGGGGGAGAAGAAGGTTTACGGCCCTTGTCGTGTCTCCTGTCGCTCCTCGGTTTCTTTTCAATCTTCGGCAGCGTCTCAGGCTCCGCAGGCTTTATATCGGTCTTGCGCAGCGTCTCCGCCACCGGCTGTTGCAGAGGCTGGGGTGTCGGGGGTTTTTCACGTTTGGCGATATTGGCCAGCAAAGGCCCGAATATCTTAGAGAGAAGCTCTCTTTGAGCATTCGGATCTATCGGACCGCCCTTATAAGCAAAGTCCGCGGCCTGCCAGAAAAGCAGACGGGAATCTTTTGTAGAGACAAGCTGCACTATGATTTCGCCGCGGCCTTCTCCCGTGATGAGAACTCCGTTCAGCACCGCATCCGACCGGAGAGAGCGGCCGAGGGTTACAAGTGCTTCGCGTCTGTTGTCGGGTCCCAAAGTGGAGAGGTCGGTTCCGCCTGCTGTGACCACTGAAAGCCCGGGGACTGACAGTGTTTCCTCCGCCAACCCCTTCCAGTTGTTACTATCACCGAAAAAGGTCGCTACTGCCACTGAATGGACTTCTTCAATAAGGTCCCTTTCCATGAGCGGCAGGCTGTTTTTTTGTTCTCCGGCGGTGAACTGCGTCGATGCGCATGCATGAAGCAGGAGCAAGGGCAGGACGGAGTTTACGAATAAGAGCTTTCTAAGATGTGATAACGGTTTCATGTCGGTCATAAAAGAAATAACATATAAAATAATGCCACTCTTTCAAAGAAATTGCAATGTAAGCTCCGGAATCTCAATCCGCCATCAAGAATAGCGATGATGCCGGAGGACAGCATTCTCTCTCATATCCGGGCGCGGGTTTTGTCGACCGGCGCAGAGGAAATGTTTTATACTAAAAATATGGCAGTAATGGATATCAGGAAATACCCGGACAGGGTATTGAAGCAGAAGGCCTCACCCGTCACGACCCTCGACGGGGATCTGCAGAAGCTCATAGACGACATGATCGAGACGATGTATGCCGCCCCCGGTGTCGGGCTTGCCGCCCCTCAGGTTGGGGTGTCGAAGAGGCTGGCGGTTATAGATATAAGCACCAAGGGGACCGAAATGCCCTTGCTGGTCCTCATCAATCCTGTTTTTCTGCTTAAGGAAGGTTCTATAGAATTCGAGGAGGGATGCCTGAGTCTCCCCGAGTACACCGCGAAGATCGAAAGGGCCGAAAAGGTCGTGGTCCGCACGGCGGACAGAAAAGGCAAGGAGTTCGAGATAGAGGCGGAGGGGCTCCTCGCGATCGCGCTCCAGCATGAGATAGACCATCTCGACGGTCTCCTGCTGATAGACAGGATCAGCCCGATAAAAAGGGAATTTTTCAAAAAACGATATCAGAAGAAAATCAAGTCAGGGAAATAGGACCTTGCGGATCGTTTTTTTCGGAACCCCTGATTTCGCCGTCCCATCTCTCAAGGCGCTTCTGGATTCCGGACACGATGTCGTTGCCGTAGTTACTCAGCCGGACAAGGTAAAAGGGCGCGGCCGCCTTCTGTCACAGCCTCCTGTTAAAGAGCTTGCCCTGTTGAACGGTATCCCTGTCTTACAACCCCGAAATATCAGGACCGATTCTTTTTGTGAAGAGTTGTCCCTGCTCAAGCCCGAGGCGATTGCGGTCGTCGCCTATGGAAAGATCGTCCCTCCCGCGGTTTTGAAACTTCCGCCTCTGGGCTGCGTCAATGTCCACGCCTCGCTTCTTCCCGCATACCGTGGGGCCGCGCCGATCCAATGGGCGATCATCAGCGGGGAGAGAAGGACAGGCATCACCACAATGCTTATGGACGAGGGCCTCGATACAGGGGATATCCTACTCCAGAATGAGACCCAGATACTCGATGAGGACAATGGCCTTACCCTCAGCAAAAGGCTCTCTGAGATGGGCGCCTCTCTCCTGCCCGAGACACTTGAGGGTTTGAAGACAGGTACAGTGAACCCGAGACCCCAGACCGGCGAACCGAGTTTTGCCCCGCCGCTTAAAAAGGATGACGGCAAAATAGACTGGTCTTTGCCGGCCGGGAGGATATTCGATCTGATACGGGGGACCTATCCATGGCCGGGCGCTTATTGTTATCTTAAGGGAAGCCGGCTTGTAGTCCTGCGGGCGAAGGTTCCGGACTACGAAAAGACCGGTATACCCGGAAGGATAGAGATGATCGGGCCCGAAGGCGTCCTTGTCTCGACAGGCAGAGGGATTTTGTCTATCATGGAGGTGAGGCCTGAAGGAAGGAATTCCATGCCGGCGGAGTCCTTTATGCACGGCCGGCGGCTGAAAGAGGGGGCCTTTTTCGATGGTTAACAAAACGCTCAGAGGACTGGTCCTTAAAGTGCTTTATCCTTTTCTTATGTTTCTAGGCGCCTTTTTCAAGAAGAGGAAGGAGGGCTTCCAGCGTTTCGTGATCTCCCTCAACAACAGACTTATCCGTAGACAGAAGTTCAGGACGAAAAAGATACTTCTCCTGCTCCCGCACTGCCTGCAGATAGACAAATGCACGATCAGACTTACCCATAATATCAATAACTGCGAACGATGCGGGAGATGCGAGATACGGGACCTTATAGGGATCGCCGAAGAAAACGGCCTTGATCTTTTCGTTGCGACGGGAGGCACCATCGCCAGGAAGATCGTGATGGAGGCCAGGCCGGAGGCGATTATTGCTGTGGCGTGCGAACGCGATCTATCGAGCGGGCTTGTAGATACCTTTCCCCTCCCTGTCATGGGCATCTCCAACGAGCGGCCGTTCGGTCCGTGCTTCAATACACGCGTCGACCTCGAGAAGGTGAAAGAGGCGATACGGTTCTTCAGCGGAAACTGAGCCTACTACTAAACCCGCCGCCTATATGCCTGTCTTCCTGAGGGGCCGAAATATTTTTGGATGCTCGATGACACAATTATCGGCGACGAGGAAATTGTTTCCTCCATCTCCTCTATGAAGCGGGAGATCATTTTACAAAAGGATGGAGGGCGTTTTTGGTCTTGACCCAGTCAGAAAGGAGTTTATGAAAGGCATACCAGTCAAAGAAGGCCTGCTCATCGCCGAGTTCGCCGGCTTCAAATTTCCTGAGAAAGGTCTTCGTATCTGTCCGATACTTCTTCTCGAATTCCTTTACCTGCTTCTTATAAAAGCTTATCGCCTTCGAACAGATAGTGTATTCCCTTTCAAGAGACTCCCTGACTTCAGCAGTAATTGGCATGCAGAATCACCTCCTTATTCCACTTGTCTTAGATTAGCAGACGGGTATGGATTTATCAACGGACGGAGCATCAGCATTTTCCGAAAGAAAGCAGTTCAGTTTTTCTGAAAGCCGCACGCTGATGGCTGAAAGCCGTTTTATTATTAAGCTGATAGTGAGCGCTGACGGCGGGTTTGCAAGAGCTCTGCTGGGCATATGGCGAAATCATCAGCCGTGTTGGTGAATTAACCATGAAGTAAGCTCTGCTCTATAAGTATCAAGTCACTGCAAGTCTATAAAGTGCCTTCTTTTTACCCCTCAAATCCTTTCTATACGCGATTTAGATATCTTCGGCTTTATTAATTACAAAAAGTTGCAGAAGACGGTATAAAAATTGCTGCTAAAAATAGCACGTTATTCACTGTTTGCATTACGGATTACCGGGAGGGAAGTCAAAATTGATGACGCATGGAGGGGTCGTTTGTGGAATCGGGCTTGGTCTTTTTTTCTATTATCGCCTTATAGGTCAATCTTTAAGCCAGCTCTTGCGAAATTTTTCATATGGCGTAAAGGAGGTCGCTTCCCGCTCCGCTTTAAGAAGGTCATTTGCATCTTCAAGGTCTTCAAGCGATTCAAGCATCTGCTCGTACTCTTTCAGATCGAGAACGACCGCCTTTTGTGGCCTTTTTCATCAACAAGATATTTGGGTTTTGAGGGTGTTTGGTCAATTGTTTTACGTTGTCGGGATGTTGTTTGAGATATTTGGGAAGATTCTTGACTTCCACTTCAAGCATAGCAGAAGCCTCTACCATCATAAGACGGTGCGTAGCTTCTTGGATTATAGCAGTTGAGGTAATGCCATGAATTTCAGAATTCTCGACCCTGAAAAGAAAGTCAGAGCAGGATTTATTGAACTCCGAGCCTTCAGAGAAGTGGTAGACAAATATGTTTGCGTCGATGAAAACTTTCGAGCCAGTTTCTATCTCATAAAGAAACAAGCCCTATGCCTCTTCGGAAAGGAACTCAGGCTCAAGGGCGATTGTATCCACAGCCTCTCTGTTTTTTGCGGGTATTATACCGCTGGTCGCCTTTGCTGTGCTTTGAGCTTCCTCCACAATAAGATGCACTTTTGCGTGCTCCTTTATATCAATGGCAGATATAGGCTTAAAAACACCATTTTCATAGATAGCTTCAATCGTTTTCGGCATTATGCACCTCCATGCTCTAAAGATAGCATAAGGGGAATATATGAATCAACGGGCGGGAAGGAGAAAAGTTTCAGGTTTTCAGTTTCTTGAAAACTACGGAAAGGATTTTGTGGATGAGGGTGATTTCTTTTATATTCAGGGTCCTTAGAAAGGCGGTAAGTTTGGAGAGTTCTCTTTCAAAAGCCTTGTTTTTGGATGGCAGGTTATTGAAGTCAAAGAAGGATTTCACTGGAAAAATTGAAACTATTCTTATGAGTGCTCATTTAGTAGATTTAGACTTTTGCTTCGGTCGTTCCGAAAGGCCTCGGGCCTCGATGCCCTCCAAAAGGAGTTTTCTGGCCATCCAGGCAAGGGTCCTGTCGTCTTCTTTCGCGAGGGCTTGTATGAACTGCAAAACTTATAATACAGGATTAACCCATCTTCCGCAGTTTGAGATTTAAAAACTCATAAAGTCAGGCAGTTACGCTTCAAACTATGTGATTTTCTCCACTACATTTTCAATTATCTTGGGTCTGTTGGGCAGAAGTATTTTCATCCTCTGAAGGAGAACCTTCA
>OBEQ011103381.1_pt1 | contig 51947 bp, 42 predicted proteins | sample 1670901 | NCBI WGS metagenome assembly OBEQ01 (sample SAMEA104232315, study PRJEB22302) | groundwater metagenome | biome: forest; feature: aquifer; material: groundwater | place: USA | collected 2011-08-07 | depth 5.4 m
ACATTGCTGAGTGCGCTGCTCGCCGACCCGACGGGCCCGGCGTCGGCCGCTCAACCCGCATCGTCCAGCACCCGCTCGTCCGTGGACTTCCTCTATCAGATCGCGCGCGAGTACCGCCGCACCGGCCAGTACGAAGAGGCGGCGCAGGCGTTGCGTAAAGTACTCCTCGTCGATCCCAACCATCGGGGCGTCCAGCGGGAGCTCGACGAGATTGACGCCATCCTGCGCACTCAGCGCGAGCAGGTCATGGATCAGACGCTGGTCGAGATGCAGAACCAGCTCCACCAGCGCGAGGCCCTGCCGTCGGGCCGGGGCGGTTTCGAGGAGGCGGACCAGCGCGCGCTTGAGCGGTTCCGCTCAGAAAGCGAGGCGCTGACGCGCCGGCTCGTGCCAGGTGCCGTGCCGGGCCGGCATTCACCGGTGCGTCCGCCGAAGCTCGCCCCCGTTGTACGAGCGCCTGACGCATCAGTCAACGGGGTGCGGTGGTTCTACGTCTTCGGGCGAGGCGGCAAGGCGGACTACGGGGCGCTGCCCAACGCGCACATCACCTTCGTGGAGGTCCCGCGGACCCAGGAGGCGGCGGTGCGTCTCCGGGTGCTGGACGCCGACACCCGCGAGCAGCACGATGAGATGGTTGGCGGCTGGAACACCTCCACCGCCTTCCGCGTGTACGGCGGCTCAACGCTGCTCGATATGCGCGTCATCGGTCCGGAGTCGCCCGACGGGACGGTGGTGGACTTCGGCCCCTACCTCCCGGAGCAGGGGGAGGTGAAGGGCGACCAAGCCATCTTCCGCATCGAGGCGGAGGGCCTCGACGGCGACGACAACAACCTCTTTGCCTACGAAGTCAGCCCCCCCACGGCACAGGTCTTCTCCTTCCAGCCCGCCATCCGGCTCGCCAACGATGCGAACACCCAGATGCGGTTCTTCCCGGCGATCCCCGCCGGCACGACGCGGGTCACCGAGTCGAACTACGACCTCGACGCCGACGGCGGACGGATCTCGCTGACCCGCCGGACGCCGGAGGGCAAGCCCGCCGGCACCGTCCCGCTGGTCGGCTCCGGCAGCGAGTCCTGGGCGACGACAGAGGTGGCGGTCCCCCCCGGGACCGATCGCGCCCGGTGGACCTACCGCGTGACGAAGGGCACCCAGCGTAACGCCAACATGGCCTTCCAGATGACGGACCAGCAGGGACAGTCGCTGCCCATCTATACCACGAAGGGGCACACCGGCGGCTTCACCCGGCCCACGGAGTTTGGCGTGCCCGGCCAGTCCTGCAACGCGTTCACATTCGACGGGTCGTCCTCGTCCGATCCCGACAACGACGCGTTGACCTACCGCTGGGACTTCGGCGACGGACAGACGGCGGACGGGATGCGGGTGGCGCACGTCTACGAGAAGGCCGGCGAGTACCGCGTGATGCTCGACGTGACGGATGGCTCCTCGCTGCCCTGCGGGGTGTCCCGCGTCGAGCAGATCGTGCATGTGAACACCCCGCCCACGGCAGTGCTCGAGGCCCCGGCCGCTGCGTGCGCCGCCAGTAGCGTCCGCTTCAGCGCGGCCAAGTCGAGCGACTCGCCCAGCGAGACGCTGCGCTACCGCTGGGAGTTCGGCGACGGTGCGACCGCGGAGGGTGCCGACGTGACACACGCCTTCGTGACGGGCGGCCGCTACCTGGTGCAGCTCACCGTGGATGACGGGCGGGGGACCTCGTGCTCCACCGACCGCGTGACGACGATGGTGAAGGTGAACAGCCCGCCCACGGTATCGGTCGAGCCGGAAGGGGCGATGTGCGCCGCTGCCGGCGAGCCGCTCGCCGTCGTGCTGAGCGCCATTGGTTCGAGCGACCCGGATCTGGATACGCTCTCCTACCGCTGGGACTTCGGCGACGGGACCACGGGCGAGGGCTCGTGGGCGTCGCACGTGTATCCGCGCGGCGGTCGGTACACCGCGACGGTGACGGCGGATGACGGGACTGGCGCTGCCTGCTCGACCGCGACGGCGTCCGTATCGGTGCGCGTCAACCGCGCGCCACACGTGTCGGTGAGCCCGATCGTGCGCGGCTGCGCCGAGGAGCCAGTGAGCTTCGACGCGAGCCATTCCTCGGACCCGGATGGCGACACGCTCACCTACCGCTGGGACTTCGGCGGTAGCGAGCGCGGGGACGGGGCGGTCGTCCAGCACCGCTACGTGCACTGCGGCGACTACCCCGTGACGGTGACGGTGGATGACGGCAGCGGCATGAGCTGCGGCACCGTCAGTGCCTCGCTGACGGCGGACGTCAACGCCCCGCCCGTCGCCCGCATGCTCATCCACGGCGAGAACGCGTCCTCGTCGCTTTCGCCAGGCGATCGGTAACCGAACCCATTGCTCTCTCCGGCGCCGTGTCGTAGAATGATGTGGTCATGGAAGATCGTCGGCGGTTCGTGCGGATCCAGGCTTGGTTGACCGCCTCCTACCAGGTGGTCAGGGAGAGCAAGCCGCTAGAGTCGATCACCCGGAGCACCAGTGCCGGCGGCATCGGGTTCTTCACCAAGTCACGCCTGGCCCCAGGGACCATTCTCGAAGTCACCCTTGAGTTCCCCGACCGGCAGCGGACTGTGCGCTTTACGGGTGAAGTGCGCTGGAGCGGCCCGCTCCTCCTCGGGGGCCAGTCGCCCAACCCGCTGCGCGCGTTCGAGACTGGCATCCGGTTCCTCCGCATCTCCCCGGAGGATCAGGTGTTCCTCCTGAGCTACGCCCCGGACCGGCCGGCCGACGGGCCGGCCGCGGCACCGCATGCGGCTGCTTGAAACCATCGGGATGGTTGCCGCGGCGGCGATGCCGCTGTGGAACATTCCGCTCATCCTGCGCATCGAGCGCCGCCGCTCCTCCGCGGATATCAGCCTGGCTTGGGTGCTGGGCGTGTGGGTCTGCGTCCTTCTCATGTCGCCCGCCGCGGTGCGCTCGTCCGATCCCGCCTTCCGGATCTTCGGTTGGATGAACCTCGCGCTCTTCACCGGGGTCGTGGTCCAGGTGCTCCGCTTCCGCGACAAGCGTGCCTCCTAACTTCCTCCCTATGACTTCCTGAATTTTCGTGCCCCTCGGGCAAAAAGGCGCTAACATATGTATTTTAGACGGCCTGCTCATCGCTATCCTGAGGCTCTGCCTGAGGTGGCTAAACCATGCGCACACGCGGTACACCACAACCGATCCTGCGACTCGTCCCGCCGTCAACGGGACTCGTCCCTCGACTTGGCTCGCGATCCCGCCCGCCCCGGCCTCCGTCTCTGTGGCCGGAGGGCCGGGGAGCGAGTAGAGCGAGTCGAGGGACTCGGGATTCCGTGGTTCGACTCGGTCCCCTCGCTCACCACGTCCCGCCCGCCCCGGCCTCCGTCTCTGTGGCCGGAGGGCCGGGGAGCGAGCAGAGCGAGTCGAGGGATGCCCGCCGGGCCTACCCGCCGGGCTCCACCGGCCTCTATGACCCGGCGTACGAGCACGACGCCTGCGGCACGGGCTTTGTCGCGTCCATTGATGGCCTCGCCAGCCACGCCATTGTGCGCTCGGCGATCCAGTGCGTGTGCAACGTCACCCATCGGGGTGCGGTCTCGGCTGATGCCAAAACCGGCGACGGGGCCGGCCTCCTCACCCAGATTCCCCTCCCGCTCTTCGCCAAGGCGCTGAAGCAGCTCAAGGCGGAGCCCGCAGTACCCGGCGACCTGGCGGTGGGCGTGATCTTCCTCCCGCGGGACGAGTGCCTCCGCACCGCGGCCGAGCGGCATGTCGAGCAGATGGTCACGGCCTCCAAGCTTACGCTGATCGGCTGGCGCGAGGTGCCCGTGGACCCGTCGGTCCTCGGCGACAAGGCGCTCGAGACGCAGCCCGTCATCCGCCATCTCCTGATCCGCCGCCCCGCATCGGTGCCGGCGGCCGAGTTCGATCGGCGGCTGTTCCTCACGCGCCGGCGCATCGAACACGGGTGGGCGCGTGAGCGCCTGGGCGGCTGCTACATCCCCTCGTTCTCCTCACGGACCATCGTGTACAAGGGGCTGTTCGTGGCGCCGCAGCTCTCCCACTTCTACCGCGACCTCTCGGACCCGGACTACACCTCAGCGATCGCGGTGTTCCACCAGCGCTACTCGACGAACACGTTCCCGAACTGGTTCCTCGCCCAGCCCTTCCGCTTCCTCGGCCACAACGGCGAGATCAACACCCTGAAGGGCAACCGCAACTGGATGGCCGCGCGCGAGGCGGAGCTTTCCTCGACGCGTTGGGGCGCTGAGCTGCGGGAGCTCTTCCCGATCGTCCAGCCGGGCGGCTCCGACTCGATGAGCCTCGACAACGTGCTGGAGCTGTTCGTCATGTCGGGCCGGGACATCCTCCAGTCGATGATGATGCTCGTCCCCGACGCGTGGCAGGGCATGCGGGACATCGACATCGACCCGCAGGTGCGCGCGTTCTACCAGTACCACGCGACGCTGATGGAGCCGTGGGACGGGCCGGCCGCGCTGACCTTTACCGATGGCGTCATCGTCGGCGCCACGCTCGACCGCAACGGCCTGCGCCCGGCGCGCTACTGGGTGACCAAGGACCGTACCGTCATCATGGCCTCGGAGGTCGGCGTGGTGGAGGTGGACCCCGCGCACATCGTCGAGAAGGGGCGCCTCGGCCCCGGCCACGTCTTTGCCGTGGACACCTCGCGCAAGCGACTGCTCCGCAACGAGGAGATCAAGCGCGAGTACGCCGCGGTAGCGCCCTACGCCGAGTGGGTGGAGCAGAGCACCGTGCCGCTTTCGCAGATCGTCAACGGCCACATCGCCGACGAGGTCAACGTCGAACCCGCCTCGCTCACGCGCCACCAGCTCGCCTTCGGGATCACCGAGGAAGAGGTGCAGATGGTGATCGAGCCGATGGCGAAGACCGGCAAGGAGCCGATCTGGTCCATGGGCGACGACGCGCCGCTCTCAGTCCTCTCGACCAAGCCCAAGCCGCTCTTCACCTACTTCAAACAGCTCTTCGCCCAGGTGACGAACCCGCCGATCGACCCGATCCGCGAGGAGCTGGTCATGTCGCTCAATACGCTCCTCGGCGCGCGGCCCAACCCGCTGGAGACCGGCCCGGCGCCGAAGCGGATGCTGCGCACGGCGAGCCCGCTCCTGTTCCCGCAGGAGCTGGCCGCCCTCCGCTCGCTGCGCCAGCGGGACCTGAAGTCGGCGACGCTGTCCGCGCTCTTCGAGACGGCCGGCGGCCCGGCCGCGCTGCGCAGCGCCGTGAAGCGGCTGCGCGAGCAGGCGGTGAAGGCGGTGGACGCCGGCGTGACGATCCTCATCCTCAGCGACCATGAGCTTGGCCCGTCGCAGGCGCCCATCCCGTCGCTCTTGGCGACCGCGGCGGTCCACCACCACCTCATCCGCACCGGCCGCCGCATGAAGGTCTCGCTCGTGGTGGAGACCGGCGAGGCGCACGAGGTGCACCAGATCGCCTGCCTGATCGGCTATGGCGCCTCGGCGGTGTATCCCTACCTGGCCTACCAGACCATCAAGGCGCTGCAGGACGCTGGCCGGCTGGGCGACGAGACATTCGACCAATCACTCGTGCAGTTCCGGAAGGCGGTGGACCAGGGCGTGCTCAAGATCATGTCGAAGATGGGCATCTCGACGGTGGGCAGCTACCGCGGCGCCCAGATCTTCGAGGCGCTGGGCATCGCCAGGGAACTCATCGATGAGTGCTTCCCCGGGACGCCCTCCCGGATCGGGGGCGTGACCTACGAGCACATCGCCGCGGAGGTCCTCGCGTGGCACCGGCGCGCCTACGAGGCCTCGGCACCGCTGCACCTCGACGCGGGCGGCTTCTACAAGTACCGGCGCGACGGCGAGTACCACGCCTTCAACCCCGAGATGGTCCGTTACCTCCAGCAGTCCATCAAGGTCGGCGACTACGACTCGTACAAGAAGTTCGCCGCCTCCGTCAACACCCGGCCGCCGACGGCGCTGCGCGACCTACTCGAAGTCAAGCCGCTCGGCCCGGCCGTGCCACTTGAGGAAGTGGAGCCGGTCGAGGCCATCACGCGGCGCTTCGCCACGGCCAGCATTTCCTACGGCGCGCTCTCGCTCGAGGCCCACCAGACGATCGCCATCGCCATGAACCGCATCGGCGGCAAGTCCGGCTCGGGCGAGGGAGGGGAAGACCCGTCCCGCTACCACCCCACCGACCCGATGATGAACCGCAACTCGTCGATCAAGCAGGTGGCCTCGGGCCGGTTCGGCGTGACGCCGGAGTACCTCATGTCGGCGAATGAGCTTGAGATCAAGATGGCGCAGGGCTCCAAGCCCGGCGAGGGCGGCCAGCTGCCCGGCTACAAGGTCTCCGACGACATCGCGCGGGTGCGCCACACGATTCCCGGCATCTCGCTCATCTCGCCGCCGCCGCACCATGACATCTACTCCATCGAGGACCTGAAGCAGCTTATTTACGATTTGAAGATGATCAACCCCGGGGCGCGGGTGAACGTCAAGCTCGTCTCCGAGGCCGGCGTCGGGACGATCGCCGCAGGCGTGGCGAAGGGCTACGCGGACACGGTGCTCATCTCCGGCCATGACGGCGGCACCGGTGCGAGCCCCCTGAGTTCGATCAAGAACGCCGGGCTGCCGTGGGAGCTGGGCCTGGCCGAGACCCAGCAGACGCTGCGCCTGAACGGGCTGCGTGAGCGGATCCTCGTCCGGACCGACGGCGGCATGAAGACCGGCCGCGATGTGCTGCTGGCGGCGGTCTTCGGCGCGGAGGAGTACGGCTTCGGCACCGCGGCGGTCGTCGCCACCGGCTGCGTCATGACGCGGCAGTGCCACCTCAACACCTGCCCGGTCGGCGTGGCGACGCAGGACCCCAAGCTGCGCGCGCGCTTCGCCGGCACGCCGGAGATGGTGATGAACTATTTCATCTTCGTGGCGCAGGAGCTGCGCGAGTACATGGCCTCGCTCGGCGCGCGCCGGCTGGAGGAGCTCATCGGCCGGACGGACCTCCTGGTTCGCCGCGAGGTCCAGCTCCACGAGAAGGCGGCGACCGTCAACCTCGACTACCTCACGGCGACGGTGGGCGTCGGGCCGCGCGTTCACACCGTGGCGCGCAACGACGAGTACCACCAGCCGCTCGATACCCGGCTCATCAAGGACGCCGCCGCGGCCCTCGCGGGCGGTGCGAAGGTCAAGCTGAGCTACCCCATCCGAAACATCCACCGCACCGTGGGGGCGCGCCTCGCCGGAGAGATCGCGAAGCGCTACGGCGACAAGGGGCTGCCCACAGCGAGCGTGGACGTCTTGCTCACCGGGGTGGCGGGGCAGAGCTTCGGGGCGTTCTGCATGAACGGCATGCGCCTCACGCTCGTCGGCGAGGCCAACGACTACGTCGGCAAGGGGATCGCGGGCGGCGAGATCATCATCCGGCCGCCGGATGAGTCGCCCTTCGTCTGGCACAAGAACACGCTCATCGGGAACCCCTGTCTCTACGGCGCCACCGGCGGCGTCCTGTACGCGGCCGGACGCGCCGGGGAGCGGTTCGCCGTGCGCAACTCTGGGGGCATGGCGGTCGTCGAAGGGTTGGGCGACCACGGCTGCGAGTACATGACGGGCGGCATCGTGCTGGTCCTGGGCGAGACCGGGCGCAACTTCGGCGCCGGCATGACCGGCGGGCGCGTCTATGTGCTCGACCGGGAGCGGCTGTTCGAGAAGCGGGTCAACTTGGAATTGGTGGAGCTGCACCGGCTGGAAGACCAGGAGGACATCGACAATGTCCGGACGCTCCTGGAGCGCCACTTCGTGGCGACCAAGAGCAACCTGGCCCTGGACATCCTGACGAATTGGGACGACACCCAGGAGCTGTTCTGGATGGTGGTCCCGCGGGGTGCGGGCGCCAAGCTGGAGATGGCGGTCAGCGCGAAGGAAGGCTGATTCAAAATGATTCGCAGATTGGAAGAACCGATTTCGCAGATAGAACCCAATCTGCGTAATCTGCTTTTCAAATCTGCGTAATCCTCCTCACCTCTCCACTCCGAGGATGTTGCAATGGTTGTCACAAGTGAACAGGTTCTCAACGCCCTGCGCGCTGTCCAGGACCCTGACCTGAAGCGGGACATCGTCTCGCTCGGGTTTATCAAGGGGCTGACAGTGGAGGGCGGACGCGTCTCGTTCACCATCGAGCTCACCACGCCCGCGTGCCCGGTTCGCGACCTCCTCAAGGAGCAGGCGCGCGAGGCGGTGGCGGCACTGCCCGGGGTCACCGACGTCCAGGTCGCCATGACCGCTCAGGTGCGCTCTGCCCTCAATGCGCAGCCGGGCGGGTTGCTGCCGCCGACCGTCAAGCACGTCATCGCAGTCGCGAGCGGGAAGGGCGGTGTGGGTAAGTCCACCGTGACCGCCAACCTGGCCTTGGCGCTGGCCCGGATGGGCTCACGCGTGGGCGTCATGGACGCGGACGTCTATGGGCCGAGTATTCCCACCATCCTTGGTATCAGTGCTGAGCCTGAGGTGGACGAGCACAACCGCATCAGCCCCATCGTGCAGGAGGGCCTGAAGGTGATCTCGATGGGCTTCTTCATGAAGCCGGAGGAGGCGGTCGTCTGGCGCGGCCCGATGCTCCACAAGACGGTCCAGCAATTCCTCGGCGGTGTCTTGTGGGGCGAGCTCGACTACCTGCTGGTCGATCTGCCGCCGGGGACCGGCGACGTCCAGCTCTCGCTCTGCCAGGCCGTTCCCCTCACCGGGGCGGTCATCGTTTCGACGCCGCAGGACGTGGCGCTTAACGTCGCCCAGAAGGCGATCGTGATGTTCCGCAAGCTCAACGTCCCCATCCTGGGCGTCATCGAGAACATGAGCCACTATGTCTGCGCCCACTGCGGCACGCGCGATGACATCTTCGGCACCGGCGGGGCCCGGGCGATTGCGGAGCGGCTGCAGCTGCCCTTCCTCGGCGAGATTCCGCTCGCCACACCGATTCGGGCGAGTGCCGACGCGGGGCGTCCCATCGTGCTGAGCCAGCCGGACTCAGCCGAGGCCAAGGCCTTTACGGCGGCTGCCGAGCAGCTTGCCGCTCAGGTGAGCATCCGCGCGATGGCGAACGAAGTGTCGCAGGTCAAGGTAACGTTCTAGCGGCAGGTGACCGGACATGGGGAAGTGTCCGCGGCAAGCCCGGCGAGCGAATCGCGGGCTCAGCCGGTGGCGGCGGACTTCTTTCAGACGACGGCCACCTTGTTCGACGAGCCCGACCGGCGAGGAGTTGGATGGCCGGTCCGCCGCCGCTGGCGTCTCGGAGCCCGCGCTGAGCGAGCGGGCTTGCCGCGGGCACAGAGGATGATGACCGAGCAAGCGAAGTCCATGCCCGCAGAGATCGGGCGGGCGAACCAGCACGACCTGCGCGTGAAATGGCAGGACGGGCATGAGAGCGTCTATCCGGCGCGCGAATTGCGCCTGGCATGCCCGTGCGCGGGCTGTGTCGACGAGATGACCGGTGTGATCAGAGTGATCGGCAGCTCGGTCCCGCAGGACGTGAAGCCGCTGAAGATTGAGCTTGTCGGCCGCTACGCGCTCACCATCCATTGGAGCGACGGACACCATACCGGCATCTACACGTTTGAGTTGTTGAGGAAACTGTGTTCCTGCTGCCGGAGAGATAGCAGGCAGTAGGCAGTTGGCAGTAAGCAGAGGGCAGTAGGCAGCAAACAGCAGGCAGGCGGCAGAACGATAGTAGGCAGTCGGCAGCAGACCGATTGGATGGATGACGAACGGCTGGGCAGTGGTCGACCGGCCTGGCTTAGGAGAAGGAATGGAGGAGGAACGTGGGTTCCAGGTTTTGCTCGAGCGGGTCGAGCAGCAGTATCAGTTGCTCTCCGAAAAGGTCAGCGGCTTGGATCAGAAAGTCGACCGCGGCCTGCAGGACGTTCGGCGCGACATGGACAGAGGGTTTCGCGACCTTCATCGGGGCATCTCGACCCTCGTGAAAGACGTGAAGGAGTTGAAAAACCACAGCCCTGCCAAATAGGTATCGATGGCGGTACGTTATGACAACCTTGATATTAGCCAGTTGACATCTCTGGGCGTACCGCTAGAGACCAGACTACACAGGAGCACATGGAGCACACAGGAGGACAAGAGCACAAGGAGAACGTCCTCAGCTGTAACCCATTGATGTGCAATAATGTTGCAGGCTAAAATTGGCCAGCTATGAGAAGAATGGATACGGTTTCTAGCAGACTTACCTCATGAGTGCTTGGGCATTTGGTCGTTGAAGATTCGAACGAAAACCTCCAATATGCCACACATCACACACCGGCGTCCATCGTACGGACGCCGGTAAGGCGTGTGAAGGTGGGGTGCGGCTGCGCGCAGCCGCAACCCGCCGCCTTTCATAGCGAGGAGGTCCGGATGGGAGCATACGCAGGTGCCAAGGCACAGCAAACAAGGGTCACCATTTTGGATAGGGAATTCCAGGGATGGAAGAAAGAGGTGTGGGATCGACGGCAAGAGCAAGGATGGTCTACCGTTCCGCGGACATTGGGATTGATCTCCCGCTTGATCAGATATCTTTCTGAGAAAGGAGAGGATCTTTCAAGGGTCTATCAGGAGCTGTGGTACCGCGTGAATGACGATGGATTGGTTGAGATCCGTGATGAAAAAGAAATCGCGTTTGCATGTGGCTATGCCCCTGATAGTCGTGGAGTCCGTAGCCTCAAGGATAGGATTCGCCAATTGAAAGACTTGGGTTTCGTAAGGACTGCCAAACGATTTACCCAGGAACACTATTACGTATTCATCCAAAATCCTGAATTGGTAGTCAGGAAAGTAGAGGATAAGGGGAAGTTGCCCGAAGCGTGGGTTTCAGAGTACGAGAAACGGATTGATGAAACAGGAGCCAGGAGGTTGAGAGTTGCCAGTGGGAAGGACGCGAAGAAACCGATCATCCCTCAGTTCCGGCGAAAGTCCCTCTTGGTAAGCACAATAAGCCCAAACTAACAGTCGCTCATCCTGCCTCTAACGCTGAACGCTAGCCCATGAAATATGTGGTCGTTCTTCCTGATGGTGTTGCCGATATTCCGATGAAGGAGCTTGGCGATCGGACGCCGCTCGAGGCGGCGAAGCATCCGAACATGGACTGGATCGCGCGCGAGGGGATCGCGGGCCTGGCCCGGACGATCCCCGAGGGCTTCAAGCCGGGCTCCGACGTCGGGTGCATGAGTGTGTTCGGCTACGATCCCCGGAAGTACTATACCGGGCGCGCCCCGCTCGAAGCCGCGGCGCAGAATATCCCGCTTGGGCCCTCCGACGTGGCCTTCCGCTGCAACACCGTGACGGTCAAGGACGGCGTCCTGGCCGACTACTCCGCGGGCCACATCGACAGCCAGGATTCGGCCGAGCTCATCAAGACCGCCAACGAGCGGCTCGGCAAGTACGGCTTGCGTTTTCATCCGGGCGTCAGCTACCGTCACTTGGCCGTCATCTCCGGCGTCGAGTACGCGAAGACGCAGTGCACGCCGCCGCATGACATCTCCGGCAAAGCCATTGAGGCCTACCTGCCCGCCGGCACCGGATCCGAACTGCTGCGCGAAGTGATGCGCCAGTCCGCAGTCCTCCTCAAGGATCATCCGGTGAACAAGCGGCGGCTCCAGCAGGGCAAGACCCCGGCCACGATGTTCTGGTTCTGGGGGCAGGGGACCGCGGCCGCCTTCCCGCCGTTCCGCCAGCAGTACGGCCTGCGCGGCGGGTGCATTAGTGCTGTGGACATCGTGCGCGGCCTGGGACGGCTCGTCGGCTTCGACATCATCCCGGTGCCGGGGATCACCGGCTACTTCGACACCAACTATCAGGGCAAGGCGGAGTATGCGCTGAAGGCGCTCGATGACCACGACTTCGTCCTCGTCCACGTCGAGCCGACCGACGAGGCCGGCCACATGGGCGACGTGAAGAAGAAGATCCAGGCCATCGAGGACACCGACCGGCTCGTCGTGGGCACCCTGCTCGAAGGGCTCAAGCGCCGCAACGAGCCCTTCGCCATCATGGTGGTGCCCGACCATCCGACGAGCACCGCGCTCAAGACGCACATCGACGATCCGGTGCCCTTCGCGATCTACGCGACGAATATGAAAAAGGGCTGGGTGAGCGCGTATACTGAATCCGCCGTCCGCAACTCGCCTGCGCGGTTCGAACAAGGTTTCGAGCTGATGTCGTTTTTCCTGAAGCAGGGGTTGCCGTAGCACGAGGAGGGTTGATGCGCATCACGGTACGGTCTGGCCGGTTGGGGCAGGTGCGGGGCGCGGTGGCGGTCTTCGCGGCACTGGAGGGCGAAGGGCATCCTGAGCGGCTGCTGCCGCTCTCCTCGGTGGCGCGCGACCGTGAGCTGCTGCGGTTGGTGGTCTCCTCGGGCTTCCGCGGTGCCGCCAACGAGACGCTCATCCTGCCGCGCGGCCGGGGTTGGGTGCTGGTGGTCGGACTGGGCAAGGCCAAGCAGCTTTCGCTCGAGCGCGTGCGCCAGTTCGCTGGCACCGCGGCGCGGGCGGCCCGCGCGCACGGGTTCAAGCATATCGCACTGCCGGCTCTCTCCGAGCGGCCGCTCGGCCCGGTCGCGGCGGTGGCCCAGGCCGCGGTCGAAGGGGTCCTGCTCGGTCTGTACCGCTACGACAAGCTCAGACAACTGCCCAAGTACGAGCGGCAGCGGCACGTGGATGCGGCTACCCTGGTTGTCGAGCGTACTGGCGATGTGGCACCGGCCAAGCGCGCCGTCGAGAAGGCCCAGGTGATCGCAGAGGCGGTCTCGCTCGCGCGCGACCTCATCACCGGCCCGTCCAACATCGTGACGCCGACCTACCTCGCCAACCAGGCGCGGGCCATCGCGCGGCAGCATCGGCTCAAGTGCACCGTCATCCCGTTCGCGCGGCTAAAGCGGATGGGTTTCGGCGGCATCGTCGGTGTCGCCCAAGGCAGCGCGCACCCGGCGCAGTTCATCGTGCTGGAGTATCGGCCCGCCCGTGCGAAGGCGACGTTCGCCTTGTGCGGCAAGGGGATCACGTTCGACTCCGGTGGCATTAGCATCAAGCCCTCGGCGAAGATGGAGCAGATGAAGTACGACATGTCGGGGGCGGCGGCGGTCCTCGGAACGCTGAAGGTGGCATCGACGCTGAAGCTGCCCTACCGCGTCGTCGGGATCATCGCCGCAACCGAGAACATGCCCTCCGGCACCGCGCAGAAGCCCGGCGACGTCCTGAAGACGCTCTCCGGCAAGACGGTCGAGGTGCTCAACACCGATGCCGAAGGCCGCCTGGTCCTGGCGGACTGTCTGCACTACGCCAAGCGCTACAAGCCCGACTGCTGCGTGGATCTTGCCACGCTGACGGGCGCCTGCGTCGTCGCGCTGGGAGGCGAGGCGGTCGGCCTGATGACCAAGGATGAGCGGCTCGCCGCCCGCATCAGCCAGGCGGGCAAGGCGACGTACGAGCGGGTCTGGCGGCTGCCGCTCTGGGATGAGTACGGGCTGGCGATGAAGTCGGACATCGCGGACCTTCGCAACGTGACCAACACCGGCGAGGCCGGCACCATCACCGCGGCGAAGTTCCTCGAGGAGTTCGCCGAGGGGCTGCCGTGGGCGCACCTCGACATCGCCGGCACGGCCTGGATCGAGAAGGACAAGCCGTACATCCCGAAGGGCGCGGTGGGGATCGGCGTCCGCCTGCTCGTGAAATTGATGGAAGATTGGAAATGACCATGCCGAATACAGACGAGGAACTCCGGCGGTTGAAGCAGGCGCTGGAGATCCCGGCCGGCCGGGAGTGGGAGTCGACCGTGCGGTTGCTCCTGCGGCTCATCGGCGAGGATCCGGGTCGCGAGGGGCTGCGGCGGACACCGCTGCGGGTCAAGCAGTCGCTCCAGTACCTGACATCGGGCTACCGGTTGAACCCCGCGAAGATCCTCAACCGTTCTTTCAAGGTCAAGCAGGATGAGATGGTGATCGTGAAGGAGATCGACTTCTTCAGTCTGTGCGAGCACCACCTCCTGCCGTTCTTCGGCAAGTGCCACGTCGCGTACATGCCGGACAAGCGGATCGTTGGCCTGAGCAAGATCCCGCGCCTGGTAGACGCGTTTGCCCGCCGGCTCCAGGTGCAAGAGCGGCTCACCAGCCAGATCGCCGAAGCGCTCAACGAGCACCTGAAGCCGCTCGGAGTGGCGTGCGTCATGGAGGCGGTCCACCTGTGCATGATGATGCGCGGGGTGCAGAAGCAGAACGCCCGCGCCGTGACGAGCTCGATGCTCGGGCTCTTCCGCACCGATGTGAAGACCCGCTCGGAGTTCCTGACCCTCATCCGCTCGGAGCTGGCCTGAGCCATGCCCCTGGCCGGCGGAGCTTCCCAGCTCGGCGTGGTTCTCATCGGCCACGGCTCACCGGCGCTTGACTGTCCGCCCCGGCTCATCGGCGAGCTCATGAGTCTGGAATGGCGGCACGATCACGGCAGCCCGGGTGGGCACGCGCTCACAGGCCGGGCGGCCGAGCTGGACGCCACGATCCGGAACTGGCCGCGCCGGGCGGACAACGACCCGTACAAGCGCGGCCTCGAACGGCTCGCCGAGGCGCTGCGTCCGCTCCTGCCGACGGACCACTTCGTCATCGGGTACAACGAATTTTGCCGCCCGTCGATCCCGGACGCGGTCGGGCAGGTCATCGGCATGGGTGTGACCCGGGTGCTGGTCATGTCCACGATGCTCACGCCGGGCGGCGTCCACTCCGAAGTCGACATTCCCCGCGCGCTGGACGAGCTGCGCCGGGCGCATCCGATGGTGGCCATCGAGTACGTGTGGCCCTTCGACCTCCACCAGGTCGCGGTACTGCTCGCCTCCCACGTCGCGCAGGCCGCCCGATCCCCGTCAGCCGCGGAGAAATACCCGCCGGGCGGGTAAGGTGACGATGGCAAAGCAGTGTGGTAGAATGATCCGATGCACGGACGAATTGTAGACGACCAGAAGCGCGGCCAGATGAGCAGCGACGGCACACCCATGAAACCCCACGGGGAAGCCCGTGGGGTGGAATCCCGCCCGCCCCGGCTCTCGCGAGAGGCGGGCTGGGGAGCGAATCCCGCCGATGGCGGGATGAGTCGAGGGATCACCCAGCGCGAGTTCGCGCAGCAGGGTGCTGTCACCGACGCCATGCGGCGGGTGGCGGAGCGCGAAGGGCTGGACCCCGAGGTGATCCGCGCCGAGATGGCCCGGGGACGGATGATCATCCCGGCCAACAGTCACCACCTTTCGACCAGCCTCGATCCGATGGGCGTCGGCCTCGTGGCCTCCGTCAAGATCAACGCCAACATGGGCAACTCGGCGGTGACGTCCAGCATCGACGAGGAGCTGAAGAAGCTCCACATGGCGGTGCACTACGGCGCGGATACGATCATGGACCTTTCGACGGGCGGCGACATCCCGACCATCCGCCGGGCGATCATCGCGGCCAGCCCGGTGCCGGTCGGCACGGTGCCCATCTACGAAGCGGTCAGCCGCGTGAAGCGCGTCGAGGACCTCACGCCCGAGCTCCTGCTGCAGGTCATCGAGGAGCAGGCGGAGCAGGGCGTGGACTACATGACGATCCATGCGGGCATCCTCATGGAGTATCTGCCGCTCGTGAAGAACCGCCTCACCGGCATCGTCAGCCGCGGCGGCAGCCTGCTCGCGCAATGGATGGCCGCGCACCGCGCCCAGAATCCGCTCTACGAGCGCTTCGATGACATCAGTGACATCCTCCGCGCGTACGACGTGTCCTACAGCCTCGGCGACAGTCTCCGGCCCGGCTGCCTCGCCGACGCCTCGGACGAGGCACAGCTGGCGGAGCTTGCGACACTGGGCGAGCTGACCGAGCGGGCCTGGGCGAAGGGCGTCCAGGTGATGGTGGAAGGGCCGGGCCACGTGCCGATGGATCAGCTCGAGGCGAACGTGCAGCTCCAGCAGCGCTACTGCCGCGAGGCCCCCTTCTACACGCTCGGTCCGCTCGTCACCGACGTCGCACCCGGCTACGACCACATCACCTCGGCGATCGGTGCGGCCATGGTCGGCTGGTACGGCTCCAGCCTCCTCTGCTACGTGACGCCCAAGGAGCACCTCGGTCTGCCCAACGAAGAGGACGTGCGGGCCGGGGTCATCGCCTACAAGATCGCCGCCCACGCGGCCGACGTCGCCCGCGGCCGCCGGGGCGCGCGCGAGCGCGACGACGCGCTTTCGCGGGCGCGGTTTTCCTTCGACTGGGAGCAGCAGTTCGCGCTCTCGCTCGACCCGGACACGGCGCGCCGGATGCACGACGAGACGCTGCCGGACGGGTTCTACAAAGATGCCAAGTTCTGCTCGATGTGCGGCCCGAAGTTCTGTTCCATGCGGATTTCTCACACAGTGAACAAGCTGCTCAACGCAACACCTGCGGCGTGACAACCGTCACCGACGGGGGGTTCTCGGCATGGGGATTGAGAAGCGGCTGGCGAAGCACCTCAAACGGCTCAACAGGGCGATCCAGAAGATCGTCGCGCACTCGGTCGAATTCGGCGAGCTGCGCAAGATGCTGCGTGAAGAGCAGGTGGAGCTGGCGGTGTACGTCGTCCCGCTGGTCGGCGGCAAGCCGGCGGTCGACGAGCTGTCGTTCGAACTGACCGACGCGGACAAGCACTTCCTCAAGCAGGCCGGCATCAAGTTCCAATAAGAGTGCGTCCCACAAAACTATGGGGTGGCAAAGTGGCTGAGTGGCAAAGTGGCTGAAAGGCAGTAGGATGTGCTTCATGAACGTCTCCATTCCCTCACTTTGCCACTTCGCCACTGGGCCACTGAAGCGGGTTTTGGGATGCGCTAAGTAAAGGAGTCCACATGCCCAAACGGTTCATCACGCTGGAGGACCTGGATCTGCCGACGGGGAAGAAGAGCCGCCTCTACCGGCTGCTCTACAAGTACGGGCCCGGCAATGGCCGGATGATGGTCCTGCCCATCGACCAGGGGCTCGAGCACGGCCCGCGCGATTTCTTCGTGAACCCCGACAGCGCCAACCCGGAGTACCAGCTGCGGATCGCGCTGGAGGGCGGCTTCTCGGCGGTCGCCTTTCAGATCGGGCTGGCCGAGAAGTACCTGAAGATGTTCGCTGGCAAAGTGCCGCTCATCCTGAAGCTCAACGGCAAGACCGAAATACCGCCGGACGACGAGGCGTTTTCACCCTGTCATGCCTCGGTGGACGATGCGGTGCGGCTCGGCGCGGAGGCCGTCGGCTATACTTGCTACGTCGGCTCGCCGCGGCAGGACGAGGACTTCATCCAGTTCGGGCGGGTGCGCCGCGCGGCAGAGCGGGCGGGCATGCCGGTCATCATGTGGGCGTACCCGCGCGGCAAGTACATGGAGGCCAAGGGCGGACGCGACAGTCTCTATGCCGTGGACTACGCCACCCGCGTCGCCCAGGAGCTCGGCGCCGACGTGGTCAAGGTCAACTACCCGAAGATCGACGAGACCAAGAGCGCCCAGTACCCGAAAGAGTACCAGGATCCGAAGATTCTCAAGTGGACGAGGCGCGAGATGCTCGAACAGATGGTCAGCTCGGCCGGGCGCACGCTCGTCATCATGTCCGGCGGCTCGAAGCGGAGCGACGAGCAGCTCGTCGAGGATGTGAAGGTGGCCCTGGAAGCCGGGGCGGCCGGCTTCATCTTCGGCCGGAATGTCTGGCAGCGGCGCTTTGGCGAGGCGCTGGAGTTGGCCGGCAAAATGACCAACGTGATCCGGGAAGTCAGCCGGCCCTCGCCCAACAAAGCCGCGCTGGTGTAATCACGACAGCGCTCGAGGTTCTAGGCTGGAGGCTCAAGGGGCCTCGAGCCTTCAGCCTCGAGCCTTGAGCGGACTCACAAGATGGCACAATTGACCAAGGTGGCAGCGAAGACCGAGATCCCACCGGGCACCGGGAAGGTGGTGCAGATCGACGGGAAGGCGATCGCCGTCTTCAACTGCGACGGCGCCTTCTACGCCATAGACAACGTCTGCAAGCACCGCGGCGGGCCGTTGGGGGAGGGGATGGTCTCGGGCACCTCGGTGAGCTGCCCGTGGCACGGCTGGGAGTACGACGTGACCTCCGGGGCGTGCCACATGGACCCGGCCATCACCGTGCAGACCTTTCCCGTGACGGTGCAGGGAGACGACGTTCTGGTGTCCGTGTAGCAGGAAGAGATGACAGCGCGCACAGTAGACTACGTGTTTCGGGTCGGCGGGGAAGGCGGCGAGGGGGTCATTAGCACCGGCGAGATGCTGGCGCTGAGCCTCGCGCGGACCGGCTATGAGATCTACACCTTCCGCACCTACCCGGCGGAGATCAAGGGCGGCCACGCCAATTATCAAGTCCGCGCCTCGGGCTCGCTCCTCCTCTCGTCCGGTGCCGCGGTGGACGTCCTGCTTGCCTTCAACCAGGAGGCGTACGACAAGCACATCAAGGACGTTCGCCCGGGCGGCGTCCTCATCTACGACTCGGACAGCTACACCCCGCCTGCCAGCTCTTCGATCATCGCCTACGGCGTCCCGCTCTCCTCCCTCGCGACCGAGAAGATCGGCATCAAGCTCACCAAGAATATCGTCGCCTTGGGCGTCCTGTCCCAGCTCTTCGACATCTCGATGTCGGTCTTTGAAGAGCTGCTGCGTGAGCGTTTCGGCCGCAAGGGCGAGACGATCGTCCAGAAGAACGTCCAGGCGCTGCGCGTGGGCGCTGAGTCCGTGAAGCCACTCCAGAAGAAGGACGACATCCGACTCGGACCCGGACCGCGCAAGACGAAGGAGCTCATCCTCTCCGGCAACGAATCGCTTGCCCTGGGGGCGATCGCGGCCGGCTGCCGGATCTACGCCGGCTATCCCATCACCCCGGCGACGGACATCATGGAGTTTCTCGCGAAGGAGCTGCCCAAGCTGGGCGGCTTCGTCGTGCAGACGGAGGATGAGATCTCGGCGCTGGGCATGGTGCTCGGCGCCTCGTACGCCGGCGTCAAAGCGATGACCGCGACTTCGGGACCCGGCTTCTCGCTCATGACGGAGATGATGGGCCTCTCCGTCGTGGCCGAGATCCCGGCGGTCATCGTGGACGTCCAGCGCGTCGGGCCCTCCACCGGCATGCCGACCAAGACGGAGCAGGGCGACCTGTACCTGGCCTGCTACGGCGGCCACGGTAATTGTCCCCGCATCGTCATGGCGCTGAATAACGTGGAAGACTGCTTCTACGGTATCATCCGGGCGTTCAACCTCGCCGAGCAGTTCCAGATGCCGGTGGTCGTGCTCTCCGACGCCTCGCTCGGCCACCGCAAGGCCACGGTGCCGGTGCCGGACCCCTCGCGCGTGCCGGTCGTCGAGCGCCGCAAGCCGGTCCCAGCGGAGCTCGTCAACTACAAGCGCTATGCCTTCACGCCGGACCACATCTCGCCGATGTCGGTGCCGGGCCTGGAGGGGGGCGGCTACGTCGCCGAAGGGCTGGAGCACGACGAGCGCGGCTACCCGGCGGCGTCCGACCATGAGAACCACCTGCGGTTGACCCGCAAACGCTACGGGAAGTTCCAGGCCGTGGAGGCGGTCGCCAACGAGATGGTGCGTCTCCACGGCGACCCGCACCCCGAGGTCGGCATCATCGGCTGGGGCTCGACCGAAGGGGGGATCCGCGAGGCGGTGCAAATGGCGCAGGCCAAGGGCTACTCCGTCGGTGCCCTCCACCCGAAGATCCTCTACCCCCAGCCGCTGGCCAAGCTCAAGGAGTTCATCGAGGGCACGAAGGCGGTCATCATCCCGGAGGTCAACTTCACCGGTCAGTTCGCCACGGCCCTGCGCAAGCGCTTCGCCTACGACTTCATCCAGCTCAACAAGTGCATCGGGCTGCCGTTCACGCCCAAGGAGATTTTCGACAAGATCGAGGAGGTCACGACGCATGTCCACAACGGTCGCCGAGTTCACGCCGCAAGGGTATAAGACCGACGAACACCCCATCTGGTGCCCCGGCTGCGGGGACTTCGGGGTGCTCGATTCGCTCTACAAATCCCTGGCGGGGCTCAAGATCAACCCCAAAGACCTCGTGGTCGTGTCCGGCATCGGCTGCTCGGGCCGCACGCCGGGGTTCGTCAAGTCCTACGGCTTCCACAGCATCCACGGCCGTGTCCTGCCGGTGGCGCTCGGGGTGAAACTCGCCAACCCTGCCCTCCACGTCATTGGGGTTGGCGGGGACGGCGACGGCTTCGCCATCGGCGGGGGACACATCCCGCACGCCGCGCGGCGCAACCCCGATCTGACCTACATCGTGATGGACAACGCGACCTACGGCCTGACGAAGGGCCAGTACTCGCCGACCTCCCCCACCGGTTTCCAGGCCGGCTCGACACCCTACGGCAATATCGAGCAGCCGCTCAATCCGCTCGCGATGCTGATCGCGTATGGGGCCACCTTCGTCGGACAGGGCTACTCGGGCAAGCCGAAGGAGCTCAGCGACCTGATCACGAAGGCGATGGAGCATAAGGGGTTCGGGTTTCTGAACGTCATCAGCCCCTGCATTACCTTCTACAATACCTACAAGGCCATCCCGCCGCGCCTGGCCGAGATCCCGAAGGACCACGACCCAGCCAATCGCGTCAAGGCCTTTGAGCTGGCCCTCCAGACCGACCACCTCCGCCTGGGCATTTTTTACCAGGTCCGGCAGCCCACCTTCGAGGAGGGCGTGGCCGAGGTGATCAAGAAAGCCCAGGCGTCCAGCCCTCCGCGCCTGGACGAGATCTTTGCGCACTTCAGCTGAACCGGAACCTCCTCTGACACCTCCCGCGGCTGAGCGCCCATGAGGATGCGGAGCGAGCGCGATTCGCTCGGCACGAAGCGCGTGAGCGCCTCCGTCTACTACGGCATCCAGACCCTCCGCGCCGTCGAGAACTTTCCCATCAGCGGCCTGCGCCTGCCCGAGGAGATGGTGCGCGCCTACGCGCTCATCAAGAAGGCGGCCGCGCTCGCCAACCGTAGCGTCGGCTACCTGTCCGCGCGGCACGCCGGTGCCATCAGCCGGGCCTGTGATGAGGTGCTCCGCGGCCGGTTCGATGACCAGTTCGTGGTCGATGTGTATCAGGCCGGCGCCGGCACCTCCTTCAATATGAACGTCAATGAGGTGCTCGCCAACAGGGCCAACGAGCTGCTGGGGGCCGGGCGGGGCAGCTACCGGCACGTGCGGCCGAACGATCACCTCAACATGGCCCAGTCCACGAATGACACCTTCCCGACGGCGATGCGACTGGCCTGCCTGCTCGCGTTGGAGCCGCTTGGGGCCTCGATGGAGGGGCTCGAGCGCGCGCTGCGCGCCAAAGCGCGGCAGTTCGCGGGGGTGGTGAAATCGGGACGCACCCACCTGCAAGACGCGGTGCCGGTCCGCTTGGGCCGCGAGTTCGGGGCGTACGCCCTGGCGGTCGCGAAAGCCCGCCAGCATATCCAGGAGACCGCCCGCGCGCTGTGCGAACTCAATCTCGGAGGGACCGCGGTCGGGACGGGGATAAATGCGCATCCCCGCTACCGGACACTCGCCATCACCGCCCTCCGGCGGTGGATGAGGCTACCGCTGCGTCCTGCCGAAGACATGATGGAGCGGACCCAGAGCCTGGGCGATTTCGCGCGGCTCTCGGGCAGCCTCCGCGTCTACGCCCTCGAGCTTATTCGCATCGCCAACGACCTGCGGCTGATGAGTTCTGGGCCCAACACGGGGTTCGGGGAAATCGACTTGCCAGTGATGCAGCCGGGCTCATCCATCATGCCGGGGAAGGTGAATCCGGTCATTCCGGAAATGGTGGATATGGTAGGGTTCCAGGTGCTCGGGCATGACGCCACCGTTGCGGCGGCGACACAGGCCGGCCAGCTTGAGCTCAACGTCATGATGCCGGTGATGGCCTATAATCTCCTGCAGGCGATCCGTCTGCTGGCGAATGCCGGCCGCGCCTTCGCCGACCGGTGCATTGCCGGCATCAGCGCCAACCGAGAGCGGTGTGAGGTGCTGGCCCGTCGCAGCCTGGCGCTTGTCACCGCGCTCAACCCGTACATCGGCTACCTCAACGCCGCCAAGATCGCCAAAGAATCGTTGAAGACGGGCCGCTCACCCCTGGAGCTTGTGATCGAGCATCAGCTCATGCCTGCGGCTGCCGCCAGGAGGCTGCTCGACCCCATCCGGCTCAGCCGGTAGACTCCAACCTTTTCGGTCAGAAGTAGTTGTGTTACAATAACGTTTCTGCCGAAACTGGGGACCTCGAGCGCCCGTAGCTCTCCGGCCCGCCCTCAATCAGATTGGGTCTGGGGCGGGCAATTGGATAGCGCGCTTGGCTTCGCCCGCCCCGGCCTCATAGATGTGGTCGGCGGGCCGGGGAACCAAAAGGCAACCCGGCCGCTTTGCTTCGCAAATCGAAGCAGCGGGGCGGGCGCGCTCAGGAGACACATAAGATGCCGGTTCTCGGGCGCCCGTAGCTCAGCTGGATAGAGCGACAGGCTTCGAACCTGTAGGTCGGGCGTTCGAGTCGCCCCGGGCGCGCGCTTTTTAGTACTCACCATCTTTCGGGCCGCTAGCTCAATTGGTAGAGCAGGGGACTCTTAATCCCAAGGTTGATGGTTCGATTCCATCGCGGCCCATCGTTTTTCCACGCGGGGGCGGGGAAAAACGACACCGAGCCAGGCCGGAATCAATCAGGCCTGGCGAGGTGCCAGCGAGCCGCGCCGGTGTCAGATAGGCGTGGCGAGGCACCATCCCGCGCCGATGGGCGTAGGAAAGTGATCCCGATCCGCGCCGGAATTAACCAGGCGCGGCGAGGGGTCATGCAGGATGAGATTAGCTGTGCTCCCTCGGTCGCTGTCGCGCCCTCGGGACTCGCGCCACTCGCGTGGCGCTCGCGAGGCCGGCCGAAATCGGTGAGGCCGGACGAGGCACCACAATAAGGCTCCCAAGCGTCCTGGGCGAGTGGCGTCCCTACGCGCAGGCCGAGGGATGAAACTGGTAGGCCTGTGTGCGCGGCGCAGGGCGGCACGAGAGGCAGACGCGTCCCGCGATTCGCAGGCGCTGAAGGACTCGGGCGGATGGCGAAATTGGTAGACGCGACGGCCTTAGGAGCCGTTGGGGCAACCCGTGGAGGTTCGAGTCCTCTTCCGCCCACGCATCGCCGCTGCGTCGCCACTGTTGCGCGGGAGTAGCTCAGGGGTAGAGCGTCACGTTGCCAACGTGAATGTCGCGGGTTCAAATCCCGTCTCCCGCTCCACTTTGATCATGTAAGCTGATTGACGATGCCGTGGAGTCGGCTCCGCCCTGCACCGGCCGCATGGACGAGGGCGCGTGCGGGGTGGGAGCTTGGTGTTCCTCGCCGCCATCTGAGCTCGTGATCTCACCTGGTCGTTCGTGTTCCCGAATCGTATGGGTGGTCTATAGTGGTCTCTAGAGGAGGAGTGTGAGAGCTGCAATGAACATTATGAGTTTTCTCGATGAGCGCGCGGTGACGACTGACCTGCAGGCGCAGCAGAACAAGGAAGACGTGATCCGCGAGCTGGTCGAATTGCTGGTGCGCGCGGGTTCCATCAAGGAGAAGGACAGCCACAAGCTGGTCCAGATCCTGATGAAACGGGAGTCGCTGGGTTCCACCGGCATCGGTCAGGGGGTGGCGATCCCGCACGGCAAGTCGGACTGCGTCACGAAGCTCGTGGCCGCCTTCGGCGTGTCGCACACCGGCGTCAACTTCGACTCCCTCGATGGGGAGCCCGTCACCCTCTTCTTCCTCCTCGTGGCTCCCGAGGACTCGGCAGGTCCCCACCTCAAAGCGCTCGCCCGCATCTCCCGCCTCCTGAAAGACAAGCACTTCCGCGATAGCCTCCGAGCTGCGCGCGATGAGAACCTCCTCGTCAAGATTGTCCGCGACGAAGACGAGCGCCGTCATTAACCATCAATTTTGCTGCGCAAAATTTCTCACAGCTTTTCTCCCGTACTCATAATGTGTGCGAAGCAAAAATTGTTATGAAGTCGATGCAGTTTATGAAGTGGTTCTACCCCGGTATGCGGGTCAAGCGGTGGCTGGGCATCGCCCTCGCCGGGGTGCTGTGCTTTGGCATCGGCTCGGCGCTGTTACCGGTCGAAGGCGGCATCCTCCTCCGCCTGACCAGCCTCGTCCTCCTCCTCACCGGTTTGACGAGCCTCGTCTTCGGGGTGGGGCTCATGGTCCGCTCGCTCCTCGAGGTGGTCACCCCCGGCCACGTCGGCAGCCTGGTGGAGCTCGTCTTCCAGCAGCGCTACCTTGAGCGTGGCCCGAAGATCGTCGTGATCGGAGGGGGAACGGGGCTCTCGACGCTCCTGCATGGCCTCAAAAAGTACACCACCAACATCACCGCCATCGTGACGGTTGCCGACGATGGAGGCAGCTCCGGCCGACTGCGGCAGGAGTTCGACATGCTCCCCCCGGGCGACATCCGTAACTGCCTCGTGGCGCTGGCGGACACGGAGCCGCTGATGCAGCAGCTCTTCCAATACCGGTTCGCGGAGGACTCCGCCCTCCAGGGCCACAACTTCGGCAACCTCTTCATCACCGCCATGACGAAGATCACCGGCGACTTTGAGCGCGCCGTCCGCGCCTCCAGTAAAGTCCTCGCCATCCGGGGACGGGTGGTGCCGTCGACGAATGCCAAGGTCCGGCTGGCGGCGGAGCACGTGGACGGCACGGTGACGCTTGGGGAGTCCAAGATCTCACGGGCGCCCACGGCCATCCGCCGGGTCTACCTGGAGCCGACGTCGTGCCAGCCGACCGAAGACGCACTGGGGGCCATCCGGGAGGCCAACGCCGTCGTGCTGGGTCCCGGCTCGCTCTACACCAGCATCATCCCCAACCTGCTCGTGGAGCGGATGGTAGAGGCCATCGTGACCTCGAAGGCCTTGAAGGTCTACGTCTGCAACGTGATGACCCAGTTCCGGGAGACGCACGGCTTCCGCGCAAGCGATCACATCAAGGCGCTCGTCGCGCATACCAATCCCGGCATCGTCCAGCTGTGCATCGTCAACACCGAGCCGGTGCCAGACGCGCTCCTCGAACGGTACCGGGAGGAGGGGGCCTATCCCGTGGAGGCCGATGTGGAGCGGATCCGCTTCCTGGGCTACCAAGTGGTCGCGGACAACATCATCAGCACGGAGAACTACGTGCGGCACGACGCCGACAAGGTCGCCGCCAGTATCATCCAGCTCGTCGTCGGCTCGCGCGTGCCGCTGTCGGCGCAGGGCGGGGAGGGTGGTCCGAGCGAGGCGCCGGGATGATTCCCCCACCTGGCTGTCCCGCCAATGGCGAGGCAGGCTCACCTGATGGACGGCTTGCTGAGATGCGACGCGTCAACCTGCGGGTTGCCTGCGGCAGCCCAAGCCAGGTAGTGGGATGAGCGCACCCGTGACGCTACTCATGGCGGTCCACTGCCCCCAGCCGGTCGGCAACTTCGGCTTTGTCTTCGAAGACGCATTGGCAAAGGCGTACGACCCCTTCCTCTCCGTACTGGAGCGCCACCCCGGCGTGCGCCTCTCACTCCACTACAGCGGCTGTCTGCTCGACTGGCTGGCGGAGCACCGGCCTGCGTTTCTGGACCGCGTGCGCGTGCTGGTCCGCCGCGGACAGGTGGAGGTGCTTGCCTCCGGGTACTATGAGCCGATCCTCCCGCTCATCCCGGAAGAGGATCGGCAGGGGCAGCTGGCCGCCATGCGCGAGGCGATCCGCCGGCACTTCGGCGATGACGCGACGGGGGTCTGGCTCACCGAGCGCGTATGGGAGCCCGACCTCCCAGCTACTCTGGCGCGGGCGGGCATCCGCTACACGATGGTGGACACCAACCAGTTCGCGCCGGCCCGTCCCTGGCTGCCCCGTGCGCTGCAGGTGCAGGACGACGCCTTCTGGGATCTGCTGGGCTACTATGCGACCGAGCACGCCGGCGAGTCGGTGCTGCTGTTTCCCGCCTCGAAGCGGCTGCGCTACTCCATGCCCTTCGCCCAGGTCGGCGAGACGCTCGCGTTTTTGAAGCGGCTGCAGCGGCAGGAGCCGGTTGCCGTCACCTTCGCGGATGACGGCGAGAAGTTCGGCCTCTGGCCCAAGACCTACCGGTGGGTCTATGAGGAAGGCTGGCTGGACCAGTTCTTCAGCGCGCTGGAACGGGAGAGCAGCTGGCTTGCCACGACGACCTTCCGCGACCACGTGCAAGATGAGCCGCCGTCCGGCCGCGTCTATCTGCCCTGCGGCAGCTATGAGGAGATGCTCGAGTGGTCGGGCGGCCATTTCCGGAACTTCTTCACGAAGTACCCGGAGGCCCACGCGATGGAGCAGAAGATGCTCCGCGTCAGCCGCTCAATCGCTGAACTGAAAGGGCGCTCAGGGCTGAGGGCTCAGGGTTCGGGGCAGTTACCCCCAGCCCCCAGCCCCCAGCCCCCAGCCAAGAAGCGTGAGGCGTTGCTTCAAGAGGCGCAGCGCGAGCTGTATGCCGGCCAGTGCAACTGCGCCTACTGGCACGGCGTCTTTGGCGGGCTCTACCTCTTCCACCTGCGGCGCGCCGTCTACGCGCACCTCTTGACCGCCGAGCGGCTCGTCGGCCAGGCGGCCAGGCGGCCGGCGGCGTCGACGGTGCTGGATGCGGACGCGGACGGACAGCTGGAGTGCGACCTGGCGACTCCCGACATGCGCCTCCTGCTGGATCCGGTCGAGGGCGGCACGATCACGGAATGGAGCCTCTACGAGCCGGCCATCAACCTCCTCGATACGCTCAGCCGCCGGCCTGAACCGTACCACGAGAAGCTCCGGACGAAGGCGGCGCACGCCCAGGCAGCCGCCGGCTCGTCGCCGGCTAGCATCCACGACGTCCTGGGCGTCAAAGAAGCGAACCTCGACGCGCACCTCTTCTACGACAGCCACCGGCGCAGCGCCTTCCTGGACTATGCGTTCCAGGCCATGCCAACGCTCAGCGAGGCCGTCCGCTCAACCTGGACGGAGCGGCGGCTGTGGCCGTCCGGCCCATTCTCGCTGCTGCCGCCTTCGCCACGGCGCGGTGCCGAGGAGCCGCTGAGCGTCCAGATGGTCCGCGAGCTGCCGGGGGGAGGACAGATCCGCAAAACGGTTCGGGTGGAGACTGCCGCGCAAGCACTGGACTGCGCGTATGAGTTGGAGGGGACGGAGGCCCGCGTCGTCGCGCTGGAGTTCAACCTGTCGCTGCGCGACGAGCGCTTCCTCGCGCGCCCGGGCGAGCTGACGGCGGCCGCGCGGTGGACGCTCGCAGAACCGTCGCTCGGCGTCAGCCTGCACCTCGCGCTGGATCCTCCGGCGACGCTGTGGCACTTTCCTGTGGAGACGGTCTCCGAATCGGAAGCGGGGTTGGAGCGGACGTATCAGGGGCTGGCCGTCATCTGTCTCTGGAACGTCCCTCCCGGATCTTCCTGGCGGAGCCGCGTCCGGTGGGAGGCCCAGCCCGTACCACGTGGTCGTTCACAGAGGAGGAGTTGATGCCTGCCCTCCAGCGGACCGTCACCGTGATTCACCGGCAGGGCCTGCACTTCCGGCCGGCCGCCCTCTTCGTCCAGTTCGCGAAGACCTTCCAGAGCCGCATCACGGTCAAGAAAGGGCGCAAGGTCGTGGATGGCAAGTCCATCATGGGCCTGCTGACGCTGGCCGCCGGGCGCGGGGCGCGGATCGCCATCGTCACCGATGGCCCGGATGCGGCTGAGGCGCTCGAGCGGCTCGTCGAGTTGGTCACGAAGCCTCTGGATGAATCACCAGAGCACATGCGATGACGTCCCTCAAGGGTATTCCTGCCGCTCCGGGCGTGGCGATGGGCAAGGCGCTGTTCTTCGACAGCGAAGCCGTGTCCGTGCCCCGCCGCCCCATCACGCCGGAGCAGGTCTCGGCCGAGGTCCTGCGCTTCGAGGAAGGGCTCATCAAGACGCGGCACCAGATTCTCGGCATCCAGAAGAAGGTGTCCGAGGAGCTCGGGCAGGAGCACGCGGAGATCCTCAACGCCCATCTGCTCGTCCTCGAGGACCAGTCGGTGCGGGAGGAGATCATCCAGGGCCTCAAGGCCCAGCTCCTCAACGTCGAGGCGATCTTCAACGACGTCATCCGGCGCTACCTGCGGGCGTTCTCCAAGACCGAGGACGAGTACCTCCGTGAGCGCACCGCGGATATCGAGGACGTCCGCAAACGCGTCCTGCGCAATCTGCTCGGCCAGCGGTCGGATACGCTGGCCCACCTCGAAGAGTCGGTCATCATCGTGGCGCGCGATCTCTCCCCCTCGGAGACGGCGCAGATGCACCGCAGCCACGTGCTCGCCTTCGTGACGGACATCGGCGGCCGGGCGAGCCACACCGCCATCATGGCCAAGTCGCTCGAGATCCCGGCGGTCGTGGGCCTCGAGGTGGCGACGAAGCGGATCCAGAAGGGCGACTTTCTCATCGTCGACGGCACGCGGGGGGAGGTCGTCATCAACCCTGACCCGCCGATGGTCAAGCGCTACGAAGTCGAGCAGCGGCGCCACCAGGAGGTCAACCGGCAGCTCCTCCAGCTCAAGGACCTGGCGGCGGAAACGCTCGACCACCGTACGGTGATTCTGTCCGCCAACATCGAGCTGCCCGACGAAGTGCCCTCGGTCATCGCGCACGGGGCCGCCGGCATCGGCCTCTTCCGCACGGAGTTTCTGTACCTCAACCGCAACGACTTCCCGACCGAAGAGGAGCAGTTCCAGGCCTACAAGACGGTCGTCGAGCAGCTCAAGCCGCACCCCGTCATCATCCGGACGATGGACCTGGGCGGCGACAAGTTCCTCTCGCCCCTGCGGTTGCCTTCGGAGATGAATCCCTTCATGGGCTGGCGGGCGATCCGCTTCAGCCTGGCGCGCCCGGACATTTTCCGCATCCAGCTGCGCGCCGTCCTGCGCGCCAGCATCCACGGCAACCTGAAGCTGATGTACCCGATGATTTCCGGCGTGGAGGAGCTGCGCCGCGCCAACGAGATCCTCACGGAAGTGGAGCAGGAGCTGACCCGGGAAGGCATCCCGTTCAACAAGGACCTCGAGGTCGGGGCGATGATCGAGGTGCCCTCCGCCGCGATGACGTGCGATTTGCTCGCGCCGGAGGTGGACTTCTTCTCGATCGGGACGAACGACCTCATCCAGTACGCCCTGGCGGTGGACCGGGTGAACGAGAAGATCGCCTACCTCTACGAGCCGACCCATCCGGCGATCCTCCGGCTCGTCAAGCGGATCATCGACACGGGCCACGCGGCGAACATCTGGGTCGGGATGTGCGGCGAGATGGCCGGCGAGCCCGTGCTGAGCCTGTTGCTGCTCGGCATGGGGTTGGACGAGTTCTCCACGTCGCCGGTCCAGCTGCCGATCATCAAGCAGGTCATCCGCTCCGTCGAGCAGTCCTTCGCGCAGTCCGTCGTCGAGCAGGTGCTGAAGCTGCGGACGGGCAAAGAGGTGGAGGCGTTCCTCCTCGCCAGCCTCAAGCAAGTCGCCCCCGTGCTCGTCGAATAACCGCAATGCATCAGTCAGATTGTGGATGTTTGATTTTAGATGTTGGATTCGGTGAAGACGCTCGTTTCCCAATCCAAAATCCAAAATCCAAAATCAAAAATTGACCGATGGCGATCACGGCAATTCTCCTCGCTGCCGGCTACGCGACGCGGCTCTACCCGCTGACAACGGATCGGCCCAAGGCGCTGCTGCCGCTCGGCTCCGGCACCATTCTCGACGGTGTCATCCGCACGCTCTCCGAAGTGCCGCAGCTGCGGAAAACCGTCCTGGTGACGAACCACCGCTTCGAGGGGTTGTTCCGTGAGTGGCAGCGCTCGCGCGGCGCCGAGGTCGCGATCTTGGATGACCACACCACGAGCGTCGAGACCCGTTTGGGGGCGATCCGGGACCTGGCGCTGGCCCGGCGGGAGACGGACCCCAATGATGACCTGCTCGTTATCGGCACCGACAACCTGTTCCACTGGTCGCTCGCCCAGTTCGTGCGGGAGGCCCGGCGCCATGCGCCAAAGCCGAGCCTGGCGCTCTGGCAGGCGCCATCGAAGGACGTCGCGACCCAGTTCGGCGTCGTCACACGGGACCCGACGAGGCGCATCAGCGCGTTCGTGGAGAAGTCGCCCCAGCCCCCGTCAGCGGAGGTGGCGCTGTGCGTGTACTTCTTTCCCGGGCCGATGTGCGGGGACATCCAGCGATTCCTCGAAGACGGGGGCAATCCCGACGCCCCCGGCTACTTCATCGAGTGGCTGGTGCGCCGGAGCGAAGTCTACGGTGTCATGATGCCGGGTACCTGGTATGATATCGGCTCGCTCGACTCGTACCAAACAGCGCTCAAGGAATGGCCGCCAGAGGGTGAACCCCGTACCACGGCCTAACGGCCGTGGCCTCTGGAACAACCCTTCGGGACGACCACGCCATTCCTCCCCGCCCTGACGGGCGGGGCGTCCGCCGTGGTACGGGGTGAAGGGTCAAGGGGGGTAGGGTGAAGGGGTCAGCTGCTAGGAGCAGGTGAGAGGAGACCAGACATGCAGCGTCATCTATTCACGTCCGAATCCGTGACGGAGGGGCATCCCGACAAGATCGCGGATCAGATCTCCGACGCGGTGCTCGATGCCATCTATGAGAAGGACCCGAATGGCCGCGTCGCCTGCGAGGCGCTGGTGACCACGGGCCTCGCGTTCGTGGCGGGCGAGATCACGACCTCATGCTACATCGAGATTCCCCAGATCGTGCGCGAGACGATCCACCACATCGGCTACGTCGAGCCGGAGCACGGGTTTGCCTGGAAGACCTGCGGGGTCGCGACGGCCATCCAGGCCCAGTCGCCGGACATCGCCATGGGGGTCGACAAGGGCGGGGCGGGTGACCAGGGGATGATGTTCGGCTATGCGACCCGGGAAACGCCCGAGCTCATGCCGCTGCCGATCATGCTCGCCCACCGCCTGGCGCGACGCCTGGCCGAGGTGCGGAAGCAGCGGCTGGTCGACTACCTCCGGCCTGACGGCAAGACGCAGGTGACGGTGGAGTACCACGACGGGCACGCGGCCCGCCTCGAGGCGCTGGTCGTCAGCGCCCACCACAAGGCCGGCGTGTCCATGGCGCGGATCCGCAGCGATATCAGGCGGCTCGTCATCGAGCCGGTCGTGTCCAAGCCGTGGCTGGACCGGAAGACCAAGATCTTCGTGAACCCGACCGGCCGTTTTGAGGTCGGCGGGCCGATGGGGGACACCGGCCTGACCGGGCGGAAGATCGTGATGGACACCTACGGCGGCGTCATCGGCCACGGCGGCGGCGCCTTCTCGGGCAAGGACCCGACGAAGGTCGACCGCTCGGCCGCCTACATGGCCCGCTACGTCGCGAAGAACCTGGTGGCCGCGGGCGTCGCGGATCGGTGTGAGATCGAGCTCGCCTACGCCATTGGCGTGGCGGAGCCGGTGTCCATCATGGTCAACACCCATGGCACGGGCAAGCTCTCCGAGGCGAGCCTCCTGAAGATCATTCGGGAGCTCTTCGACCTGACCCCGGGAGGGATCATCCGTACGCTGAACCTCCGCCGGCCGATCTACCTGAAGACCGCCGCGTACGGCCACTTCGGCCGCGAAAACGAAGGGTTTCCGTGGGAAGAGGTGGACCGCGTGAAGGACATCCAGCGGGCGGTGCGCCACCATTAGACCAGTAGGCCATCGGCAGGAGGCGGGTGGCAGCGAACCAGACGATGAAGAAGTGACAATGAAATGAATGAGAGGAGTGGCATGGCAAGCCTCACGACGGAGCGAGTGGAGACACCGCGTGGAGCGAAGCGCTCGATGACTCGACGGACGCCATCCCGCACGTCCCATATCGCGAATCCCAGTCTGGCGAGCGCGGGACGCTCGAAGATCGACTGGGCGGAGGGCCAGATGCCGGTGCTGGGACAGATCCGCCGCCGGGTGGCGAAGCACCGGCCGCTCAAAGGCGTGCGGCTCGCCTGCTGTCTCCACGTGACGACGGAAACGGCGCACCTTATGCTCACGCTCAAGGCCGCCGGTGCTGAGGTGGTGCTGTGCGCCTCCAATCCGCTCTCCACTCAGGATGACATCGCCGCCAGCCTGGTGAAAGACTTCGGGATCTCGGTCTACGCCGTCCGTGGCGAGGACAGCGACACCTACTACGACCACATCCATACCGTCCTCGCGCGCGCTCCCCACATGACGATGGATGACGGCGCGGACCTCGTGTCCACCATTCACAAGCAGCCGCACCGCTTCGGGCAGGACATCATCGGCGGGACCGAGGAAACGACGACCGGTGTCATCCGGCTCAAGAGTCTGGACGCCCAGGGCAAGCTGCGCTACCCGGTCATCGCGGTCAACGACGCCGACACCAAGCACCTCTTCGACAACCGCTACGGGACGGGCCAGTCCACGATCGACGGCATCCTGCGCTCGACCAACCGGCTCCTGGCCGGGTCGGTCTTCGTCGTCGCCGGCTACGGCTGGTGCGGGAAGGGCCTGGCCCAGCGGGCGAAAGGCATGGGGGCGCACGTCATTGTCACCGAGGTCGACCCCATCCGCGCGTTGGAAGCGGTCATGGACGGTTTCCAAGTGATGCGTCTGAAGGACGCCGCACCCCGCGGCGATATCTTCGTGACCGTGACCGGCTGCTCGGGCGTGATCACCGCCCACCATGTGGCGCGCATGAAAGATGGTGCCGTGATTGCCAACTCGGGTCACTTCGACGTGGAGATCGACCTGGAGGGGGTGAAGCGGATCGCCACGCGGCGCCAAAAGATGCGGGAGCACATTACCCAGTTCACGCTGAAGAACGGCCGGCGCGTCAACGTGCTTGGGGAAGGGCGGCTGGTCAACCTCGCCTGCGCCGAGGGGCATCCGCCTGGGGTGATGGATATGTCCTTCGCCAACCAGGCGCTTGCCGCCGAGTACCTCACCCAGCACAGCCGCCGCCTGGAGCCGCACGTCTATTCCATGCCGAAGGAGATCGACCGCGAGATTGCCCGGCTGAAGCTCGCATCCCTCGGCGTCTCACTCGACCGCCTGACGCCGGAACAGCAGAAGTATCTGTCGAGCTGGGAGCTGGGGACTTAGAGAAGAGACTGGCGGTCAGTAGGCAGTAAGCAGGCGGCAGTAGGCAGAAAACAGTGACGCACCGAAAGATGCGGTTAGTAGTTCAGCAAGATGAGCCCTGTACGCCCATGTAACAAAATACTTGTCCGGCAATCGAAGCCCTTGTAACATAATCTAGTCATGACGTGTTTCTCAACAACATTTCGGCCCAAGTGGAAGCCTGGTACCACAAACCGTCGTCCGCATGCCAACCACCCGCTTTGTCGAAGAAGTGTTGCGCTAGCATGAGCATACGCCAGAAGCTTGAGAGACTGAGGGAACTTCAGAGTGAAGCCGACGCGATTCGTGCAGAGCTCGGTATCAGCTCACCGAAAGCCGTGCTTTACTATGCGCCACTCCTAGCTCTTGATGATGACATGGTAGTGGTTAAGGCTGATGGATTTGGCGGCGCAACAACCAGTATTGTCGAAGGAAATTACCCCGTCGATTTCGTCACGAACTTTGAGAAACAGTTTGAGACTGAAGAGGCCGCAATCAACGCCGCAACCAAGCTGGTTGAGGAGAACGCCAAGCCCATAGCAGTGTTGGGCTGAGTCCGCCCGGCTCGCCTTCCGCGGCACGGTTCATTTGATAGTGCTTGAATACTCCCGCCGAAATTCTTCGTAAACGATTCGCAATACCTTCTGGCGGTCTTCTGGTTCGTCGAAGTTGCCCGCTACTTTCAAGAGATCATCCTTGCTGATGGACTGAACCTTCATGTCGATGAGGTACTTCTTCACGTCCTTCGAAATATCGTCAATAACCAGAATCACGTTACCATCTTGAAGGCGTTCACTATCGAAGTTGAGTTTAAGTTCGGCGTAAACTCGGTCGGCTTCTGACTTCGTGTGAATCCGCAGCTTTTTGACCTGATAGACGACGCCGAAGTTGGTGGAAAGGTCCACGCCCTTGTCATGCGCGGCAGTCCGTGTGTCTCTGTAAATTTTGCAGGCGAATTTGTCGAGGAGCACCCTAATGACTGCGAAGCCGAAAATCTCAAAGTTCGCAGGGGTCTTGTCGATTTGTTGGCGAATCAAATCGAGGAACCGCTGCTGGTCCTCTGCGTAAGCCACACGCGTGGCTGCATTGCTCAAAAGCGGCACAACACCCAAACGCTCCTCGATATGGCGACTGATACGCGCAGGAATCCAGTCGCAAAGTGGAGCTGCGAATGTGGTGTAGGGCGGAAGAAGTTCGTATTTTAAGTGGCCAACCGACTTCAAGACGCTGTAGCGCGACATGCGTAGGCCGTAAGCGTCGTAATATTTGGCCCCGATGTGCACGTCGTGCCCGAGGAACTCCTTCAAAGACTTCACGGCAGCTTCGTATGCCTTCCTGATTTCTGTGTCCGAAAAGACGCGCTGCCCCGTAGCCGTAAAGACCCTCAGCAAACCGAGTGTGACAACCGGCATGATGACCTTGGTTTGCGAGTACTTCAGCATCCGGGTAATTTCACTCCGGCAGAACGACTCTGTGTCGGACAGGGGCGTTTTCAAATTGCCAGCCATGTTAGGCACTCAACGAGCATTGATAGGATGAGACTTGCTACCCATCCGTGGTTTGAAGGGGCAGGGGGTTTTCTTGTGGTCTGCTGAAGCGAGGGCACGAATTCTGTCTTGAGGTAAGGACGAGAAGTCGAATCCATAAATCTCGCCTACTCCATATCGAACCGTTTCTTTGCCGGAAGGCATCCCTACCGCCTCAACGTTTCGTTTTTGCTGCTTTCTGCTTACTGCCTTTTGCCTACTGCCAGCTGCCGACTGCCTACTGGCTCACGGGGTTCTTCTCAATACACGCACGCACCACCACACGGCGAGGACGTGGGGCGTCCACACGGCGACGAGCACCGGCACCATCCCGCGCTTGCCCATCCCCTCACAGAAGCCCACCAGCAGATAGTAGCCGATGCCCCAGACCAGGCTGATCCCCAGCCCCTTGAGGTTGCCGCGCAGAGAGAGCTGGGTCGAACCCGCAAAGGCGATGAGGCACACCACGAGGTTCATGAGGGGCAGCGTGATCTTCGAGGCGAGCTCGACGGCGTAGCGGCGCACGTCCATGCCCGTTTGCGCCAGGCGGATGCACAAGAGGCGCAGCTGCCCGTAGCGCATCAGGTCCGGCCGGCTCTGCGGCTCGATGAAGGACTCCGGCGTGACCGGATAGCCGATGAGCCGCTCGACGAACGGCTCCGGTTCCCCCCGCAGGATTCCCCCCGGCCCCGACCGGTAGACGGTCCCGTAGAGCAAGAGCCAGCCGTGCTTCGTCCAGACCGCCCGGCTGGCATAGAGGCTCTTCGTGGGCTTGTTGCGCCGGTCGTGCTCCAGGATGGTCACATCCTCCAGCTCCCGCGCCTTCATGTCCAGCACCCGCGCGTGATAGAGCCGGTTGAACGCGTCCATGATGGCCACATTCTCGATGCGCTCCTCCGGCGCCCGGCCGCGGAACGACTCCTGCCGGAGCCGCTCGTACACCACGGAGGTCCTCGGCACCACGAAGTCGTTGACGACGAAGACGGCGAGGCTCGCGAGCCAGCCGATGAACAGGAATGGCACGCTGGCGCGCAGGAGACTGGCGCCGCTGGCGTTCATGGCCAGGAGCTCCTGGTGGCGGGAAAACCGCGAGGCCACGAAGGCACTGCCCAGGAGCAGGGCGAGCGGCGAGGCCTTGACGAAGATGAGCGGGAGAAAGTTCAGGTAGTAGCGAGCGACGGTCTCGGCCGGGATGTGATAGCGGAGAATCTCATCCAGGTGCTCGAAGAGGTCGATGACGCAGCTCAGGAAGAGGAAGATGCACAGACACCACAACCACACCGGCAGGAGCTGCTTGACGGCGTACCGATCAAGAATGCGCATCAGAGTGGCGAAGTGGCCCTGCGAGTGGCAAAGTGACGGAGTGACGGAGTGGCCGAAAGGCACAGGAAGTGCTTCGTGAGTGTCATGTCCGTTCCCTCACTTGCCACTCAGCCACTGGGTCACTAAGCCACTGACGGGGCCACTGGGCCATCGCATGGCTCTTGTATCATCGTCGGACGGCGCGGGCGATCATCAGGCTGCTCACGATTCCGCCAACGAAGTTCGGGCACCACATCGCCAGCCACGGCGCGACCCAGCCCTTCAGGGCCACAGCATTCATCCCGATCGAGACGAGGTAGTACGTCATGAAGATGCCGAGGACCCACAGGTAGCCGGTGAGCCGCTCGTGGTGGTGGAGGCGCAGGCCGAGTGAGAGCCCGAAGGCGACGAAAATCAACGCCGCGAAGGAGGCGGCGATCTTACGGTGGAGCTCCAGGCTGACCGGCAGCGTCTCGATGGCTTGCGCGGCGAGCTGTTGGCGCTCGACGAGCAGCTCCTTGAAGGTCATATCTTTGAGCTTCTTGCCCATCCGATCGGGATCGTCCTGATCCGTGCGGAGCGTCATGGTATAGTCCGTGAAGTTCACCTTGTAGAACGAGCCGGGGTGCTGGAAGTCCCACTCATCCATCGTGCCGTCGTAGAGCTTCAGCTGGACACCGCGCTTATTTTGCAGGCGCTGGAACTCGCCGCGGTCGGCGATGATGGTTCGCGTTGGGCCGTTGGGCTGCGGCTCGTAGATGCGGACCCCCTCGAGCTTCTGAGCGTCCACCCGGTAGACGAACATGAGGTAGGGCGAAAACTCCTTGATGAAGGTCCCCGCCTCAAGGTAGGCGGTGGGCTGCTTGATACCGATGGCTTTGAGCTGGCGGCGGAAGGCCAGGTGCGAGGCCGGCACCAGCCGGTCGTTCACGATGACCAGGGCGACGCTAATGACCGTCCCCACGAGCAGCAGCGGGAAGACCAGGCGGATCGGCGGAACACCGGAGGCGCGCATGGCGATGAGCTCGTAGTCGGCATTCAGCCGGCCGAACGCGAACGTCATGGCGACGAGGCAGGCCATTGGCACGGTGAAGCTCAAGAGATAGGGGATCAGGTAGAGTATCAGCCGGACGATGTCGAACGGGCTCACCCCCTTCGATACGATGAGTTCGGTGGACTGGATGATATTGCCGATGAGCAGCACCACCGTCAGCCCTCCCAGGGTGACGAAGAAAGGGGCGGCGTGCTCGCGCAGGATGTAGGTCCGAAGGATTCTCATGATCAAGGCTGACTGATGGATCAGTCAGTCTTCAGCATTCGCCAACGGGGTCCTTGCGGCGGTGAGGACGTAGACGGTGCGGGCTCCGGAGCGCTTGAGCGCCAGCGTGCAGGCGCTCGCGGTGGCGCCGCTCGTGAGCACATCGTCCACGAGCAGGATGGTCTGGTTGCTGACAGCGCTCGGGAAGGCGGTGAAGGCCTCCCGGACATTGCGCGAGCGCTCGTGCCATGAGAGGCGGGTCTGCGTCGCGGTCCAGCGCGTCCGCGCCAAAGCGCGCGGCAGGCACGGCTTGCCGAGTGAGCGGGCGATGGGACGGGCGAGGTCCTCCGCCGGGTTGCCGCCCTTGAGCCAGCGCTTGAGCCCGTGGAGCGGGACGGGCACGACCACCGAGACCTCCTCGAGTGGCAGCGATTCGCGTGCCGTCTGCGCCATTCCGTCAGCGAGCCAGGGGCCTAGCCGCCAGTGGTAGTGGTACTTGAACCGACGGATGGCAAGTTGGGCGGGTCCGACGTAGCGCCAGGGCGCGCGGGCGAGCTCGAAGGCGCGCGGAGCCTCGCGGCAGGCTGCGCAGTCCATGCGTGCGTCAAAGGCACCCCGCAACTCCACGCCGCAGCGCCGGCACACGGGGGCGAGGGTGGCCGGCAGAGCGCGCTCGCAGCGGCGGCACACCGTCCACTCTGCGGGGGAGGGGCGCTCGCAGAGCAGGCACGCCGGCGGATAGAGCAGGTTGGTCAACGCGGCAAGAGCAGACACGCAGGTATGATACGTGAAACGTCACGACGAGTAAAGGAAGCTTCAAGCTGCAGGCTGCAAGCCGCAAGCAAGCAACGAGTGGCGAAGTGGCTGAGTGGCAAAGTGGCCGACAGACGCTCTTCGGCCACTCAGTCACTTTGCCACTTGGCCACTCGTGTCGCCTGCAGCTTACGGCTTGAGGTGAAGATTGAATCGGCTTGACGGTGGTGGAGCCGTCCGCTACTCTAATTACGATGTGTCTCGGCGTCTACCTGGAGTGCTCCCTCGAGTCGCACGCATTCCGGCGGTTTCCGTGTCAGGCGCGAACGGGTCTCGGTCAGCCGCCGTTGCCCCGCACACGAAGTCTCAGCGTGGGGCGGAGTGCGAGGTGTCGCCCCGCGTGGCGAGGGCACGATGGGGACCGCGAGCTTGGCTGCGGGGCTCCACATGGCCGCTGATGGAGCCCCACGGGCACGCCCATGGTTTCGTCGTCCACGCCCTGCGTGGGGTGACATCTTGTCCACGGGTAGGAAGATGGGTGCTTGGTGGCGGGGTGGCCGTCACGGCCCTCGGCGTCGCCTCCTATGCCTCCCGGGCGCCGTCAGAGGAGACAGAACGGGCCCAGCCGCAAGCAGCTGACAGGAGTCGTCCCGCCATGGCAGCGTCCGAGCGCACCGTGCAGCCGTCCAATCGCCTGAGCCGCGAGCAGAGCCCGTACCTCCTCCAGCACGCCCACAATCCCGTCGACTGGTATCCGTGGGGCGCAGAAGCTTTTGCCAAGGCCCGCCGGGAACAGAAACCGATCTTTCTCTCGATCGGCTACTCGACCTGTCACTGGTGCCACGTCATGGAGCGCGAATCGTTCGAGCGTCCTGAGATCGCCGAGCGCCTCAACCGGTGGTTCGTCAGCATCAAGGTCGACCGGGAAGAGTACCCAGACCTGGACCAGGTCTACATGCATGCCGTAACCGCGCTCACCGGGCAGGGTGGGTGGCCGCTGACCGTGTTCTTGACGCCGGAGCTGAAGCCGTTCTTCGGGGGCACCTACTTTCCCCCCGACCGGCGCGGCACCATGGCGGGGATGAACGAGCTCCTGCCCGCCGTTGCCGAGGCTTGGCGCACGCGGCGCGAAGAGCTGATGGCGTCCGCTGAGGAGCTGACGGCAGCACTTGGTCGGCTCCTGGACCGCGAGGTCGTTCCGGGGATAGTGTCCGTGCAGCTGCTCCACGCTGCGTTCAATCAGGCGGTCGGTGCCTTCGACTCTGCACACGGCGGGTTCGGCGACGCCCCCAAGTTCCCCCGCCCCCACGAGCTCTCCTTCCTCTTCCGCTACTGGGCGCGGACCGGGACGGCGCAGTCGCTTGAGATGGCGACGGCCACCCTCGACCACCTCGCCCGCGGCGGCATCCACGACCACCTCGGCGGCGGCTTCCACCGCTACTCGACCGACGCCCAGTGGCTCATCCCCCACTTCGAGAAGATGCTCTACGACCAGGCGCTGCTCGCCCGCGCCTACCTCGAGGGCTACCAGATCACCCGCCGCCCGGAGTACGCCGAGGCCGCGCGCGGCATCTTCGCCTACGTGCTGCGGGACCTCACCGATGCGCGGGGCGGCTTCTACTCCGCGGAGGACGCCGACAGCGAGGGCGAAGAAGGGACGTTCTACGCGTGGACCCCGGCGGACATCCTCCAGGTGCTTGGTGAGGAGGAGGGTGGACGGTTCAACCGGTTCTACGGCGTGACCCCGGAGGGTAATTTCTCCGCCGAAGGCTCCGCCCGAGGCGGATCCGCTCCTAGAAGCGCTGGCGGTGGCGGAGTGCGCGGCAGCATCCTCCATATCGACCAGCCGCTGGACGCCTTCGCGGCGCTGGAGGGACTGACTCCGGCAGAGCTGCGCCGCCGCCTGGCCGCATCGCGCGAACGGCTCTTCGCGGTCCGCGCCGCGCGGACCCGACCGCACCGGGACGACAAAATCCTCACGTCGTGGAACGGCCTGATGATCGCCGCACTCGCCTCGGGCGGAGCCATCCTGGATGAGCCGCGCTACATCGAGGCGGCGCGCCGGGCCACCGACTTCATCCTCGGCTCACTGGTCCGTGACGGCGTGCTGTTGCGCCGCGAGCGCCGCGGCGACGCGCGCTACCCGGGGACGGTCGAGGACTACGCCTTTTTTGCCGACGGGCTGCTCGCGCTCTATGAGGCGACCTTCGAGCCGCGCTGGCTCGCGGAGGCGAAGCGGTGGACGGACGCGATGGTCCAACGGTTCTGGGATGAGCCGCGGGGCGGCTTCTTCTTCCGCGGCAAGAACGAGGAGCCGCTCATCGTGCGCGCCAAAGAGCTGTACGACGGGGCCACCCCCTCCGGCAACTCGACGGCGGTGCTCGTCTTGCTGCGCCTCGGCCGGCTCACGGCGGATGAGCGGCTGGACACACTGGGCCGGCGCGCCCTCGAGGCGGCGGTACCACTCCTCACGCAGACGCCCTTCGCCTATCCGGCCATGTTCGCTGCGGTGGATGTCGCCCTCGGGCCGACGCAGGAGATCGTCATCGCAGGCGATCCCGGCTCGTCCGATACGGTGGCGATGCTCCGGGCGGTGCATGAGCGGTTTCTGCCGCGCGCCGTTGCCGTCCTCCATCCCGAAGGGCCTGAGCAGGCCGCGGTCGAAGCGCTCATCCCGTACGTGAAGACCCAGGAGACGCTCGACGGGCAGGCGACGGCGTATGTGTGCGAGCATTTCGTCTGCGCGCTCCCGACACATGATCTCAACCGGTTGATCGAGCTGTTGCACGCGTCTGAGGGGTCGTCCGCGCGTGAGCGCGGAGAACAGGGAGGTAGATGATGGGTAGCAGAGTTCGCGCGGAGCGCAAGACCGCACAGCTACCTGCCCCCGCACGCGTTGCTTCGCAACGCGAAGCAGCAGGGGCGCAGGCAGGGGCCGCGTCGCCGATGGTGTCCCAGGCGGACGTGGCACAGGTGGCGTACGAGCTGTTCGAGCGCCGGGGAGGCACCCCGGGGCACGACGTGGAGGACTGGCTGGAAGCGGAGCGGATAGTGAGAGCCCGCCGCCGAGCCGCGTGATAGATGCGGCTGAACGAGCGCGCGTTCGCTCTTGCATGTGCCGCCGCGTGGGGAGCCACAGTACTCGCCGTCGGGCTGGCCCGCCTCCGGAGCTCGTCCTATTACGGGATGCGGTTTCTGGAGACGCTCGCCTCGCGCTATCCCGGCTACCACCCTCAGCGCACACTGGAGAGCGTCTCCATCCTGACGGGCTATGCGCTGTGCCATGGTGCTGCAGCCGGCTGGTTCGTCGCCCGCGGCGATAACCGGTGGTCGAAGTGAGCCGGATTCGGTTCCGGTCGGCGGCTCCCCGCGCAGGGGCCGCCGCCCTTTCGCTGCTTGTGTGGGCGCTGGTACCGGCCGCCGCCCGGGCCCAGGACGCCGCCCTTGAGGACGCGGCGAAGACGCGGATCCTCATTATGCTCGCGACGGTGGTGGCCGCCTCGCTCATCGGTATCCTCCTCTACCAGCTCTCCCTCCGGAGCAGCCAGGTTCAGTACAAGAAGGGCAGGGGCAACACGGAGAAGGGGAGGGGGGACCTCAAGCCCGCCATCAAGCATGAGGTGGACCGGCTCGCGATTCCACCGGATGTTGCCAAGTCGGTCTCCGATATTATCGCCAAGACGGTCGAAGCGCAGGTGGAGGTCGTGAAGAAGGAGCTGAACGATCGGTACGGCCGCATCATTGAGGAGCAGCGGCGCTCCAGCGCGACGCTCCAGACGAAATACCAGGACGTGCTGCGCGAGCGGAAACAGACCGTGTCGGTTCTGGAGAGCATCGCCGAAGGGCTCGTCGTCGTGAACAACAAGGGCGAAGTCGTCATGATGAACCCCGCGGCGGAGAAGCTCCTGTCCGTCGACCAGAAAGAGCGCATCGGCAAGCCGATGTTGGACAACGTCAAGGACGGCCAGTTGGTGTCGATGGCCACCGGGACCGACGAAGAGCGCGAGATCGTCCTCAGCGCCACCTCGGCTTCCACGAAGCGGATCCTCCGGGCGAGCAACGCCATGATCACCGATGAGGATGGCAAAACCGTGGGCATGGTGGCCGTCCTGAGCGACGTCACCAAGCAGCGCGAGCTTGACCAGATGAAGTCCGAGTTCGTCTCCCAGGTGAGCCACGAGCTGCGCACGCCGATCGTGGCGATGCAGCACGCGCTCGCCATCCTGGTGGATGAGGTCGCCGGCCCGCTCACGGAGGAGCAGAAGAAGTTCACGAGCCTGACCCAGCGCAACCTCCAGCGGCTCAACGCGCTCATCAACGACCTGCTCGACCTCTCGAAGCTGGAAGCGAAGAAGATGGAGCTGCGCCTCGCGTTCACGTCGCTCTCACCGGTGATCGGGAACGTGTGCGAGACGCTCGACCCGTGGGTGCAAAGCAAGGCGATCACCATCATGCGGCGCGTGCCGGAGGATCTGCCCCACGTGATGTGCGATCCGGCCCGCATGATCCAGGTGCTGACCAACCTGCTGGGCAACGCGATCAAGTTCACGCCGAAACAGGGCCGGATCACCGTTGAGGCCAAGCTGGTCAAGGGGGGCATGGTCGTCCAGGTCAGCGTGACCGACACGGGCATCGGGATTGCGAAGGAAGATCTCCCGAAGCTGTTCAGCAAGTTCCAGCAGGTCGGGGAGCGCACGGCGAGCGACATCAGCGGTACGGGATTGGGGCTGGCAATTTCCAAGGAGATCGTCGAGCTCCACCGGGGGCGCATTTGGGCGGAAAGCGATGAGGCGAAGAAGGGGGCGACGTTCACCTTCACGCTGCCGCTCGAGGCGTCCGATACGACGGAGCCGCAACACGCAGCGTGAGAGGACGACCATGGCGGAACCGGTTCGAGTGCTGCTCGTCGATGATGAGGAGGACGTTCTGGAGTCGGTGGGGTTCTGGCTGACGTCGAAGGGCTACCACATCACCAAGGCCAAGAACGGCGAGGCCGCGCTGGAAATCCTGAAGGAGGGCCGCCACGACGTCGTCTTCCTCGACGTCGTGATGCCGATCCTGGACGGCATCGAGACGCTGCGGCGGCTCCGGGCGTTCAATAAGATGATCCCGGTCATCCTGGTCACCGCCTCCAATTTCACCGATGAGAATCGGTATGCGGGGGCGAAGGCGCTGGGGATTTCGGGTCTCTTCCCCAAGGGCAGCAGCCTGACCCAGCTCACCCAGGTGCTTGAGGTCGCCCTACGCACGCTCAAGAAATCTGCTCCGACAGCCGACCGGGCCGCCGCTTCCGAGGCTCCTGCGCCGCGCCAGGGTCCGCTGGCCGGCGTCTTCGCCGCCCTCCGCAAGGCGCGCTGCCCTCCCGTACGTCGCGGATGATCCCCCCACCCGCGCCGGCCCCGCCGACGGGCGGGGCCTGGCACCGAGACGGGATGGAGAAGGAATGCTGAAAGCGCTGCAAGGTGCCGTCACGGCGGCTCACGTTGATTCCTGGACGGGCCGCCGTGAGGCGCAGGTGGGGGGGATGAAGCCTGCCGGCGCGCCGCTGATCGCGCTGTTCTTGGCCTGCGCGCGGTTCAACGCCGTCACGCTCTTCGCCGACGAGTCAGCCTCCGACGCTACCTCCGGCTCCGCCTCCGGCGGACAGGCCGTCTCCGAGCTCAACACCCAGGGGGTCCGCGCGGCCCAGCAGGGCCAGTGGGAGCTCGGTGTCGGCTACCTGCGTCGAGCGGTCAAGGTCAATCCGAGAGACGTCCTCCTGCGTCAGAATCTCTCCGGCATCCTGACCGACTGGGCCATCCAGCTCGAGCGCTCAGGCGACGCCGCGCAGGCGGAACGACTCCTGCTGGAAGCGGTTACCGACGATCCGGACAACGGCGTCGCGTTCGTGCGGCTCGGGGACCTCGCGTACTTCCGGCGCAGCGACTTTTCTGGCGCGATCGCTTCCTGGAAGCGGGCCAACGGGAAGCTCTCCCCGGCGGAATGGCGCGCCGTCGCCGACCGGATCTCCCAGGCCCAGCGCGACGCGACCATCGAACAGGACTTTGTTTCCGAGGGCACCGAGCACTTCGACATCCGGCTCTCGCATCGCGGCACGGCAGACCTCGAAGCACTCGGCCGGTTGCTCGAAACGGCCTACGCGGCACTGGTGGAACAGCTCGGTAGTGGCCCCTCGAAGCTCACCGTCATCGTCTACACCGAGCGCGACATGCGGCGCACCTACTACCAGCGCGACTGGGCGCTTGGATTCTACGACGGGCGGCTCCGGCTCCTTGGCCGGGAGTTGGGCACCGACGTAGCACCGATGATGGTCGCTCATGAGCTGGCCCACGCGTTCCTCCAGCACGCCTACGGCCCGGCGCTGCCGATCTGGGTCCACGAGGGCTTCGCGCAGCTCCAGGAGCGCGATCCTTCGACTCGGCCTCCAGCTGAAGCCGGAGGCCTCGCTCAGGACGTCGCCCCTGCGGGGCTCCGCCAGCCGCGGACGGACGACGAGCTACGGCTCGAGGAAGCCGTCGCCGGCGGCGACGCTTGGGTGCCGCTGAAGTGGCTCGACCGCCGCTTCGCTCAGCCGAGCTACCGCGAGGACGTCGGGCGCGCCTATGTGCAGGCGCGCCTCGTGGTCGCAGAGCTGATCAGGCGGCGCGGGGTGGCGCGCTTCAAGACGTTCCTCGATGCGGTCGCGAAGGGCACCCCGGTTGACGCCGCCTACGACGCGGCCTTCGCGCCCGACCACTGGGCTGAGACGGATCGGCCGATTCTCAAGTGACCGCATGGCCGCCTCGAAATTCGGAATGCGGAATGCGGAATGCGGAGTTGTCGCTTTTCATTCCCCATTCCCCATTCCCCATTCCCCATTCCGCATTCTCCTGATGGATCTGCTCATTCTCTTTGGTGTCGGCTTCAGCACCGGGCTCTCCGGCGCGATGATCCCCGGGCCGCTCACACTCTACGTCGTGTCCGAAGCGTTCTGGCAGGGACAGGCGGCGGGACTGAAAGTCGCCGCGGGCCACCTGCTCCTCGAAGCGGGCTTTGCGGCGCTGATCATCCTGGGCCTGCGCGATCTGCTCTCGACGGCGGCGTTCCGGACGTCGATCGTGTGGGTCGGCGGCATCGGGCTGGCGGTCATGGGCGGGCTGCTGCTCCGTCAGCTGCCCCGGCTTTCGCTTACCTCTGCCCGCCCTTCCGATCACCCGGTGGCAGGTGGGCAGCGCGCGGAGGCCCGCCCCGGCGAGGGCGATCGAGGGCGGGTCGGGGTCGCCTTCCGGGGCGGGCCGATCGCTGGCGGAGCTTTCTTCAGTCTCACCAGTCCGGGGTTTCTCATATGGTGGGCGACCATCGGGACCTCGGTGTTGCTTGAGGGGTCGCTGGCCGGTGTTCCCGGCATCACAATGGTCGCCTCGGGACATGCGCTGGCTGATCTCCTCTGGTGCTGGTTTGTGGCGTTCTCCGTGGAACGAGGCCGCGCGTACTGCTCCGACCGGACGTATCGGACGATCATAGGACTGATTGCCCTGTGCCTCATCGCGCTAGGTGTAGGGCTGCCGCTTAAGCACTACCGATAGCGAGCCGCAAGCAAGCGAGTGGCGAAGTGGCTGAGTGGCAAAGTGGCCGAAAGACGCTCTTCGGCCACTCAGTCACTGTGCCACTTGGCCACTCGTGCAGCCTGCAGCTTGTAGCTTGCAGCTTGAATTAGCGTTTGACAAACGAAGTCAATTTTGCTACAAGTATCATACGTTCGTGAGAGTTACAACGGCTGTGGGCTTGATGTGGCGTGCGCCGCTCTACCCGGAGAACGCGCACACCGCAGGAGCCGTGTGATTGTGATTGGATGTAGTGCGGTTTGCGTCGCGACCCATCGCTTGGTCCTCGACGTGATGGGGCGTCCCGGATTATCCCTCCATCGGATGCTCTCCGTTCGTGCGCGTTCCTCTCAGGACGGTGGGGCGGCCTCATGATCACACCTGCCTCTCGGCCGAAGGCCGGGACACGCTGCGCATCTCCCATCGTCTGTGTCCGGTCCGCCAAAGGCGGATCGAGGTCGGTGGGGGGATGAGCCCTTCGACTCCCCCAGACGCTTTGCTTCGCAAAGCGAAGCTACTGGGGTCGCTCAGGGCTCATGGTGAGTCCCTCGACTCGCTTCGCTCGCTCGGGATCCCGAGCGAAGTCGAGGGACGAGCACCGCGAGTCGAACCATGAGTTACTACCGCGTCCTGGGCCTTGAGCGCGAGCCGTTTTCCACCAGCCCCGACCCGGCATTCTTCTACCAGTCCCACAAACACCGAGCCATCCTCGCGAATCTCCTCATCGAGTTTCGGCTGCGGCGGGGCCTGAGCATCGTGCTGGGCGATATCGGCACCGGCAAGACCACGCTCGGCCGCAAACTGGTCCAGATGCTGAGCGAGCGGGAGCGGTTCGTCTTCCACCTCGTCCTCGATCCGACGTACCCCTCAGAGGATCTCTTCTTCACGGCACTCATTCGCACGCTCGGCATCGCCGTCTCGGCACCGTCCCCGACGCTCGTGGACTACCGCGAAGTGCTCGAGCGGTACCTGTTCCAGCAGGGTATTCACACCGGCCAGACCGTCGTGCTCATCATCGATGAAGCGCACAAGCTCAACGCACTCTCGCTCGAGGCGCTGCGGATCCTCCTCAACTACGAAACCAATGAAGTGAAGCTGCTCCAGTTGGTTCTCCTCGGGCAGACGGAGCTCCTGCCGCTCATCACCGGCATGCCCAACCTCATGGATCGCGTCAGCCTCAAGTGCGCCCTCGAACCGCTCGACCTGCCGGAAACTCGCGAGATGATGCAGTTCCGCCTGCGGGAAGCGGGCTATCAGTCTCGCCTGCCGCTCTTCACCGATGAGGCGATCGAAACGATTCACGAGCATGCGGAGGGCTATCCGCGACGCATCGCCATGCTCTGCCACCAAGCACTTCGCGCGCTGGTCATGAGCAAGGGGCGGGTGGTGGATGAGGCGGTGGTGGAGGAGCTGATTCAGCAGGAGTTGGATATCGGATGGTCCCGGCCAAAGAGACCGCAGAAGAGCAGCTCCTCCGTATGATCGAGGGGCCGCCGTCGGCCTCGCCGAAAGGCTCGCCGGGTAGCTTCTCTCCGGAGCGGCTGCGGGATGGCCTGCGCGACTCGGTCGAGACGCTCAAGCGGTGGATGCGTGGTTCGCAGAGCCACCGGGAGAGCGGCGATGCGTTCCTGGCCCAGCTGCAGCTGGCGGGACGCATCTTCTGGGCGGTCCTGGGAGCACTCGGCCTCTACCTCATCGTCGACGTGGTGATCCTCCAGCCCGCTCCGCCGCACCTGGCGCTGGTACCGCAGCCGTCGTCCGGCACCGCCCACAGCACATCGGTCGAGGACGCGGCCGGCCGCTCACAAGCGTACCGGCAGACGCTCATCTCGCGCAACCCGTTCCGGCTCGAGGTAGAGCGCGCGGCGAAGACCCCGTCGAGCCAGACGGCGAAGAGCCGGCTCCTGGAGCTGGTCGGCTCCCTCGTGGTGGTGGGCATCAACCGGGGAGCGGTGCCCGAGGCGCTCATCGAGGATACCCAGAACAAACGGACCCACTTCGTCAAGGTGGGTGATCAGATCAATGGCATCACGATCAGCGGCATCGACCAGGAAAGGGTCACAGTCACGTATGAGGGAGAGGAAGCTGTCCTCAAGTAGTCCCCCGTTCTCGAAGCGGCGGCTGGCGGTGGGGGTCCTCACTGTGACGGCTGTGCTCTGGTGGCTGAACTGGGTGCGGGTGGGTGCCGCGCCCTCGGAGGTCGCCTCGCTGCCGCCGGAGGCCCCGGCGTCGGTGCACGCGGGCCGGACCGGGATGGACAAGCTCATCTCCCTGGACCTGCGCTCAACCGACGCGACCGATGCCCTGAAGTACCTGGCGATGCAGGGCGAGCTCAACATCGCCATCAGCAGTACCGTGGCCGGGCGCGTCAACCTCCTCCTGACGAACGTCCCCATCCGCGACGTGTTCGACCTTATCCTCCGGAGCAACGAGCTCGCCTACGACAAGCAGAACAACGTGTATCACGTGATGACCGAGGCGGAGTACAAGACGCTCTACGGCAGGCGGTTCTCCGACATGCGCCAGGTCAAGACGTTCCGGCTCCAGTATGCGAGCCCCCAGCAGGCGTTTAACATGCTCGACACGCTCAAGAGCGACGTCGGCCGCCTGCTCGTGGACGAGGAGTCCGGGACGGTCATGGTGATGGAGACGCCGGAGAAGCTCCGCGAGATGGAAGAGTCGCTCGCGGTGCTCGAGCAGGAAGGCACGACACGGGTCATCGACCTCAAGTACGCGAAGGCGAAGGATCTTGAGGAACGGCTCAAGGATGAGCTGGAGGCGAACAAGCTGGGCTACGTGAAGGCCGACGAGCGCAGCAACCAACTCATCGTGAAGACGCTGCCCGAACGGATGAAGCAGATCGAAGCGATCGTCGAGGCGCTGGACCGCAAGACCCGCGAGGTGCTCATCGACGCGAAGATCGTGAAGGTTGCCTACACCAATAGCATGGACTCCGGCATCAACTGGGACCAGGTGTTCTCGAACCTGAAGTTCCACGGCCTCGACCAGCTCGGGACGGACAACCTCGGCCACTTCCGCAACAGCACCGTCGGGACGGCACCCACCGAGGTGCCCGCCGTCTCCAAGATCAGGATCCCCGAGTTCGCGCTCGCCGGCAGGTCGGTGAAGCTGGGCAACCTGGCCTTCGGCACCGTCGCTCGAGACGGCTACGAGCTCTTCCGCTACCTCGAGACGGTCGGCCATACGAAGATCATCTCCAATCCCCGCCTCATGGTGACGGAGAACCAGGAGGCCAAGATTCTCGTCGGCACGCGCGAGGCGTACATCACGACCACGACGACGTCCGGCCAAACCACCGCGACCATCGCCGAGGACGTGTCGTTCATCGACGTGGGCATCCAGCTGGCCGTGACGCCAACCATCAACCAGGATGGCTTCGTCACGATGAAGATTAAACCGGAGATCAGCAGCGTGACCCGCACACTCACGACGCCGAGCAACAACAAGATCCCCATCGTGGACACCTCGACCGCCGAAACGACGGTGATGGTTGCGGACCACGCCACCGTGATCATCGGCGGGTTGCGCAAGAATGAGAAGAAGACCAGCGATGGTCAGATCCCGTACCTGGGCCGGCTGCCGATGCTGGGCAAGCTGTTCTTCAAAAAGGTGGACCGCGACGACCAGCTCACGGAGCTGGTCGTCTTCATCACCCCCCACATCGTCAGCGGCAAGGAGTTCGTGACGGGCGATGAAACCGGCTCGCCCCGCGGCTTCAAGCCGTTGCGCGACTACGCACCGGTCCGCGACGCCGCGTCGCGGCGGAACACCGGAGGGATTCGGTGAGTCCGATCGGTCGGAGACGGTGGACGCTGGCGGGCCAGGTCATCTTCTGGGTCGTGGCCCTGGTGCTCGTGGGTGCTGCCGGCGGCTATCTCCTCTCCCATCAGGCCCGTGGCTTCTCCGCCACCTTCAACAAGGTGGAGGCTGATAAGCGCGCACTGCTCGATGCCAGCCGCCAGATGGAAACCCAGCTCCGGACGCTTGAGAGCGAGCGCGGGACGCTGAGCCAATCCACGCAGACCCTTGCCGTGGACCGCGACAACCTGCTCGCCCAGGCGAAGCGGCTGATGGAGAATGCCGCCGAGCGCGATGCCGTCGAAGAGCTGCACGAGCAGGTGCTCAAGCACACGACCGAGGAGTACCGCGCCCTGAAGGAGCGGTTCATGCCTCTGGAGGACGAGTTCGCGGCACTCCAAGAGCACCATGAGACGCTGCGACGTGAATATGAGGTGCTCGAGCGGGAGCTGTACAACGCCCAGCAGCAGGGCACAGAGAAGCGCCTGAAGGGAGAGCTGGAGCAGGAGCGCAAGAAGCGGGAGGGGGACCTCGCGGCGCTGCGCCAGACCCGTGGGCGCATCAAGGAGTTGGAAGTCGACCAGGCCAAGGTCCGCACGGAGATCTCCAAGGCGCAGGAGCGGTTCGGCGCGCTGCAGGAGCGGTACACTGGGATCCTCTCAGAAAACAAGTCGCTCGCCGTCCGGGCGAAAAAGGTGCCGACGGAAGTCACGACGCTGGCGCGGGAGCACGAGCGGCTGGTGAAGGACCTCGCGGACACCCACTACAACATGGGCGTCATCTTCGCGAAGAACGAGGAGTACGCCCGCGCGGCCAAAGAATTCGAGATGGTCGTGGAGCTGAAGCCCGACGATGCCGACGCGCACTACAACCTCGGCCTCATCTATGCCGAGCATATCCCCGACCGCAACAAGGCGATGGATTTTTTCCGCCGCTACCTGGACATCAATCCAGGTGCTTCGGACGCGACGTGGGTCCGGCAGTACATCGCCTCTTGGAAGGCGTGGGAGGGGAATGAGTCGCTGGAGCCGTGACAAGCTACAGGCCGCAAGCTTCAGGCTGCACGTGTAGTTGTGGCTTGCAGTCGAGATGCGCGTTTCTGCGTAGAACGTATTTCAAAACCACCAACAGGATTTCGCCGACTTAGAGATGATTTCGCCTATCGTAGGATGCCCATCTGCAAAAGCCATCCACAATCTGCGGAATCACGTTGGGTTTTGAAATGAGTTCTAGGTCGTGGCGGATGATCGCATGGCTGGTGGGCTGCGGGGCGCTGCTAGGCGCCTTGCAGGGCCCATTGGCCCCGGCCGAAGAACTCCCGCGTCCCGAGCCGGCGGCCGCCCAGCAGGCCGACACGGCGCCAGCGGACGCCACGGCCACTCCGAACGGGCGCGTCCAGGCGGCTGCCCTGCTGAACGAGTCGCGCTGGGCCGTTGAGCTGCGCCGGATGTTCACGAAGCAGGTCGAGCCGCCGCTGGGCGACACCCTGACGTTCATCGACGGCAAGCTGACCTCGGAGCGGCTCGGCCCGCTCGGCTACGCCCCCGGGACCTTCACCCTCTCGATTGGTCCCACCGGTGCCCCGGTGTGGGAGTCTACCCAGTTGAGCCGGCAGGACGGCATCGTGCTCTGGCGCGGGGAACTGGATCGTGATACCATTCGGGGCACGATCAGCCGGCTGCCGCTCGCCGGGGCCTCGGAGGATTTTCGTTTCGAAGGGAAAGAGATCCTGGCCGCAACACCGTCTGCTCAGTCTGCACCCGTCTCGCCTTCAGCGCCGACGGAGGCACCCTCCGTTCCGAGCCAGCCGCAGCCGCCCGGGCCGGCCGACGTATCCGGCAAGCCCGCATCCGGACCGTCCACACGATAGGATCCCGCGTTGCCACACGCATTCCGACGCCGCCCTTCACCCCGTACCACGCGGAAGCCCCCCTGTCAAGGCGGGGAGGAACGGGTTGCTTTTCCCGAAGGGTCAGACCCAGAAGCCACGGCTGTGAAGCCGTGGTACGGGGTTCACAAGGAGTGATGCTGTGACCATCCATCCATCCCGGCGCCTCGCATGGGGCGGTCTGGTGGGAAGCATGATCTTCGCCATCGTGGCCTGCGCGCCGCCCGCCTCGGCCGAGACGGCCGATGAGTACTACGCGCGCGGGCTCAAGCTCTACCTCAGCGGCGAGTACGTCAAGGCGGCGGCCGAGGTCCAGCGCGCCATCCAGGAGGATCCGGCGCATGCGCAGGCGAAGGAGCTGTTCCAGCTCCTCCAGGAGGTACAACGCGAGACAAAGCCGGAAGAAGGCGTGTTGTCCCAGCTGAGCGCGGCGCTGGAAGCCCAGCAACAGGAGGCGCGCCGGTTGAAGTCGGTGCTGGCCAGTGCCGAGCAGCGGCTCACCGCGCTCACCGAGGCCCGTCAGGCGGACCAGACGGCCCTGGCCGACGGACGCAAGCAGTTGGTTGCGGCCACGCAGCAGGCCCAGCAGACCGACGTCACCCTCAAGGCCGGTCTCAGCGACCTGCAGACCCGCCTGCAGGCGACGGAGGGCAAACTCGCGAAGACGGTGGAGGAGCGCGGTACGCTGGAGGGGGAGCGGGTGGCG
>OBEQ012782758.1_pt1 | contig 51893 bp, 51 predicted proteins | sample 1670901 | NCBI WGS metagenome assembly OBEQ01 (sample SAMEA104232315, study PRJEB22302) | groundwater metagenome | biome: forest; feature: aquifer; material: groundwater | place: USA | collected 2011-08-07 | depth 5.4 m
GAACAGTTCCAGTTTGGCGGTGATGCCCGTTCCACTCTCGTCATCCCCGCGAAAGCGGGGATCCATGGCACCGCCAGCACCCTCTTTACGAGATGAATCTGATCCTGCCCAACCATGGATCCCCGCTTTCGCGGGGATGACGAGTGAAATACGGGTCATCATTCCGTCGCCCGATTGCCCTGGTGACCACCTTTTTCTCACCCTCATCCTGATCTCGCAGCACAGACCTTTTGATTCCAGCCGCGCGCAATGGTAGGAGGAAAGCGCCCACCCGAAGGGGGAGCTGCTCCCCATCTTTTGTGAGAGGATTGGACCCGTGCTTGAAGCCTATCGCCAGCATGTCGCCGAGCGTTCAGCGCTCGGGATTCCGCCCCTGCCGCTTTCGGCGAAGCAGACCGAGGCGCTGATCGGACTGCTGAAAGCCCCGCCGCAGGGTGAAGAGCAGGTTCTGGTCGAGCTGATCACCCATCGTGTGCCGGCCGGTGTCGACGATGCCGCCAAGGTCAAGGCCGCGTTCCTGGCCGATCTGGCCAAGGGCAGCCAGACCTCGCCGCTGCTCTCGCGCATCCAGGCGACCGAACTGCTCGGCACCATGCTGGGTGGTTTCAACATCGAGCCGCTGATTGATCTGCTGTCCGACGCCGAGTGCGGGGCCACCGCCGCCGCCGCGTTGAAGACGACGCTGCTGATGTTCGACTATTTCCACGACGTCAAGGCGCTGGCCGACAAGGGCAATGCGCACGCCAAGGGCGTGATGCAGTCCTGGGCCGATGCCGAATGGTTCACCTCGCGCCCCGCCGTCCCCGAGTCGCTGACCGTGACCGTGTTCAAGGTGACCGGCGAGACCAACACCGACGACCTGTCGCCGGCCCCGGACGCCTGGAGCCGCCCCGACATCCCGCTGCACGCCCTGGCCATGCTGAAGAACGCCCGCCCCGGCATCGAGCCGGACGAGGCCGGGGCCTGTGGGCCGGTGAAGCTGATCAACGCGCTGAAGGACATGGGCCATCTGGCCGCCTATGTGGGCGATAGGGTCGCCACCGGTTCATCGCGCAAGTCGGCGACCAACTCGGTTCTGTGGTTCACCGGCGAGGATATCCCGTTCGTTCCCAACAAGCGCTTCGGTGGCGTCTGCCTGGGTTCGAAGATCGCGCCGATTTTCTACAACACCATGGAAGATGCCGGCGCCCTGCCCATCGAGCTGGACGTCAACCAGATGGACATGGGCGACGTGGTCGAGTTGCGCCCCTATGACGGCAAGGCCCTGAAGAACGGCGCCGTGATCGCCGAATTCACCGTCAAGTCCGAAGTCATCTTCGACGAAGTGCGGGCCGGCGGCCGTATTCCGCTGATCGTCGGCCGTGGCCTGACCGCCCGGGCCCGCGAGGCGCTCGGCTTGGCTCCCAGCACCCTGTTCCGCCAGCCGGCTCAGCCGGCCGATACCGGCAAGGGCTTCACCCTGGGTCAGAAGATGGTCGGCCGCGCCTGTGGCCTGCCGGAAGGGCAGGGCGTGCGTCCGCATGCCTATTGCGAGCCGCGCATGACCACCGTGGGGTCGCAGGACACCACCGGGCCGATGACCCGTGACGAACTGAAGGATCTGGCCTGCCTGGGCTTCTCGGCCGATCTGGTGATGCAGTCGTTCTGCCACACCGCCGCTTACCCGAAGCTGGTCGACGTCAAGACTCATCACGAACTGCCCGGCTTCATCTCGTCGCGCGGCGGTGTCGCCCTGCGTCCGGGCGATGGCGTCATTCATTCCTGGCTGAACCGCCTGCTGCTGCCCGACACCGTCGGCACCGGCGGCGACTCGCACACCCGTTTCCCCATCGGTATCTCGTTCCCCGCCGGCTCGGGTCTGGTCGCCTTCGCCGCCGCGACCGGGGTGATGCCGCTGGACATGCCGGAATCGGTGCTGGTGCGCTTCAAGGGCGAGATGCGCCCCGGCATCACCCTGCGTGATCTGGTCAACGCCATCCCGCTCTATGCTATCCGCCAGGGCCTGCTGACCGTCGAAAAGAAGGGCAAGAAGAACGTCTTCTCCGGCCGTATCCTGGAAATCGAGGGTCTGCCCGACCTGAAGGTGGAACAGGCGTTCGAGCTGTCCGACGCCTCGGCCGAGCGTTCCGCGGCGGCCTGCACGGTGCGCCTCAACGCCGCGCCGATCGTCGAATACCTGCGTTCGAACATCACCCTGATGAAGTGGATGATCGCCAACGGCTATCAGGATCGCCGCACCCTGGAGCGCCGCATCACGGCCATGGAAGCCTGGATCGCCGACCCGCAGTTGCTGCAACCCGATGCCGATGCCGATTACGCCGCGGTGATCGACATTGATCTGGCCGACATCAAGGAGCCGATCCTCGCCTGCCCGAACGACCCGGACGACGTCAAAGTGCTGTCCGACGTGGCCGGTGAGAAAATCGACGAGGTGTTCATCGGCTCGTGCATGACCAATATCGGCCATTTCCGCGCCGCCGGTAAGCTGCTGGACGGCAAGAGCGACATCCCCACCCGCCTGTGGATCGCCCCGCCGACCAAGATGGATGCCATGATCCTGTCCGAGGAAGGTTACTACAACATCCTCGGCAAGGCCGGCGCCCGCATGGAAATGCCCGGCTGTTCGCTGTGCATGGGCAATCAGGCGCAGGTCCGCAAGGGCTCGACGGCCATGAGCACCAGCACCCGCAACTTCCCCAACCGCCTGGGCCTCGACACCCGCGTGTTCCTCGGCTCCGCCGAACTGGCCTCGGTCTGCGCCCTGCTGGGTCGTATTCCCACCGTGGAAGAATACCAGGCCCAGGTCGGCGGCCTCGCCGGCAAGGCGGCGGATGTCTACCGCTACATGAACTTCGACCAGATCGCCGAGTTCCGCGAAGTGGCAGAAACGGTGGGGTGAGGTTGACGCGTTGATGACGATCCCCCTTCCGCTTCGGCGGGAGGGGGATTTTTTTGGCCACATGGCAGGCCGTAGTTGCGGCGGAAGCTCGGACCAATGCAGCCTTGCATTGCGATTTGGACTTGGCACAATGGGGGTAGACACCGAAATCAGCCGCATTGTCATTCGCCGTTTGCCTTCCGATTTGTGGTACGATGTATCCTGTCAGCATATGAGGGGCAGATGATCCGCTTTCGCTTTTCTCCAGCCAAGGCACGGGCCGCACTGCTGTGGATGATGGAGCGGCTGCCGGGGATTGATCTCCACACTGCGCTGAAGTCCTGCTATTTCGCCGACAGGCAGCACTTGAATCAGCACGGCAGGCCGGTGTTCGGGGCCACTTACCGAGCCATGCGGTTCGGGCCGGTTCCACTGGAAATCTATGAAATGGCAAAGGGTGAGGCCATCTGGTTGGCTGAACTTGGCGCCGAGCGTTATCCCTGGGCGCTCAAAGGCTTTCACCTGTTCCGCGACGGCAACGAGGAACCGGAATTGGACGTGCTATCCGAGTCCGATTTGGACGCGTTGCAGGCGGGTTTTGAGCGGTCGCGCGGATTGACCTTCACCGAACGGACCGCAGCTACCCATGGGGAAGATTGGCAGGCCGCGAATCTCGGGCTCATGCGTTACGAAGACATGATGGAGGATGGCCCGGAGAAGGCCGAGCGCGTGGCCTATCTGCAAGCCACAGCGCAACGTATGAGGCTGTAGTGACGGTGCTTCAGGCGCTGGACGTGATCTGGATACACGATTCCTGTATTCGTCCACCTGGGCCAAAGATGGTTGTTTGTATTGAGCCGCACCTCGGCCTCTTCTTTCGCATCAACACCAAAGATAATCGACAGACGCCTGTTAAACTTCTGGCTCGTGAGCACCCGTTTTTGGATCACAACAGTCATTTGGAGTGCGGTGAGCCGCTTGAACTTGACGATTATGTGATTGAACAGGCTCTGGAACGAAAACCCGTCCTGGGGAAACTTTCCCGGGATCTGGTGGCAGCGATTCTGTCTGCTGTCGAAAGCGCCAAGACCTTGTCACAACGGGACAAAGCTGCCATCAGGGCTGCGCTGGCTTAACACCTGAAAGTAAAATCAGCGTTTCCACAACCGCTGCGGCGTCAATCGTCACAGCAGATCGACCTCTAAGGTGACGGAAACGGTGGGGTGAGGTTGACGATATCCGCTGTTGTTTGCGGGCCTTGTCTGGCCAGCAAAACTATCAACAGTTGACCGCTATCCGTCAAACTCTTCCGATCAAAGTCCGCTCACCGACCCATCCGGCAATATTTCCCGCAACCGGCCAGGATCGTGGTCGAGCAACCGCAGAAGGTTCGAGATGGCCAGCGATGGCTTGCCAACGCCCGATTCGTATTTGTGGAAGGCAGATGCACCACCACCCAACACAACCCCGGCTTGTTTCTGGCGCAGGTCGAGCTTTTTCCGAATGCGCTTCACCTCGGCCGGCGGCAGGATGCCGTCTATCCGGTCGTGCCATGCTTCCCGAACCGCCTCTGTCGCCCGGCAGTCTTCCGGCATCAACAGACCTTCATCGCAAGCGGTACAGTACCAACCAGGCTGATCGACGGTGATCGTGTGGCCCTTATAGGTGAAGGCAATCGGCCGAATACCACGCTCCATCATCGTACCGCACTCGTGACAGGTTATCTCAGACATAATCTCACCGCTCCTTGAATGACAGCAGCTTGAACTCAGTCAGGACATCCGCGACGAACTTTATATAGATAACAAAGTCTGCATAAGGAACGTGGTATACATCCTGCCATTCCTTGTGGTTTCCATAAGAAGTCATCGACTTATAGAAATGCGTGCGCTCCATGGTCTGGAGGACGGCAGTTATACTGTCTCTAGTGGCAAACCCAAGTTCATCCGCATTTCGCAACGCGGTCACCGTCACCGCTACAGCAGCGGCCGCCGCCTTGAAGGAATTCAGATCGTAGGTCGGCGTCCGCTTTTCCATGGCAAATTATGGAACCTCAAAGGGGCCAATGCAAGAGATGGAAAATCGTCGGCAAAGCCCGCGCGAAGGCTGGGCGCGGCTCATCGAGCAGGAAATGGTTCTGCTCGGCAATGTCCTGTCGTCGTGACGGGCTGTTCACCCCAACCGCTGCGGCGTCAACCGTCGCAGCAGGTCGACCTCTCCCGCGTAGTCCTCCAGCCGCGTCAGCCCGGCGGCGGCGGCGGGGTCGAGGAGAACGACCGCGTCCTCGTGCAGTTGCAATAGCGATGCCGGCAGGCTGGCGGTGATGGGGCCTTCCAGGGCGGCGGCGATGGCCTCGGCTTTGTTGGCGCCGGTGGCCAGCAGCAGCAGGCGGCGGGCGGTGCGGATGGTGCCCAGGCCGATGGTGATAGCCGCCTCGGGGACAGGCTCGCCGGAGAAGGTGGCGCGGTTGGCGGTGCGGGTGGTGGGGCTGAGGCGGACGATGCGGGTGCGGCTGTCCAGGCCGCTGCCCGGCTCGTTGAAACCGAGATGGCCGTTGCGGCCGATGCCCAGCACCTGAAGGTCGATGCCGCCCCATGCGGCGATGGCCTGTTCATAGGCGGAGCAGCGCGCCATCAGATCACCCTCGGCGCTTCCGTCGGGGATCAGGATGTTTTCGGGTTGCAGATTGATGCGGCCGAACAGCACCCGATCCATGAAACAGCGGCAACTGGCCGGGTGGCCGGGCGGCAGGCCGAGATAGTCGTCGAGATTGACGGTGCGGACCCGGGAAAAATCCAGCCCCTCGCCCTCATGCCGCCGCGCCAGTTCCGTATACAGCGACAACGGCGAGGCCCCGGTGGCCAGGCCGAGCACCGCATCCGGCTTGCGGGCGATCACCCCGGCGACCATGTCGGCGGCCTGACGGCCGACGGCGGCGTCATCGGGGAGAACGACGATCAGCATGGGGGAGTCATCCCCGCCACCACCACGCGGTTGCGTCCGTCTCGCTTGGCGGTGCCCAGCGCCTCGTCGGCGCGGTGAAGCAGGCCGTCGAGGGTCTCGTCGCTGCTCAGGGTGGCGACGCCCAGGCTGGCGGTGACGGTCATGCGGCCGTCGCCGGCATACATCGGGGTGGCGGCGATGGAGTCGCGCAGCCGCTCGGCGACCACGCTGGCCCCCTCCAGATGGGCGTCGGGCAGCAGGATGGCGAATTCCTCGCCCCCCAGACGGCCGAGCACGTCCAGGGTGCGCAGCCCCAGGCCGATGCGGTTGACCACTTCGAGCAGCACGGCATCGCCGGTCGCCTGACCGTACTGGTCGTTGACCTGACGCAGATGATCAATATCCAGCAGAATCACCGAGATGGCCGCGCTGCTGCGCTTGCTGCGCAGCACCTCGCGGGAAGCCAGATCCATGAAGCGGCGGCGGTTGACGATGCCGGTCAGGGGATCGGTGGTGGCCAGACGATCGAGAATGAGGTTGGCTTCCTCGAGGTCGCGGCTGCGGTCGGCCAGCATCCGCTCCAACTGGCGGTTGGCCGCGGTCAGCGCCGCGATCTCGCGATAGCTCTCCAACGCCTGATCGACCGCCGTTCTCAGAACCTCGGTCGGCTCCGGTGCGGCATAGGCGAGGATGCGCGCGGTGGTGGGGCCCAGCGCGTCGCGCGCGACGCCATCCACCAGCACCACGGCGATATTATCCTCGGTCAACTGCTGCCGGGCCTCGGCGAGGTCGTGAGCCGACAGCAGCGCGACCGAGCGGCCGGCATGGCACAGCGTCCCCAAGGCCGCTGCCGCGGCGCTATGCACAGCGGACTCGGCGGCAACCACCAGCAGCCGCCAAGGCGCCTGTTCAGCCACGCCGTCGCCGAGCGTGTGCTGGCCTTGTGCAAACCCCAGCTCGCCAGACATATCAAACCTCCCCCACCCGGCACCTGCGCGCCATCTTAACGGCGCTTGGGGTCCGAGGGAAGCTCCTCCGCCCCATCGGCGGGGGCGGGACACTCCCCATTGCGGCGGGCGACCGCTCGCACCAGTTCGGGCAGCTCGACCCCTACCACCGGATGGGCGCGGAAACATTGCCCGCAATATGCCCACAAGTATAGGCCGTCGGTCTGCATGGTGTGAGTGGTGTAATGGCCGCAATGCGGACAACGAAGAGGAATGGGTGCGGGATAACTCACGGACATGGCACACATCTGAACACTTGTTTCTGCCACGTTACCGCAAGCTGCGGCATCGTGTTAGGGTGCATTGGTTTGCTCCGCCTGAATCAGCCTGGCCTTAAACTCCTCCCCTCCATGGGCAAACCTTGGGATAATAGTCATCTCCCGAAACGAAGGTTAAGATTGACATAAATCAACAGTAATTTTCCGGGGGGATACCATGTCCAACTGCGTCGTCGCCGAAGCCTACCGCTGGGCCGAAGATCGCCTGGAATGGCTCGGCATGCCCCGCCAGCCCCGCCATATGCGCTCGTTTGCCGCCGCGCGGCTGCGCTATACCTCGCTGGTGCGGCCGGAAGAGGCCTCCGCCCTGGTCGCGCTGGCCAATGCCATCGAAGGGGAAGCCACCAATCCGTGTCGCGAGTGCAGTTGTCAGGAGGCGGTGGGCTGGGCCTGAGGGTATTAACGCACACACCCGCTACACAGACGGTGTGAAAAATCGCTACGGTAGCCTGATTTGCCCTCGCCCGCTGGCGGGAGAGGGAGGGGACCCGCGCAGCGGGGAGGGTGAGGGTGGTTCCGCTTCCGCAAAAGAATCCATGACCTATTGGGAAACGGAAGGGAGAACCACCCTCACCCCGACCCTCTCCCGCCAGCGGGAGAGGGAGTTTTCACACGGCCTGTACATATGGCAGTTTCTTAATCACCTCACCGTGATCGTGATCTTCTTCGAGACAACCGGTGGATTATGCGGAATATGATCCTTATCGCCGAGAAGTAATTGCAGGGTGTGCTTGCCCGGCGGCAACTCGACCTCGGCCTCTGTCTGGCCGGCGCCGAAATGCAGGTGATTGCGGTCGGCGGGAATCGGCTCGTCCATCGGCGGCAGCTTGTCGTCGATGATCAGGTGGTGATGGCCGGTATTGGGCGTGTCGACGCCCTTGGGCGCCACCCCCATGCCGCGCAGGCCCATCCATAGGCGGAACGGGCTTTTCACCCCCTCGCCATTGTTCGGCCAGCCGATATAGAGGTAAACGCCCTCGGGCGCTGGAGTAGGGCCGGCCTGGCTCGGCACGGCGAACCCGGCGATCAGGAGGAGCGGCAGGACGAGACGTCGCATCAGCGCACCGTGATGGTGATGCGGGGCGAAACGACGGGCGGGTTGAACACCCGATGCTCCTCGTCGCCCAGCACCAGTTGCAGGGTGTGTTTGCCGGGCGGCAGTTCGATGCGCGCCTCGGTCTGGCCACCGCCGAAATGCAGGTGATTGTGATCGTTGGGAATGGTCTCGCCAGGGCCCGGAGCCTCGGCGACGTCGACCAGCACATGATGGTGACCGGTGTCCGCCCATTCCACATGCGCCGGAGCCACTCCCATACCCGACAACCCCATGCGCAGCCAGAAGCCGCCGCGCACGACGCTGCCGTTGCGAGGCCAGAGAATGCGCAGCCGAACGCCCTCGGGCGCCGGCCTGGCCTTGGTTGCGGGGGGAGCGGCGGCTGCGGCTGCCGGAGGCGCCTGTTCGGGCGGATCGGCAGCCAGAGCCGGAGACGCGATCAGCAGGAGGGCGAAAAGAACTCGGTTCATGGCGCCGGAGTGTCACGCCATCCGCCGCGCAACGCCAGCGCGTGGGCGGATTAACCCATCCGGGACATCGGCGCTATCTCGTCTGCAACGTCGAGGCGGGCCGCAGGAGCGGGTAGACTCAGGGGGCATTGCTTGACGGGACCACGCCATGAACCGCGCCATCGCCTCCGCTCTGAGCACACTCGTCCTTGCCGGCCCCGCCTGGGCCGAGGCGGTGGTGGTGTCGTCGACGGCGCCGGGGCTGGCGTTGGGCCAGGTGGTGGCTGACGGCGCGTCGGTGGTGCTGCCCGAGGACGCCACCGCCACGTTCCTGTTGTCGTCCGGCCAGGTCATGCGGCTGCTGGGGCCCTATCAAGGTCCGGTCAGCGCCCAGCAGGCCAGTGGCGGCTCGCGGCTGGCGCTGCTCGACGGTCACGACCTGTCGGCCTTGGGCGGCGTGCGTGGTGCCCGGACCGCCCGGCTGAGCGGATTGCGGGCGCCGGTCCAGGTGGATGCGGTCAATGGCGGTACCTATTGCGTGGCGGAGGACACGCCCATTTCGCTGGTGCGAGGCCGCTCGGCGCCGATGGAAATGGATCTGGCCGGCGCACAACAGACTGTGACGGTGCGCTGGAGCGAAGACTCCGTTGCTCAGCCCTGGCCGGCCGGGCTGCCCGCCGACACGCGGTATACCCTGCGCTGGCCCGGCGAGACGCCTCGCGAGCTGAGCTTCCGGCGAATTGAGACCCAAGCCGGCAATGACGCGGCGCTGGTCACCGAGATGGCCGCCGCCGGCTGCACCCATCAGGTGGCGCCGTTGCTGCGGGCGCTCGGCGAACAGACGACACCGCTGGCCCTGTGGCTCGGCACGGAACGCGGCCGGGCTCCGCGCTACGCCCCCGGCGAGGAGATGACCGTGGTGCTCCAGACCAACCGCGACGCCTATGTGTATTGCTATGCCGAGGGTCCGACCGGACTGGCCGGCGTTTCGCCGAGCGGGCTGGAGGGCGGTTTTGCGGTGCCCGGCAATATGTCGGTTCGCCTGTCCGCCCGCCGTCTGCCCGGCGGACCACCCGAGCTGCCGGGGCAGCAGCGCCAATTACGGTGCTGGGCCACCGAAGCGGATGTTTCGGATCGCCTGCCGGTCCAGTTGACCGCCGCCTCGGCCACCGAACAGACCCGCCGCCTGGAAGCCGCTTTTGACCATCTGAGCGCGGTGCAGACCGCCGAGGCGCAACTGGTGCTCCGGGTAGAATAGCCGCCATTGAGGCGGCACCTGAGCGCGGAGCGCGCCCGGCGAGGGCGTCGATGAGCCGTCAGGCTCGTCGAAATAAATTTGCGGCAGTGAAATCGTTCACAGTCTTTACACTCTCCGCGCCTTATACTGTAGGCAATGGACGATGGTGGAGGACCGGACGATGAACGACCCCGACGACCGCCGTTCCGAGTGGACGCAAGAAATGCCCCGCCCGACCGAACAGCCCCGGCTGGTCGAATATGATTGGGTTAACGAACGCAAGCCCGAAAAGAACATCCCCATCGACCTTGTCGAAGCCATTCTCGCCGATCTGGGTGAGGACGAAGACGACGCACAGGATGCCCCCTTCATCAGCCCGAGGCTGAATTAGGCGGGACACCAAAGGATTTCCGCTGGGGGCGCGGGCGTCCCGCCCGCGGCGATATCTCCACTGCCACAGGCGTTGACGCGGGCGGGACGCCCGCGCTCCCAGCAGAACCTCCTTTTCCCTACCGCGGATAAATCCGCACCACGATGCGGCGGTTGACGGCTTGGTTGGCGGCGACGGGTTGGCCGTCGCGGTCGCGGTTGGGGGCTTTGGGCATGACGTCGGCATAGCCGATAGCGGCCATGCGGACGGGGGCGATACCGGCTTCGGCGAACAGCCGCACCACGGCGGTGGCGCGGGCCGCCGACAGTTCCCAGTTGGAGGGAAAGCGCGGCGAGGCGATGGGGGTGTCGTCGGTGTGGCCCTGGACCTCGACGCGGAAGCCGTCATACAGCGGATGCATCAGGGTCTGCGCCACCGTTTGCAGCATCGGCCGCGCCTCGGGCCGCAGATCGGCGCTGCCCGGCGCGTAATAGGGTGCGGCGGCGAATTCCACCATGATGCCGTCGTCATCGGCGCCGATCCCCACCTGATCCTCGACTCCGGCCTCCTTGATGGTGCGGTGCAGGGTTTCCCTCAGCTCTTGCAGCGGCTTTTGCATCTCGCGCCGGCCGATCTCGCGGGCCATGCCGGCGCGCACTTTCTCGTATTGCAGGTTGTCGACCTTGGAGATCGAGGCGAGCAGCACGAAAAACGCCAGCAGCAGCGTCACCATGTCGGAATAGGTGAGCAGCCAGTCTTCGTCCTGCTGGGGGGGCGTTCTGGTCCAGCGCGGATCGTCAGGGGGTCGCACGGATTTCGGCCTTGGCTGCTGCCGGCGGCATCCGCATCTGACGGTCGATGTCGAAATGCAAGGCCGGGTCGAGATGGCTGTTCATGCGATCCTGGATGTAGCGCGGGCTTTTGCGCTCGGCCAGCAGGGCCAGGCCCTCGGCCAGCAGGTAATTGCGGAACCGCTGGATTTCCTCGCGCTGCTGGATCTTGCTGGCGGTCGGCAGCAGGATCAGGCGGGCGAACAGGATGCCGTACAGGGTGGTGATCAGCGCCACCGCCATGCCCGGCCCCAGCCGCTCGGGATTGCTGGCCATGCTGTCGAGCATGATGACCAGACCGACCACGGTGCCGATCATGCCGAAGGCCGGCGCCGTGCCGGCCATGCTGCGCAGGATGTCGGCCGGCACGGTGGCGCGCTGGAAACTGGCCTCGATGGTGTTGGCCAGGGTCTCACGCACTTCCTTGCCGGAATAGCCGGTTACCACCAGATCAATGCCGAAGCCGGTGAGCGGCTCGCTGCGGCGCACGGCATGCGCGTCGGCCTCCAGCGCCGGCATGCCTAAGCGCTGAACGATATAGCCCCAGCGGATGACCCGCCCGACCTCCTGATGCAGCACCGCGCGGTTGATCCGGTGATTCAGGAAGATCGTTCCGGTCAGGCGCAGCGCTTGCCAGACATAGCGCGCCTCGAACGACACGAAGGTGGCGGCGAAGGTGCCACCGAACACCATCACCACACTGGGCCAGTTGACAAAGATGATCCAGTTGTCGGTCGACAGCCATATCGACCAGATGAACAGACCAATGCCGGCCAGGAAGCCGAAAGCCGTCGACAATGACATGCCGTGAACAATCCCCTTTCCGCGTCCCCCCGTGTCGGCGGCATTGTGGGACATGCGAGGCGTCAGAGCAATGCTCTGGACGGCAAAAACGGATCGCGTACACTGCCGCAGGAAATGCACCTCAGGCGCAAGGGATCTGTCGGCGGTGAACGGGTGGATTGTGGCGGCTGTCGTGTTGGCGGGGCTGGCCGGGTTGGCCGGCCTGTCGCTGGTCGTTGCCGGGCGGCGGGCTCAAAGTGTCGTCAAGCGGGCGCTCGTGCAACTCTTGGCTGATGTCGACCATCAGATTCTGGTGGGGGCCGATACGGCGGCGGCTTTGCGCACTGCCTGCGATGGTATGGGTCGAGCGCTTCGGTTGGATGTATCCTGGCTCGGTCGCATTGACCGCGATGGGAAGGTCCGGCCGCTCGATGGCGCGGCCATGCCGCCGGGTCTGGTTCTGGCCGAGTCGGCGGCGACGACCGGGTGCGAGCAGACGGATCAGCGGCTGGCGGCCTTGCCGCTGCGGAGCGATGGGGCCGTGATCGGCGTTCTGACCGTCGGCGGGTCCGGCGGGTGGGATGACACGCTGCGTCAGGCGGTCGAGCCGATGGCTGGCCGTCTGGCGGTGGCCCTGAGCCGGGGCGATGAGCTGCGCCTGTTGCACCTGCTGAGGGGCGCCATCGAGTCGGCGGCCAACGCCATTTTCATCACCGATCCCAACGGCCGCATCGAATGGGTCAATGATGCCTTCCTGCGGCTGTCCGGTTACGAGCGCGAGTCGGTGCTGGGGGCGACGCCGCGGCTGCTGCGCTCGGGGGCACAGCCGGCATCGCTCTATGACACCCTGTGGCGGACCATCCAGGCCGGCGAGGTGTGGCGCGGCGAGATGGTCGAGCGGCGCAAGGACGGCAGCCTGTACACCGTCGACCAGACCATTACGCCGATGCGCGGCGGCGACGGCCGAGTCGGGCACTTCGTCGTGGTGCAGGAGGATATTACCGCGCGCAAGCACGCCGAGGACCGTATCCGCTATCTGTCCGATTACGATCCGCTGACCGCTTTGCCCAACCGTCTGCTGTTTCTGCGTCGGCTCTGTCAGGCCATTGATGCGGCGCGGGAGGAGGGCGGGCGGCTGGCGCTGCTGTTCATCGACCTGGAACGGTTTACCCGGGTCAACGACGCCCTTGGCCACGAACTGGGGGATCAGGTGCTGGCCAAGCTGGCGGGGCGACTGGTCGGTGTGGCGCCGTCGGCGCATACCGTCGCCCGGGTCGGCGGTGACGAATTCGCCCTGTTGCAGGCCGGCGATCCGGCGGAAGTCGAGGCGCTGGCCCGCGCCGTCGTCGCCGTGCTGACGGCGCCCATGGTCTTTGATGGCCATGAGGTACAGATCGGCCTGAGCATCGGCATCGCCCTGTACCCCGATGACGGTGAGGATGCCGAGGTGCTGGTCCAGCATGCCGACCTGGCCATGTACCGGGCCATCCATCAGGCGCCCAACGGCTTCCGCTTCTATTCCAGCGATCTGGGCGAGCAGGTGCAGGCGCGCCGCGATCTGGAGCGCGACCTGCGCCGGGCGCTACGGCTCAATCAGTTGGAATTGTACTACCAGCCCCAGTTGGACGCCCGCAGCGGCCGCATTACCGCGCTTGAGGCGCTGTTGCGCTGGCATCATCCCCAGTTGGGCCTGGTGCCGCCCGCCACCTTCATTCCCATCGCTGAGCAGTCGGGTCAGATCCTGCCGATCGGCGACTGGGTGGTGCGCGAGGCCTGCCGCCAGATACGGCAGTGGGTCGACTCCGGCGTGCCCATCGTGCCGGTGGCGGTCAACCTGTCGCCTGAGCAGTTGCGGGAGGAGGATATCGCCGAACGCATCGCCGCGATCGTCCGCGAAACCGGCATTTCCCCATCGCTGCTCGAGCTGGAACTCACCGAGACCACCGTCATGCAGGACGGTGACGCTGCTGCCGACATGCTGCGGCGAATCCATAGTGGCGGCATCCGTCTGGCGGTCGACGATTTCGGCACCGGCTATGCCTCGCTGGACTATCTGCGGCGGTTCCCGGTGTTCAAGCTGAAGATCGACCAGAGTTTCGTTCGCTACGTCACCACCCGCGCCCATGATGCGGAAATCGCTCGCCATGTCATCGTGCTGGGCCATTCGCTGGGCATCAAGGTGATCGCCGAGGGCGTCGAAACCGAGGATCAGCTAGCTCATCTGCGTCGCGAAGGTGTCGATGCCATCCAGGGGTTCCTGTTCGCCCGCCCCATGCCGGCGCTGCAAATCGCTTCGCTGCTGCGGGACGCACCATTCGAGCGGGCAGGGTAAATACCGGCGAGCGTAATATTTGACACATACTTGAACCGATGCGCCGGTCCTCCAGCGGCCATTGAGGCCGCACCTGAGCGCGGAACGCGCCCGGTGAACACACAAGGGCATGGATGAGCCTTTGGGCTCATCGGTATAAGATAAAGTTTGCTTCCGACGTATTGACGCCTCCTACAAAAGGCATACACCATGGCGCGGATGGCCGTGCTTGGCGGCCAACCTTTGGATCGAGGAGAACCACGATGCGTTGGCCCCTGGCCGTATTCCTGTTGGCGACCGGTTTAGCGGCAGGCCCCGCCGCTGCTCAGACCGCGTGTTCCAAAGCGTGTCCGGCCAAGCATGTTGCCGTCGGCTGTAGCTATGAGCGAATCTCGCCCAGTTGCAAATGTGCCGTGATCTGCCCGGATCCTGATCCCGCTCCGGTTCATGCTCCCGTTCACACGCCGGCCCCTGTCCATGCTCCGGCCCCGGTTCACGCACCGGCCCCCGCACCGGCTCCGGTTCATGCCGAGCCGACGCCCGAGAGGGTGATCGAGGGCATCATCGGCCTGGCGATCGGCAGCGCGTTGCACAAGGAAAAAGAAAAAGAAAAGGAAAAGGAAAAAGAAAAAAACAAGGATAAGAATAAGGATAAGGGTAAGGCCGAGCCGGCCGCGACACAGCAGAAACAGCAGCCAGGCACCACGACGACTCAGCCGCAGAAACCCGCTTCCGCGACCACCAGCGCCGCCCCGGCGGAGCAGCAGAAGCCCGCTTCCGGCACCACGACCCGCCCGCCGAAGCCGGCGCAGTAAAGAGACGTACCAAAATAAACGAATTGCTTCTTCGTCATGCCCGGAACAGATCCGGGCATGACGGCATTACTGAGCGTGCCTGTCAGGACTGCACCTCCACCTCATTGGTGGCGCCGCACTTGCTGCAATGCAAGAGGACGTCGCGGACCTGAGCGTAGCGGACATGCGACATCAGTATGGCGCCGCACACGCCGCACACATAGTCGGTTTCGCCTTTGCCGATGATGACAGGGGCGACCGGCGTCTCAAGGGGGGCGCGGTCCCCCAGATCCTCAGGCGGTACCACATGCATTTTGATGGTCGTCATCCCTATCCCTCCCAGTGATTGCTTTCAGTTCGGCCAGGGCGCGATATTCGCGCTCGACCTTTTATACCAAAAGAAGCGTTGGGCGAACAGGAGCAGGAGTTGTAAGGCCTTACACCAGAAGGGGGAGAACTACCAGCCCGGCCCGCTGCCGCTGGGGGAGGGCAGGCTGCCAGGGTCCATGGTGGGCGTGCCTTCCTTGCTGAAGCGTCCGAGGTTGCCGAAGAGCTGTTGCAGCACCGTCAGATCCTTGCCGGCGGTCGGGGTTTCCCGATCGACCATCTGAAGATCGCGGCCGTCGGCCAGACCCAGTTGACGCACATCCTTGACATAGCCGCGGGTGTCGAATTCGACGGCGACCACCTTGCGGTCCTTTTCCTCGGGCTTGAAGAACGCGTTTGTCTCGGTGCGGTAGCTGATATAATACCACACCGGATCGCCGAAGGCCGAGACGGTGGCGGGTGTGCCCAGCAACTGGGCCACATCCTCGCGAGTCTGCTCGCCGGGCTTTATCTGGCTGAGCCGCGAGGCCGGCGGCAGGTTGCCGCGCGAGTCGATGGTTGGGGAGCAGCCGGCCAGAATCAAGGCGCCCACGGCACCCAGCAAGACATGCCGCACGGAGAAGCGAAGGGTAAGGCGTGACATTGCGCGTAATCCTGCCTACAGCAAATCCAACCGACCAGCCGTGCCAGCGTTTCCGTTGACGTGCGATCGCCCGCGCCCGATAGTGGCGCGTCGCGGCGACCTTGCCCCGATGCGGCTTCCATTGTCAACGATTCGGCATGAATTGGAAAGAATTGTGGCCCGTCCGCGCGCTGTTCGGCACCGGTGGGGTCAAGGAGTCGGCGCTGGCACTGTATTCCACCGCGGTGGTGCAGGCGCGTCGGCCTCTCTTATATATGGACTACGCGGTGCCGGACAGCCTGGATGGGCGTTTCGACATGGTGTCGCTCCACGTCTTCCTGCTGTTACGTCGCCTGCGTGCCGAGGGATCGGCGGCGCAGCCGTTGTCGCGCGCCCTGGCCGAGCTTATGTTCGACGACATGGACCAGAGTCTGCGCGAGATGGGCGTCGGTGACATGGGGGTGGGCAAGCGCGTCCGGCACATGGCCGAGGCCTTCTATGGACGCATGGCCGCCTATGACACGGCGTTGGCCGAGGGGCCCGAGGCTTTCGAATCGGCGCTGGCCCGCAATGTCTATCGCGGTGTCGAGCCCGATCCGGCGAAGCTGGCCGGTCTGGCCGGCTATGTCCGGCGGCAGATGGTCGTGCTGGAGGCTCAGCCCTATGCGGACCTGGCGAAGGGCCGAGTGAACTACGGCGAGGAACGGGCGTAAGCGGCCATGAGCGAACCAGTCATTCCCGAATTTTCCCGCCCGGTGGCGGTCGATCGCCTGGGCTCGCGCGAGACCCGGATGACCGTGACCGCGACGCCGGACGAATGCGCCGCGCTGGCGAAACGCTATGGCATCCTGGCCGTCGACTCCCTGACCGCCCGCCTGCGTCTGCGCCGGCTGTCGGGCTCCGGGCTGATCCGGCTGACCGGCACGTTGTCGGCCAGCGTGGCCCAGGCCTGCGTCGTCACCCTCGACCCGGTGCCCGAACAGGTCGAGGAGAGCTTCGAGATGCTGTATGGCGTCAACAAGGACGCCGACGACATGGAGGTTCTGGTCCATTTCGACGAAGCCGATCCGCCGGAGCCGATCGAGCACGGCATGATCGACGTCGGTGAGGCGGTGGCCGAACATCTGGCGCTGGGACTCGAGCCGTTTCCCCGCCGCGCCGACGCCGTGTTCGACCCGACGGTGGTGGAGGAGGATGAGGTCGAAGATGAGCCGGCGACTCCAAATCCCTTCGCCGCTTTGGTAAATTTGAAACAAAAGGACCGCTGAGGTGGACAAGTTGCTTGCTCGCCCCGGGGATTTTCGTTAAGAAGGCTGCCTTCCCGATACCGCTCGGTTGCGAGAACGACAATGGCTGTACCCAAGAGAAAAACTTCCAAATCCAAGCGCAACATGCGTCGCGCTCATCACGCCTTGACTCCGAGCAATGTGGCCGAGTGCCCGAATTGCGGTGAAGTCAAGCGTCCGCATCATGTCTGCGGGTCTTGTGGCCACTATGATGGTCGCGAGGTCATCGTCGAGGCTGCTGCGGCCTCCTAAGGCTGCCGAGGTGGGGGTTGCGCGTGTGAGCGGCCGTGTCGTCATTTCCGTCGATGCCATGGGCGGCGACAACGCGCCCGGCATCGTCATCGAGGGCCTGCGGATCGCGAAAGCGCGCTTCCCTCGTGTCCACTACCTCGTGTTCGGGGATCAGGCGAAGATCCAGCCGTTGCTGGCCGGAGCCGGAGACCTGAGCGAGCATGTGGAGATTCGTCATACGGATCAGGCCGTTGCCCCTGATGCCAAGCCGAGCCAGGTGCTGCGCACCGGTCGGCAAAGCAGCATGTCATTGGCCATCGAAGCGGTGGCCAAGGGCGAAGCATCGGGTATCGTGTCAGCGGGCAATACCGGCGCGCTGATGGCCGTCTCGAAGTTTCGGCTGCGGACCCTGCCGGGCATTGATCGCCCGGCTATTGCCGCTTTCTTCCCGACCCAACGGGGCGAAAGCGTCATGCTGGATCTGGGCGCCAATGTCGAATGCAGCGCCGCCAATCTGGTGCAGTTCGCCGTGATGGGCGAGGTGTTCGCACGGGTGCTGTTCGGACTTGAGCAGCCCACGGTCGGCATCCTCAATGTCGGCTCCGAGGAGTTGAAGGGGAACGACGCCGTGCGCGGCGCCGCCAACCTGCTGCGCTCGACCAAGCTGCCGATCCGCTTTCATGGGTTCATTGAGGGCAATGATATTACCGAGGGCACCGTGGACGTCGTCGTCACCGACGGCTTTTCGGGAAATATCGCCCTGAAGACGGCCGAAGGAACCGCCAAGCTGTATTCCTCCTTCCTGCGCGAGGCGTTCCAGTCCTCGCTGCTGGCCAAGCTCGGCTATCTGCTGGCCCGGCCGGCCCTGACCAAGGTCAAGCTGCGCACCGATCCGCGCCGCTACAACGGCGCCATGTTCCTGGGCCTGAACGGCATCGCCGTGAAAAGCCATGGCGGCACCGATGCCCTGGGGTTCGCCAATGCCGTCGGTGTCGCCATTGATCTGGTGACGCACGGCTTCAACGATCGCATCAAGGAGGAGTTCGCCCGGCTCAAGGCCGGCGAAGAGCCGTCCGCCCAAGCGGTCGCCGGCTGATGATCCGCTCCATTCTTGCCGGTTGCGGCTCCTATCTGCCCGAACGGGTGGTCAGCAACGCCGAACTTGCCGCCCGGGTCGATACCAGCGATGCCTGGATCACCGAGCGCTCGGGCATTGCCCAGCGCCACATCGCCGCCGAAGGCGAAACGACCGCGGATCTGGCGACCCGCGCCGCCGAGCGTGCGCTGGCGGCGGCCGGAATGACGGCCGCCGATATTGATCTGATCGTGCTGGGCACCTCTACTCCCGACAATACGTTTCCAGCAACCGCCACCAAGGTGCAGGCCAAGCTGGGCATGACCCGCGGCATCGCGTTCGATGTCCAGGCGGTCTGTTCCGGCTTTGTTTTTGCCTTGTCCACCGCCGATAATTTCATCAAGTCGGGTCAGGTGCGGACCGCTCTGGTGATCGGCGCCGAGACCTTTTCGCGGATTCTCGACTGGGAAGATCGCGGCACCTGCGTGCTGTTCGGCGACGGTGCCGGCGCGGTGGTGCTGCGGGCCGGCGAAGGCAAGGGCAATGCAGCCGATCAGGGCGTGCTGTCGACCCATCTGCACAGCGACGGCCGCCATTACGATCTGCTCTATGTCGACGGTGGACCGTCGACCACCGGTACGGTCGGCCATGTGCGCATGGAAGGCCGCGAGGTGTTCCGTCACGCCGTGGTCAATCTGGCCGAAGCGGTGACCGAGGCGCTGGCTGCCAATGGCCTGAAGGCGTCGGACATCGACTGGCTGGTGCCGCACCAGGCCAATCGCCGCATCATCGAAGGCACCGCCCGTAAATTGGGGATGACGCTGGAACGCGTCATCGTCACCGTACAGGATCACGCCAACACATCGGCAGCGTCGATTCCATTGGCGCTGACCGCTGCGGTCGAAGATGGTCGCATCAAGCCGGGCCATCTGGTGCTGATCGAGGCAATGGGCGGCGGCTTCACCTGGGGTTCCGCGCTCATTCGCATGTAATGTCGGAATTGTTGCGCCAGTACTCAAAGGTCTGGCTGCAACATATTGATATTGACGCATTTCCCTGATTCGCGTACCGTCCCGGAAAGAGCCTGGGCAAGGGGTGCCGCAGCATGTCCGGCAAGACCATAACGCGAGCGCAGTTGAGTGAAGCCGTCTATCAGGAAGTGGGTTTATCCCGCAACGAGTCGGCTGATCTGCTGGAACATGTCCTGAGCGAAATCTCGTCCGCGCTGGAGCGGGGCGAGACCGTGAAGATATCATCGTTCGGCAGTTTCTCGGTGCGCAGTAAGGGCCAGCGGATTGGCCGAAATCCCAAGACCGGCGAGGAGGTTCCCATCCTGCCGCGCCGTGTCCTGGTGTTCCGGCCGTCTCAGTTGCTCAAGAACCGTATCAACGGCGTCGAAGGCGGCGCCGATACCGAGTCGTGACCAGTCCCGTGGTGGAAACGACGCCGCATCGCGTGACGAAATCCGAGGCTGCCTTTCGCACCATCAGCGAGGTGGCCGAGGATCTCGACGTGCCTCAGCATGTGCTGCGGTTCTGGGAAAGCCGCTTTCCACAGATCAAGCCTCTGAAGCGCGGCGGCGGTCGGCGTTATTACCGGCCGGCCGATGTGCAGTTGCTGCGGCGTATCCGCGACTTGCTGTACAAGGACGGCTACACGATCAAGGGCGTGCAGAAGCTGCTGCGCGACGGCGTGCTGAAGGTCTCGGACGCGCCGATCTCCGAATCGCTGCCTCATGGCGATTTCGAGCCAAGCTATGACCTGGACGAGCCAGAAGAGCCGGCGGCAGCAGACACGGCAGCCGAATCACTGATTCCCGAGCCACCGACTCCATCTCCTGAACCACCCGCACCGTCCCCGAGTCCCGAGCCACCCGAGCCGATTCCAGCCCCTGAGCCCCCTGCGCCGGCCGGATTGAGTGCCGCGCAGCGGGACGAATTGCGGGCGATCCTGGACGATCTCAAGTCCCTTCGCGAATTCTTGCATCACCCCCTCACATAGAGGGTTGCACCCGTCGGGAGGCATCGCTATAGTCCGCCTCCTCGCCGCGGGCCACCGCGGTAGGATACAGGTCGGAGCGTAGCGCAGCCCGGTAGCGCATCAGTCTGGGGGACTGGGGGTCGTGGGTTCGAATCCCGCCGCTCCGACCAAAAATCCAATGAGTTGGACACCAAGGCTCCTTCGGGAGCCTTTTGTCGTCTGGAGTCCTGTTCGAGCCATTCCGGGCGGACGGCCAGGGCCGCAGGCTCCGGTTGTTCTTGATTCACCACCCCGACTTTGTTATTATGATGACGGTAGCAGGGAAAACCCCGAAGCTACCACAATCGCCGCCGCATCGCACTTGCGGGGACGTGGCTCCGGTCCGCAGGACGGGCCGACCAGCTCGAAAGCGTCAAAAGGCCCCTTCCCGGTGCGGAGGGGCCTTCGCTTTTCCGGCATCCTCCCGTATTGTCCGCCGCCATGACTCGCATCCTGACTGCCATGCCCGAAGCCATTGCCGAGGCCGCCCGCCTGTTGCGGGCCGGGTCGCTGGTGGCGTTTCCCACCGAAACTGTCTATGGCCTGGGCGGCGATGCCGGAAATGATCGGGCGGTGGCGGCGATCTTTGCCGCCAAGGGGCGACCGCACTTCAATCCGCTGATCGCTCATATTCCCGATCTGGCTGCGGCCGAAATGCTGGCGATATTCGACCAGCGGGCTCGGCGGGTGGCGGCCCGGTTCTGGCCGGGGCCGCTGACTGTGGTGCTGCCGCGCCGCGCCGACGGGCCGGTATCGCTGCTCGCCTGCGCCGGGTTGGATACGGTGGCGCTGCGGGCACCCGACCATCCGGTGGCCCAGGCCCTGCTGCGGGCGGCCGGCATCCCCGTGGCGGCGCCCAGCGCCAACCGCTCCGGCGCGGTCAGTCCGACCCATGCCGCCCATGTCGCCGAGTCCCTGGGCGGACGGGTCGAACTGGTGCTGGACGGTGGGCCGTGCCGGGTCGGCATCGAATCCACCATCCTCGATCTGACCACTCCGATTCCGACCATCCTGCGACCGGGCGGCATCCCGCGCGAGGCGCTGGCCGCGGTGCTGGGCCAGGACATCGCCGTTGCCGGCCCGGTCGTCGGCACTGTCAAGGCGCCGGGCCAGTTGGACAGCCATTATGCGCCGGGCCTGCCGGTCCGCCTCGACGCAGCCGGGGCAGCGGCTGGAGAGGCGTTGCTGGGGTTCGGGCCGGTGGTCGGCGCGACACTCAGCCTGTCGCCGGCCGGTGATCTGATGGAGGCGGCTGCCAACCTGTTCGCCATGCTGCGGGCGCTGGACCGGCCCGAGTTCACCGGCATCGCGGTGAGTCCCATCCCCGAGCGCGACCTGGGCGTCGCCATCAACGATCGGCTGCGACGGGCCGCGGCACCGCGCCCGGCGAGGGCATAGAGGCTGTCCGGAAATAAAATAAGCGATTCAAGCACAGTGTCCGTCACCCCCGCGAAACAGACTGGGTGAAACCTCCCTCTCCCGCGGGCGGGAGAGGGTCGGGGTGAGGGTGGTTCGCCTGTCCGTTTCCCCAAGAGACCATTGATTTATTTGCGGAACCGGGAGCCACCCTCACCCTCCCCGCTGCGCGGGTCCCCTCCCTCTCCCGCCAGCGGGCGAGGGCAATCTTTGCGGTTGCCCCTTACGCCGCCAGCGTCCCCGACATGGCCGACAGCATTTCGCGCATGTCCAGCGGTTTGGCGACATAGGCGTCAAAGCCGGCGGCCAGCGCCTTGTCGCGGTCCGAGGGGAGGCTGCTGGTGGTCAGGGCGATGACGGGGATGTACTGGGTGGCAGGATCGTGGCGCAGTTCGGCCAGGACGGCGTAGCCATCCATGCCGGGCAGGGTGATGTCCATGATCACCACGTCGGGGCGATGACGGCGGACCAGATCGAGCCCGGCCTCGGCGCTGGGCGCGACGATCAGGCGGCAGCGGCCGAAGCGCACCAGCACCTGTTCCATGGCTGTCAGGCTCGACGGGTTGTCTTCGACATACAGCACGGTGACATCATAGCCGCCGCCGCTGGGGATGACGGGCAGGATATCGCCGGCGACGTTCTGGATGTGGTCGACTCTTGGCAGTTCCAGCCAGAAGGTGCTGCCTTGGCCGGGCGTACTGAAAAAGCCGACCCGACCGCCCATCAATTCCACCAGCTGCTTGGTGATGGCCAAGCCGATGCCGGTGCCGTCGACCAGATCACGGGTAGCATTGAGGCGGCTGAATGGTTGGAACAGCAGGTCGTGTTCGGCGTCGGCGATGCCTATGCCGGTATCACTGACTTCGAAGCGCACCGTGGCATCGTCGTCCGGCACTGTTACCCGCAAAGCGACGCGGCCGCCGTCGCTGTTGTATTTGATGCCGTTGGACAGAAAATTGAGCAGCGCCTGCTTGAGCCGGGTGAAATCGGCGCGGACCGACGGCAGCGGCTCGGGCAGGGGGGCGACGGTCAGGTCGATGTCGCGCTTGGCCGCCAGCATGCGGGCGAGGATCAGGCATTCGTCGACCACCTGATCGACCCGCACCGCCTCGATGGACATGGCGATGCCACCGGCCTCGACCTTGGCCAGATCGAGAACCTGATTGATCAGGTCCAGCAGGTGCTGGCCGCTGGTCACGATGTGGTCGACCCATTCGGCCTGTTCGCCCTTCAGCGACTCCTCCTCCAGCTTGAGCAACTGGGCGAAGCCGAGGATGGCGTTCATCGGCGTGCGCAGCTCATGGCTCATGCTCGACAGGAAGCGGGATTTGGCGTGATTGGCCTCGTCGGCCTGATCCTTGGCGACGCGCAGATGCGCGGCGATGCGTTCGCGCTCGGCGACCTGTTCCCGCAGGGCGTGGGTGCGTTCCTCGACCCGCAGCTCGAGAACCTGATTGGCGTGCTCCAGCTCGGCCTGGGCGCGGCGCAGCCCGCCAAGCATGTGGTGAATCGCGTCGATGGTCTGCTGGACTTCCAGGATGGGCGTGGACGGCGGCGCGGCGCCCTCGGGGAAGCGGTCCTCGCTGACCGCCACCGCGTCGGCGCGCAGCGCGGCGATCGGCCGGGCGATCACCCGGGCGATGATCAGGCCGCCGGCCACGGCGAGCGCGGCGATGGCCAGGCCGATCATCAGGCTGGTGCGCTGGCCCGCGGTCAGGCTGCCGAGAAAATGCGACTGCGGTGCATGCACGGCGATGACCCAGGGCCATGGTTCGTCGGGCAGGCCGATGAAGGCCGCCAGATGATCCTCGCCTTGTGCGGTGAAGGCGCGGAAGGTGGCATGGCTCGAGGGATCGACGCTGCTCAGCGGCCCGCCCAGCGCGCCGACGGCGTCACGGGCCAGCGGGTCGTCCAGTTCGGCGATACGGGTGAAGCGCAGGGCCCCCGAGGCCTCGCCGGTGGGCATGCGGATCTTGCCGGCCTCGGGATGGGCGATGACGTCGCCGCTCCGGCTCAGGATCACCGCCGAGCCGCCGGTGATGCGGTGCAGATCACCAAGGAAGGCGGATATCCGGGTAATCTCGATATCGACGCCGACCACGCCGCGCACCCGGCCCTGGGCATCGGTCACCGGCGCGGCGACGGTAATACCGGGCTGGCGCGAGGTGAAGAACACATAAGGATCGGTCCAGACCAGCCTGCCCAGGTCGACCGCCTTGCGGAACCAGGGGCGCAGGCGCGGGTCGAAGCTGTCGGCGGGGTCCACCTGTTCGGCGACGATCTGGCCGTCGCGGTCCCGCCAGATCATCGCCACATGGCGGCGGCCCTCGGGGAAGGTGATCAGCTTGGTACGCAGTCCGTCCGGCGATCTGTCGGCCGAGCGGTTGACATAAAAGAACTCGCCATTGCTGCCGCCGTAATACATGCCGGCGAATTGGGGGTTGAGCCGCAGCGTTTCGGTCAGATACCGTTCCCACGCCTGGGTGTCGTCCATCGGCAGGATGCGCGACCCGGCCAGACGCTGGGTCAGGTCGGCTGCCGCCTGGGCCGGCCGCAGGAACTGCTGTGAACGGTCGAGAATATCGTTGGCAGTCGCTTCCATCAGTTGCCGGGCGTGGTCCAACAGCGCCTCACGCGACGTCACGAACATCGACGCCAGAATGGCTGCTACTGTGGCAAGCTGTAGACCGACGACCAGACCGATCAGCACGGTCTTGATGGAAACACGCATTTCACCTCCGCACCGGGATGGTCGAGCTTCTGCGCCACCGTCGCCGCCTCACCCCCAGACCTTCCTACAGTAAGAGTTTATGACGAACAATTCCAGTGTTTGCCCATTTCCGACTCGTGTCTACCTTGTGACTGGCGCAGCGCAGATTGCTGGATATACTTTATCTGTTCATGCGATGCTGACTCACTGAACTGGGGTGTCGCCGGCAAGTCTGTCGGGGGAGGGGTTACTTCTGCTGGTCGCCATATCCCGATAAGGTATGCCGAAACATCCCGAATTCCGCCGGCGGGCCGTTTCGCCGGGATGTGAAAGTGCAGTGTTGCCGCGGATTTCAACAAATGGCGAGCACCGTTGTCCGGGTGCAACAAAATCGAGCGGTTGGCGCCAATGCCGCGCAAAGGAGTGGGAGGAATCCCCTTCGCACGGGCGGGATGTCATTGCCTTCGAGGCCCGGATCGGCTAGGAAACCACGCCGATAGGCATAATAGCCGCCGAGGACAATCCCATGCCGCATACCCGCCAGACCATCACCCATTTCCTGATCGAAGAGCAGCGGCGCAGCGGTGCCAGCGGCGCGTTCACCGCGCTGCTCAACGACATCGTGACGGCGTGCAAGATGATTTCGTCGCAGGTCAACCGGGGTGGCCTGGCCGGCGTGCTGGGCAGTGCCGAGACGGAAAACGTCCAGGGTGAGACGCAAAAGAAACTGGACGTGGTGGCCAATGATATCCTGCTGCATGTGAGCGCCATGGGCGGCCACTTCGCGGCGATGGCGTCTGAGGAGATGGAGGACGTCCACGACATCCCCGACGGCCTGCCGCGCGGCAATTATCTGCTGCTGTTCGACCCGCTGGATGGGTCGTCGAACATCGACGTCAACATCTCGGTCGGCACCATCTTCTCGATCCTGCGTGCGCCGAAGGGCGTCGACCGGCCGCAGTTGGAGCATTTCATGCAGCCCGGCGTGCGCCAGGTGTGCGCCGGCTATGCACTGTACGGCTCGGCGACGATGATGGTGCTGAGTACCGGGCAGGGGGTCAACGGCTTCACCCTGGATCAGACGGTGGGAGAATTCGTGCTGACCCATCCCGAGATGCGTATTCCCGAGGACACTGCCGAGTTCAGCATCAACAGCTCGCGGTCGCGGCTGTGGGATGCCGTGGTGCGGCGCTATGTGGATGAGGCCTGCGCCGGCACGGACGGCCCGCGCGGCAAGAATTTCAACATGCGCTGGGTGGCGGCGATGGTCGCCGACGTGCATCGCGTGCTCAATCGCGGCGGCGTGTTCCTGTATCCGTCCGATCGCGAGCTGGCCAGGAAGGGCGGCAAGCTGCGCCTGATGTACGAAGCCAACCCGATGGCCTTCCTGATCGAGCAGGCTGGCGGTGCCGCTTCGACCGGCCACCAGCGTATCCTCGAGGTCCAACCCACCAGCCTGCATCAGCGGGTGCCGGTCATCCTCGGCTCGAAGAACGAGGTCGAGCGGATCGAGCGTTATTACACCGAAAACGGTGCGGTCCAGGCTGCGGAGTAGGGCGCAAGCCCTGTTCCCTCTTCCGGCGGCGGAAGAGGGAACACTCCCGGTTTCCCATCGCCCCAAGCCATGCTAAAAGCCAGCCGGCCAAGGAAGCCCTTGATCGGCCGGCGGGCCGGTGGCAGCCTCGGGTGTCATGTGATGGGGGAGGGGAGCGATGACCATCCGCATCGAGCGCCTGACGGCCGCGGCGCTGCGGAGCGTGCTGCCAGCGCTGGCCCGGCTGCGCATGACCGTGTTCCATGACTTCCCTTATCTGTACCAGGGCAGTCAGGAATACGAGGAACGCTATCTGGCGACCTATGCGGCGACACCTGACAGCGTGGTGGTGGCGGCCCTGGAGGGCGATCGGATTGTCGGCGCGGCGACCGGGGTGCCGCTGGAACACGAGCCCGAGGCCATCCGCCAGCCCTTCACCGATCGCGGCCTGACCGTCGAGGGCATTTTCTATTTCGGCGAATCGGTGTTGCTGCGGGAGTACCGTGGTCGCGGCATCGGCGTCGAGTTCTTCCGTCACCGCGAGGATCATGCCCGCGGGCTGGGCCGCTCCTGGGCTTATTTCTGTGCTGTCGACCGGCCGATCGACCATCCCCGCCGGCCGGCCGATCATATTTCGCTGGAGTCCTTCTGGCGCCATCGCGGCTTTGAGCCAGTGCCCGGCCTGATGTGTTACATGTCATGGCAGGACATCGACGAGGCCGTAGAGTCGCGCAAGGCCATGCGCTTCTGGAGGAAGGATCTGACCCGGTGACAAGAGGCACGCTGCGTATCGCCGCGGCGCAGTATCCGCTGTCGCAGTTGGATAGCTGGGATGACTATGCCGACAAGGTGTCGCGCTGGGTCGGAGAGGCTGCCTTTGCCGGGGCGCGGCTGCTGCTGTTTCCTGAATATGGCAGCATGGAACTGGTCACCCTGCCACCCGCCCCCACCGGCTTTGCCGAGCATCTGGACGCACTGCAACGGCTGTTGCCCGATGTGCTCGATCTGTTTTCGAGCTTGGCGCGGCGGCAGGAGGTGCATATCCTGCTGCCCGGCATCCTGGTGCGCCAGCCGGGTGGGGCGGTGCGCAATACCGCCTTTCTGGTCGGCCCCGACGGGAGTCTTGGTGCTCAGGACAAGCTGATACTGACCCGTTTCGAGCGCGACCGTGGCTTGCAGGCCGGGGACGAGGTGCGGGTATTCGATACCAGCCTGGGTCGGCTCGGCATCTGCATCTGTTATGACGCCGAATTCCCGCTGATCGCCCGCCGTCAGGTCGAAGCCGGGGCGCGGCTGATCCTGGTTCCCAGTTGCACCGACGGCATGGCCGGCTATCATCGTGTGCGGATCGGCGCCCAGGCCCGCGCGCTGGAAAACCAGTGCTTCGTCGTGCAGTCGCCGACGGTCGGCCTGGCGCCATGGTCGGATATGGTCGATGTCAATGTCGGGGCGGCGGCGGTGTTCTGTCCGGCCGATCGCGGTCTGCCCGATGATGGGGTGGTGGCGATGGGGTCGCTGGATGAGCCGCAATGGCTGTACGCCGAATTGGATTTCGCGGCGCTCGATGCGGTCCGCCGCGACGGTCAGGTGCTGAACCACCAGCATTGGCCCGAACATGAAGTGCTGAGTGCGGCGGTGACGGTGCGGCTAGGGGCGACGGCGGCGGGACGCGATGGACGACCTTGAACTCTTGTGCGCGGAGATTCCCCTTCAGTTGTCGTGGAGCCGCCCCGGCGTGCTGGCGATGAGCGGCGAGGTGCCGCGTCTGGCCGACAAGAAGCGGGCGCTCGGTCGGGCGGCGGCACTGCCCGGGATCAAGGCCATCGTCGACGGCGTGACCGTGCGGCCGGACCGGCCGCTTGACGATCATACGATCCGCGAGGATTTGCGTGACGCCCTGCTCGAGGATGACCTGTTCCGCCGTTGCGTCCTGTTCGAGGCGCAGCCGGACGGCTCCGCCCTGCTGCTGCTGGCGCCCGACGAGGCGCTGGGTGAGGTTTGTTATGCCGTTCAGGACGGCATCGTCACCTGGAGCGGTGCCGTCGCCGACATGGTGCTGAAGCGTCTGGTCCATGTGATGGCGTGGTGGGTGCCGGGGGTGCGCGATGTGGTGGACAGCCTGGAAGTCCCCGACGACGGCGGCGAGGGCTTGGCCGCGGCGGTGCGGCTGGTCCATCACCGCGACCCGTTTCTCTCCGCCGACCACCTTGATGTGACCGTCGAAGAAGGGGTTGTGGTGCTGTCCGGCCAGGTGGCCACGCCCGAAGAACGCCGTCTGGCCGAAGATGATGCCTGGGCGGTGTGGGACGTGGTCGAGGTGGTCAATCGGCTGGACGTGGCGGCTGGAGCATGATCCGCCGTCATCGAACCTGACGCTCTGCGGTGTCGAGGCGGCAGCAGCGCAGGTAACGCAGATGAACACGGATAAACACGGATTTATCCATCAGAATAGCAGTTTATCGCCAAGGTAATTTCCGCTGATTGGCGAAGCATTTTCAAGTTTACATAAGTATCATATTCCTGAATATGCTCTGATATAACGACAAAGTGCTTTGTCTATTTTACCTTATCTGCGTTCATCCGTTGACATCCGTGTTCATCTGCGTTACCTGCGATCTCTCCAACGGCACGCTCCGCGCTTGGCCGCGGCCGCTGGAGCGATCACGCTCTAATAGGTATCGTAGAAATCCGGCGCCTGGCGGCGGAAGCTGACCATGCCTTTGACGATGCGCGCTGGCACGAAGCTGCTTTTGGGGGCGAAAATCCGCAGCGGTTCCGAGTCGTGCCGGCCGGTGCCGTGCAGGATGCCCAGGACCAGCGAATAGTAATAGAAATAGCTGGCCCAATCCTTGGCGGCGATTGCCATCAGCCAGCCGCGCAGATCGCTGCGGAAGGCGGTGACGATGTCGGCCTCTGAGGCGTAATCGCAGGCGACGCGGTTGGCGTAATATTCGGCGAACATCTTATAGGCCAGATGCCAACTGCCCGGGCGGCTACAGGTCAGATTGTCCATGCTGTCGCTGCGCCGTACCGTGATGTCGGACACATGGGCCAGTTCATGGGCCACCGTGAACGGGTTGGTGGTTGCCAGCAGCATGGCCATTTTCAGCTTGTTCCTGCTGCCGATGCGTCTGGGGATGACCTTGCCCTCGTAGCCGGGCAGATCCGTTTTCTTGATCTTGACCAGCTCGTCCATCTTGAAGCCGTCGGTGCGAAACCGATGCATCAGACCACGGATGGCATCTTCTTCCCGAGGGCAAAAGCCTATGACTTTGACCATAAGAGATAGGCTCCTTACAACGAACCCGACGACAAGAGGTATCGTTGCGTAAGGAGAGGTAGCCTGTCTATGGCCAAATTCACACGGACGAATATTGTCACAGACGCGTGTGGGCTATACCGCTTCTTTGTGTGGCGATGAGGATCTGAGGTTGATGTCTTTGGATTGTTGCGTGACCTGGCGGTGAGTGCCGCCGGCAGAGGTCATGGCCGCGCCGGATGGGCGGCCATGACGTGATACCGGGGTAGAGCGTGATCCGATCAGGTTGGATCACGCCAGCCGCCATTGCGGCGGCGGCCAAGCGCGGAGCGCGCCCGGCGAGGGCTGAACAAGTAGAGCGTTTTTCGACCTGGTCGGAAAACGCTCTACTTGCAGACGGCGGTAATATCGCCGAGCAGAGTCGCTTCCTGTTCCGGGTTGACGGTCGCCGCGGCCCAGTCGCCGACGCTTTCCACCTGGATGGCATTGCCGGCGCAGGCACCGATGGACCGGGTGGGGCCGCCCTCGGCCAGCGCGACGCCCTTCAGGTTGAAGCTTCCGGCGGTGCCTTTGCTGATATCACCGGCGCGCAGTTCGTCCACCGCCAGCCGGAGGGCCTTGCCGCCGCTGGTGATGTCGGTGACGACGATCTCGCTGGCTTCCAGCATGCGGCCCAGTTCGGCCGGGGATGACCGGCGCAGGGCCCGCACCACCTTGCCGAGATTGCCGTTGTGCACCTGACCCTGCTTGACGTGGTATTTGATGCCCTTGTCCTTGAGCGTGATGGTGATATCGTCGAAGTTGATCACCGCCACCTTGATGTCTTCGCCGTCGCGTTCGAAATCCCTCAGGCGGATGGTCGAAACGGTGATGGAGACCTTGGCGCTGTCGTAGAAGACGTTGCGAAGGCCGCCGTTGCTGCGATAGGCGTTCATCCCCAGGCCGCTGTATGTCAGGCTGGAACCGACCGGCAGGCCTTTCTGGATGTCTTCCACGGTCTTTTTAAAGGCATGCGTGGTGCGGCTGCTGTACCAGAAGTGACCGGCCCCGCCAGCCACCGCCAGCACGATGACGCCGATAGCAATATAGAGCTTTCTGATCTTCATGGTTTTCGGTTCCAAGCCTGGGTCAGCATTGCGAGGCGCATGGTAAGCCCCAGGGCGACAGGGGTAAATCCCCCGATCGGTAACAGTGTGTTACAAGCGGACTAGGCCGTAGCGCCGCAACACTTCTTGTGTTTCCTGCCTGAACCGCAGGGGCACGGATCATTGCGGCCGATTTTTTCGACATGGCGGGTCTTCGGCTTGGGGATGTCGCCGTCGACATAAAGCCAGGCGCCGTCGTGGCGGCGGAACCGCGAGCGCTCGTGATGAACCATCTCCTGGCCCTTCATGCGGTAGCGGGCGCGGAACTCGACGATACCATCCTGGTCGCTTTCGCCACCGGCTTCGCAGCCGACGATCTCCAGGCCGTGCCATTCCGCCTGACGTGCCCAGGTGGCGGCCGACGTCTCGTCATAATCGGTCTGTGCCTCGGGCGCCAAGGTGCTGCGCAGGTGGCTCATTTCCTTGAGCGTGTAAGCGGTATAGCGCGACCGCATCACCGCTTCGGGCGTGGTGCCCGGCGTACCGGCGATGATCGGGCCGCAACACTCGGCGAAGGCGCGGCCGGAGCCGCAAGGGCAGGACGTCATGATGCTCTTTCGGTGGGTTCAGGTTGGGCTGCAAGATGCCGCGCCCGGGCGGCCGACGCAAGCCCGACCTCGACAAAGCTCCGCAGAACCGGCTTATCCGTTTGACATAGCTCCGTTCCTTCGTAATCTGAGCGACGAATTCCCAGAAGGATGAGAACGCCATCATGACCATGCGTATGCTCGCCTGCGCCGGCCTGTGCGCCCTTGCCTCGACTGCTGCGCTTGCGCAGGATGCGGGCGGCTATTACGCCAGCCTCAAGGCGGTCGGTGGTCTGTCCAACTATGACGTCGGGCTGAAGAACGAATCGACTGCGCTGGAACTGATCGCGCCAGAAGACGAGATCGTCGGCGGCCCGTCTCTGGCCATCGGCTATCGCATGAAAAACTGGCCGGTCCGGCTGGAAGCCGAATGGATCTGGCGCTACCGCTACGACATGAATGCCCAGTCGATCGAGACCAATTCGCGGGTCTTCAAGGTCAATCACAGCACGCAGTCGCTGTACGCCAACGTCTATTATGACGTGCCCCTGACCGAGCGCCTGTTCACCAAAGGCACCGCCTTCGGCTATGTGGGTGGTGGCCTCGGTGTCGCGTTGAACAATGCGGAGGGAACGGTCGGTCTGGTCGGCGGCACCCCCGTGTCGCTCGACAACAGCGAGATTGATCTCACCTGGATGCTGACCCTCGGCTTTCGCTACCACATCACCAAGCGCTGGATTCTCGATGTCGCTTACCGTTTCAGCGATCTCGGCGGCATGGATACCGGCAGCACCTCCCTGGGTCAGGCAGTCAATACCAGCACCTATCGCAGCCATGATCTGCTGATCGGTGTCGCCTACGGGTTCTGAGCAGGGGGTGGGGAAGGGGAGAGCGGGCAGGATGCCCGCGCTCCCAGGAAGAGCTGGAGCGTTTTCCGATCAGGTTGGAAAACGCTCGAGCCGCCATTGAGGCGGCGGCCAAGCGCGGAGCGCGCCCGGCGAGGGCAGTTCTTGCTAGAACAACCCGACGTCGGCCCGATCCCCGTCGTTTCCGGTTGTGATATCAATGCGGTCGGCGGGGACGCCATTGCGGCGGAGTTCGAGGGCGATCGCATCGCCGCGGCGAATCGCCAAAGCCAGCGCCTGGCTCATGCTTCTGGCGGTATTGGCAGAGGCTTGGGCGCTGGCGATGACGCGGATCCGGCTGCCACTGCGTTTGGCGCTCTCGGCCAAGTCCTCGAGATCATAGGCGTCGTCATCCGACAGCCGTGCCTGTCCGTGAGAGAACTCGACGGTGACCCGGGTGATGCGCGGAGTCGCCATGGCGGCCGGCGTGACCACCGCGGTGTCGGCGGGCGTTGCGCCGGTGCTGGTTGCCGGTGCCGACTGGGCGAGGCGGCGGCGGAACGAATCGTCGACCGGAGAAGGCTGACGGGCGACCACCGGCTGGACGACGGGCTGCACCGGCGGCGGTGTCGGCGGCTGCATGGCCGGCGTGACCGCGGCCACCGGAGCGGGAGCAACGGAAGCAACGGGCGCCGGAGCCACAACGGGTGCTGGAGCCGGAGCCGGCGGCGCCACCGATTCGGCGGCGCGGGCCTGGGCGACCTGCTGCGGTGGCACGCTCGGGGCCGGCTGGGCCGCGGAATGGTCGTCGCTCGGCACAGGGCGGGGACGCTGCGGTTCGGCGGCGGGGGCCGGACCAGGGGCCGCCGGTTGGGCGGGTTCGGTCTGCGGCGCCTTGGGGGTCAGCGGGCGTGTCGGATTGCCGTCGCGGTTGATCCGGTCCTGGGTGTACTTGGCGTTGGCGCGATCGGCGACCAGACCGTCGGCCAGATCCTTGCGCTCTTCCGGTGACAGCACCTTGGGCCGTTCGGGGATGATCCGGTTGTCCGGATAGTCGCGGTCCTGAACCTTGCGTGCAGCGGCGTCGCGGGCTTCCTGCGAGGCGGTGCGGCCGGTCATCACCTCGGTCGCACCGCGATACCATTCCATCGGATTGACCGCGTCCGGGACCGAAGAACACCCGGACAGAAGTATGGCCACCAGGATCGTGCTCCCGGCCATAAGTCCGGTTTGCCACGCACCGGATCGCAATGTTCCGTGACGGCGACCGCTGAAGAGCGCCGTTGTGATGTCGTCAAGTCGCCATTTGGAAGCCGTCATTTATCTTTGCCCATGCTCCTCGCCACTCTGCTGTTTAACAGCGGGCGCACAGAAAGTATATAGAGCTTGTCAGGGCGGTGCCCGGCCGTGCCGAGCGATCGGTGCGGGTGCCGGCCTCGTCCGGGTGCGTAGAACCACGGGTTGAACAAAGTTCCGAAAAGGACCAGACTGCAATGGCCCACGAAAATGCCGCCGACATAAAGTTGGTCGACCCCGCTGAACTGTCGAAGGCGATGACCAACATCGCCGAGCGGAGTCAGCGTATCGTCACCGATTTCCTGACTCGCCAGTCGGGGGATACCGGTATGGGAATGGCCGATCCGCTCAATATCGGCAATGCCTTCGTCGAGATGACGACGAAGCTGATGAGCGACCCGGCGAAGATGATGGAAGCGCAGATCACCCTGTGGCAGGACTATATGAGCCTGTGGCAGAATACCGCGCGCCGGATGATGGGCGAAGACACCAAGCCGGTGGTTGAACCGGATAAGACCGATCGCCGGTTCAAGGATGACGCCTGGCAGGAAAACGAGGTTTTCGACTTTATCAAGCAGTCCTACCTGCTGTCGGCCCGCTGGATGCAGGGGGTGGTGAGCAATGTCGAAGGTCTGGACGACCGCACGGCCAAGAAGGTCGACTTCTACACGCGGCAGTTCATCGACGCCATGTCGCCGTCCAACTTCGCCGTGACCAATCCCGAAGTGGTGCGCGCCACCATCGAGACCGGCGGCGAGAACCTGCTCAAGGGCCTCAACAATCTGCTGGAGGATCTCGAGCGCGGCAAGGGCAAGCTGTCGATCCGCATGACCGACCTGGATGCCTTCAAGGTGGGCGAGAATATCGCCGTCACCCCCGGCAAGGTGGTCTATCGCAATGAGCTGATGGAACTGGTGCAGTACACGCCGTCGACGGAGATGACGCTGAAGGCACCGCTGATGATCATTCCGCCGTGGATCAACAAGTTCTACATCCTCGACCTGCGGCCAAAGAATTCCTTTATCAAGTGGGCGGTCGATCAGGGCCACACCGTGTTCGTGCTGTCCTGGGTCAACCCGGACGAGACCCTGTCGAACAAGGGCTTCGCCGACTACATGCTGGAAGGCCCGCTGGCGGCGCTGGACGCCATTGAAAAGGCGACCGGCGAGAAGAAGGTGAATGCCATCGGCTATTGCCTGGGCGGCACCCTGCTGTCGGCGACCCTGGCCTATATGGCGGTCAAGAAGGATACCCGCATCCTGTCGGCCACCTTCTTCACCACCATGACCGACTTCAAGGAATCCGGCGAACTCGGCGTGTTCATCGACGAGGAGCAGCTAGCCGCGCTGGAAGACCGCATGAGCAGCCGCGGTTACCTGGACGGCTCGGAAATGGCCACCACCTTCAACATGCTGCGCGCCAATGACCTGATCTGGTCGTTCGTGGTCAACAATTACCTGCTCGGCAAAGATCCCTTCCCGTTCGATCTGCTGTACTGGAACTCGGATTCGACCCGTATGCCGGCGGCGATGCACAGCTTCTATCTGCGCAAGATGTACCAGGAGAACAAGCTGGTGCAGCCGGGCGGCATCGAACTGTGCGGTGTGCCGATCGACCTGCGCAACATCAAGACTCCGTGCTACTTCCTGTCGACCCGCGAAGACCATATCGCACCGTGGAAGAGCACCTATGCGGCCACTCAGACCTTCGGCGGTCCGATCAAGTTCGTTCTGTCGGCCTCCGGCCATATCGCCGGCGTCGTCAACCCACCGGCTTCCGGCAAATACTGCTACTGGACCAATGCCGACCTGTCGACGGATTCGGAGACCTGGCTGAAGTCGTCCAAGCAGGAAGACGGCTCGTGGTGGTCGGATTGGCATGGTTGGGTGTCGGCGTATGCCGGCGGGCAGGTTCCCGCGCGCACGCCCGGCGGCGGCAAGCTCAAGGCGCTGGAAGACGCTCCCGGCTCCTATGTCAAGGTGCGGATCGCCTGATCCATTGCTCATTGCGAGCAATGCCGGCGAGCGGACTGTTTGACAGCGGCCATTGCGGTCGCACCTGAGCGCGGAGCGCGCCCGGCGAAGGCATAGATGAGCCTCAGGCTCATCGGTAAAGGCGAGGGCGGATCGCAAGATCCGCCCTTTCCTGTTTTAAGTGTCGACGATTAGTGCTCTTATATATCTAACCTCATAAGCGGATTGTGCACAAATTTGTTGATTGCGAATGAGAGTGGGTTCGGGGGCGTGGGGATGTTTCGGCGTCCGTTGATAAGTCTGCGAGTGCGCTTGACCGTGTGGATGGTGGCTTTGGCCTTGGGCGGCCTGTGGCTGCTGGCGATTGGTCTTGCCGCACAGCAGCAGGTCCGGTTGCGTGGTCTGGCGGAAACGCAACTGCTCACCTCCATCGCCTTCGTGGCGAGCCATGTGGATGACGAGTTGCAGTTGCGGCTCGACAGTCTGGCTGATGTCGCCGGTCATCTGCCGCGACCGCTGTCCGAGGAGCCAGGGCTGCTGGCCAGATTCCTGACCGATCGGCTGGCCATCTACCGCCTGTGCGATCGTGGGCTGATGGTGGTTCGATTGGACGGCTCGGTGCTGTGGTCAGAGGCCGGTCGGGGTGATCTCGGAGTCGGCGATGATCAGGCGGTTCGTGTCGCGGCCACGGGACGGACGGCGACCAGTGTTCGCGTGACGGCCGACGGACAGGCCATCCTGCAATTCGCCGTTCCCGTCGTTGGCGACGATGGCAAGGTGGAGGCGGTGCTGGTCGGCTATTCATCCGGCCTGGGCCGCAGCCTGCTCGATCCCTCCGGCTGGTTGCCGGGCGCTGCTGCTGGCGATATTCAGGTAATCGAGCCGCGCTCCGGGCGCGTGATCGGTGGCAGCCAGTCCAGCGCCACCGTGTCGCTGCATTTCCTCGATGCCAGCCTGGGCGATGGTCCCGGCCGCATCGCGGTGTCGGCGCAGCCGGATGGTGTCGAGCGTCTGGTCGGGGTTACCCCGGTGCCTGCCACCGACTGGCTGGTGGTGGGACGGCTGGCGACCGCTGTCGCCTTTGCTCCGATCCAGGAAATGCGTGAGCAGATCGTCCGTGCCGGTATTCTGCTGTCACTGGTGATCGGTCTGGTGGCCTCCCATCTGGTCAAGTATGGACTGCAACCGTTGCGGAAGGTCGTGGCGGACATGACGGCCATGTCCGATGATGTGGAATTGGTGCGTCCGCTGGCCGATATCCGGGACCGTGAGGTCGGCGGTCTGGTGATCGCCTTCAACCGTCTGATCGAGCGGCTGAAGCACGACAGGCAGGCCCTGTCGCGTAGCGAGACATTGCTGGTGCAGTCGCAGCGCATGGCGTCGATCGGCCATTACGTGTTCGATATTGGCGCCGACCATTGGGACAGTTCGGCGACGCTGGATGCCGTCTTCGGGATCGGCGAGGACTATCCGCACAACCGGGCGGGGTGGCTGAACCTGATTCATGCCGCGGATCGGCCGGACATGGAGGCGTATCTGGTCGACCATGTGCTCGGTCAACGGCAGCCGTTCGACCGGCAATACCGTATCGTCCGCCCCAAGGATGGGGCGGTGCGCTGGGTCCGTGGCGTCGGTCAACTGGATCTCGGCAGCGATGGTGCGCCGCTGCGGTTGTTCGGCGTGGTCCAGGACATTACGGCGCAACGCCAGTTCGAGCTTGAGCTTGAGAATGAACGGGCTCATCTGCGCACCCTGCTGAAGACCATCCCCGATCCGGTGTGGCTGAAAGACCTCGACGGCGTTTACCTCAACTGCAATGCGGCGTTCGAAGGATTTTTCGGTGCCCCCGAGGCCGAAATTGTCGGCAAGACCGATTATGATTTCGTGCCCCCGGACCTGGCCGCCTTCTTCCGCGAGAACGATCGCGCCGCCGTTGATGCCGGGCTGGCCAGGGCCAATGACGAGTGGGTGGTGTTCGCCTGCGATGGGGTTCGGCGGCTGTTGCAGACCATCAAGACACCGATGCGCGACCGGTCCGACCAACTGGTCGGTATCCTTGGCATCGCCCGCGACATCACGACCCTCCGCCAGACCGAGGAGGCGCTGCGCGAGAGCGAAGAGCGTTTGCGCGCCCTTTATGACCTGTCGCCGTTGGGCATCGCCCTGATCGACCGGGCTGGCCACCATGTTCATTTCAATGCCGCCTATGCGCGCATCTGCGGCTATGCGGAAGATGAGTTGCGCGCGGTGGATTGGCGGAGCCTGACGCCCGAGCGATACCTGGGCGACGAGGCGGGCCATCTCGAGGCGCTGGAGCGGACCGGCTGTCATGGGCCCTATGAGAAGGAATTCTTGCGGCGCGACGGCTCGCTGGTGCCGGTCTGCGTGAACAGCATGCTGGTCACCGGACGTGACGGCGACAGGCAGATCTGGTCGATCGTCGAGGATATCAGCGAGCGCGTCGCCATTCACCGCCGTTTGAGCGACCTGTCGACCCTGAACACCGCGGTGATCACCTCCTCGACCGCCGGTATCCTGGTCTACCGTGGCGATGGGCGCTGCATCCTGGCGAACGAAGCAGCGGCCCGGGTGGTCGGCTGCACCGTCGAGCAACTGCTGGGACAGGATTTCCGGACTCTCGAGTCCTGGCGCCATTGCGGATTGCTGGCGACGGCGGAGGCGGTGCTGGCCGATGGTCGCGGGCGCGCCCTTGAAAACGGCTGTGTGTCGAGCTTTGGCCATGATTTTTCGTTGTCGGCCGAGATGTCCGCCTTTACCAATGCCGGCGAGCGGCATCTGATGCTGGTTATCCGCGACGTCACCGCGGAGAAGGCGGCACGCGAGGCATTGCGGGCCAGCGAGGAGCGGTATCGCGGTCTGGTCGAATCGCAAAGCGACTTCGTGGTGCGCATCGCCGGTGATGGCTCTTTGCTGTTCGCCAATGATGCCTTCGCCCGCACGTTCGGCCGTACCGCCGCCGATGTGGTCGGCGAGGCATGGCTGAATTTCGTCCATCCCGATGATGTTGCCGCCACCGCCCAGGCCATCGGCACCGCGCTCAGTCCGCCGGCCTACCGGGCCACCGTCGAGACCCGGATCATGCCCCCGTCCGGTCCGGTGTGGGTGGCGTGGGAAGGGGGCGCTATTTTCGATTCCACCGGCGCCGTCGGTGAGTTGCAGGCGGTTGGCCGCGATGTTACCGCGGTGGTCGAGGCCCGTCAGTGCATGTCGAAGCTGATGGAGGATCTGACGGACTCCAACCAGCAACTGGAGCAGTTCGCTTACGCCGTATCCCATGACCTGCGCGAACCGTTGCGCATGGTCATCAGCTATATCGGGCTGCTGCAACGGCGCTACGGCACGTTGTTCGAGGGTGATGCCGGGGAGTTCATGGGCTTTGTGGTCGACGGCGCGCGGCGCATGGACCACATGGTGGTCGCCCTGCTCGACCTGTCGCGGGTCGGCCGCAGCGGTCAGGCCAAACAGCCGGTGTCGCTGGCGCGGGTCATCGACACGGCCAACGGCATTCTCGCCATGGCCATCCGCGAGTCCGGCGCCACCATCGCCGCTGATCCGGGCCTGCCGGTGATCCTGGGGATTGAGGATGAACTGGTCAGCCTGATGCAGAACCTGATCAGCAATGCCATCAAATACCGTTCGCCTGACCGCGCCTTGGTCGTCACCATTTCGTGGCGATCCGACGACGGCAACTGGATCATATCAGTGGGCGACAACGGCATCGGCATCGCGCCGGAATATCAGGAACGGGTGTTCGGCATCTTTCAGCGCCTGCATTCGCGCGGCAGCGTCGACGGGACCGGCATCGGCCTGGCCTTGGCCAGGAAGATTGTCGAGCATCACGGTGGGCGACTTTGGGTGGACTCGGAATCCGATGTCGGCTCGGTGTTCTCTTTCTCGCTGCCGAAAATGTCCGAGTCCCTGACATGATTTCCATGGCCCATTCATATGGGCGGCCAATTATTGCGACAGGATGTCTGTCGCATCGCTGGCGCGTCACGACGTGCCGACCGCGCTTTGAATGGGGCGATGTTCCAGTTTAATCTTGCTGAGTGCGGGGTTTCTGGGAGGACGCCATGATCATGGGCGGGAAAATCGGCAGCGGGCAGGGTGGGGCATATCCCTTTGGGGCGACAGTGATGGATTCGGGTGTGTTCGACGGTCTGCTCGACATCATCGGCGCGGAGGCCTTGACCGAGGTGCTCGATAGCTGCCGGCGTCAGTTCGAGGACAGTCAGATCGAGGTGGCGGCGGTGCTGGGCGCCAGGGACGTGATGCGTCTTCGTCATCTGACCCACGACCTGAAAAGCAGTGCTCTCAATATCGGCTTGAACGAACTGGGCAGTCTGGCCCGCGCGATCGAGACCGCGTGCCGGGAGAATCGCGGCCAGGATGCGCTGGACCTTGCCGAAGGTCTGTCCGAGCGGATGGCTCAGGCTTGTGCGGTCATCAAGGCGATCGGCTCTCTGCACTGATACCGGCGAGCGGAATGTTTGACACATGCTCGAAGGGTAGCGCCGGTAAGCGGCCATTGAGGCCGCACCTGAGCGCGGAGCGCGCCCGGCGAGGGCATGGATGAGCCCTCAGGCTCATCGGTAGATACCTTGGGTACCTCGCTTGGCCGGTTGCGTGGGGTATCGGCATGCCCACCTGTCAGTGGCGTTTGCGCGCCACGACAGTCCCGGAGCCGGAGAGCCATGCCGTCAGATCCTGCCCAGTCCTCTGCCGAGATGGAAAACGGCAAGACCAAGCCGACGCTGTCCTACACGCTGGGCCAGACGCCCGAGCAGCAGAAGCGCGTCATCCTCATCGGCGCCGTGCTGTGGGGCTGCGTCGTTCTGCTGGTGCTGAAGAGCTACATGTTCGGCGTTTAATCCCGACGAAGCGTCAGCCACAGCAGCGCCAGAACCTGTAATCCCAGCATCACGCCGAACGCGGCGCGGAAGGCGTCGACGGGAATGCCCTGCGCCGTTCCGGGCCACAGGTCGATGATCTGGCCCATACCCCATTGAGCGGCGAAAGCGGCGACGAACACCAGCAGGTTCAGCGCCGTGTTGACCCGGCCGGCGAGATGCGGCGGAAACGATTGCGACAGCGCCGCGTACATCACCGTGCCCGAGGTGCCGAGAAAGCCGAAGGCCAGCCATGTCGCATAGGGCGCACCGGTCCAGCCGGCGGCGATAAGCGCCTCGTCAGCCAGAAACAGGGTCATGCCGACCGCGGCGACAGTGGCCGGTTTGATCCCGGTCCGCGCCAGCCGTTCGGCGACGGCCCCCATCAGGGCGAAGCCGGCGACCATGCCGGCGGCCATGGCGAACAGATGATTGGCGGCGTCGATCCGGCCGAGTTGGGCGACATCGCGCAACCACGGGCCGGCCCACAGGCCCTGGATGGCCATGAATGCCGCCTGTGAGGCCACCGGCAGCGGCGCCAGACGCCAGAACAGGGGGCTGCCGTAGATCTGGCCGGTCTCGCGCAACTGAGCCCCAAAGCCACCGCCGCCGGTATGGGGTGTGCGCTCGGGCACCAGCAGGAACAGGGCAACCGCCTCGGCCAGAGTCAGGACGGCCAGCACCAGAAACACGCCGCGCCAATCGGTGATATGAAGGGCGGCTTCGACCGGCGCGGTGGCGCCCAGCGCGCCCAGCCCGCCCGATGCGAGGATGACTCCATTGACCAGCGGCAGCCGCTCACGGGCGAAAAACAGCACATTGGCCTTGAACGAGGCCATCAGGCAGGCCGAGACGCCAAAGCCGATCAACGCCCGGCCGATCACCAGATCGGCCAGGTCACCGGCCAGGGCGAAGGTCAGGGCACCGGCCGCGGCGAACAGCAGCAGCGCCGCCTCGACCCGACGCGGTCCGAACCGGTCGAGCAACAGTCCCAGCGGCAGTTGCGAGGCGGCGAAGGCCAGGAAATAGGTGCTGGTCAACAGCCCCATCTGCGACGGATCAAGGTCCAGCGCGCGCGTCAGGTCGGGACCGATGACGGCGTTGACGCTGCGGTACAGGTAGGACAGAAAATATCCCGCCGCGAACGGCAGAAACACCCGGCCGAACAGCAGGGCGAGGGGCAGGGGGGCAGGGTGCGTCATGGCGGCATGGTACGACCGGGCGGCGGGTGGCTTCTCACCGATAATCAATCAGCATGGTCAACGACTTGACCTCGTCGGCCAGGTTGCGGCAGCGGTTGACCAGGACGCCGATCAGCTTGTGGGTGACCTTGTCGGTCTTGTCCAGGCGGGCCTGGAAATCCGAGCGGGGGATGACCACCACCATCGAGTTTTCCACCGCTTCCGCTGCGGCCATGCGTGGCTGGTTGTCGACCAGGGCCATTTCGCCGAAGATTTCGCCGCGGCCGATGGTGGCCAGCACGATTTTTTCGCCGTTGGGGCCGGTCTTGAAGATCTGCACCATGCCGCTGTCGATGATGAAGGCCTCCTGACCGATGTCGCCTTCCTTGAAGATCACATGCCCGGCGGGAATCGGCCGGCGATCGACGGAGGGACGGCGGCGCGAGACCGTCGCCGTCGGGTCCGGGTCAGCGGGGGCAAATGTGGGGGCGGGGGCCGGAGCGGGCGCAGGCGCGGGGACAGTCGGCGGGATGGCGGGAGACAGATAGGGCGATACGCCTCCGGCCTGGGTCTGTAGCGCCTCGTCGATCGGTGCCGGCCGGGCCAGGCCGTCGATCTGGCCCTTGGCGGCATCCTCGAGGGCCCGCAGGAAGTCGTCGGCGTTCTGGTAGCGGTCCTGCGGTCGCTTCGCCAGGGCGGTCATGACCACTTCCTGGAGCTTGCGCTTGACCATCAGGTTGACTTCGACCGGCGGCACCGGGGCGACGGTGGTGACGTCGGTGCGCAATTGCCGATGCCCGCCCTTGAACGGCGGGCGGCTGCACAGCAGATGGTACAGGATGGCACCGGCGGCATACAGGTCGGTGCGGACATCCACCGGGTTGGCGACGAACTGCTCGGGCGCCAGATAGGCCGCCTGATCGGCCGGCACCTTGTCGTAAGTCAGTTCGTTGCCATCCACCTTGGGCGCCCAGAAGCCCTTGATCTTCAGCGGCCCGGAATAGGACACGACGATTTCCAGCGGATTGAGCCCGCCATGTACCACGTTGAGCTGATGGGCGTGGGCCAGGCCAGCCAGCATATGGGCCGTCCATTGCAGGGCGGTGGGCAGGGTGACGACGTCGCCGCGGCGGAAGATCTGCGCCAGGGTGCGGCCGTCCACCAGATCGGTCACCACATAGGCCCAGTTGCCTTCCTCGCCATAGGCATGGACGGCAACAATGTTGGGATGATAGAGTTTCCCGGCGCCCTGAGCCTCATTGCGAAAGCGCGCGAACTCCGCCGTGCCGCGCCAGTCGAATATTCTGTCGCGGCGCACCGCTTTGATGGCGACAAAGCGTTCGGCGATGGTATCGAACGCCTTGTAGATTGGCCCCAGGTCGGTCTGTCCCAGCAAGGACACGATGCGGTAATGGCCCAGCCGTTTGATATCGGTTTCCATGGCGTCTTAATTCCCCGTACGAGCCGGTTTGACCTTGGACCAGAGGGCACGGTAGCGCCCGTATGCAGGTTCTTCGCATGCTTGCAGGAATTCCAGTCTGGCCCGCGGCGGAATGATGATTTCGGGCGATGCCTGGAGTTCGGCGCTCAGCATGTCTTCGCTGCCATGGATGGCATTGGCGTAACCGGTATAGTTGGACTGCAAGGCGGCGTTTTCGGGGCGCAGCATGAACGTCATGAACGCCAGGGCGGTATCCTTGTTCTGCGCACCTTTCGGCACCACCAGAGTGTCGGTCCACACGGTGACCCCTTCGCGCGGATAGGCGTAGCGCAGGCTCGGCCGCTGTCTGCGGGCGCGCAGGGCATCGCCGTTCCAGGCCATGGCCAGCGGCGTGGTGGTGTTGACCAGCCAATCGACGGGATGCTCGGCGTCGAACAGGTCCATGCGGCCGACCAATCCGCGCAGCAGACTTTCCACCTTGGCCAGATCCGCCGGTGTGTCGTTGCACCGCGGCAGATGAAGATAGCGCAAGGCCATGGTGATCACTTCGTCCGCATCGTCAAGCACGCCGATGCGCACATCCTGCGGAGCCTCGAACAGCAGCTTCAGACTGTCGGCCCCGTCCGGAAAGCGCTTGGTATCAACGACGAACGAGGTGGTGCCCCAGTGCCAGGGAATCGAATAGTCGTTGCCAGGATCATAGCTCTGACCCCGCCAGTTTTCTTCGATGTTCTCGAAGCCGGGCAACCGGAAGGCCTCGACCTTTTCCAGCAGGCCGGCGCGGATCAGGGCCGCCACATGGTATTCGGACGGCACCGCCAGGTCGAAGCGGCTGCTGTCCTTGTCTAATTCAGCCCGCATCTCCTCATAGGAGGTAAAGGTGGTGAGGCTGACCTTATGGCCGGTTTCCCGTTCGAAACCGGCGATCACCTCGGGTGCGGTGTAGTCGGCCCAGATATACAGCCGCAACTCCGCCGCTGCCGCCGGCCCGCTCAACAGGCAGCCAACGGCCAGCATGCCCATCAGAATACGACCCAATACGACGCGGCTCATTCATCGCCTCCCAGCGCTGTTCCGACAAGGTTTATCACATGACGCCTCCGCTGCAACGGGCCTCCGTCACAGTCTTTCCAGGCAAGCCTGTCCTGGAAAGACACGAAGGGTGGGGATAGGATGGCGTTTGGCGAGCTGGAGAATGGATTGCCGATGACTGAAGGGGACGTGACAGCACGCCCGGCGCCGGAGCGGCGCTTCGGCATCCGGCGTAAGCTGGCGGTCGCGATTTTCGGTGTGGCGACCATGATGGCGACCGCCGCCGCTATCACTCTGGTGCATTACTCCGAACTGGCCCGTCTCCTGTCGGTGTCGACCCTGGAGATCTTTCCCTCGGTCGAAAACGCCCTCAAACTGGCCGAGGCGAGCGGCCGGCTGGCCGCCGCGGCGTCGGGGCTGGATACGGCGGCCACCCAGGTCCAGCGGCAGACCATTTTCATCGCCGTCGAGCAGCATGCCCTGACGCTGACCGGTCTGATTGAGCGACTCGATCCCAAGAATGCCGACCGGGCGCGCATTGACGAACTGAAGGGCTTGGCGACGCAGATCGTCGACAGCCTGGGGCGTCAGAATGTGCTGGTCGATCAGCGCCTGATCCTGGATGCATCGATTCGCGGGGCGCTGACCGCCGCCGAGGAGCGGCGGACTGCTTTTCACCAACTGATCGGCCGTTTGTCCGACGAGATCACCGGCGAACTGCGCCGGCTGGTGACCCGGGGCGTCGGTCAGGCGGCGATGAATGAAGTGCTGAGTCAGCTTGAGATCCTGCGGGCCGCGCAGAATCTGGGGGCGCAGCTTGCGGTCATTCTCAACGACGCGGCGCTGGCCACCAGCGAGGCCCGCCTGCTGACCCTGCGCCAGCAGTTCCGCGCCGCGTCGGGCCAACTGGCCGAGGTGCTGGCGGCCCTGCCGCAGGACGGGCTCTATGGACCGTTGCGCGATGCGGCGGCCCAGTTGATGGCGACCGGGGCGGCGCACAACAACCTGCTCGATCTGGCCCGCGATCAGGTGGTGACGCGGGGCGCCACCGCCGGGGTCAACCGGCATAATCGTGAGGCGGTGACGCGCCTGTCCACCGAGGTGCGGCGTCTGGTCGGCGCGGCCGAGGCCGAGGCCGCCCGGCATCAGGTGGCGGCAGACCAGACCATTTCCGCCGGCCGCGTCGCCATGCTGTCGATCGGCGTGCTGACCGCACTCGGTCCGTTCGCCTTCATGTGGGTGTTCCTCGGCAACAGTATCGTCCGCCGCCTGTCCGGTCTGGCTCGGGCCATGCATCGCATTGCCGTCGGTGATCTGGCCACCGCCATTCCGCGGTCCGGTCATGACGAGATCACCGACATGGCCGACGCTCTGGCGGTGTTCCGCGAGTCGACCCGCCAGTTGCATGAGCGCACCGAGGCCCTGAAACGCAGCGAGGAACGGCTCAGCAAGGTGCTCGACGCCTCGCCGTTCCCCATGATCATCGCCGGCCGCGACTCCGGCGAGGTGCTGTATGTCAACCGCAAATCCGTCCAGGTGTTCGGCCCGGCAATCCAGCGCGACGGCGCCCTTCTGGAGGAGGTGTTCGACCAGCGTATGGCGGCGGCGGATCTGTCGGTGGCGGTCAAGCGCGACGGTCTGGTGACCGACCGCGAAACCCGCTTCCGCGGCGACGGCGGCCGGCCGTTCTGGGGTCTGGTGTCGGCGGTGCGCATCCCCTATGGCGATGAGCCGTCACTGTTTGCCGCGGTGCAGGATATCGACGAGCGCAAGCGCTTCGAGGGCGAATTGCGCAAGGCCAAGGAGATTGCCGAGGCCGGCAGTCGGGCCAAGTCGGAATTCCTGGCGGTGATGAGCCATGAAATCCGCACGCCGATGAACGGCATTCTCGGCATGACCCAGTTGGTGCTCGACTCGACTCTGACACCGCAGCAGCACGACTGGATGGAGACGATCCGCTATTCCGGCGAGGCTCTGCTGACCATCCTCAACGATGTGCTCGACTTCTCCAAGCTGGAAGCCGGCAAGCTGGACTTCGAGTCGGAGGATTTCGACCTGCTGCGGCTGGCCGACAGCATCGTTACCCTGATGTCCGGCCGAGCCCGCGAGAAGGGCCTGTTCCTGGGCAGCGCGGTGGCTCCCGAGGTGCCGCGCTATCTCACCGGCGACCCCGGGCGGCTGCGTCAGGTGCTGCTCAATCTGGTCGGCAACGCCGTCAAATTCACCGAGTCGGGTGGTATCACCCTGGAGGTCGACCCGGTGCATGTCGACAAACAGACGGCGGCGGTCCGGTTTCAGGTGCGCGACACCGGGGTCGGGATTCCCGACGAGGCCCGCGACCGGCTGTTTCAGGCCTTCAGCCAGGCGGATTCGTCGGTGTCACGCCGGTTTGGCGGCACCGGCCTGGGCCTGGCCATCAGCAAGCGCATCATCGAGGGCCAGGGCGGCTATATCGGCGTCGACAGCAGCCCTGGTCACGGCAGTTGCTTCTGGTTCGTGCTGCCCTTCGCCCTGGGCAAGCCGCCCAGCGTCGACGGCCTGACCGCCACCGAAATGCCGACCCTGCGTCCGCTCAGTATCCTGCTGGCCGAGGACAATCTGGTCAATCAACGGGTTGCCTCCGGTCTGCTCGGTCGTCACGGCCACGAGATCACCGTGGTTTCCGACGGCCGCAAGGCGGTTGAGGCGGTCCGGAACCGTCACTTCGACGTGGTTCTGATGGATGTGCAGATGCCCGAAATGGACGGCCTGGCGGCAACCCGGGCGATCCGCGAAATCGCCTCGCCGGTGGGCCGGGTTCCCATCATCGCCCTGACCGCCGCCGCATCGGTCGCCGACACCCATGCCTGTCTCGACGCCGGCATGAACGACTGCGTCCGCAAGCCGTTCGTCATCCAGCAACTGCTTGCCACCATCGGCCGCTGGACCGGCGCGATCATCCCCGCGGCCGAACTGCCGCCGCCGGCCGCACCGGAGCCGGCCCGGGCGTGCGACCCCGGGACCATCGAATTGCTGCGCCAGGATCTGGGCGACGAAGCGGTGACGGAACTGGCGGACGAATTCTGCAACTCCAGCCGCGCCCTGATGGAAGAGATCATCGGGGAACAGCAATGGGCCGCAGAATCCTTCCGCCGCGCCGTACACAGCCTGAAGAGTGCCGCCGGAGCGCTCGGCCTGCTCGCCCTGGCACGGTTGTGCGCCGATCTGGAACTGGCACTCCGTCACGGCCGCACCGCCGAAGCCCGGGCCGCCATCGACGCCATGCCCGAAATCTTCACGGCGGCGCAACAGTGGCTGATCGAGCAGGCGGCGCGGACAACGACCGAGTGACCGTTTTCCGACCAAGTCGAAAAACGCTCTCTTTGTTCAGCCCTCGCCGGGCGCGCTCCGCGCTTGGCCGCCGCCGCAATGGCGGCTGGAGTGGACCGTTTTCTCAGGCTGTCTCCGACTTTGGTTTCCCTGTTGTTACAGCAGGGTCTCTGGTATTCTCCTGGTTCGGCGGGGTACAGAGGTCACATGCAAGACGAAGACATTGATTTGACGCGCTTACACGTTCTTCTTGTCGAGGATGAGAAGTTTGCTGTCAAATTGGAAAGTATGGTGCTGAAGCAGATCGGCATTACTCAAGTGACCATTGCCGAGGACGGCGAGTCGGCCATTCGGCTCATCGACACTCAGCATTTCGATGTCGTTCTGTCGGACTGGAACCTGCCCGGCGCCAATGGCCTGGATATTCTTCGCCACCTGCGCGGCCAGCACGCCAAGACTCCGTTCGTCATGCTGACCGGCAACAAGGGCCTGGATGCAGTGCAGGAGGCGGTGGCGCAGGGCGTTGACGGCTATCTCGTCAAGCCGTTCTCGGTTCCCCAGATGAAAAGCAAGATCATTTCGGCTCTGCGCCGTCAGGGGCGGCTGTAGCGCGAGGCCTTGCCCTCACGCATTCCCCCAATGCCGCGCGTCAAGCTTGCGCAGGGTGGGGAGGGGTGCGACAATAGTCGGACAATGAGTGTTCCGAGGGCCGCTATGAAGATTATCCTGGCCGACGATCACGTTATGGTGCGAGAGGGCTTGCGGCCATTTCTTGAGCGGCTCGACGACGGTGGCGTTACCGTTTACGAGGCTGGTGGACTTCCTGAAGTACGGGCGCTGCTGGAAAAGATCGGCCGCGTCGAACTGCTGGTTCTCGATCTGCGCATGCCTGGCATGGACGGGCTGGAGGGGCTGCGTCAGATCCGCCACGATTATCCCGATATTCCTACGGTGATTCTGTCGTCCATGGTCGATCGTGACCAGATGCTGGAGACCATCAACCTGGGCGCGGCCGGATATATCCCGAAACATCTGTCCGGTGCGGCAATGATTTCGGCGTTGAAGCTGGTGCTGAGCGGCGAACGCTTCCTGCCGTCAATGCTGCTGACGTCCGAGCAGCCGGACCAGCCGTCCAGTGGCAATTCCGGCGCCAGCAAGCTGACGCCGCGTGAGCGCGAGGTACTCGCCCTGCTGCGCGAGGGCCTGCCCAACAAAGTCATCGCCAATCGCCTCAATCTGAGCGAGGTCACTGTCAAGTCTCACCTGTTCAGCATCTTCCGCAAGCTTGGCGTGCAGAATCGGGTGCAGGCGGCGCGGCGGCTGGTGGAATTGGCCGATCTGTAGGCGGGGGCGGGGTGACACCGAGTGTCTGCCCCCTTCCCTCAGCCCAGCGTCAGAAGAATCATCGGAATCGTTATCCCCGCCAGCAAGGTCTGAACGGTGATGATCGAGGCGGCGAGGGCTGCGTCGCCGTTCATCTGGCGGGCCAGCACATAGGCCGAGGGGGCGCAGGGCAGGGCGGCGTAGAGCGTCGCCACGCCGACCACCATCGGCGGCAGGCCGACCAGCAACGCCAATCCGGCGGTCAGCGCCGGTAACAGGATCAGCTTGAACAGGCTGGTCAGCAGGACCGCCAGCCCGGTACCGCTCAGGGCCTTGAGGTTCAGGCCCGCTCCCACCACCAGCAGGCCGATGGGCAGGGCGGCCGAGCCGAGGATCTTGAAACTCGGGCCGACGCCCAGCGGCAGGGGAATTTCGGCGGCGTTCAGGGCGATCCCGGCCAGACAGGCGAGAATCAGCGGATTGGTAATGATGGGCATCGCCAGCCGACGCCAGCCCGGGCGGCCGGGGGTGGCATAGGCGAGCAGGCCGGCGACGCTGATCAGATTGACCAGTGGCACCACCGCGGCAATAGCGATAGCCAGCAGCGCCAGTCCCTGCGATCCCCATAACGCGGCAGCGGCGGCCAGGCCGATGAACGTGTTGGGTCGCACAGTGCCTTGCAGCATTGATGAAAAGGCGGCACCGCTCATGCCCGGCAATCGGCGCCGCAGCAGCACCATGCCGCCCGCGGCGGCCAGGGTGGTGCCGATCAGCAATCCAGCCAGCGCGGCCACCGGCAAGCCGGCGAATCGGGCCTCGACCAGATTGGACACCAGCAGCGCCGGCAGCATGACGTAGTAATTGAGCTTTTCGGCCGGTGCCCAGAAACCATCGGCCAGGAAACCGCTCCGGCGAAATGCCAGCCCCAGCACGATACAGACGAAGACCGGGATCAGGGCGGCGAGAGCGGCAATCATTGAGTTCGAAACCGATGGGCCACTTCGGCGACACGACTGGACGTGGTGGCCTCGGCAGATTAACCTTGATGCGCGGCCGGCTTACCGGTCGCGCACGGAAAGGAGGTGACGCGGTTGAAAAAGTTCCTGAAATGGCTTCGCTGTTTCAAGGTCCGGTTCGAACTGAGACTAGCCATCCACATCGAGCGGACTAAGAAATAGAAAAGCCGATAATAAGGCAGGGTCGGGAAACCGGCTCTGCCGCAGGAACGCCAAAGCGCCGCGTCACCTCCTGATCCGATTATAGGGAATCCCCCGCTGCCGGGCAACCGGACTCACGATACGTGCTGCTGCCATCGCTCCAGTTGCGCCCGCATGCGGCGGGCGTGGCTGCCGGGCCAATAGGTGCGTCCGCAACTGGGGCATTGCATCACTGCCCCGGGCAGGGTGCGGGCCGAGGGGGGTGCGGCGGCAAGACCTTGCGGGTGGGGCTGCAAGACGCTGTTGTCTTCCAGGCAGCGCGAGAACGGTGCCGCCAGCCAGTCGACGGCGCACCGGGCCGAAACCTGACCAGCCCAGTCGTCCACCTGCTGGCCGGTCAGCAGTATCAGCCGGCCGGCGGCGGCGCGGCATTGCGGCAGATGAGTATCGCGCGACAGGATGATGCGATCCTCGGCGACCGCCTGGGCCACCAGGGCGGCGTCGGCGCTGCCGGCGGCGGCGATGGCGGTGTCGTATCCGGCGGCGCGCAGCCAGCGCCCCAGCCGTGCCACCATCTCGTCGCACAGGAAGCGCATCACGCGGCCTGTGCCACCGCGTCCGGCTGCGGCGGACACAGCGCGCGGTAGGACAGCGACAGCACCGACACCGACACGGCGAGGAACGGGATCAGCAGCACCGTCGCCGTGACGCTGGCCGCCAGGATCGCCGGCACCCCGGCATCGGCCGGCGTTTCAGTCAGCAGGCGGATCAGCGACACCGGGGCCATGGGGATGATCGAGGCGATGAACAGGCGCATCTGATTGCCGCGCGACGCCTGTCCCGCTTGCTTCAGGCCGATGCGGCGGCCGATGGCGATGCCGGGAAACAGCAGAAACAGCCGCACCGTGGCAAACAGCGCGACGGCCATGCCCGCCGCCACCGCTCCCGCCAGCAGCGATTCCACATCGGCAAAGCCGATCGGCAGCCCCAGCGCCACCAGCCCCAGCGCTCCCCAGAACACGGCAAAGCCGCAAGGAATCGCCGCGGCAATGACAATGGCGCAATATATCAGCAGATACAGGGCGTAGCGCAGTTCTCGGGCGGTGAGCCGGTAGCGGGCCTCTTCCTGCTGGTGGCCGAACAGCACCAGCCGATGCCAGGAGGTGGCGGCGGGCACCACGGCGACGGTGGCCAGGGTCATGACCACGGCGATTCCACCCAGCACCGCGGCATCCCACGGTATTTCGATGGGATCGAGTTGACGGGTGCTGACCAGCCGGGAGGTGATCTCGGTGGCGACCATCGCCACGGCGGGAAACCAGAACAGCCGCAGCAGCGCCGGAAAATGTTCGGCGAGGGAATGAAACGCGGCCATCACGATGGGCCGGATCGGCAGTTTCACATCGGTCATGGCCGCCATTGGTGCGCGACCGCCGGGTCGGATGCAAGCCCAAAGCCGGCCCGGGCCGTCGTGCCCGGCCGGCGGCGCCGATTAGAGCGTTTTCCGATCAGGCTGGAAAACGCTCGAGCCGCCATTACGGCGGCGGCCAAGCGCGGAGCGCGCCCGGCGAGGGCTGATAAAAAGCTGGAGCGGTATCCGACTTGGTCGGAAACCGCTCTAATGCACCCAGATGCTGCCGTAGCGCTCGTAATCCTCATCATCCTCCATGTCCAGCACGCTCAGCACCGCCAGGGCGTTGCGGAAGTCGTCGACGCCGGCGTCATCGTGGTGCGGCGGCGCCGTCCAGTCGTACTCCGCCAGGAGAAGTTCCAACTCGGTCGGCTGATCGGGGATCTCCGTCTTGCGGCAGGGACGATCGTCTTTATGCATAAGCGGAACCTCCTGGGATACCTCGCGCACTACACCGCGGGGATAGCCAAGAGGTATTTCCTCCCGACCGGAATTTCCAGCCGTTCTGGTGGGGTAATACGCAAGAATTAGAGGGAGGGGTCCGTTCGCATACGAAGGTCATTAATCCTTTGTCAATAGAGCGGGCGCAGCATTGAGGCTACGCCACCAGGAGGGTTCACCCCATGAAACGCGAAGTCGTCATTCTGTCCGCCTACCGTGAAAGCGTGCTGTCGGCGACGGAAAAGGGGCTGAAGGGTCCGGTCGCGTCTTCGGTTGCCCTCAAATCGGCCGCTGCGGTGGCTGGCCGCCTGCTCAAGCAACCGGTGACCATCGACGACGGGCGGCGGGGGGCCCGGGTCGCGCTGGTCCCCCCGGTGCTCCAGCAGGCAACGGCGCAGCGCGACGCCCCCGGCACCGGCTGACCCGCTCCGAGGCCGCCACCGGGCGGCTGACACTCCAGGAGGCCGCCACCGGGCGGCTGACACTCCA
>OBEQ010421572.1_pt1 | contig 51886 bp, 47 predicted proteins | sample 1670901 | NCBI WGS metagenome assembly OBEQ01 (sample SAMEA104232315, study PRJEB22302) | groundwater metagenome | biome: forest; feature: aquifer; material: groundwater | place: USA | collected 2011-08-07 | depth 5.4 m
CGAGTGGGGTGTGCGGCCATGCGGCGACCGGCGCGACCGCGGGGAGCGCAGGGAGCTCGCCAGCGAACGAGCGCCTGCGGGCGGGGTATCCCCGCCCGCAGCGAGTGAGCGAATAGACAGAGAAATGGCCGGTCAGGAACGCATCCTCAAGCGGCGGATCAAGAGCGTGCAGAGCACGAAGAAGATCACGCGCGCGATGGAGCTGATCGCGGCCAGCCGGATCGTGAAGGCCCAGGCGCGGGTGCTGGCGGCCCGGCCGTACAGCGAGCAGATCACCGAGGTGATCCACCACCTCGCCTCGGGCGGGGCCGACGTGAAGAGCCCGTTGCTCGTCCCGCGCGAGGAGGAGCGCAGGGTCGGGTTCGTGGTGATGACGGCCGACCGTGGCCTGTGTGGCGCGTACAACACGTCGGTGATCCGGGCGGCCGAGCGTGCGGTGCAGGCCGAGCTCGCGGCCGGTCGCGACTACGCGCTGGTCCTGGTGGGGCGCAAGGCGGAGGCGTATTTCCGCTTCCGTCGCTACGAGATCGCGGCCTTGTTCACCGGCGTGAGCGACCAGCCCACCTACGAGGACGCCCGCACGGTGGCGGTCGCGGTGACCGGGCCGTTCGAGCAGGGCCACGTCGACCGGGTGGAGCTCGTGTACACGCGGTTCAAGTCGGCCGGTTCGCAGGAGGTGGTCGTCACCACGCTCATGCCGGTCGACGCCGCGAGCTTGGGCCTCGAGGGTGCACCGGCCCCAGCCGAGGAGGCCGGCCCCGCGCCCGTCCCCGCGGCCTACGAGTTCGAGCCGGAGGCGGGGGAGATCCTCGCCCGCCTGCTGCCCCGCTACGTGGAGGCCCGCATCTTCGCCGCCCAGCTCGACGCGGCCGCCTCCGAGCACGCGGCCCGCCAGCGGGCGATGAAGGCCGCCACCGACAACGCCGACGACTTGATCACCAAGCTCACCCGGGTCATGAACCGAGCCCGCCAGGACGCCATCACCACCGAGATCATGGAGATCGTCGGTGGTGCGGAGGCGATGCGCACCGGCAAGGAGCTCGTCTCCGACGACCTGCTCGCCGACACCATCGAAGGTCGCCACGCCGAGCTGTTCCCTCCCCCCGCCGACTGACCGCCCCCACCGAGGAGCACGAGATGACCGTCACCACCAACCCCGAGACCGAGCGCAAGGACGTCGAGCCCAAGGACGGCCGCGTCGTCGCCATCGCCGGCCCCGTGGTCGACGTTGAGTTCCCGCCCGACGCGCTGCCCGAGATCAACCGCGCGGTCGAGATGGATGTCGAGCTCGAGGGCGGCACCGTCACCATCACCGCCGAGGTCGCGCAGCAGATCGGCGAGAGCCGGGTGCGCGTGGTCTGCCTGAAGCCCACCGACGGTCTTCGGCGGGGCACGATCGTCCGCAACACCGGCCGCGGCATCACCATGCCGGTGGGCGACGGCGTGCTCGGTCACGTGTTCAACGTCATCGGTGAGCCGCTCGACACCGGCGGGGAGCCCATCACCGAGGGCATCGAGGATCGCTGGGAGATCCACCGCGAGCCGCCGCCCTTCGACCAGCTGGAGCCCCGGGCCCAGATGTTCGAGACCGGGATCAAGGTCATCGACCTGCTCGAGCCCTATGTGCAGGGCGGCAAGATCGGCCTGTTCGGAGGCGCCGGCGTCGGCAAGACGATCATCATCATGGAGATGATCAACCGCGTCGCCACGCAGCACGGCGGCGTGTCGGTCTTCGCGGGGGTGGGCGAGCGCACCCGCGAGGGCAACGACCTCTGGCTCGAGATGCAGGAGACCGGCGTCATCGACAAGGCGGTCCTCATCTACGGCCAGATGGACGAGCCGCCCGGCGTGCGCCTGCGAGTCGGCCTGTCGGCCCTCACCGTCGCCGAGTACTTCCGCGACGTGAAGAACCAGGACGTGCTCCTGTTCGTCGACAACATCTTCCGGTTCGTGCAGGCCGGCTCCGAGGTGAGCACGTTGCTCGGCCGCATGCCCTCGGCCGTGGGCTACCAGCCCACGCTGGCCGACGAGATGGGCGAGCTCCAGGAGCGCATCACGTCCACCAAGGGCCGGTCGATCACGTCGCTCCAGGCCGTGTACGTGCCCGCCGACGACTACACCGACCCGGCGCCGTTCACCACCTTCACCCACCTCGACGCCACCACCGAGCTCTCGCGCGACATCGCCGCGCTCGGCATCTACCCGGCCGTCGACCCGCTGGCGTCCACCTCCAACATCCTCGCCCCCGAGGTCGTCGGCGAGCGCCACTACACGGTCGCCCGCCGGGTGCAGGAGGTACTCCAGCGCTACAAGGAGCTCCAGGACATCATCGCCATCCTCGGTCTCGACGAGCTCTCGGAGGAGGACCGCGTCACGGTGGCGCGGGCCCGCAAGATCCAGAAGTTCCTGTCGCAGCCGTTCTTCGTCGGCAAGACCTTCACCGGTCTCGACGGCATCTACGTCCCGATCGAGGAGACGGTCGAGAGCTTCGAGAAGCTCTGCGACGGCGAGCTCGACGCCGTGCCCGAGCAGGCGTTCTTCAACGTGGGCAACCTCGAGACCGTGCTCGAGAAGAGCAAGCAGCTCCGGGAGGGCTGAGGCGCCGTGCCGCTCCACGTCGAGCTCGTGTCGCCCGAGGCCGTGCTGTTCGAGGGTGAGGCCAAGATGGTCGTCTGCCGCCCGGCCGATGGCGAGATCGCGTTCCTGCCGGGTCACGTCTCCTTCGTCGGGGCCCTCGGGATCTTCCCCGTTCACGTCGTGCTCGAGGACGACACGCAGCGGGAGGCCGCGGTGCACGGCGGCTTCGTCGAGGTACGCGACGACAAGGTGACGATCCTCTCCGACGTCGCCGAGCTCCCCGGGCAGATCGACGTGGTGCGGGCGCAGACTGCCAAGGAGGCGGCCGAGCGGGCCGTCGCCGCCGACGCCGACGACGAGCAGGCCGCCGCCGCGCTGGCGCGCGCGAACCTCCGCCTCGAGGTCGCGGCCGCGACTGCCTGACCGTTTCGGCCGGCCGGCCGGCCGAACCGGCTCGCGCGGCCGGTCGCTCTAACGTTGGGCGCCATGCGGTCCCGCTCGCTCGTTGAATCGGAGGCCTGAGGTGGCGCGACGGAGGCTCGGCGTGGTGCTCCTGATCACCGGCGCGGCCGCACTGGAGATCGACGGCCTGCGCCGCGCCGTCGGCGACCCGTGGCTGGAGCGGGTGCCGCCGCATCTCACGCTGGTCCCGCCGGTCAACGTCCGCGAGAGCGACCTCGCAAGTGGGCTGGCCGTTCTCCGGGCCGCGGCCGCCGAGGAGCGCCCGTTCACCCTCGAGCTCGGCCCGACGGCCACGTTCCTGCCGGCCAGCCCCGTCCTCTACCTGGAGATCGCGGGTGAGGTCGAGCCGGTGCACCGGTTGCGCGAGCGCGTCTTCGTCGCGCCGTTCACGCGCGAGCTCGAGTTCCCGTTCGTTCCACACGTCACGCTGCTGCACGAAGGTGACCCCGGTGCCATCGTGCGAGCCCGCGCCGCGCTAACCGCATACCGGACGACGGTCGCGATCGACCGCGTCCACCTGCTCGAGGAGCAGGACCGGGTATGGCGCCCCGCGGCCGACGCGGTGCTCACCGCTCCCGCGGTGATCGGACGCGGCTCGCTGCCCCTCGAGGTCACCGAGTCGGAGGTGCCCGATCCCGCGGCGCGCGCGTTCGCCGAGCGCGAATGGAAGCTGCTCGACGAGGCCAGCTTCGGCCCGGGGACGCGGTGGGAGCGCCATCCGTTCGCGCTCACAGCGCGTCGCCACGCGGGGGTGATCGGCGTCGCGACGGGCTGGACGGGTCTCGGCGTGGCGTACCTGTCGGAGCTGATGGTCGCCGCCGGGAATCGGGGCGAGGGCATCGGGTCGCATCTGCTCGCCGCGTTCGAGGCGCTCGCCGTCCGCCGCGGGTGTGCACGGCTGGCGCTCCGCACCGATGTCGGCTCGACGACGCCCGCGTTCTACGCGGCCCGGGGCTGGACGGTGGAGGCGACCTTCCGCGAGTGGCTGGGCGGGCTCGACTTCGTGCAGCTGCGCCGCGACCTCTGAGCCGTTTTGGCCACGTTCCGTGGCCGTCGCCGGGGCTAGGTCTTCGCGCAGTGCGGCACGGGCACGCCGTAGCCGAGCAGCTCGACCTTCGAGCAGTCGTCGTGGCGCTGGTCCTCGAGGTAGACCCGGTAGCCCCAGGCCCCGGCGCCGATGGCCGCGAACACCAGGACCAGCACGATCTTCACGGCCCAGCTCCGCATCAGGAACAGCCCCAGGACCCCGACGAAAATCGAGACCGCGATGATTCCCACCGTGGCCCCCATGAGGGTGTCGAAGCCGAGCCAGGTCGGGAGCATGGAGCGAGATGATAATCGCCTGCTCCGGACGGTGAACAGGCCCGGTGGCCGGCGTCGGGTGTCCATGAGCACCGAACGTGGCCTTCGCTCTACACAGAGCGAGCCCGACACTGCCTCCGCTCAGTCGAACTTGAGCGACGAGTAGCGCATGAGCTTCTGCCAGCGGTGGGTGGCGTCGATCTTGCGGATCGTGCCCGACTTCGAGCGCATCACGAGCGTCTGGGTCGCGGCGCCGTCGCCCCAGTAGCGAACGCCGCGCAGCAGCTCGCCGTCGGTGATGCCGGTGGCCGAGAAGAACACGTCGTCGCCCGAGACCAGCTCGTCGGTGGCGAGGATGCGGCCGAGGTCGTAGCCGGCCTCCTCCGCGGCCTTGCGCTCCTCGTCGTTGCGGGGCCAGAGCCGGCCCTGGATCGCGCCGCCGAGGGCCTTGAGCGCACAGGCGGCGATCACGCCCTCGGGCGTGCCGCCGATGCCGATGAGCAGGTTGGCGCCGCTGTCGGGCCAGGCGACCGAGATCGCGCCGGCCACGTCGCCGTCGGGAATGAGCCGGATCCGGGCCCCCGCGTCGCGGCACTCACGGATGATCTCGGTGTGGCGGTCGCGGTCGAGGATGACGACGGTGAGGTCGTTGACGTCCTCGCCCAGCGCCTTGGCCACAGAGTGCAGGTTGTCGGTGACCGACGCGTCGAGGTCGATGGCGTCGCGGGCGTCGGGGCCGACCGCGATCTTCTCCATGTACACGCATGGCCCCGGGTCGAACATCGTGTCCCGCTCCGACACCGCGATCACCGAGATTGCGTTGGGCCGGCCGAGCGAGGTGAGGGTGGTGCCGTCGATGGGGTCGACGGCGATGTCGACGTGTGGTGGCGAGCCGTCGCCGATCTCCTCCCCGTTGTAGAGCATCGGCGCCGCGTCCTTCTCGCCCTCGCCGATGACGACGACGCCGTCCATCGACACGCTGTTGAGCACGAGGCGCATGGCGTCGACCGCGGCGCCGTCGGCGCCGTTCTTGTCGCCCCGGCCCATCCAGCGGCCGGCCGCGAGGGCGGCGGCCTCCGTGACGCGGGCGAGCTCCATGGCCAGGTTGCGATCGGGGGCCTGGGGCTGCTCCATGGCCGGCGGGCTCCTCGGTCGGCGCGTTCCTCGGGCGGCGCGCTCCTGTGGCCTGCTCGGGTGACAGGCGGGGCCCCGACTCTAGCCGCGCCGGTTTCGGCGTGAACACGGGGAGCGCGCGGCTAGTGGCCGGCGCGGGCCGGTTCGCCGCGGAACACGGGGAGCACGTGCTCGCCGAGCAGCTCGATCGAGCGCATCACCTGTGGGTGGCCGATGTTGTAGGGGTTCACGAGGCAGAGGAGCAGGTCGCAGTCGGCCGCTTCGTAGCGCCGCGCGACCTCGAGGCAACGCTCCGGGTCGCCCACGATGCACGCCCCCGACGACTCGAGGTAGTCGAAGGTGAGCAGGCTCAGGTCCATGTCCTTCAGGATCTCGACGTAGTCGTAGGTGCCGAGCGGCTTGCCCTCCTGCCACTCCGCGACCGTGCCGAGGTGCCAGAGCGCGGTGCGCACGTACCACTCGAAGCTCTCGGCCGCCTCCGCGAACGCCTGCTCGGTGGTGTCGGCGCAGTGCACGAGCGTGAACGTGGCGGCCCGCCCGTTGACGAACTTCCCGATCGGCTCGGCGCGCGTCAACGCGTCGCGATACAGCGCGATGCGCTTCCCGAGCTCCTCGGGTGGCACGCCGATGGTGAACGACAGGAGCCCGAGCCCGAGCTCGCCCGCGAGCACGTGGCTCGGCGGGCTGCTCGACGCGACCCACAGTGGCGGGTGCGGCTTCTGCAGCGGTCTGGGGAGCACCCGGCGGGGAGGGATCTTCCAGTACTTGCCGTCCCAGGAGAACTCGTCCTCGGTCCAGGCGCCCACGACGATGCGGAGCGCCTCCTCCCACATCGGACGGGTGTCGTCGGGGTCGATGCCGAAGCCCTCGAGCTCGGCGCGGGTGGACGAGCGCCCGGTGCCGAACTCGGCCCGCCCGTCGGAGACGAGGTCGAGCACGGCGCCGCCCTCGGCGGCCCGGAGCGGGTGGTTGTACGGGGCGGGCAGCAGGCGCACGCCGTGCCCGATCCGCATCCGCTCCGTGCGTTCGGCGACGGCGCCGTAGAGGTAGCCGGGCGCGGAGCAGTGCGAGTACTCCTCGAGGAAGTGGTGCTCTACCGTCCAGAAGCTCTCGAAGCCGGCCTGCTCGCCGAGCACGGCCTGCTCGATGGTGTTCTTGTAGGCGCGGTGCTCGCTGTCGGCTGTCCACGGCCGCGGCACCGGGATCTCGTAGAAGAGCGCGAACTGCATCGTCACGGGCGGGGAGGCTAGCGCCCCGCCCGGTTGCGCCGCCCGCCCGGCTCACCTGCCCGGCGTGGGATCATCTGGGGATGCCCGGGCCCGGAGAGCAGCGCGACTTCGACACCATGTCGGGCGTTCCGGTGGAGCCGGTCTACGGGCCGGCCGACGGCGAGCGCCCCGGGCAGTGGCCCTACACGCGGGGCCCCTACGCCTCGATGTACCGCTCCAAGCTCTGGACGATGCGGATGTTCGCCGGCTTCGGGACGGCTGTCGACACCAACCGGCGCTTCCGCGACCTCCTCGCTGCCGGTAGCGATGGTCTCTCGACCGCGTTCGATCTGCCCACGCTGATGGGCCGCGACTCCGACGACCCGCTCGCGGCGGGCGAGGTGGGCAAGTGCGGCGTCGCCGTCGACCCCCTCGCCGACGTGGAGGACCTCTACCGCGGCATCGACCTGGGCCGCGTCACCACCTCGATGACCATCAACTCACCGGCCGCGATCCTGCTCGCCATGTACGTGGCCGGTGCCGAGCGGGCCGGCACGCCCCGCGCGCAGCTCGGCGGCACGCTCCAGAACGACATCCTGAAGGAGTACCAGGCCCAGAAGGAGTTCATCTTCCCGCCCCGGCCGTCGATGCGCATCGTGTCCGACACGTTCCGGTTCTGCGCCGCCGAGATGCCGCGCTGGCACCCGGTGTCGATCTCCGGGTACCACATTCGCGAGGCGGGCTCCACGGCCGCGCAGGAGCTGGCCTTCACGCTCGCCAACGGGTTCGCGTACGTCGAGGCCGGCGTGGCGGCCGGGCTCGACGTCGACGAGTTCGCCCCTCGGCTCAGCTTCTTCTTCAATGCCCACATCGACTTCTTCGAGGAGATCGCGAAGTACCGCGCCGCGCGCCGCATCTGGGCCCGCCGGCTCCGCGATCGTTACGGAGCGACGGCCGAGCGTTCGATGCAGCTGCGCTTCCACACCCAGACTGCCGGCGTGTCGCTCACTGCCCAGCAGCCCGAGGTCAACATCGTGCGCACGGCGATCGAGGCCCTGGCCGGCGCGATGGGTGGCACTCAGAGCCTGCACACCAACTCGATGGACGAGGTGCTCGCGCTCCCCACCGAGAAGGCGGCCCGCCTCGCGCTGCGCACCCAGCAGGTGATCGCCTACGAGAGTCGGGTGGCCAACGTGGCCGACCCGCTCGGCGGCTCGTGGTTCGTCGAGGAGCTCACCGACGAGATGGAGCGTCGGGCCGAGGCCGTCTTCGAGCACCTCGATCACCTCGGTGGAGGCTCGATGCTCGAGGGCGTGCTCCGCGCGGTGGAACAGGGCTGGTTCCAGCGCGAGATCTCCGAGTCGGCCTACGAGCTCGAGCGCAAGCTCAACGACGGTCGCCACGTGCTCGTCGGCGTGAACGCGTGCTTCGATGGCAACGAGGACCCGCCGCCCGAGACACTCCAGATCGGGCCGGAGGCGGAGGAGACGCAGCTCAAGCGGTTGGCGACGGTGAAGGCCGACCGTGGCGACGAGGTGGTCGACGCCGCGCTCGCGCGCGTGCGGGCCGACGCCGCCGACCCGGCCGTCAACCTGATGCCGGCGCTGCTCGACGCGGTGCGCGTCTACGCGACCGTGGGCGAGGTGGTGGGCGCGATGGCCGAGGTATTCGGCCGCCATCGCGAGGACCCGGTCATCTGAGCGTGGACGCGTCGCTGCTCGAGGTCGCGCGCGCCGCGAAGGGGTTTATGCCCGAGGGCGAGGGGCTTGCGCTCCACACCGCCGGGCTCGAGGCCGGCGCCGTGGGCCCGTTGCTCGAGGTCGGCTCGTACTGCGGCAAGTCGGCGGTGTACCTCGGTGCCGCGGCCCGCGAGGCGGGCACCGTGCTCTACACCGTCGACCACCACCGCGGCTCCGAGGAGAATCAGGTCGGTTGGGAGCACCACGACCCCGAGGTCGTCGACCCGGCGAGTGGCCGCATGGACACGCTCCCGTTCTTCCGACGCACGATCGAGGCCGCCCGGCTCGAGGACGTCGTCGTCGCGATCGTCGGGCCCTCGCCGGTCGTGGCCGCGCACTGGTCCACCCCGCTCGGGCTCGTCTTCATCGATGGCGGTCACGCCGAGGCCGTCGCCATGGCCGACTACGAGGGCTGGGCCGCGCACGTGGCCGCCGGCGGGACCCTTGTGATCCACGACGTGTTCGAGGATCCCGCCGACGGCGGTCAGGCGCCCTTCCACGTGTGGCAACGGGCCGTCGACTCGGGCGACTTCACGCCCATGTCCACGACGGGCAGCCTCCGGGTGCTGCGCAGTCTTCGCGGTGCGGAGGGAGCGGCGAGTAACCGTCTGCGGTGACCGACGGTCGAATCACCGGCGCGAACGGACTCGCGCCGATCGCACGTTCGCCGATCACATCGTGTCGGCCGGGCCTGGGAGGACGACCATGCCGGACGAGCACTCGACGCCGTGGGGCCTCTGGTGTCCGGTGTGCCTCACCCGGGTCGACGACCAGGCCCACTGCCCCCGCTGCGGCCTCCCCCAGGGAGGCCCCACACCGGCTCGCCTCCGCGTCGTCGTCGCTCGGCTGCACGAGCTCTCCGAGCAGCAGGCGGCCCTGGCGACCGAGACCGCGGAGCTGGCCGAGGAGCGGGGGCGGCTGTTGGTCGCCCTTCGCGGCGCCCCGCCGCCGCGTTCGCCCCGCCCGTCGCCCGGCGAGCCGGGGCTCGCACCGGTGCTCGGCGTCGCCGACTGGCGCCCTGAGCGCGTGCGAGACGTGCTGCTGTGGCTTGGCGCGGCCCTGCTCGGGCTCTCTGCCGTGACCTTCGCGATCGTCACGTGGGCGCGCCTCGGCGCTTCGGGGCGGGGCTTGCTCCTGTCGGCAATGACCGTGCTCGCCGGCAGCGTGGCGATCGCCCTCCAGCGGCGGCTGCGCGCGACCGCGGAGACGCTCACCGGGCTCACGCTCGTGCTCGCGCTGGTCGATTGGTACGCGCTGCGGCGCTCCGGTGTCGGTCACGGCGTCGACTTCGAGACATGGTGGGCGATTGGGACCGCGCTGGTCGCGGCGATTGGCATGGCGGGCGCGATCCGGTTCGGGCTGCGGTCGGCGCGACTTGGTGCTGCCGTGCTCGCGCTGGTCTCGGGCGCGTTCACGGTCGCGGCGACGACTGACGCGTTCTGGACGGCCGCGGTCGGGAGCGCGCTCGTCGCGACCGCGGCCGCGAACGTCGCCGCCCTCCTCGACCGGCGTGGAAGGTGGTCCGATGCCGCGCGCGTCCTCGTGAGTGGGTCCGCGGTCGTCGAGCTCGTCGCCCTCGCTTTGGCGATTACCGCCGCCACCCAGATCGACGTGTCCACCGACGCCCCCGGGCCCGCGCTCGCGGTCCTGTCGCTGGGGTTGGCGCCGGCGTTCTCGGCCTTCGTGGCGCGGCAGCGCCTCGCCGGCCGTACCGAGGCCGACGTGCTGGTCGGGCTCGCGACGGCGTCCGTGATCGGCGCGCTCGTCACGCTCCTCATGGCCGATCTCGACCCGATCGCGTTGCTGGCTGCCGGTGCCGGACTCGGCGTCGTCGCGGTGGCGATCGGACGGCTCGCGTCCCGGCCGCTGCGTGTCGGCGTTGCCGGTGCCGGTACGGGCGCGATCGCCCTCGGGCTCCTGGGGGCGTTCCCACGCGTGTATCTCGCGGTCGTCGGACCGCTGGCGTGGCTCGCCGATCCCTGGTCGGGGCCGCTCGGCGGCGCGGCTCGGGATCATCTCGGCCCCACCGATCCGTTGGTGCTCCATGGAGGGTGGGCCGCGGGCGGCGTCTTGGTGGCCGCGGCTGCCGGCGCCATGGTCGCGGTGGCCCGCCCCCGGTGGCGTCCTCCGCTCGCCGGCGCGACGCCGGCGGCAGCGGTCGCCGTCGGCGCGCTGCCCGCGGCGCTCGCCGTCGGGCTCGTTGCATCCGGCGCGTCGATCGGGGCGGTGCTCGGGATCGAGCTCGGCGTCGCGGTCGCGCTCACGGGCGGCGGTGTCGCGTTGGAGTCTCGCCAGGCCGTGGTCGTTCCGTGGTTGCTCGGCGCAGCCGGCCTGCTTGTCGTTCCGGCCGCCGGTTGGGCTGTGACCGATCGCACCGCCACGCTCGTGTCCCTCGGCGTGGTCGTCGCCGTCGCCGGGTTGGCGGGTGCCCTCGCGCGTGGTGCCGCGTTCGGCGCCGCGCTGACCGGTCTCGCCGGCGCGGCCGCGCTGGCCGAGGCCGGTGCTGCGGTCGCGGCGGCGGGAGGGGCTGCGGGACCGGCCGGATTCGCAGTGGCGGTCACGGGAGGAACCTTGCTCGTCCTCGGAGCGCTCGGTCGGAGGCCAGGTTTCGAAGGCCCACCTCCCGAAGGCCCGGCGCTCGAGGTCGTCGGCGCCCTGGGCCTCGTGCTCGGGACAGGCATGAGCAGCGTGTCGTCGTACTGGCTCGCCGCCACGCTCACCGCGGCGGTTCCCGCGCTGGGCACCGCTGCGCTCCGTCGAGATCGTGCCCTCGGCTACGGATGGTCGTCCGCAGCGGCGGCGGTCGGCGCGGTGTGGGCCTGGCTCGCGGTTGCGCACGTCACGGTGCTCGAGGCCTACACGCTTCCGGCCGCCGCCGCCGTCCTCGCGGCCGGAGTGATGCGCCGGCGGGCCGACCGCGCCGTGAGCTCGTGGCCGGGCTACGGGGTGGGGCTGACGCTCGCTCTCGGCCCCAGCCTGGTCGTCGCCCTCGACCGCGGCGGCACGGCCCGGCCGTTCGGGGTGATCGCGGGCGCGCTCGTGTGCGTCGTGGTGGGAGGTCGGCTGCGTCTCCGCGCGCCGCTGATGCTCGGCGCGGGCGCATTGATCGCGCTCGCCGTCGACGATCTCGGCCCGGTGGCGGCGCAGCTGCCGCGCTGGGTGTCGCTCGGCGCGGTCGGGCTGCTCCTGCTGTGGCTCGGCGCGAGCGCCGAGCATCGCCTCGAGCAGCTGCGGAGGTGGCGGACCGCCTTCGAGCAGCTCGCGTGAGGGCCTAGCCGCGTTTGCGTACTTGGCGGGCGGCCGACAGCTCGGCTTCGATCTCGGCCCCGGCGGCGAGGAGCTCCTCGGCGGTAAGGCCGCTGGGCAGGCCTTCACCGCGGAAGAGGCCGCCGGTCGGGCCCGAGCCTCCGAGCGCGTTGGCCGCGAGCACAACTGCGGCCGAGTTCCAGGTGGGCTGCTCGGGCGGGTACAGCTCACCGTCGAGATGGAAGCCGTCGCCCTCGAAGTTGGTGCCGGTCCAGTAGCTGCCGCCGTCAGCCCGGAGGAACTGCACCCACTCGAACAGCTTGTGCGCCTCCGCGTAGGCACCGATCGCGTCGAGGGCCATCACCAGCTCGCAGGTCTCGGCCGCGGTCACCCACGGCCGGTCGGAGACGCAGCGCACGCCCCGACCGTCGACCACGAACGTCTTCCAGTACGCGGCGACCCGGGCGTGGGCCGAGTGGCCGCGCAGCACTCCGCCGAGGATCGGGTAGTACCAGTCCATGGCCCAGCGTTGCTTGTCGAGGAACACGTCGGGCCGGTGCGCGATGGCGATGGCGAGCGAGCCGAGTGACAGCTCCCAGTCGGGGCGCTCGTGGTCGAGTCGCTCGGCGATCGCGATCGCGCACCGGAGGCTGGCGTGGATGCTCGACGACCCGGTGAGCAGCGCGCCGTCGGCTGGGTCGTCGCCGCGCCACGCGATCTCGCCGGTCTCGGTCTGGTGGTCGAGCGCGAAGTCGACGGCGCGCTCGACCACTGGCCACATCGACGTGAGGAACGCGGTGTCGCCGGTGGTGAGGTAGTGGTGCCACACGCCGTTGGCGACGTAGCAGGTGACGTTGGTGTCGAGGGCGGGATCCTCGACGTCGTCGCCCAGGTAGTACGCGTGCCAGGCGCCGTCGGGGCGCTGCATGCCGCGCAGCCAGGTGTAGGCGCGGGCGGCGTCGGCGTGGCGGCCGCCCACGTCGAGCGCCATGGCCGCCTCGACCAGGTTCCACGGGTCGGTGTGGCCACCCGGTGTCCACGGGATGTTGCCGTCGGCGAGCTGCACCGCCGCGATCGCCTCGACCGTGGCCGCGACGTCGGTCGCGCTGAGGATGCCGTCGACGGCCGGAAGGCTCACGAAGGCCGCTCCGGGCTCATGGTCGCGCTCGCTCGGAGCCGGGATACCCGGCTCCGCTCTCCGAGTCGCTCGGCCGCTCCGTGTACACGACCAGGCTCTTGCCGAGCACTGGGTTGAGCGCGCGGTCGAGCAGGCGGGCCCAGCGGGGCCGGTTCGTCAGCTCCCAGACGAGGAAGTCGTGATACTTGCGGGCGACGACGCGGTCGGGCCGGTCGACGCCGCCGGCGCAGCGGATCCACCAGTAGGGCGAGTGGAGCGCGTGCGCGTGGTGTGAGCCGCGGAGCAGGAGGCCGGCGCGCTCGAGCCGCCGCTCGAGCTCGTGCTGGAGGTAGATGCGGACGTGACCGCCGGGCGTGTCGTGGTAGCGGTGGTCGAGCGCCCAGCAGACCCGCTCGGGGAAGCGCGTCGGCACGGTGACCGCCATCCGCCCGCCGGGCCGCAGCACGCGCGCGAGCTCGGCGATGGCCTGCTCGTCGGCACCGATGTGCTCCAGCACCTCGGAGGCGACCACGGCGTCGAAGGAGCCGTCGGGGAAGGGCAGGCCGAGCGCGTCGCCGTTGACGGCGCCGCCGGGGGCACTGTCGGGGAGCTCGCCGGCGTCGAGCATCGCGCCGACGACCGCGCGCACCTCCTTCAGCTCGGCCGCGTCACGATCGAGCGCGACCACCGTCGCGCCCCGGCGCAGGGCCGCGAATGCGTGGCGGCCGCCGCCGCAGCCCAGATCGAGCACGCGCTGGCCCGGTCGGAGGCCGAGCCGGTCGAAGTCGACGGTGAGCATCAGGCGACGCCCGCGCCCGCCGCTCGGAGCTTCTCGCGACCGGCGCCTGTCTCGAGCAGCGCGCGGTAGTTGTCGACCGTGCCCCGGGCGGTGGCCTGCCAGGTGAACCGGTCGAGGACACGGGCCCGGCCGGCGGCGCCGAGCCGGTCGCGCAGGGCGGGGTCGTCCAGATAGCGGAGGATCGCGACGGCGAGGGCCGACGGGTCGGCCGGCGGCACGGTGAGCGCGGTCTCGTCGTGCGTGCCCACCACCTCGGGGAGCGCGCCGCCGGTCGTGGCCACCAGGGGCACCCCGCACGCCATGGCCTCGATCGCCGGTAGCGAGAAGCCCTCGTAGAGCGACGGCACCACCGCCACCTCGGCCTCGCCGTAGAGCTCCACGATGCGCTCCTGCTCCACGCCGCTCACGAAGCGCACCGCACCCTCGAGCCCGAGCCTCTCGATCAGCCGCGGGATCGGGCTCTTCTCCTTGGCCTTGCCGATCACCACCAGATGGGCGTCGTCGCGCTCGACCCGCACCTTGGCCATGGCCTCGAGGAGGGGAGCGAGGCCCTTCATCGGCACGTCGGCGCTGGCCGTCGTCATGATTCGCCCGGGCACGCGCGCCACGTGGGGGAGCGGGCGGAAGATCGCCGGGTCGACGCCCACGGGGACGATGTGCAGGCGGTCGGCGGGCACGCCCATCTGGGTGACGATGTCGCGCTTGGAGGACTCGGACACTGTCACGAGGCGCGGGATCTCGCGCGCGACCTTCATCTGCATGTCGAGGAAGCCGTACCAGCGCTTGAGCGTCACCTTGCGCCACCGGCGGGTGGCGTGCGCGAGGTCGAGGTCGCGGTCGACGGTGATCGGGTGGTGGAGCGTTGCCAGCACCGGCCACCCGTCGCGCAGCATCCCGCGCAGCCCGGTGCCGAGGCACTGGTTGTCGTGGATGATGTCGAAGTCGGCGCGGCGCCCCGCGAGCAGCCTCCGGGCACGCAGGCTGAAGGTGTACGGCTCGGGGAACCCGGCCGCGCACATGATGGCGAACTCGGCCACGTCGATGTGGGTCTTGAACTCCCAGGGCCAGGGCACCCGGAACGGGTTCTCCGGTCGGTAGAGGTCGAGGCTGGGCACGCGCACGAGCTGCGCGGGGTCGTCGAGCTCGGGGTAGGGGGGGCCCGAGAACACCTCCACGTGGTGGCCGAGCCCGGCGAGCTCACGCGCGAGGTAGCGCGTGTACACGCCCTGGCCGCCGCAGTGGGGGTTGCCCCGGTAGACGAGGTACGCGATGCGCAGCGGCCGTCCGGGGGCGGGCATAGGCCGACCAGCTTGGAGAACAACCGCCGTGAGGGCAAATGCGCGGGTCGGGCCGCCCGGCGGGGAGCCGGCTGCGTTGTCACCTTGCGGCGGGCCGAGAAAGTTGGGCCCGGTTTGCGAGCCTGAGACCGTTGTGCGGCAAAGAGACCGTTGACCGGGGCCGCGTCGCCGCATTAGACGCTTCGTTACCGGGCAGTAATGCGCCGGGTTCGAATCGGGGGGCGGGGCGATTCGGCGAGCCGCCGCGTGGCGGGTCGAGTGGTGTCCGGCTCCCCCTTGAAAGTCCGAAGGGGAGCATCACATGATTCGACGACTTGCGTTGGTGGCATCGGTCGCCGCGCTGGGATTCTCGACGATCGGAGTGGAGGCTGCCCACGCGGCCGCGCCGATCGCGGGAACGGGCACAGTCGGCACCTGCACGCTGACAGCGAAAGCAAAGATCAAGCCGGGGCTTGTGTTCGGGGGCGTCCTTACGCCCGTGACCACGAAGTTCAGCGGCAAGCTGAGCGGCTGCGCCGGCGGTACGGGCGACGGCGCGAACGTCACCGGCGGCACGGTCAAGGGGACGATTACGTCCGCCAGTCCCAACGACTGCCTCGGGCTCGCCGTGACCGGGCTCGCCGCGTTCGACGTCACGATCAAGTGGAAGACGGCGCCGGCGACACCCAAGCTGTTGCCGACCACGACCCACATCGCGCCCACGCCTGCCGCCAATATCGTGATCGGAACGTGGATCACGATCACCCTCACCGGCACCAACGATCCGGCACCGACCGGCTCGTTCGCGAGCAACGCAGTCACAGCCACAGCCAACACCGACGAGACCGCGGCTACGTTCGCGGCTGCATGCGCGACCCCGAAGGGCCTGAAGGCGTTCACCTTCAGCGGTCTGAACGCCCCTTCAACCATCACGGGGTAGCCACAAGCAGAGTCATGACATATCCACGCTCGAGCTCGGGGGGCGGGGCTGCGGCTCCGCCCCCCGACTCGCGCCCGACGAAGGCGATCGCGCGGCTCGCGCGGGGGCGCCTGCCGGCATAGCCACTGCCGCCCGCAGAATCGGGATGCGGGCGCCGCCGTCGGGCAGACTGAGCCGGTGCGAGTCGAGCGCACCTTCGCCTTCGTCGACCTCTGCGGCTTCACCGCGTTCACCGAGACCAAGGGTGACGACGAGGCGAGCGCGGTGCTGGCCCGCTTCCGCGCCGAGGTGCGCGCCAGCGCGTCCGACTTCGGTGTGCGGGTGGCGAAGTGGCTCGGTGACGGCGCCATGTTCGTGGGCGTCGACGGCCGTCAGCTCGTGGGCGCGGTACTCGAGCTCGAACGGCGTCTCGAGGAGTCGGGGCTGCCGCTCCCGATCCGCGTCGGCCTGGCGACGGGCGCGGTGATCGTGTTCGAGGGCGACGACTACATCGGCGGACCGGTCAACCTGGCGGCGCGGCTCTGCGACGTCGCGCTCCCCCACGAGACACTCTGCACCGTGGCCGTGGCCGCGTTCGTCCCCGACTGGGCGGAGGCGGTGCCCGCGGGGGAGCGCGTGATCGCGGGCCTGGCCTCGCCGGTGCCGGTGATCCGGCTCGCGGCGACGGCCGCCTTCGCCGACCTCGACCCCTGACCTGCCAAAGCGAGAGAGCGGAGCTAGCCTCCGCCGCATGGACGTCGCCGCGATGAGCACGCTGCGCTTCGAGCGCGACGGCCACGTCGGCCGGCTCGTGCTGAACCGGCCCGGGAAGCTCAACTCGTTCACCATCGAGATGTGGCGCGAGCTCGGCGAGCTCGGCGACCAGCTCCTGCGTGACCCCGACCTGCGCGCGCTCGTCGTGATCGGCGAGGGCCGGGCCTTCTCGAGCGGCATCGACACGTCGGTGCTCACCGGCGGCGCGATCGACGGAAACACCGCTGGGGACACCGAGAGGGATGGTGTGCTCGGCGCGGGCCCCGGCGCAGGCTCCCGGCACGCCGACCCCACCGTCGACGCGATCATGCGCACCCAGGACGCCTACACGTGGTTGCAGCGGGCCGATTTCGCGACCATCGCCGCCGTGCGCGGGTACGCGCTCGGCGCCGGCCTCCAGCTCGCGCTGGCGTGCGACCTCCGCGTGGTTGCCCGAGGCACGAAGCTGGGCCTGCTCGAGCTCAAGTACGGCATCATCCCCGACCTCGGCGGCACGCAGCGCCTGCCCCGGCTCGTCGGCCCGGGCAAGGCGAAGGAGCTCGTGCTCACCGCCGCGCAGATCGACGCCGAAGAAGCGCTCCGTATCGGGCTCGTCGAGCAGGTGGTGGCCGACGCCGAGCTCGACGACGTGGCCACCGCCCTCGCGGCGCGCATCGCAGGTCAGCCGCCGATGGCGGTGCGGGCCGCAAAGCGGGCCATCGACGCCGCCGCCGACGAGACCCTTGCCGACGGGCTGCGCACCGAGGCCGAGCGCCAGGCCACCTGCCTGCGCTCCGACGACATGAAGGAGGCCCTCACCGCCTTCGTCGAGCAGCGGCCACCGGAGTACCACGCCCGCTGACCACCTGCTGATGACAGCAGAGAGCGCACCGACGGGGCGTAGCATCGGCGCGATGGACGCTTTCCTCGTGCGCTCGAGCGGGCCGCTCTCGGGAACGGTCCGGGTCTCCGGGGCCACGAAGAACTCGGGCCTCAAGCAGATGGCGGCGGCGCTGCTCGCGCCCGGCGTGACCGTGCTGCGCAACCTGCCACCGGTCACCGATCTCGACGTGATGGTCGACGTCCTGCGCGCGATCGGCGCGGTCGTGGAGTGGACCGACGCCGAGGAGCTGCGCATCGACGCGTCCGGGGACCTGCATCCCGAGGCGCCCTACGAGCTCGTGACTCGCATGCGGGCGTCGATCAACGTGCTCGGGCCGCTGCTCGCGCGCTGCGGCGAGGCCCGGGTCGCGATGCCCGGCGGCGACAACATCGGGAGCCGGAAGCTCGACATGCACTTCCGCGGGCTCGAGGCGATGGGCGCCGAGCTCGACGTCGTGCACGGCTTCATCGAAGCCCGGTGCCCGGCGCTCGCCGGTGCACGCATCGTGCTCGAGTTCCCGAGCGTCGGCGCAACGGAGAACCTGCTCACCGCGGCCGCGCTGGCCAAGGGAACCACCGTCATCGAGAACGCCGCACGCGAGCCCGAGATCACCGACCTCGCCGCGTTCCTCACCCGCATGGGCGCGCACGTGTACGGCGCCGGCACCTCCACGATCGAGGTGGAGGGCGTCGAGGAGCTCGTCGCGGTCGAGACCGAGGTGGTCGGCGACCGGATCGAGGCGGGGACGTTCCTCATGGCCTGCGGGATCGCCGGCGGCGAGGTCACCATCGAGGGCACGCCGATGGACCACCTCGAGATGGTGGTGCTGAAGCTCGGCGAGATGGGCATGCGGGTCTCGCCCACCCCCGACGGCCTGTGGGCCCGCGCCGACGAGCGCCTGCGCGCGGTCGACGTCGCCACCCTCCCGCACCCCGGGTTCGCGACCGACTTCATGCCGCTCGTGGTCGCGTTGCTCTCGGTGGCCGACGGCACGTCGATCGTGACCGAGAACGTGTTCGACAACCGGTTCAGCTTCGTCGACGAGCTCAACCGCATGGGCGCCGACGTCCGCAACGAGGGCCGGCACGCGATCGTGCGCGGCGTGCCCCGCCTCTCGGGCGCGCCCGTACGCGCCCTCGACATCCGGGCCGGCGCCGCGCTCGTGATCGCCGGGCTGGCCGCCGACGGTGAGACGACCGTCCTCGACCGGCGTCACGTCGACCGGGGCTATCCCGACCTCGCCGCCAAGCTCCGGGCCCTCGGCGCCGACGTCTCGCCCGTCGCCCTCTAGCCCCCCCGCCGCGCGCCGCCGCGGCCCCGTATCGCTTTGGCGTCACTTGGCCCTCGAAAACGATGGCTTTGCGACGCCAAAGTGCGGGTGGGGTTGGGGACGGGCGGGGAACACCTGCGATACTGGGTCGGTTGCACCGCTCGGAGGTGACCCCGCGATGCCCACCGATACCGGAACCGCCGACACCGCCGGCAACCTGGAAGACGGCATCATCGAGGCGATCGACGCCATCCGGCCCGCGCTCCAGTCCGACGGCGGCGACATCGTCTTCGGGCGCGTTGACGACGCCGGCGTCGTGCACGTCAGCCTCGAGGGCGCCTGCGGCACCTGCCCCATCTCGATGATGACGCTCAAGGCCGGCGTCGAGCGGATCATCATGGATCGAGTGCCGGGTGTCACCGAGGTCGTCGCCGACTGAGCGGCGAGCCCCGACCGCGCTCGCACCCGTGACCACCGACCCGGCGAGCCTCGTGGAGCGCGCGCTGCGCGCCGACCGGTCGGCCATCGCCAAGCTCATCTCCCTCGTCGAGACGGGCGGCGTGGCCGCGTTCGAGGCGGTGGCGCTCCTCTACCGCCACACGGGCCGGGCGTACACGGTCGGCGTCACCGGCGCTCCCGGTACCGGCAAATCGACCCTCACCGACGCGCTGATCGCCCGCATCCGAAGCGACGGTGAGGAGGTGGGCGTGCTCGCCATCGACCCCACCAGTCCCTTCAGCGGGGGTGCCATCCTCGGCGACCGGGTGCGCATGCAGGACCACGCCACCGACATCGGCGTCTACATCCGGTCGATGGCGACGCGCGGCCATCTCGGCGGCCTCTCACTGGCGACTCCGCAGGCCGTGCGCGTGCTCGACGCGGCGGGCAAGCCGTGGATCCTCGTCGAGACGGTCGGGGTCGGTCAGGTGGAGGTCGAGATCGCGGGCGCGGCCGACACCACCATGGTCGTCGTCACGCCCGGCTGGGGCGACGGCGTGCAGGCCAACAAGGCCGGGCTCCTCGAGATCGCCGACCTGTTCGTGGTGAACAAGGCCGACCGCGAGGGTGCCATCGAGACCGCGCGCGAGCTCGAGCTCATGCTCGACCTCTCCGGTCACTCGGGCTGGCGACCGCCGATCGTGCAGACCGTCGCCACCACCGGCGAGGGCGTCGACGATCTGTGGGACGCCGTGGGCACGCACCGGGCCCACCTGGAGACCGACGGCGGCCTGGCCCGGCGACGCGAGGAGCGCCTGCGCGAGGAGCTGCGCGGGATCGTGCTCGCCCGGCTCCAGGACCGAGCCGAAGCGCAGTGCCGGGGTGCGCGCTTCGACGAGCTCGTGGCGCGAGTCGCGGCCCGTCGGCTCGACCCGTACGCGGCCGCGGCCGAGCTGCTCGCGTAGCCGGCCTCGGTGGCGACGCGGTCCGACGCGGTCCGTGCGCAGCCGGTAGATTTCCCCGCCGTGACCGCGTTCGTCCGCTCCGAGCGACGCGCCGACGGTGTTGCGCTGCTACGCCTCGACCGTCCCCCGCTCAACGCGCTGTCGGGCGCGCTCCTCGTCGAGCTCGCCGAGGCGGCGCGCGAGCTGAGCCTCGACACGGGCGTGAAAACGGTTGTGGTCGCGGGCAACGACCGGGCCTTCGCCGCCGGCGCCGACATCTCCGAGTTCGGCGACCAGGACGCGGCCCGCCGGATCAGCGGGCTCTTCCGCACCGCGTTCGACGCGGTCGCCGCCATCCCGCGGCCGGTCATCGCGGCCGTTCACGGCGTCGCGCTCGGCGGCGGCCTCGAGCTGGCCCTGGCGTGCGACCTGCGCGTCGTCGGCGACACGGCCCGCCTCGGCCAGCCCGAGATCCTGCTCGGCATCATCCCGGGCGCGGGCGGCACCCAGCGCCTTGCCCGCCTCGTCGGCCCGGCTCGCGCGAAGGAGCTGATTTGGAGCGGGCGTCAGGTGCGCGCGGAGGAGGCGCTGGCGATCGGGCTCGTACACCGTGTGGTGCCGGCGGCCGAGGTGCTCGACGCCGCGCTCGCGTGGGCGGCCGAGCTCGCGGGTGGTGCGGTGGTGGCGATGGGCCTGGCCAAGCGAGCCATCGAAGGCGGCCTCGACGGCTCGCTCGCCGATGGCCTCGATCTCGAGGCCGAGGCCTTCGTGGAGGTGTTCGCGACGGAGGATGCGCAGACCGGCGTGCAGAGCTTCCTCGAGCACGGCCCCGGCAAGGCGGAGTTCCGGGGCCGCTGACGCGCCGCCCGTCAGCTGGCCTCGATCGACTCCTCGATCGAGCGACGGAGCCGATCGAGGTTGGCCCGCCAGATCCGCCGCAGGACGGGCTTGGCGAGTCGCTCGCCCAGGAAGCCGCCCATCCACCACGGGAAGCGCAGGCGCTCGTCCCAGCAGAAGCGGGTCCGGTCGCCGCGGCGACGCCGCAAGGTGAACCGGCCCGTTCCGGTCACCACCCCCTGGTGCACGATGCTCATCGCTCGGCGCGGCCGCCACTCGACGACGGTCATCACGTCGTCGACGCGAAACGGCCCCACCCGGGTGAGGCTCTCGAACTCCGCGCCCACTCCCGAGCGGCGACCCCCGCGGAAGGTGATCGATGTCGCGTCGGCCATCCACTCCACGTGACGCTCGATGGGCTCGACTTCCTGCCAGACCCGTGCCGGCGGCGCGTCGATGGTGATGCACACGCGGATGCGAACGGTCACGCGGTACTCGCCTCGCGCAGCGCCCGGGCGGCCGCTTCCGGGGCGACGGTGTTGACCATGATCCCCGTCCCGTGCTCGAAGCCGGCCGGAGTCGACAGGCGCGGGATCAGCTCGACGTACCAGTGGAAGGAGCCGGGCCGGCGCCCGGGCGGCGCGGTGTGCACGACGGCGTTGTACGGCGCGTCGCCCACCACCGCTCGCAGGTAGGCCAGCGCATCGCGCGTGGACCGCGCCACCGCCGCGAGCTCGCCGTCGCCGGCCTCGTCGAAGCGGTCGCGTGCCGAACGATGCGCGACGAGCATCTCGAAGGGCACGCTCGACGCCGGCGGGCACCAGACCGGCGCCGCTCCGTCGATCACGAGGCCGTCGCGACCGCTCGCGTCCTCCAGTGCCGCCGTGACCAGGTCGATGCCCACGGTGTCGAAGCGCTCCAGAGCGGCCTCCACTGCAGGCGGCATCATGTCGAGGGCCACGACCTGCGCGTGCGGGTGCGCGAGCGAGGCACCCGCGGCGCGGCCGTGGTTCACGACCGCCTGCACGTACTGGCGGCCCGCGACCAGATGGGCGCGCACGCGATCACGCAGCACGGCGAGCACCTCGGTGGCCTCGGCGTCGGTGAGCCGGCCGAACGAGCGGTCGTGCGACGGCGAGAGCACGACCACCTCGTGCGCGCCGGTCGCGCCGGGACCGGCGTCGTCGCCGCCGACGACGGGGTAGCGGTTCGGCACCACCCGCACCCGCCAGCCGGGGGTGTCGGGCGCGCCTTGCCCTGTGCGGTGCACCTCCGGCGGCGTGAGCGACTCGTGGCCGGGGCAGAACGGGCACTCACCCGACTCCGACGACTCCGACGATGCCGTCGCGCCGAGCGGGTCGAGCGGGCTGAACGGGCGCCCGGCGCGCTCGGGCGCCAGCAGCACCCAACGGCCACTCAACGGGTCGTGGCGCAGCTCGGGCACGCCGGGAGGTTACGTGGCGTCGCCTACCCTGGTCGCATGACCGTGCGTCTCGTGATCGTCGGCGCCGGACCGGCCGGCAACACCGCCGCGACCGTCGCCGCGAGCCTCGGCGCCCAGGTGACGCTCGTGGAGCGCGAGGTTGTAGGCGGCGCGGCCCACCTCTGGGACTGCATCCCGTCGAAGGCCATGATCGCCACCGGCGGCGCGCTGGCCGAGCTCGACCGGGCCCGCACGATGGGCCTGTCGGCCGAGGGTGGGCTCGACATCGCCGCGCTCCGGGAGCGGGTGGCGTCGATCGAGTCGCGGCTCCAGGCGTCGGTCCGCGGGCTGCTCGAGTCGCAGGGCGTGCGCATCATCCCCGGCATCGGGTACCTGAAGGGTCCCCGCGAGTTGGTGGCCGACACCGCCGACGGCCTCGAGGAGATCGAGGCCGACTTCGTGGTCCTCGCCACCGGGTCGCGGCCCCGGGTCCCCGACTTCGCGACCGTCGACGGCGAGCGCGTGCTCACCACTCGTGACGCGTACCCGCCGCGTGAGATCCCGTCGCACTTGATCGTGATCGGCTCGGGTGTGACCGGCGTCGAGTTCACGCACATGTTCAGCGCGCTCGGCTCGAAGGTGACGCTGATCGTGTCGCGTCAGCAGGTGCTGCCGCTGAAGGACGCCGAGGTCGCGGCAGTGCTCGAGGAGGAGTTCCTGCGGCGGGGCGTGAAGTTGCTCAAGGGTGCGCGCGCCGCGGCCATCGATCGGTCCGGCGAGGTCGTGCGCGTGGCGTGCGACGACGGCCGCGTGGTGGAGGGCTCGCACGCGGTGCTCGCGGTGGGGTCGATCCCGAACAGCGAGGGCCTCGGGCTCGAGGCGGCCGGCGTGGAGGTCGATGACCGCGGCTACGTCCCCGTCAACCACCACCTCCAGTCGAACGTGGGCCACATCTACGCGGCCGGCGACCTGGCGGGGAAGCTCCCGCTCTCCTCCGTGGCCGCGATGCAGGGTCGCAAGATCGCCGAGCACCTCATGGGCCTCCACACGCTCGAGCACCGGCATCTCGACTACGACAAGGCCGCCTCCGCCATCTTCACCGAGCCCGAGATCGCCGACGTGGGCCTGGCCGAGGCCGAGGCGTTCTCGGAGGGTCGCAAGGTGCGGGTCACGAAGGTGCCGTTCTCGGCCAACGCGAAGGCGCTCATCGAGGGCGACCCGCGCGGCTTCGTGAAGATCATCTCCGATCCGGCCACCGGCGTGGTCCTGGGGGGCTCGATCGTGGGCCGCAACGCGGCCGAGCTGGTCAGCGTGCTCGCGGTCGCGGTCACCAACGGCTTGAAGGTCACCGACATCGTCGACTCGCTGCTCGTGCACCCGGCCCTCGCCGAGTCACTGGCCGACGCCGCCTCCTGAGCGCCAAACCGACCCGCCCCCGCGCGTTCTCCCGCGCATGAGGTGCGGTCTCCGGACCTGGTGCGCGGATGAACGGAGAGGGTGGGGCGTCAGAGACCCGCGGGAGTGGCGAGCTCGCCGCGCAGGATCGTGACGGCACGGCCGCCGAGCACCACGCGGTCGCCGAGCACGCGCACCCGCACTACGCCACCACGCGTCGAGGCCTGGAACCCGACCAGCTCGGACCGACCGAGGCGGGCCGACCACCACGGAGCGAGCACGCAGTGCGCCGACCCGGTGACCGGGTCCTCGTCGATGCCGGCACCCGGCGCGAAGTAGCGCGACACGAAGTCGAAGCCGGTCCCGGGATCGGCACGGCTGGTGACGACGACGCCGTCGGCCGACCGCGCGGCGAGCCCGGCGAAGTCGGGGCGGGCGGCGCGTACCTCGGCCTCGAAGCCCACCTCCACGAGCGTGTACCCGGCCGGGTTGCGGGCCACGGCGGTGGGAGTGACGCCGAGCGCGTCGAGCACGCCCGCGGGAGGCTCGCCTGCGACGGCCACGATGGCCGGGAAGTCGAGCTCGATGTTTGTGTCGGCGCGGGTCGCGGTGAGGAGGCCGCTGCGGGTGTGGAAGCGAACCGGGCTCGCCGCGTCGAGCCGCTCCGTCTCCCACAGCGCGTGTGCAGACGCGAGCGTGGCGTGGCCGCACAGTTCGACCTCGACCGTGGGCGTGAACCAGCGCAGGCCGAAGCCGTCGGACCGCCGCGTCACGAACGCCGTCTCCGAGAGGTTCATCTCCGCCGCGACCGCCTGCATCCAGGCCGGGCCGGGCCCGGGCCCGTCGTCGAGCAGGCACACCGCGGCCGGGTTGCCGGAGAATGGCTCGGCCGAGAAGGCGTCGATGTGGAGGAGCGGGACGCTCACTCGATGACGAGCAGCACGTCGCCGGTGCCAACACCGTCGCCGGCCGCGACCCGCACCTCGGCGACGGTTCCGCCCCGCTCGGCGTTGATGTGGTTCTCCATCTTCATCGCCTCGAGCACGACCACCGCCTGACCGGGCTCGACCGCGTCGCCCACGCTCACGAGCACCTTCACGATGGTCCCCTGCATCGGCGCGGTGATGGTGCCGTTGCCACCGCCGCTCGCCGCGGCCGCCGCGCTCGGGCGAGGCCGGCGCGCCGGCGCGGTACCGCCCGCTCCGACGCCGCCCGGACCGCCTGTCTCGGGCATCCACACCCGCACCGAGAAGCGCTTGCCGTCGACCTCGACCGGCACCGTGCGCTCTACAAGGTCGTCGGTGGGCGCGTCGGTGCCAGCGCCCGCGGCGACCTCGGCCGCGCTCGCGAAGCTCGCGCCGTCGAAGTCGTCCTCCACCCACTTGGTGGAGTGGTCGCCGGTCGCGAAGTCGGGGTGGGCCAGCAGCGCGAGGTGCGCGGGGACAGTGGTGTGTATCCCGACGATCTCGAGCTCGTGCAACGCGCGGAGGGCGCGGGCCCGGGCCACATCACGGTCGGGTGCCCACACGACGAGCTTGCCGACGAGGTTGTCGTAGTACTGCGACACGGTGTCGCCCTCCTCGTAGCCGCCGTCCCAACGCACGCCGGGGCCGGCCGGGACCCGCAGCCGCGAGATCGTGCCGGGTGACGGGAGGAATCCCTTGGCCGGGTTCTCGGCGTTGATGCGGCACTCGATGGCATGGCCGCGCCGCTCGACGGAGTCCTGAGTGAACGACAGCGGCTCGCCCGACGCCACGCGGATCTGCTCGGCCACAAGGTCGAGCGAGGTGACCATCTCGGTGACGCAGTGCTCGACCTGGAGGCGGGTGTTCATCTCGAGGAAGAAGAACTCTCCGTTCTGGTAGAGCGTCTCGACGGTGCCGGCGCTCACGTAGCCGCACGCTCGGGCCACCTTCACCGCGGCCTCGCCCATCGCGGCGCGAGTCTCGCCATCGAGGTCCGGCGCCGGGCTCTCCTCGATCAGCTTCTGATGGCGCCGCTGCGTCGAGCAGTCGCGCTCGCCGAGCCACACCACGTTGCCGTGCGTGTCGGCGAACACCTGCACCTCGATGTGCCGGGGCCGGGCGAGGTAGCGCTCGAGATAGGTCTCGGGCCGGCCGAAGTAGGCCGTGGCCTCCCGCGCCGCCGACTCGAGCGCGCTCGCCGCGTGCGCGGCGTCCTGGACCACCTTCAGGCCCTTGCCGCCACCGCCGTACGCGGCCTTGATCGCGACCGGCCACCCGTGCGCGTCGCCGAAGGCGATCACCTCGTCGGGCCCCGACAGCGGCTCGACGGTCCCGGGCACCGCGACCATGCCGGCGGCGACCGCGGCCTTGCGTGACGAGATCTTGTCGCCCATCGTCTCGATGGCCTCGGGCGGCGGGCCGATCCAGGTGACCCCGCGCGAGGCGACCACCCGGGCGAAGTCCGCGTTCTCGGAGAAGAAGCCGTAGCCGGGGTGCACGCCGTCGGCCCCGCAGCGGTCGATCGCCCCGAGTATGGCGTCGATGTCGAGGTAGCTCTCGGCTGCGGTCTGGCCGCCGAGAGCGTAGGCCTCGTCGGCGTAGCGCACGTGCAGGGCATCGCGGTCGAGGTCGGAGTACACGGCGACGGTGGTGATGCCCAGCTCGCGGCACGTGCGCATGACGCGCACCGCGATCTCGCCCCGGTTGGCGATGAGGATCTTCGACAGCACGAGCGCCCCCGGCGCGTGGAGGAAGGGTCGGCCGTATCCTACGGGCGATGTCCGACCAGCCCGCCAGAGAGCGATGGCCCGCGGCAGTGGAGGGCACTCGCTTCGCCGAAGTACGAGCGTTCGCGGAGGTCGACTCCACCAACCGGTACTTGCTCGCCGAGGCGCGGGCCGGGGCGCCCGAGGGCATGGTCGCGGTGGCCGACTTCCAGACCGGGGGCCGCGGCCGCCTGGGTCGCGCGTGGACCGCGCCGCCGGGCGCGTCGCTCCTGGTTTCCGTGCTGCTGCGGCCCGCGCTTCCGCCCGACCGCGTGCACCGCGTGACCATGGCCGCGGCGCTCGCGATGGCCGACGCCGTGAGCGCGGTGGCCGGCTTCGAGCCCGAGCTCAAGTGGCCCAACGACCTGCTGGTGGGCGACCGGAAGCTCGCCGGCGTGCTCGCCGAGGCCGATCTCGGACCCGACGGTGCGGTGCGCGCCATTGTGGTCGGCATCGGCGTGAACGTGAGCTGGCCCGAGGTCCCGGCCGAGTTGGCCGCCATCGCGACCGCGTGCAACCTCGTCACCGGACGCGACGTGCAGCGCTCGGACCTGCTCGTCGCGTTCCTCGAACGACTCGACGCGCGCTGCGACTCCTTCGACCGCGTACTCTCCGACTACCGACGGCGGCTGGGCACCATCGGCCGACGGGTGCGGGTGGACCTCCCGAACGGCGTGGTCGTCGGAACGGCCGTCGATGTCGACCAGCGCGGCGCGCTGCTGGTGGAGACCGCGCCGGGCTGCGTGGTCGAGATCGCCGCCGGTGACGTCGTCCACCTCCGCCCCGCCTAGGCCTTCCGGGCCTCGCTCGCCTCGCTCTGCTCGCTTTGGCGTCACTTAGCCGTCGAATCCGAGGGTCTCGTGACGCCGGAGGGGGTCAGGGGTCGAGGTCGCGGACGACGAGGTCGGCGAAGGCGGCCGCGAGCGACGCGGTGACGGGGCCGGGCGTCTCGCCGGGCATCGAGGCGCCATCGACCGACGAGACGGCCTGGACCTCGCGCGTCGTCGAGGTGAGGAAGGCCTCGTCGGCCTCGGCCGGAGCGGTCCCCGGCAGGACGACCTCCCGAGAGCGGATGCCGTACTCGGCGCACAGCTCGAGCACGAGGGCGCGGGTCACTCCGAGCAGGCACCCGGCCGACTCGGGAGGCGTGCGCACGACGCCGCCGCGGACCACGAAGACGTTCGAGCCGGTCGCCTCGCACAGCTCGCCCCGCGTGTTCACGAACAAGGCTTCGTCGCCACCGCGCTCCTGCGCGTATGCGAGCGCGCGGACGTTCTCGGCGTACGAGATCGTCTTGAGCCCGGCGGTTGCGCCGCGTTCGTTCCGCGGCCATGGCGACGTGACGACGGCTACCGCGGTCGCGTAGCCCGAGAACGCGCTGGCCGCGATGATCGCGGTCGTGGCCCCACTCCCGCGCTCGGAGCCGAGCGGGGCCTCACCGCCGGTGAGGGTGATCCGCAGGCGCGCCTCCTTGAGGCCGTTGGCGCGGAGCACGGCGTCGGCCGCGTCCCGTAGCACGCCCGGGTCGGGCGCGGGAAGCCCGAGCCCGGCCGCCGAGTGTGCGAGCCGTACGGCGTGGCGCCGCCACGCGAACGGGACGCCCCGGTAGACGCGCAGCGTCTCGAACACGCCGTCGCCCACGAGCAGGCCGTGGTCGAGCGGCGACACGCGCGCCTCGCTCGCGTCGGCGAGCTCGCCGTCGACCCAGACGATCACGAGGTCGCCGTTCCCGCCAGCGCGGCCGAGACCGGTGGCCACGCCATCTCCGCGGCCTCGAGGAGCCGGGCCGCCTTCAGCTCGGTCTCGTGCCACTCGGCGGCCGGGTCGGAGTCGGCCACGATGCCGCCCCCCACGCCGAGGTGTGTGCGCCCGCCCGCGACGGTGAACGTCCGGATGGCGACCGCGAGGTCGCCTTCGCCGCGCGCGGTGTCGATCCAGCCCAGCGCGCCGCAGTACGCGCCCCGCGGCACCGGCTCGAGGTCGGCGATGGCCTGGAGAACCCGGGGCTTGGGCGCCCCGGTGACCGACGCGGGCGGGAACGTCGCGGCCACGAGCGCGCTCAGCCCGCTGCCGACGCGTCGCCGGCCCCGTACCGTGCTCACGAGGTGGTGCAGGCCGGGGTGGGCCTCCACCGCGCAGAGGGCCGGCACCTCGATGGAGCCCGGATCGCACACGCGCCCGAGGTCGTTGCGGGCTAGATCGACGATCATGACGTTCTCGGCCCGATCCTTCGCGCTGGCGCGTAACGGCTCGGGGTCGGCCGCGGTGCCCTTGATCGGACGGGTCTCGACGTCGCGCCCCCGCCACCGCAGGAACCGCTCGGGGGAAGCCGAGACCACCGCGACACCGCCGAGACGGAGCAGCGCGGCGTGCGGCGCAGGGTTGTGCCGGGCCAGCGCGCCGAAGAGCGCGACGGGGTCGGCGGCGCGCTCGCACGTGAGGCGGCGGGTCAGGGTGACCTGGGAGCACTCGCCGTCCTCGATGAGGTCGATGATCTCGCGCACCCTCGCCTCGAAGCCGGCACGCTCCAGGCTCGACCGCCACGGTTCCGAGCGCGCGCTCGTCTGTGTGCGCGCGACACCGGTCGCACGCGCGCCGCGCGCGGCGGCCGCGGCGACCACGGCCTCGAGCAGCTCGCGGCCCGGCCCGCCGCCGTGCAGGCGCGGCCCAGCGACGGGATCGAGCACCAGTCGCGCATCGAAGCGCGCGAGCAGCACGTCGGGCAGCCCGAGGTCGTCGACGACGCGCGGCACGACCCGCTCCACGCACCGGCCCAGCTCGTAGGCCAGGAAGCCCGCCCACCAGCCCGGCGTCAACCGGTCGAGGCGCGCCAGGGCTTCCGGCCCCGACATCGCCACGACCTCGGCGGGCCCGACGGCCACCACGGTGCGGGCGCCGTCGCGCACGACGGCCAGGTGGGGGAGGTCGGGGAGATCTCCCAACGCGGCGGTGACGGCGAGCGGATCGGGGCCCACGACCCCATGCTCGCGCTCGCCCGGCGGCCGCGCGCACCTCGGAGGGGTCCTTCGGTAGACTCGGTCCACCGTGTCGCTCTTCCGCTCGCCGCTGCGCGCCTGGCTCCACCGGTACCTCGTCGCCCTCGGCCTGGCCCTCGTGCTGATGGTGGCCGCGATCGTGGTCGTCAACGTCAAGATCGACGCCAGGATCGGGGTCATCAAGCGGGTCCCGCTCAAGGAGGCCCGGAGCCCCGGCCAGGCGGCGAACTTCCTGCTCATCGGCTCCGACTCGCGCGCATTCGTGGAGGACCCGGGGCAGGCCCAGGCGTTCGGCGGCAGGAACGAGGTCACCGGGCAGCGCTCCGACACGATGATCATCGTCCACGTCGAGCCCGACCAGCGGAAGAGCCTGGTCGTGTCGTTCCCGCGCGACCTCTGGGTCGACATCCCGGGCACGGGAATGTCGAAGATCAACGCCGCCTTCAACGACGGTCCCCAGAAGGTGATCGACACCTTCAAGGCCAACTTCGACATCCCGATCCACCACTACGTCGAGATCGACTTCGCGTCGTTCCCGGGCATCGTCGACGCCATCGGGAGCGTGCCGATCTACGTCCCCGCCCCGGCCCGGGACGACTTCACGGGCCTCTACGCCGGGTTCGCCGGCTGCTACCACCTCGACGGTGCCAACGCGCTGAAGTACGTACGCTCCCGTCACCTCGAGTACTTCGAGGACGGCAAGTGGACCAACGCGTCGCCCCGAGCCGACCTCGACCGCATCAGCCGCCAGCAGAACTTCATGCGCCGCCTCGCCGTCGTCGGGTTCCACAAGGCGACCTCGAACCCGCTGCGAGCCGACAAGATCGCCGGACGGGTGGTGACAAAGCTCAAGGCCGACAGCCAGCTCGGCCGCGAGGACGTGTTCGACCTCGTCAACACGTTCCGCACCGTCGACCCGGCCAACCCCAACGGCCTCGAGATGATCACCTTGCCCGTCGTCGGCGACACCAGCCGCGACGGCCAGTCGATCCTGCGGCCCGACCAGCCCGACGCCGACCAGGTGATGACCCGCCTGCGCCAGTTCGGCCCGCTCCCGGGCGCGCCCAAGCCGCTGCTTCCTACCGAGGTGCGCGTGCGCGTGCTCAACGGCTCGGGCCAGGGCGGCATCGCCGGGAGCACGCTCACCACGCTCCAGGACCAGTACGGCTTCGCGCCCGCGGGCACGGGCAACCACGCGAAGGTGGTCACCACGGAGGTGCGCTACGTGCCACAGGCCGCGCTCAAGGCCAAGCTCGTCCAGAGCTACCTCGGCGGCGTGGGCAGGTTCGTGGCCGACCCCAAGATCGTCGACGCCGACGTGCTCGTGGTGCTCGGCCGCGACTTCAAGAAGATCGTGCCGCCGGCGGGGGTCACGGCCGGGCCCCCGGGAGGGCCGACGTCGACGACCACCGCGGGCAAGGGCGCGACACCGCCTTCCTCTGCTCCTCCCGATCCGGAGACGGCCTGCAAGTAGCGGGACCGTGTCGCGGTGGGGCGCGTGCGGGCGCAAAGTAGGATCGTGCCGTGCGCGTGCTCGTGACCGGCGCGGCCGGGTTCATCGGCTCCAACCTCGTGCGCCACTGGGTCGAGTCGCACCCGGCCGATCATGTGATCGCGCTCGACCTGCTCACCTACGCGGGCAATCGGGCCAACCTGGCCGACGTCGAGGACCGGATCACGTTCGTGCACGGTGACATCGGCGACCTCGCGGTGGGCGAGCAGCTTCTACGCGACGAGCATGTCGACGTCGTCGTCAACCTGGCCGCCGAGTCTCACAACAGCCTCGCGGTGATCGACCCGGAGCGGTTCGTGCGCACCAACGTCCTCGGCACCCAGGCGCTGCTCGAGGCGGCCCGGCGGGTGGGCGTGGGGCGCTTCCACCACGTGTCCACCTGCGAGGTGTACGGCGACCTCGCGCTCGACGACCCGGGCGCGTTCACCGAGGAGTCGCCCTACCGGCCGCAGACGCCCTACAACGCGTCGAAGGCGGCTGCCGACCACCTCGTGCGCGCGTACCACGCCACCTTCGGTCTGCCGGTGACGATCTCGAACTGCTGCAACAACTACGGGCCCTACCAGTTCCCCGAGAAGGTGCTGCCGTTGTTCACCACCCGTGCGCTCGACGGCCTCCCGCTCCCGCTCTACGCGTCCATCCACCACCGGCGTGAGTGGCTCCACGTGCTCGACCACTGCCGCGCGATCGAGCGGGTCGTGGTGGCGGGCGCGTCGGGCGAGACGTACAACGTGGGGAGCGGGGTGGAGGCCAGCATCGACGAGCTGGCCGACCTGGTCCTCGACGCGACCGGGAAGCCGGCGTCGCTCAAGACCATCGTCGAAGATCGGCCCGGCCACGACCGGCGCTACCTGCTCGACTCCGGCAAGATCCACGCCATGCTCGGCTGGGCGCCCGAGGTCGACTTCGCCGCCGGCGTGCGGGCGACGGTGCAGTGGTACGCGGCCAACCGGTCCTGGTGGGAGCCGTTGCGGGGCCGCGCGCCGGTGGTCGAGACGGCGTGGGCGGCGGCGGCCGCCTCGAAGCGATGACGCGTGTGCTCGTCACCGGTGCCGGCGGCCAGGTGGGCCAGGCGGTGATGCCCGCGCTCGCGGGCCACCATGTCCTCGGCGCGACGCACGGCGAGCTCGACCTCGCCGACCACGAGCAGATCGAGCTGGTGGTGGCGAGCTTCGGGCCCGAGGCCGTGGTCAACTGCGCGGCCGTGACCGACGTCGATGGGTGCGAGCGCGACCCCGATCGGGCTTACGCGGTCAACGCGCTCGGTGTGCGCCACCTCGCGGTGGCCGCGAGCCGCCTCGGTGCGCACATCGTGCACGTCTCCACCGACTACGTGTTCGACGGCGAGGCCGGCCGCCCGTACACGGAGTGGGACGACGTCGGTCCGATCTCCGTGTACGGGCGCTCGAAGCTCGGTGGCGAGCGGGAGCTGGCGGATCACGCGCGCTCGTGGGCGATCGTCCGCACGTCGTGGGTGTTCGGCGAGTGGGGCGCCGACTTCGTGCACTACGCGCTGAACGCGGATGCAGGCCGTGGCTTCGTCGACGATCAGACCAGCGTGCCCACGTACTCGGTCGACCTCGCGCGTGTGCTCGTCCGCCTCGCGGTGGAGCGGCGCGCCGGCCTGTACCACGTCACCAACCAGGGCTCGTGCACTCGCTACGAGCTCGCTCGAGACGTGCTCGAGCTCGCCGGCCGCGACGCGGCCTCGCTCAAGGCGATCTCGGCCGTCGACCTCGACCGTCCGGCGGCGCGCCCGCGCGCCAGCGTGCTCGACGGCGTCGCGCTACGGGCCGTGGGCCTGGGGCCGCTCCGTCACTACCGCGACGCGCTGGCGGAGTACCTCGCCGAGAGGCACGCGTGAGCCGCGTCGCGGTCGTCGGCGCGGGTTACGTGGGCCTCACCACCGCGGCCTGCCTCGCCCATCTCGGCCACGAGGTCACCTGCGCCGACATCGACGCCGACCGTGTGGCCCGCCTCCGCAAGGGCGAGGTCCCCATCCTCGAGGACGGGCTCCCCGAGCTGGTGGCCGAGGGGCTCGAGGCCCACCGGCTGATGTTCGTCGTCGGTGCCGCGGCCGCGGCCCGTGACGCGGAGTTCGTGTTCCTGTGCGTTCCCACGCCGCAGGGTGACGACGGGGCGGCCGACCTCTCGATCGTCGAGGACGTCGCCCGCGAGATTGCGCCCGTAGTCCGGCCCGGCACGGTGGTGGTCAACAAGTCGACGATGCCCGTCGGTTCCACGCGGCTCGTGCAGCGCATCCTGGGTGAGTCGGGAGCCCCGATCGAAGAGCTCGGCGTCGCCTCCAACCCGGAGTTCCTCCGCGAGGGCGCGGCCGTGCGCGACTTTCTCCACCCCAACCGGGTCGTGATCGGCTGCGACGACCCGTCGATCGCGGTGCGGGTCTCCGATCTCTACCGCGGCCTCCAGGCCCCGATCCTCGTCACCGATCCCGCCTCGGCCGAGATGATCAAGTACGCGTCCAACGCGTTCCTGGCCACGAAGATCTCCTTCGTCAACGCCATCGCGAACCTCTGCGAGGCGGTCGGCGCTGACGTGCGCGAGGTCGCGCTCGGGATGGGCTACGACGCCCGCATCGGCTTCGAGTTCCTCCGTCCCGGGCCCGGCTACGGCGGCTCGTGTTTCCCGAAGGACACCTCGGCGCTGCTCCACACCGCGGCGGCGGCGGGCTACGAGTTCAGTCTCCTCGAGGGTGTGGTCGAGGTGAACCGCCGCCAGCACGAGCGGATGATCGAGAAGCTGCGCACGCTCGTCGGTGGCGCGCTGCGTGACGTGACCGTGGGTGTGTGGGGCCTCACGTTCAAGGCCAACACCGACGACCTGCGTGACTCGCCCGCGCTCGCCGTGGTGCGGAGGCTGCTCGAGGAGGGCGCCCGCGTGCGCGCGTTCGATCCGGTCGCCGGAGGGCGCGCGGCAGAGCAGCTCGACGGGTTGGAGGTGACGCCGGATCCGTACGAGGCGTGCACCGGGGCCGACGTGCTCGCCGTGCTCACCGAGTGGGACCAGTTCCGCTGGCTCGACTTCGACCGGGTCGCCGCTGCGATGCGGACGCCCGCGGTGCTCGACGCCCGCAACCTCCTCGATCCGCAGGCGCTGCGTCGCCGCGGGTTCGTGTACGACGGCGTGGGTCGGTAGATGCGGCGGGCGGTGGTCACCGGAGGCGCCGGCTTCATCGGCTCGTACCTGTGCCGGGAGCTGCTAGGGCGCGGGTGGGAGGTGGTGGCGCTCGACAACCTCCTCACCGGCCGGCTCGACAACATCGAGGATCTCTTCACTGACTCGCGCTTCACCTACATCGAGTACGACGTGACCAACTTCGTGTCGGTCGAGGGCCCGGTCGACGCGGTCCTGCACTTCGCCAGCCCGGCCAGCCCGGTCGACTATCTCGAGCACCCGATCAAGACGCTGAAGGTCGGCTCGCTCGGCACTCACAACACCCTCGGGCTGGCGTTGGCGAAGGGCGCCCGCTACCTGCTCGCGTCGACGAGCGAGGTGTACGGCGACCCTCTCGTGCACCCGCAGCCCGAGACCTACTGGGGCAACGTGAACCCGGTCGGGCCGCGGGGCGTCTACGACGAGGCCAAGCGCTTCGCCGAGGCCATGACCCTCGCCTACCACCGCGCGCACGACCTCGACGTGAGGATCGTGCGCATCTTCAACGTGTACGGCCCGTATCTCCGTCCCGGTGACGGGCGGGTCGTGTCGAACTTCCTCGTGCAGGCCATGGACGGCAAGCCACTCACGGTCTACGGCGACGGCAAGCAGACCCGGTCGTTCTGCTACGTCGACGACGAGGTGCGCGGGATCCTCGCCCTGCTCGATTCCGACTACGTGGGTCCGGTCAACATCGGCAACCCGAGCGAGTTCACCGTGCTGGAGCTCGCGCACAACGTGCTGGAGGTGACCGGCTCGAGCTCCGAGATCGTGTTCGAGCCCCTCCCGGTCGACGATCCCGCCCGGCGCCGCCCCGACATCTCGCTGGCCGAGCGTGTGCTCGGCTGGCGCCCCGAGATCGACCTCCGCGAAGGTCTGGCCCGCACCTACGAGTGGTACCGGAGGGAACGTGACCGGGGTCGGGCCTGAGGGCGGCGGCGCGCGCGGCGCGACGGCTCGCTACCGGAAGCTGTCCGTGATCGTCCCCGTCTTCAACGAGCGCAACACCGTCGTCGAGATCGTGCGGCGCATGCGGGCCGTGGAGCTCCCGCTCGACCTCGAGCTGGTGATCGTGGACGACGGCAGCCTCGACGGCACACGTGCGGTGCTCCCGCAGCTCGGCGACAGCACGGTGAAAGTCGTCATGCATCCCGAGAACCTGGGCAAGGGCGCGGCCGTGCGCACCGGCCTCCAGCACGTCACCGGCGACCTCGTGCTCATCCAGGACGCCGATCTCGAGTACGACCCCGACGACTGGCCCAAGCTGATCGCGCCCGTCCTCAAGGGCCGGGCGCAGGTGGTGTACGGCTCGCGCTTCACGGGAGAACGGCGCAACATGCTGTTCACCCACTGGATCGGGAACCGAGTGCTCTCCCTCGTGACCAACCTGCTCTACAACACGACCCTCTCCGACATGGAGACGTGCTACAAGCTGATCGACCGCGAGGTGCTCGACGGCATCGTGTTGCGGTCCGACCGCTTCGACTTCGAGCCCGAGATCACGGCCAAGATCCTCCGCCGCGGCATCCGCATCTACGAGGTCCCGATCTCCTACACCGGTCGTGAGGTCTACGAGGGGAAGAAGATCACGTGGCGCGACGGGTTCGCCGCGCTGTGGACGCTCGTGAAGTACCGCTTCGTGAAGTAGCGCAGTGGATCCCGCGCCCTGGGCGGCGGTCGTCGTCAACTACAACGCCGGCACGCACCTCGAGACGTGCGTGCGCTCGTTGCTCGTCGACACGAGCGCCGGAGCGCCACCCGAGGTGGTGGTGATCGACAACGACTCCACCGACGGGTCGGCCGACGCGCTCGAGCGCGCCGTGCCCGACGTCACGGTCGTGCGTGCGGGGGAAAATCTCGGGTACACACGCGGTGCCAACCGCGGGATCGCGGTGACCCGGTCGCCGGTGGTGGCCGTGGTCAACCCCGACGCCGAGGTGACGCCGGGCACGGCGGGCGCGCTCCTCGCCCGGCTCGACGCCGAGCCCGACCTGGGTGCGGTCGGGCCCTGCGTGCGCGCGCCCGACGGCTCCGTGTACCCGTCGGCTCGCTCCCTGCCGTCCACGCTCGATGCCGTGGGTCACGGGGTCCTCGGACTGGTCAGGCCGGCCAACGCGTTCACCCGCCGCTACCGTCAGCTCGACGCCGATCCCGAGCGCCCGCGCGACGTCGACTGGCTCTCGGGCTCCGCGATCTGGCTTCGCCGCGACGCGCTCGATGCGGTGGGTGGCTGGGACGAGCGCTTCTTCATGTACATGGAGGACGTCGACCTGTGCTGGCGCCTGCGCGGCGCGGGCTGGCGGGTGGCGTACGAGCCGGCCGGTGAGGTCGTCCACGTGCAGGGGCTCAGCACCTCGCAACGCCCGTACCGCATGATCGTCGAGCATCACCGCTCGATCGGCCGGTTCGCGGCGAAGCGGTGGCACGGCCCGCGGCGCGTGCTACTCGCCCCGGCCTCCGCGTACCTTGCCGTGCGGGCCGGTGTCGTGATGGTCGCGCACGCGCTCGCCGCCCGACGGGGCCGCCGCGACGCGAGCGGGTAGATTGACCCGGTCATGGTCAGGCGCTCTCGCAACAAGTACCGCCAGCGGTCACGGGCCCGGATCCGTCGTACGAAGCGGCGTGGCGGCTCGATGGGCTGGAACGTCGGCATCGCCGTGATCGTGATCGTGGGCATCGTCCTCGTCGTCCTCACGATCGCCGGACGCACCTCGCCATCCAAGGGGCGTGGCATCGGCGCCCACTGGCACGCGGCCCTGGGCGTCAACGTCTGTGGGCAATGGGCGCCGAACCCGCCGCAGACGCCGCGGCTCGAGCGGGCCGGCGAGCCGGGTGTCTACGCCGGGCTGCACACCCACGCCGACGGCCTCATCCACTTCGAGCCGCAGACGTCTGACGACACCGGTGACAGCGCCACGGTCGGTCGGTACTTCGGGTACAACGGATGGAGCCTCTCCGACTCCTCGTTCACCTTCAGCGGCGTGAAGGAGAAGAACGGCGACTCCTGTACCGACGCGAACGGCCAATCGAGTGGGAAGGGCACCGTCGAGTGGGCCGTCAACGGGAAGCGGAAGACGGGCGACCCGGCCCACTACGCGCCCAAGGACCAGGACAAGGTCGTGATCGCGTTCCTTCCCAAGGGTGGCGATGTCGTCAAGCTCGGTGACCCGCCCTCCACGAAGAACCTCCCCAGGGCGCCCGGCATTTCGGAGACCGGCGCGCCGGTCTCGGGCGGCCAGCAGCCCACCATCACCGTGCCGCCGTCGAGCCCGTCGCCCCCGGCGGGCGGCGTGCCACCCGCAGGAGGCTCGACCCCGCCGCCGAGCACGCCGTGAAGGCGGTCGTCCTCGTGGGCGGCGAGGGCACCCGTCTCCGGCCGCTCACCTACAAGACGCCCAAGTCGCTGCTCCCCATCGCCAACGAGGCGTTTCTCGAGCGACAGCTCTCGTGGCTCGCGCGCCACGGCGTCGACGAGGTCGTGCTGTCACTGGGCTACCTGCCCGACGCGTTCCGGCAGCACTTCCCCGACGACCGCTTCGGCCCGATCCGGCTCGGCTATCGGGAGGAGCCGGAGCCGCTCGGCACCGCCGGCGGGATCCGCTTCGCGGCCGAGGGCATCGACGAGCGGATCGTGGTGTGCAACGGCGACGTGCTCACCGATCTCGACCTGAGCGCGCTCGTCGCGTTCCACGAAGAGCGCGGGGCCGAGGCGACCATCACCCTGAGCCGTGTCGACGACCCGTCCGCCTTCGGTGTCGTGCCCACCCGAGCCGACGGTGAGGTGGTCGCGTTCGTCGAGAAGCCGCCCCGGGGCCGGATCCCCACGAACTGGATCAACGCCGGCACCTACGTGCTCGAGCACAGCGTGCTCGAGCGCATCCCACCCCGGCTGAGGGTGTCGATCGAGCGCGAGACCTTCCCCCGGATGCTGGAGCGGCACCGGCGGCTCTTCGCCTACCGCACCGACGCGTACTGGCTCGACATCGGCACACCGGCCAAGTATCTCCAGGCCCACACCGACGTGCTCGCCGGGCGGCTCGGGCTGCCGCCCGCGCCCGGTGCCACCGAGCGCGCCCCCGGCGTGTGGGTCCAGGGCGAGGCCGAGGTCGGCCCCGGGGCCGTGCTCGAGGCGCCGGTGCTCCTCGGCCCGGGGAGCGCGATCGGGGCCCGGGCCCGGGTGACGCGCGCCGCCCTCGGCGCCGGCTGCACCGTCGGTCCGGGCGCGCGCGTGGCCGACTCCGTGCTCCTCGACGGCGCCCGCATCGTCGCCGACGCCGAGGTCGTCGACTCGGTGGTGGGCCCCGACGGCGAGCTGAGGGCATCGTGAGCGGCGGCGAACCGAGGGCATCGTGAGCGGCTGCGAGCCGAGGGAATCGTGAGCGGTAGCGAGGCGAAGGTCGTGGGGCGGCCGCGGTGAAGGCGCTCATCACCGGCGGGGCCGGCTTCATCGGCTCGATGCTCACCGACCGCCTCCTCGCCGAGGGCCACGAGGTGGACGTGGTCGACGACCTGTCGACCGGATCGCTCGCCAACCTCGCCGACGCCCGCGCCGAGCGGACCCGCCGGTTCTCGTTCCAACGCCTCGACATCCGCTCGCCCGCGGTCACCGACTTCGTGATCCACCGGGCGCCCGACGTGATCTTCCATCTCGCGGCACAAGCCGACGTGCGCGTCTCCATCACCCGTCCGGCCTTCGACGCCGAGGTCAACATCATCGGGTCGCTCCACGTGTTCCAGGGCGCGCTCGCGGCCGGCACCCGCAAGGTCGTGTTCGCCAGCTCGGGCGGCACGATCTACGGCATCCCCCAGGACCTCCCCGTTCGCGAAGGGCACTCGCAACGGCCGGTCTCGCCGTATGGCGTGGCCAAGAAAGCCGTCGGCGACTACCTCCACTACTACCGCGAGGTGCGCGGCCTCGAGTACACCGCGCTCGCGTTCGCCAACGTCTACGGCCCGCGCCAGGACCCCAACGGGGAGGCCGGGGTCGTGTCGCTCTTCGCGGGCAAGCTGCTCAACAAGGAGCGGCCCACGATCTTCGGCGACGGGCAGCAGACGCGCGACTTCGTGTTCGTCGACGACGCGGTCGACGCGCTCATGCGCGCGTCGGAGAAGGGCGGCGGGCTGGTCATCAACATCGGAACCGGCATCGAGACCAGCGTGCAGCAGCTCTTCGACGTGATGGCCAAGCTCGTCGGCTTCAAGCAGCCGGCGCACTACGCGCCACCCCGCCCGGGCGAGCTCCAGCGCTCGGCGCTCGACCCCGGCCGCGCGGAGATCCACCTGGGCTGGAAGCCGTGGACGCCGCTCGAGGAGGGCGTCGGGCGCACGCTCCAGTTCTTCAAGGCCCAGCGCTCCGCCGCCCGCCGCGGCTGAGCCCATGGTCGCGCTCGCTACGGGCCGGAATACCCGGCCCGCGGACGCTCGCTGCTCCAGCCCCAGAACGACGCGATCTCCGGTCCATGGTTGGGGCGCGGCGCTTGCGAGATATCCCATTTATGTGTAATGTCACCTTCGCGGGAGATGCGGGAGCGGGGGCAATGCGGGTGACGGACCTGACGAAGCGGGCGGGTATCCCGTGGGGAGGCGTCCGTCGCCTCGCCGTGTGCGCAACCGCGGCGCTCCTCGTGCTCGTGGCCGTACCGGCACCAGCGGGCGCGTCGCCGGCGCCCTCCGTGACGGCGACCCCGAGCACCGGGCTCGTCGATGGTCAGAGCGTGACCGTGGCCGGCAGCGGCTTCGCCCCTGGCGCCCGGGTTGGCATCGAGGAGTGCCCGCTCGATCACGCGCCGTTTGGATGCTCGGGAATCGAGTTCACCAGGACCGCCGATGCCAACGGCGCCTTCTCGAGCTCGATCACGGTGTTCACCAGGTTCCAGGACGTCGGGCCTCTCGTGGACTGCCTCACGGTGAGCGGCGGCTGCACGCTCGAGGTCAACCGCTTCACGGAGGACGTCGTTGTCCCGATCTCGTTCGCGAGCGGCCAGCCGCCGGCGCGCTCGGTCACCGCGACTCCCCACACCGGCCTGCTGGACCACGAGGTGATCACGGCGCGCGGCGCGCACTTCCCCGGCGGGCAGAAGTTGCTGCTCGCGGAGTGCTTCGCGCCCTCGAACCCGCCCTATGTAAGGTCCGTATGCGGACCCAGCGTCGAGGTGACCACGGGCCGCACTGGGACCTTCCACACAGGCTTCCGCGTCAACCGCTTCACGCCCGTCCCCGGGCCTCCCGGGCGTACCGACTGCGCGGATCCCGCCGCGCGTTGCGTGTTGCAGGCCAATGTGGCCGACAACCCATTTCTGTTCGCGCAGACGCCGCTCGCGTTCTTGCCGCCCGCGCAGCAGGTCTCGGCCGCGATCGTGGTGAACCCGAACATCGGTCTCGACGACGGGCAATCGGTGACTGTCATGGGGTCGGGGTTCGCGCCGGACGAGGCCGTCGACGTACGCGAGTGCCGCGACTTCTACTTCGGCGCGCATCCGACGCCGAGCTGCCCGGTCGGGCCCGTGCACGTCACGACCAACCACAAGGGCGCATTCACGGCCTCGCTCGTCGTGCGGAACCAGGGGAACTTCGGAGCGACGAGCTGGGGCTGCCGCGCCGCGTGCTCCGTGCGTGCGACGGCCCTGCTCAACCCGTCTGGCGACGACACGAGGGCGCCGATCACCTTCGCGCTCTACGGCCCGAGCGGTCCCGGTCCGCTCGTCGTGTCACCGACGACCGGGCTCGTCGACGGGCAGAAGGTGGCGGTGTCGGAGACGGGCTTTGCATTCGGCGCCAGCTTCGATGTGTTCGAGTGCAGGACGAAGAACATGAGCGCGAGTGCTTGTCGGGTGATCGACAGCGCCCAGTACGGCGTCTTCGCCGACGCCCAGGGCAACTTCACCGGCCAGTTCACCGTGGTCGCTCAGCTGCAAGTCGTCGGCCCGAGCGGTCTGGTGACGGTGAACTGCACCGCGCGAGCGAAGACGTGCTCGATCGTCGTCGGCGACGCGGCCGACCTGGCCCACGCGCGAGCGGTTCCCGTCAGCTTCAAGAGGCTGCCTGGCACCAGTCCCTAGCGGAAGCCGCGCAGCTCCCGGAGCGGTACGGGCGGGCGGGCCCGGCCGGTGGACGCCGGGTCGGGCCAGCCGACCATCACGAGCGCCTGCGGCAGCCACGCGATCGGGAGGTCGAGGGAGTCACGTGCCTCCTCGGGGCAGAAGATCGGCGCCGCCACCCAGCACGACGCGAGGCCGGCGTCGGCGGCGGCGAGCATGAGGTTCTCGACCGCTGCGCCCAGTGAGAGCAGCGCCATGCCCCACTCCGCCCGCTGCCGCGCCTCGTCGGGGTAGTGGTCGAGGCCCTCCCACGTGAGGCAGCCGAGCACGAGCGCCGGCGCGCCGGTGAGCCGGCGGTGCGACGCGTCCACGAGCTCGGCGACCCGCTCCGCCGCCCGCCCGTCGCCGGCCAGATCGCGCCGCCACCGCGCGCCCATCGCCGTGGCGAGGCAGCGCTTGCCGGCGGTCGAGTCGACCACGACGAAGCGCCAAGGCCTCGAGTGGTGAGGAGCCGGGGCGAGGCACGCCGACTCCACCAAGCCGTCGAGCAGCTCGCGAGCCACGGGCTCGTCGCGGAACGCCCGGATCGAGCGGCGCGCCTCGAGGAACCGGGGGACGCTCCTCACCGCGCTCCACTCATCGCTCACCGGAAGAGGTCCTCCGCCGGCGGGCGCACGAGCTCGCGCGCCGACCCGTCTCGGAACCAGTCGGGGTCGAGGCCGCGGACGATCGCGGCCGGAACACGGGTCGCCTTCCCCATGACGAGCTCGGCAGCCGACGCAATCTCGTCGGCCACCGCGATCTCGGTGACCCGCAGTGCGCGTTCGTTGGCGTCGGGCTTGCCCCGCAGATCGAGCACCGCGGCCACGCCGGCCACGCCGATGGCGACGTCGACCAGGCCCTCGCGCCACGTGCGTCCGAAGGTGTCGGAGACGACCACCGCGACGTCGACGCCGTCGCGGGCCGCGACCGCGTCGCGAATGCGGCGGGCGGATCGATCGGCGTCGACGGGGAGCAACGCCGCATAGCCGTCGTCCACGTTCGACAGGTCGATCCCCGCGTTCGCGCACACCCAGCCCTGCGGCGTCTCGCTGATGACGAGCTCGTCGCGCCGGCGCAGCACCCGCACCGACTCCGCCTCGATCAGACGGCGGCGGGCGACGGCGTCGTCGGGGTCGAGCGGCAGCAGCCGGTCCTCGGCCTTCGAGACCACCTTCTGGGTCACCACCAGGCAGTCGCGGGGCTCGAGGGGCGTGTCCTGGGCCCGGCAGGCGCCCGCGATCATCGTGGCCAAGCCGTCGCCGGGTCGGATCTCCGGGAGCCCCTCGACGGGGATGATCGCGAGCGACCGTGCCACCGAGACCTCGCCTCAGGCGACCGCTCGGAGCGTGTGACGGGCCAGCGCGGCGGCCACGCGCGCGTCGGTCATCAGGGTCTCGGCGACGACGGCCCGGACGGCGGCGGCTTCCACTTCGGGCGCGCGAGCGGCGTCTCCGGCGTCGATCACCAAGGTGCCGCAGACGTCGGCGTACGCGCGGGCGACACCGACGCACGAGACCTCCATCCCGAGCGGGGCCATGAGGCGGTCGGCCGGGCCCTTCACCGGCGCGCCGGCGATGATCGGGCTCACGCCCACCACCCGCTCGCGCCGTCGGGCCAGCGCGGCGCGGATCCCGGGGACGGCGAGGATGGGCCCGATGGAGATGACCGGGTTCGAGGGGCACAGGAGGATGGTCTCCGCGCGGGCGAGCGCGTCGAGCACTCCCGGCGCCGGCGCGGCGACGGCAGCGCCCTCGAACCGCACGCCGGCCACCGGGGGTTCGGCGCGGTCGCGCACGAACCACTCCTGCATCCGCAGCTCGGTGGTGCCGCCATGGGGGGAAACGGTGTCGATCCGGGTCGAGACCGGGTCGTCGGACATCGGGAGCAGCCGGGCGCGCACGCCCCAGGCAACGGCGATCTCGGCCGCCACCTCCGACAGGGTCGCGCCGACCCGAAGCCGCTCGGTGCGGTAGACGTGGGTCGCGAGGTCGCGGTCGCCGAGGCGGAACCAGGTGGGCCGGCCATAGCGCTCGAGGGCGTCGATCGCGGCGAAGGTCTCGCCGGCGAGGCCCCACCCTTCCTCGCCCGCCGCGCCGGCGAGCGTGTAGGTGACGGTGTCGAGGTCGGGGCTCACGTGGAGGCCGTGGAACACGTCGTCGTCGGCGGTGTTCACGACGACGACGACCTCCTCGGGCGGCACCACGCTCACGAGCCCCCGCAGGAACCGGGCCGCCCCGGTGCCACCCGCCAACGCCACCAGCATGCCGGCGAGCGTACGCAGGTGTGCGCGGCCGAGGCGAGACGCGCCGAGGCCCCCGTACGGGGGCCTCGGCGGGGACGGCGACGCGGCGGGGGGTCCGCGCCGCGGGGGGATCAGGCGCTGGTGGCGACGCGGCCCTGTACCCGGGCCCGGCCGATCTCGACCACCTTGGCGACGTGTTGTGGGACGGCCTGGAGCTGCTCGACGATGGGCTCGACCCGCACCCGCAGGTCGCCGACGACCGGCTCGACCCGGCCCCGGACATCGCCGGGCAGCGAGCCGGCGCGAGTGCGCACGTCCTCGGCCCGGCTCTCGAGCCGGTCACGCACGGCCTGGGCCTGGCCCCCGGCGCAGTCGAGGGCGCCCTTGGCCCGGGCCTGGATCCGGGCCTGCGCCTCACGGCGCCGAACCTGGGCCTGCTGGAGGCCGATCACGCCGACGCCCACGGCCACGTAGGCGGTGTCCTGGAGGGTCTTGCGGAGGTCGAGGTCCACGCTGCGCTCCTGTGCTGGTGGTGGGGGGCTGCTGCCGGCCGCTGATGGGGACGGGCTGCTGACGGGGCGCTAAGCATCGTATCCGAGGTGATAAACAGTTGCAAGCACTCGTGACCAGAGTCACGAATCGGCCCGCGGGTATGCTGCAGGCCCCCGATGGACGCAGCTGATCCGCCCGTCGACGGGCCGACGTTCCTCGAGCCTTCGTCCGAGGGTCCCACCGAGCCGGTCGTCGTCCCCCCGCCCGTGGTGGCGGTCGTCGTCACCCGCAACCCGGGGCCGTGGCTCGAGGACACCCTGACCGGCCTGAGCCGGTCCGACTACCCGAGCCTCACCGTGCTCGTGCTCGATGCCGGCTCCGACGTCGACCCGACCTCCCGGATCGCAGATGTCCTTCCGGACGCCTTCGTGCGACGGCTCGACGGAAGCGTCGGCTTCGCCGTCGCGGCCAACGAGGCGCTCGGCGCGGTCGAGGGCGCCACCTTCCTCATGCTGTGCCACGACGACGTCGTGCTCGACCCACCCGCGGTGCGCCTCTTGGTCGAGGAGGCCTATCGCTCGAACGCCGGCATCGTGGGCCCCAAGCTCGTCGAGTTCGAGAACCCCGAGGTCCTGCTCGAGGTCGGTCTGGCCATCGACCGCTTCGGTGTGCCGTACTCCGGGATCGAGCCCGGCGAGCTGGACCAGGAGCAGCGCGACGGCGTGCGTGACGTGTTCTTCGTGTCGAGCGCGGCGATGCTCGTGCGCGCCGACCTCTTCACCGAGCTCGACGGCTTCGACGCCGAGACCTTCCCCGGTGGCGAGGACCTCGACCTCTGCTGGCGGGCCCGCCTGCTCGGTGCGCGGGTCATCGTCGCGCCCGACGCCCGGGCCCGGCACCGCGAGGCCGCGGAGGAGAAGCCCGAGGCGGAGCGCACCGACGACGCGCTCGTGCTGCGTCATCGCTTGCGCGCCGTGCTCAAGTCGTATTCGGGCTGGACGCTCGCGTGGGTCGTGCCGCTCGCCCTCGTGCTGGGTCTCCTCGAGACGGTCGGTTTCGTCGCGTCGAGGCGAGGCGTCCGCGCCCGCGCGGTGCTGGGTGCGTGGGTATGGAACCTCCGGCACTTCGGCGAGCTGCGCCGCGCGCGCCACGAGGTGCAGGAGAGCCGTACCGTCCCCGACTCCGAGCTGTGGCCGCTCCAGTTCCGCGGCAGCGCCCGGGTCCGCACCTACGTCATCGATCACCTCCACGCCGAGGAGCGCATACGAACCGTCGGCGACGCCGGCCGCTCCGTGGCCGACACCGCTCGCGAGCGCTTGCGCGAGCCGTGGGTGGTGGCCATGGTCGGCTTCATGCTGCTCGTGCTCCTCGGCTCGCGCGAGCTGCTGTTCGGTCGTGTCCCCGCGGTCGGCGCGCTCCTCCCGTGGCCCGGCGTGAGCGGCCTCGTCGGCGCGTTCACCTCGGGCTGGCGGCACTCGCTGCTCGGGTCGTCCGCGCCCGCGCCACCCGCGTTCGCCGCCATGGGCCTGGCGGGCACCGCGCTGCTCGGCGCCACCGGGCTCGCGCGTACGCTGCTCGTCGTCGGCGCGTTACCCCTCGGCGTGCTCGGAGCGTACCGGCTGGCTAGCCCGTTCGTGGAGGCGCGCGGCCCGGCGGCCGCGGCCGCGCTCGCCTACGGCGTCAACCCCGTCCCTCGCAACGCGCTCGCCGGTGGGCGTCTCGGGCCGCTCGTCTTCTTCGCGCTCGCACCGTTCCTCTTCGAGCGATTGCTCCGCGCCGCGCGGCTGCTCCCGGGCACCGAGACCGCGCCGGTTCGCACCGGGCGCGATCGTGGGCGCGAGCTGTTGCCGTTGATCGTGCTCGCCGCCGTGGCCACCGCTCTCTGGCCACCGGCGGCGATGGTGCTCGTGGTGGCGGCCGGCGCCTGCGTGCTCGCGGCCGCACTCGTGGGTGGTCTCCGCCCCGGGCTGCGCGCCGTGCGGGTCTCGCTGCTCGCACTGCTCGGCGCGGTCGCGTTGCTGTTCCCCTGGCCGCTCGAGCTCCTGTCGCCGGGTGGTCGGGGCGCGTCGCTCGGGTTCGCGTTCACGCCGCGCGTCGATCTCTCCGCGGTGCTGCGCTTCCAGACCGGACCGGCCGGCGCCGGCTCGGCCGGGTGGACGCTCCTGGTCGCGGCCGCGCTCACACTCGTGGTCGGCCGCGGCCCGCGGCTCGCATGGGCCACCCGGGGCTGGGTGCTGGCGCTGGTCTCGTTCGCGATGGTGTGGGTGCCGTCGCGGTACGCGCCGCACCGAGCCGTGCCCGCTCCCGAAGGGCTCCTCGTGCTGGCCGCGCTCGGCGTCGCGCTCTCGATCGGGCTGGGCGCGTCGACGTTCGCGGGCGACCTCCGCCGTCATCACTTCGGATGGCGGCAGGTGGCCGCGGTCGCGGCCGCGATCGGGCTCGCGCTTCCGGCGGCCGGGTTCGCGGCCGACGCGCTGGGCGGCCGCTGGCGGATGCCCTCGACCGACTGGGGCCAGGCACTCTCGTGGATGAGCAGCGAACGCGCGCAGGGGGGCTTTCGGGTGCTGTGGATCGGTGACCCGGAGGTGCTGCCGCTCGATCCGTCGCTGACGCACGACGGCGTGGGCTACGGGCTCACCACCGATGGGCCGGGTGACGCGCGGGTGCTCTGGCCCGCGCCCGGCGGCCGCGCCGGGGGTCTGGTGAGCCGGGCGATCGGGATGGCGCGCGATGGCCGCACCGATCGGCTGGGTCGCCTCCTCGCGCCGATGGGCGTGCGCTACGTGGCTGTCCCCGAGCGGTCGGGCTCGGACTCGGGCACGACGGCGCGCGCGCCGGCCGGCCTCGCGCGCGCTCTCGCCGGCGAGCTCGACCTGACCCGCCGCGATGCAGAGGGCGGCCTCGTGCTCTACGAGAACGACGCGTGGGTACCGGTCGCGGCGGTAGCCACCGGCGACACCGGCCCGGTTCCCGTCGGCTCGCGTGATCCGAGCGTCGCCGCGCTCCGCACCGATCTCCACGCGGCCAAGCCGGTAAGGAAGGGCGCCGCGGTCGCGCCCGGCATGGTGCTCTGGAGCGAGGCCTACGACGGCCGTTGGCACGCGTCGTCGCAAGGCCACGCGCTCGAGCACGTGAAGGCGTTGGGGTGGTCCAACGGCTTCGTGCACGGAACCCGCGGCCCGGTCTCGATCCACTACCGCGGGCAGCTCCTGCGCGTCACCTCGGTGCTCGTCGAGGTCGGCCTCTGGCTGGTCGTCGTGTGGGTGTGGTGGCGAGACCGACGCCTGCGGGGGCGCCGCCGTCGGCGAGGGCCCGGCGACCCGGCCGCGTCCGGTGACGCCGGGGTCCCGGAGCCGGCGCGATGAGCGACGGCCCCGGCGACCGCCGGCTCCCGATCCTCGTCGCGGTGTCCGCCGTCATCGCGCTCGCCGCGGTGCTCGATCGCACCGGCGCGTCGGCGAGCGCGTCACGCCGCGCCACACTCGCGGTGTCAGCTGACGGGCCCGTCGTCCCGCGTGCCGATGCGATCTCCACCGCGTGGTACTGCGCCGAGGGCACGTCCGCGCCCGGGGGCCGGGCCGACGAGACGGTGGTGATCGCCGATCTCGGCGACCACGACGCGCGGGCGACGGTGACGGTCATGCCGGGCGGCGGGCGGGCTTCGGCGGTGGCCGCGCTCGACGTGAAGGCTCGTTCGCAGGCGAGCGTGCGCATCTCCGACGTCGCGGCCGTCGCCGACCCGGGTGTGGTGGTGGAGGTGCAGGGCGGCCCCGCCGTTGTCGAGCACATGGTCACCGGCAACGACGACGTCGGCGCCGGCGCCTGCGCGACCGCGCCCTCGCCCACCTGGCACTTCGCGGCCGGCACTACCGTGAAGGGCGCGCAGCAGTGGCTGGCGCTGTTCAATCCCTTCGGCGACGACGCCATCGTCGACCTCTCCTTCCTCACCGACCAGGGTGTGAAGGCGCCGCTCGAGGTCCAGGGCCTCGTCGTACCGCGGCGCTCCCGTGTGACGGTCCCGATCCACGACCATGTCCGCCGGCAAGCCCAGGTGGCCACCAGTGTGACAGCGCGCACGGGGCGCGTGATCGCCGAGCAATCGCTCACGCTCGACGGGACCGACGGCCGCAAGGGTCTGGCGCTCTCGCTCGGGGCCGTCGCGCCGCGCGCGGAGTGGGTGTTCCCGTCGGGGAGCGCGGCCGACGGCGCGGCCGAGTCGCTCGCGCTCGCCAACCCCGGCCCGACCCCGGCCACGGTCCGGATCGACACCCGTCTCGACGGCGAGGCCGAGCTGGCGCCCCAGACCCTGACCGTGCCCGCCCTGTCCACCACCGTGACCGACCTCCGGGCGCGCGTCCCTCACGGCGGCGGGTTCTGGGTCGACGTACGCACGACCCGCGGCCCGCCGGTCGTGGCCGAGCAGCTCACGGTGACGGGCGCACCGCAACGTCGCGCCCTGGCCGAGACGTTCGGGATCCCGGTGCCGGCCAGGCGCTGGGTGCTCGCGCTCGCGGGAGTCGATCGGGGCGGGATCGACGTCATCGTGGTCGTGAACCCGACCCGGCACGCGGTCCGGGTCGGCATCGACGCCTACTCGGGCGGCCGTCTCGACCGGCTGCGCGCGGATGGGCCGTCCGGCGACCGGTTCACCTCGATCCCGCCCGGTCAGCGGGCCGTGATCGAACTGGGGCGTCTCGGCGTGCCCGGTGCCGCGGCCCTGGTCGTGGAGGCGAGCGGGCCGGTGTTCGTGGAGCGGGCCGACGGCGGCGCCCCCGGGCTGACCCTCAGCCCCGCGGTGCCCGACCGCTGACGGTACCCGACTCGGGGGGCCCGATTGTCTGGGGTCCGACTGTCTGGGGTCTGACTGTCTGGGGTCCGACTGTTTGGGACCGCCGGCTACCGCCCGCCGCGCTCCTGGTCCTCCTGCATCGCGCGTACGACCGCCTCGAAGATCTTGGCCGCGTCGGCGTCGAGGTGGTCGCGGGCGCGGTATAGGCAGTAGGCGCCGAAGAAGACCGGTGGCGACACCACGAGGAACGCGACGCGCAGGTTCCACACGTCGGCGAGGGTGCCGACGATCAGCGGCGCGGCCGCCGCGCCGAACACGATCGACATGATGTTGAACGCGCCGAACCCGGCGCCGCGCAGGTGCGCGGGCACGGCGTCGGCGATGCCGGCCCGGAGCGCGGGGATCGCCATCGTCACTCCGAAGATGCCGACGAGCTCGAGCGCGAAGGACGACGCGAAGACCATCGGCAGGTACGAGACGGGGATGAGCGCGGTGCCGATCCAGATGCACCAAGCCGGGATCACGACCCGTGCCCCGCGTACTCTCGTGGCATAGCGGTCTGCCAGTCGGCCGCCGAAGAGCACGCCGGGAATGCCGCCGAAGATGATGAGCGCGGCGACGGCGTTGGTCGCCTCCGTCTGGGTGAGCCCCGAGAAGCGGTGGTGAAACTCCGCGAGCCACGTGCTCACGCCGATGACGGTGAAGGTCAGCGCGCTCACACCGACGAGCGCGAGCCGGAGCGTCGGGATGGCGAGGACGACGCGCAGGTCCTCGCGCAAGCCCCGCATCATGTCGACGAAGAACTGGTGGAAGCCGTGCTGGAACAGCTCGACGTGCTCGGTCTTGTGGCCCCCGTCGTCCTCGATGCCGAGATGGAGGCGGTCGCCGTGGCCGCGCCTCGGCTCGCGCAGGCGGTACGCCAGGAGCGCGATCGCCAGTCCCGGCAGACCCACGACGATGAAGGCCGACTCCCAGCCGAAGCGGGGGCCGACGAAGCCTCCGACGGCGAGCCCGAGGCCGATGCCCACGAACACGAGAGCCTGCTGCAACGAGAAGGCCCTGCCGCGCTGGCTCGTGGGGTAGTAGTCGGACAGGAGGCTGTTGGCCGAGGGCTCGGTGATCGCCTGACCGAAGCCGAGCAGGGCGCGCAGGCCGAGGAGCTGGACGAAGCTCTGCGACGCGGCCGTGAGCACGGTGATCCCGCTCCAGCCCACCACCGTGTGCCCGATCGTGCGCGTGCGGTTCCACCGGTCGGCCAGGTAACCCGCGGGCACGGTGATGACGCCGTTCACGAGCACGAAGGCCGAGAGCAGGAGGCCGATCCCGACGTCGTCGATCCCGAACGCGGCCTTCAGCTGTGGAATCACGCCCTTCACGACGTTCTGGTCGACCTGGTCGATCATGATGACGAGACCGAGCACCCACATCGGCCACGTACTCTGCCGTCGCGCCGTGACGGGCGTCGTGGAAGCCGCCGATGTCGCCAGAGTCTTCGCTGCCGTCGGCGCGTCGTCGTCGGGCTCAACCGCCAACCCGTCCCCCTCCCACGATCAGCCAGAGGTCAGTTTCTCACGGATCGCGGTACCCTCCGAAGGTGGTGACTCGGGTCACACTCGCCGTTGCACTGATGATCGTCGCGGTGATCGTGGCCGCGCTGATCCGGCGTCGCCGTCCCGACCCACCGCCTCGCGACGCGCACGAGATCCCGCGCCAGGTCGACCGGGCCGACTTCCCGCGCCCCGACGCACCCTGGCTCGTCGCGCTGTTCACGTCGCGGACGTGCGAGTCGTGCGCGGCGATGCTCGAGAAGGTGGTCGTCCTCGAGTCGGGTGACGTCGCGACCTGCGACGTCGACTACCAGAGCCGGCCCGACCTGCACGCGCGCTACAAGGTCTCGGGCGTGCCCATGGTCGTGCTCGTCGACGCCGACGGCGTGGTGCGAGCGGGGTTCGTGGGGCCGGCCACCGCCACCGACCTCTGGGCCGCGTTGGCCGAGGTGCGCCGGCGGGGCGCCAGCTCCGAGCCCGGCCTGGGCGCGCTCCCGTAGCCTGCCTCTCCCGACAGGAGGCCCAGTCGGTGACTCAGTCGGCGACGGAGGGGGCGGGCGTCACCTCGCCGGGAACATCGCCGGGAACATCGCTGGGCGGATCGATCAGCTGGCCGTCGTCGCCCGCGGCCGGGGTCTCGGCCGGGGTTTCCGCCGGGGTCTCGGCAACGGCTTCGGCGCCGTCGGCCGTCGTGACGAGCCGGGGCCCGCCCGCCTTGTGCCCCATGGCCTCGTCGACGATCCGGCCGATCTCCCGGCCGTCGAGCGTCTCGTGCTCTCGCAACGCCTTGGCGACCGCGTCGAGCCCCTTGCGGTGCTCGGCGAGCACCTTGCGGGCGCGGTCCTCCTCGTCGCGCAGGATGCGCTCGACCTCCTCGTCGATCACACGCGCCGTCTCGTCGGAGTAGTCGCGCGTGTGCACGAGGTCCTCTCCGAGGAACACCGCGCCCTGCGAGCCCCATGCCATCGGCCCGATGCGCTCGGACATGCCCCACTCGCGCACCATCTTGCGCGCGAGCTCGGTGCAGCCCACGAGGTCGTTCTGGGCCCCGGTCGAGACGAGCCCGAAGACGATCTCCTCGGCGATGCGCCCACCGAGCCGCACCACCAGCGAGTCGGCCACGTACTCCCTCTTGTAGATGTGACGCTCCTCGAGGGGCAGCTGCTGCGTGGCGCCGAGCGCCATCCCCGTGGGAAGGATCGTCACCTTGTGCACGGGGTCGGCGTGCTCGAGCACGTAGGCCAGTACCGCGTGCCCGCCCTCGTGATACGCGACAACCTCCTTCTCCTCCTCGCTGAGCGCCATCGACTCGCGCTTCAGGCCCATCAGCACGCGGTCGCGCGCGTCGTCGAAGTCGCGGGCGTGGATCTCGTTCTCTCCCCGCCGCACCGCGAACAAGGCGGCCTCGTTGACGAGGTTGGAGAGATCGGCGCCGCTCATCCCGGGCGTCCCCCGGGCGACGATGCTCACGTCGACGTCGCCGGCCATGCGCTTGTCTCGGAAGTGGACCTTGAGGATCTCGACCCGCTCGTCCTGGGTGGGGAGCGGCACCATGATCTGGCGGTCGAAGCGGCCGGGCCGGAGCAACGCCGGGTCGAGC